>Ga0209700_100731_pt1 | contig 65336 bp, 21 predicted proteins | sample SiratroredBW_FD_187528 | JGI IMG/M metagenome (GOLD analysis project Ga0209700, IMG submission 187528) | Root nodule microbial communities of legume samples collected from California, USA - Siratro red BW (SPAdes) (version 2) | ecosystem: Host-associated > Plants > Roots > Nodule | place: USA... | reverse complement strand
AAAAAAATAAAAAAAAAAAAAAAAAAAATCAGCAATAGACAATATGATAAATTCAATTAATAATTAAAGTAAATAGTGATAAATACTAATAAATTCTAATACAATTTTAGCAAAATAAAAGTTAAGATCATTTTAATATTATAAAATACATTTAATAAGATGAAATTTATACTAACATATATTATTATTTACTATATTTTTAAAATATATTTGATTAATGATATTGTCACATGATAATATATAAGCAAGGGTGAATCTCATATTATTAAATTGATTGAAGATTAAGTTAAATTTAAATTTTATTTTCTGAAAATGATATAAATGTCTGAAATCTTTTTGAGAGGTGAGGAGATTTATTAGGATTATAATGAGACTTATTATCTTATTATATCGGATTCTTTATACTCCGACATTAAATCTTCTTGATTATCTTACCATCGGATTCTTTATATTTTCATGTTAATTTTGTTTTTATGTGAGAGGTGAGTTAGAATTTTTACAAGACATGGTGAAATAACAATATATAAATGTCAAAAATCTTAATATAATAGACTCCATTTTACGAGTAATGATAGTTGACATCTAACAAATATTTACAATCCTCTTATAACGATTATTTTACTCTTACTTTTTTTATTTATAAATACAAAATTTTATTTTTATAATAATTATAATATCCTAAAAATGGATTATTATAAGATAGTTGTTATAGGTTATCAAAATATTATTTTCCTAGCAGCACAACATTGTGACAAGATTGGTGAGATCTTTCAAAACATGAAAAGATCTTCACTGGAACCTCACAGTAATTGCTGATTCTAACACCAGAAAACACTAAGTAGTAAGAATAGGTGGCATGTAGTCAGATTTGGCCCCAAGAATAGGAGCCTTGGTATCAGGGAACAACTCAAATCCTTTCAGCTGTGTCACACTTCCTTCACCGGAAATCTCAATAGGATACCGAAGAAGGTGGCCGGGAAGGTCTTGTTCAAGAGGCTCAGTAGTATACAGATCCCAATACTTCTCACCCATCTCGTTTATCTTCTTTATACACTCTTCACTTTCAGGCTGAAGAAAGGACTCATCAAGCATGCCAAGGTGTTCATACCACAGTGACATGCGGAAACCATGGATCTCACCCCTTGCAGCCTTCCTCCTACCCAGATGATAGGGTTGATATGCCCCCATCGCAACCTCAGAGTCTCTACCACCATCCATTGATCTCTCGTTTATGTTGGCAGATCCTATGATTATGTATTCGTCATCAACTGCATCAAAAAACCATCTTCAATCACATTATCTATCAACTTTCTTTTCTATCTTATTAATAATAAGTAGATTTTAAAGCCTAATTCCCAGTTTTAAAGATTGATATATATTTTACGTTAGAGTGGAGAGGATTTTATATAAAGGGAGGTATTATAGATCTTACGTCTACTAGAGATAACAATAATGTTAGACTTTCAATTCATCTCAAATATTATAATGTTCACTTACCTATCATCAACTTTGCGTGAACATAAATCATGAAGCGTCGAGACTCTTGAGCTCTCATATAATCTGTATCAGGATCTGGTCTTTCTGGAGGCTCGTACTCTCCTTCTTTCTTCACTTCCCGATTACCGAGGCAGAAGAATGTCAAATAGTTTCGAGGATCTTCTTCAATTCCCTTTCCCTTCAGTGCTCCAACAACATCCCTATACATCATATCCATTGTTCTCCGCTGCCAGTCCAATATTGCCTGAACTGTTCCTTTCTCGGGGTAACCCTCCGGCCACATTGGAACCACAATGTACACACTGAACCTTTCCCCAGCTTCAATCTTACTAACAATCTTAAGAGAAAGCTCCCTTGGGATCAGATGCAATGCACCAATGTCTTCAGGCTTAATGCCATCAGCACTCCAAGCATAGCAGCTTCCAAGGAAGTACTGATTCTCAATGTAGATGAAATTCTTCGCACGTCGAATGGCGTTGATATAAGCATCTTGAATGCCTCTGTCAATTACATTATCCTTCCCACTAATGAGTCCAGATCTAGCAGCTTCTTCGGGTGTCTCGGGGAACCCAAAAGCTGCCCCACCATCAATGGATCTAAATAACTGCACGTTCCATGTCTCAGGATCATCAGGGTAAGTTACTGCGGAAGGAGGAATAATCACATCTTCAAGGTCTCTCAGAGGAACTAGTAAGTCCTTGCCACCTTGCTTCCTCCATCTTTGCTCAAAGTTGAACAAAACGTCCCATGCAATTGGCCCTTCAAGCCGAGAGTGGACATCATGCCAGGGTTCCCTTGGACCACCCTTTTTGATTGTAGAATGTGGAAAATTAGGCTGATGAAAATCATCGTGATGTGCTGTGCCCAAGGTTCTGAAAAGTGAGTGAAACTGAGTGTCGTATCTTCCATCACAGAGGTCAATACCCCCCACGAAGCTCACGATTCTTCGCTTATCTGATCTTCCATTCGGCAAAGCACTGTCCACAACCACAATCTTCTGATGATGGGTAAACATGGAGAAAATTTCTATGTCCTGAACCACGCTTCCACCATCATCAGGGTTGCGAGGGCATAGAACACAGTGCACGTCACTGTCGTAGAAGTAGTTCCCGGTATCTTCATCATGAGTAGCCATCAACCCGTCTTCTTTTAACAAAGGAACAGAAGTTCTATCATCCCAAACAAGCATCAAAACCCTGACACCATCACGTGCTTTTTTCTTAAGAACCTCACCAAGTGTTGCATCCCCTCCATGTTTTGGCCTCCTAGAATCTCTTACCAAAGTGATCTCAGTGTAAACAGACCATCCAGTAATGTATATTAAGTGCTGTGCGTGGTTGATTGCATCAAAAATATCTTCCCAACATCTATGAGGTTGGTAAGTGTGGCCTCCAGCAAGTGGTATTTTGGGAACAAAGTTGTCAGGAACATGAGCATCTTGGTACAAGGAAACCCTACATCCTTGTCTCTGTGAGAAGTATGTGTAAGGAACTCCCGGGAATTTAGGGCTTCTGATGCCTTGGCCCCAGTTGAGGTCTTTCGAAACATCAAGGTACTGCAGCTTCACATGGATCTTGGAATGTGAATGTATTGGTTTTTTGTGCTCATCCAATATTTCAACCCATCTATCTATTTCTTTGCCGTCCAATATCTCTTCAACAGGCACATATGCTCTTCCAATTAAGGTCGCACCAATAGGATTGTCATCTTTCACTGTGAATATGATGTTTGATGCCTCATGAGCACAGTAAATGTGAAAAGACTCGTACCATTTAGGGTTTGAGTGCTCTTTTTCAATAACTCTAGTCCTTCCCACGCGTGCCTTCTCTAGATCAATGGTTGCATATAGTTTAGTAATTCCTTTCCCAATCCCAATGGTCTCCTCGATGTTATGCACCAGCTATATATCAGAATTAGTAGGACAAAAGTAAATTTTCTTTTGTGACATGACAAAGAGCCATTAAGAATATATATATATATATATATATATATATATATATATATATATATATATATATATATATATATATATATATATATATATATATTTCAATATATTTACATATATGTTTCTAATAAACAAGAATAATCAAACTTGACTTTAGTCTAACCAAGTAGTTAATTCTTGACATACATGAGTATTTCTCTCAATGACACTGTAAAAAAATCTTGAATTTATTTTAATCAATTCATAAACTTAGGTTATTCAATTATTAGAGATAAAATGATGATAAAAGTTGATTAAATAAATGTTCTGAAACGTGATAGGATTACAATAGTTTAAGATTTGAGTAGTTATAAAAAGATATTATCAAGTTCAATCCTTATTTTTCTTCATGAAAAACAAAAGTTTAATCATGTGGTCATAAAGGCTAGATAAATAATCTATCAACATTTTAATCAAATATAATCTTCCATTTACAGGATTTATTATAATTTTTTTATAATTAATATAAAGAAAATACCAATAATGAACCTACTTTTAATAAAATTAATGATAATTTAGATATATGATAATAAATAATAGAGTCTCACTAAATTAGGAGTTACAACTACAAGTATACTACAAACATACTTAAATTAAGAAAAAGGAAGGCATGAGACTATTAAGGAAACTTAGAAACTCTTAATTATTGAAAGTTGTAGAAATAACTTTAGAAAGTTAACAATACTCTTAGAAACTCTTAATTATAGAAAGTTGTAAAAATAACTTTAGAAAATTAACAAGACCCTTAATTATAGTTTATAATAATTTTCATATGCTTTAATATTTCAGTTATATACGGAGATAAAAGATATATTAACTTGAGTGATATTAACTATTTTTAGTTAAGATTTTCTTTTACTGTTGAGTTTGACTTTATGAATGGATCTTTAGAAGGTAATGAGACTATATTGAAATATAGTGTTAATGATATTTTCTTATAAGAATGGTGATATTTTAATATTAATAGTCATCTTTCACTTTCATTTGACACTAATATATATTATTATTTTATTTATATATAATATTTTATTAATAAAAATAGTATTAAATGGGAGTCATTAGTGTAAACTAATATTTCTGATATGAGAGGTTTATATCTGAACTACTTATCTACCAATCCATCGAAATACAGTGTTGTCTTCTTTCTCTTCTCTTTGCTTCGACTAATCTCTAAGAACCATCGTCAAACCATCCTAATTGTGCCTCATCGGTGTTATCAACCAAGAAACCTAAACTTGAAGTGGAGGACTCTTTCTGAATTGAAGTCTCCATTATTTAGTCTAATGATTTGGTTTATTTCCCTATAATTTAAGATTTCCTTAATGTTGATGCAACAATTCGAAACCAGACATATTCAAAGATGAAGAAAGCTATAACAAAAGTTTGCTGGCCTAAGAGAGAATGAATTTCTTTGAGCAGGTCAAAGATTCTGAGGAGAAGGCATGGCAGAGACATCTGACACCATAACAAATACAAGAATCTAGAAGAAAGAATGAATTTTTATTTACAGTTGGTGGTAGTTGTGAATTGGGAGTGACAGAAAGAAGCAAACCTTGCTTAAAATATTACCACCACCAGCCTTGAGGTTATCCACCTCATAGATTGTGGCATGGAGGGTCCCATGAAGCAGAACTTGTGCCATCCCTGCACCATTAAATTTAATCAGATCACTACAAACACCTGAAATCAGCACGTGACATTGGTGCTATCACAGGTAGTTGAACCTAAAATTGGTGTTCAATGACAGTGAAGACGTGTTAGAATGGAAACAAATATGAACTGATTCATCAACAAGAATAGAGTTTGAAAGAGAGTAACCTTTGAAGAGCAGAAAGGAAGATATGGAGACACTGATCAAGAAGGTAAGGGCTATATAGTAGAGCAAGCATTGAAGTTAATTAACCATGGTTTACAAATATGAAGACAATTAATGCAAATGCAACCTTAGTTCCATTAATTATCTAAATGCTTAGTAAAACCTTCTTATAATTAATTTGTCACTGTATGGTGTGAGCAATTTCTAGTGCACTTAACAAAAATGTGTGGTAGGGAGAACACCATATATATAACAATCACATATATCAGTTTCTTCCACTAAACTCACCTCACTGTGTTCTCCACTAAGAGACATGAACATAGTATGAGAGCAACAATGGCTGAGGTTTAATCAATTTCCCCTTAGCAACTTTCAAAATAATTATTGTATTGGTGATAGTGGTAGGACCATTTAGCAACTATTTTCTTTATGCTTTTCCTTCATTCATCTCCTTTTAAATATTCACTTATGGCAACTTTTTGTAATGAATTGAATCAGTTTATAAATATATGACTTTTTTTTTCTGTTATTTGTGAAAATTAGTAAAAATAAAGACATGGATAAAAATAAAATAACTCTTGCTGTCTTAAATTTCTGAATACATGAACAGAAATATTTGTTTTCTGAAGTTCACTGATAAAAAAATTAGGAAAAAATATTCTTAATCAACAAATTATAATGTATGTGGTTTGGAGTGACAAAATATTCACCAATTTTTATGTTCTATTTTTGCATAAAAATGGAATTTTTTTTAGAGAAAACATCTTAGTTTAGAAGGGGACAAGGTGAAAATTATCTGAGATAACTTATGTGGGGAAGGAACAGAGAGAGTAATGATTATATTAAGTGGATGTACAAAAAAAATGTTGGTGGCAGTGGTTGGACAGTCCATGCCATTGACGAGATGGTTCATCATTTTGCACTGTTAATTAACAAATTATTTTGCCTAAAAGACTAAAACGTATTAATGTTTTTAAAGTTTGTATTAGAAATTTAGGTATAAATTCTCAAGAATAAATAATATATAAAAAATAATAGACTTGTTTTAAGGTTTTAGATTGAATTAGTATTTTTCAATTTTTAAGTGGAAAAATGTTTAAATTATAGGTGAAATAAGATTAAAAACAAGAAGAAATTAAAAAACGTATAATTTATTTAAATTAAACTAAAACTAGATAGTGGTTATTAATATCATGATTAGCCAGAATCTCGTACCCTATACAAGTTTTTAAATTAGGTAAAATGTGAAAAAATGTATAATGCTTATAATTTTTTCAATAAATAAATAATATGTTAGTCTAGTATTATATATATATATATATATATATATATATATATATATATATTAAAGAGATGATTTAATAATATAATTAAGAATTTGAGCTGAAAAAAGTAATTAAAATTAAAATTTGAAGAAAAATTAAATATTAATAAAAAAAATTGGAAATAAATAAAAATTTTGAAATGTTAAAATAAAATAATTAATAAATAATGATAAAGTCACATATTATAAAGGAAAAAAAGACAATAATAGAAAATATTTCTTATTTTTATCTAAGCATCATGTTTAATTTGTATTCTCAATGAAATTTTCTTTTCTAATATCGGAAGTAATGTCTTGTTAACAATGGAATCAAACTGCAAGAACTTAAATGAAAATAAAAAGAAAACAAAATAATTTTAATATTGAATAGAATAAATTTTTTAATCGAAATTCAATTAAAAGTATGTACTTAAAATTTAATTAAAAAAGAAAAAAGAAAAAGCATGCAAGAGTTTTGAAAGAGGGGAAGAGATTGGTTTGGAAAAGGGAAGAGATAATGATCCTGGCGGTTCTGTTTGCGAACGCCGAGGGCAACATCCTCATCGAACGGTGCGTTTAGTTTACTCTTTAGATCCCCATTTCCATTTTCTATCATAGTTTTCTCCGAATATTCATTTGTTTGATCTTGTTGCTGTGGAATTCATACTGCTTTAGCCTGTTTTTATGATGGCGGTTACCTGTTGTTTCCTATTACGATTTGAAAATTTTCTTTTCAATTGCACATGTTGAAGACCCTATAACTAGTCATTAGATCTGATGTTTATGGATTTTGATAAACTCTTTTGGTTTGTGTGATCACACTTGTGTACATAAAATACAATTGGTTTGGTTCCAACTTTTTTATGATCTGAATCAATGGCTCTATGATTGCAGTTTTCATGGGGTTCCTGCGGAGGAGCGTCAACATTGGCGTTCTTTCTTGGTTAAACTAGGAGCTGACAACCTTAAGGGCGTAAAAAAAGAAGAGCTTCTAGTTGCTTGCCACAAGTGAGTACACTTATCTGCCGTGTATATGTGATGTATGTAAGTACGTATGTATGTAGGCATCTATGTATGTATGTATACCGTACTTGAGAGCATTCTGTGACTTTATTTAATTCTGAACCGGCGAGGGAGAATTGAACACTGGTTGGTATGAATGTAGCATCTATGTGATGGACTTTGAATAATTTACCTTTTTTTGTATTTTTTTTACTGTAACATTAGAACGGATTGAATAAGATTAGTTGTTAGAATATGTCAGATAGTTTCTTCATTAATGGGAAAATTGGAAACAAATTGTACTAGTGGAAGATAAACCGCTGACGTACAAACTTGTTACATGAACTTTTGCAGTTTAGATTACTGGAGCCATAAATCATTAAAAATTTAAGCTTCACCACCAATTACTGTTCATTCGTTTTTGTTTGTGTTAGGAAATTGTTTGTCTCATTTGTATGGATGATGCTGTTTTATTTTTCCTTTTTTGTGTGCATGATGATATCATGTTTTACTTGAACATTTTTTTTTATCTTTATCAGGTCAGTTTATATTGTATACACGGTACTTGGAGATATCAGCATTTACGTCGTGGGGAAGGAAGAGTACGATGAACTTGCTTGTACGTATTCATTGAACCATTATTCTATATTTAGTGATGATAAAGTAAATGTAGAAAGAAGAGTCATCTCAGTTGTTGATGCTTTAATATGGCATTGCACCAATATTTTTTTGTATTTGCTGTAACACAATGTCATAGAAAAGAGCCAGCTCTGTTGTTGATACTTGAAAGTGGATATGGTCACTTGTTCTAAGATTGTAGTGCTAGCTAAAGGGTGTTTTGGTTCGTAACTTTTTCTTCTTTTATTTTGAGGTGGTGAAGGTGATGTTTGGATACTGTGGTTGTAGAGACTAGTTCTTTTGTTCTCATCTGAATGCACAAGCTGAATGGGTTCTGTTATTTAAGGTAGCTAGTGGTGAGCTGGATGGCTGGGAAGTGGGGATATGGAGATGTATGTACGTAAGAAATAAAAGATTATATGAGAAAAAGGGATATAAACGTGTGATATTAACGGTTAAGAAGGAAATACTAATGGTGATAATGATAGAGTGAAAAAGAAAGGGTTATATAGACAATGAGCTCATAATTTGGATGCTACCCACAATGTCTTTAAATATTATTCTTGATGTGATGAATCAATCCTTATCCTTACTGTATTCCCAGGCCTATTAGGCCTCCTATGTAAAGTAACCTTAAAAAAGGGGAAAGTAGAGAGAGCAAGTGGAGTTTAATGATTTCGGAAATATTAATTTGAATTTATATCATTTAATTTATATTCCTTTGTGTAACTCTTTTTCTTTATTAGTTTGTCTGTTAAAGATTTATATGAGATAAGGACATTTTGGAACAAAACTAAGGTTAGAAAACTTCCTCCTTGTTCTTTTGTTAATAACAGAGATGTTAAAGATACTGGTGTGATTTCAGAAGGATGACATTACTTTTAAGAAAATGAAGAAAAAGTAGCAATCAAGTGAAGGGTAAATCTCGGAATCTAGGTTTTGTCTAACTTACCAAGAAAAGAAAAGTGTAAATATTGAATGAAAAAATAGGTTATGTTCATAATAAAATCAGCTTTTTTTAACAATGTCAAATATATTGCTGTTGCTCCAAGAGCTGAAAAAAGGTATGTTCAAGAGCTGTAAGTGCATTACATCAACAGTACTATTTACCAATATTTTGTTTTCCTCCAGTGTCAGAAGTGATCTTTGTGATAACCTCAGCTGTGAAGGATATATGTGGGAAGCCCCCAAGTGAGCGTGTTTTCCTTGATAAGTATGGAAGAATTTGTCTGTGCTTGGATGAAATTGTCTGGAAGGTAAGGATACATGCTCTGGACAATGTATACTAAATAACTTGATATAAATTTTGAAAATTTCCCCAGTGAATTCAACTTGCCTCTGGGTCACTTTGATTGATTACGTTCATGTGGTATGTGTTACAAAACCCTGAAACAAAATATTAAAATTTAGAGAGAAATGCAAAAACAGAATAGAAGGGAAAAATGCTTCTGTTATTCAATGTTGAATTTCAACAAAGAAAATGAGAGAATTCTGCTGAGCGTGTTCCATATTTGAAAGGAGTAATTTTTTATCAATGCTGTATTGCCGTGCTTGACATTTTTCATGTGTATCTTTTGAAGGGATGTTTGGAAAATACAGAAAAGGATAGAATCAAAAGATTGGTTAGGTTAAAGCCTCCCACTGAGTTCTGAATGAGAAGTTCAAAACCAGTCATTGTTCAGGATATCTGATATTTGCAGCTATTGTTGTTCAGACCAACCTCTACATATGAACTTTCTTCCTTAGTCAAGGGGATTTTGCTGGGCCAAATTTGTACCAACCTTCACATTTTTTAACATTTATTTATTTATTTTATATACCATCTATATGTTCTTCATTTATTCTACCTTCTTGGGTATTGGACTTTTGTATCAGTCTTTATATTGGTCTCATTCTAAAAATTTCAAAAAGTTCATTTGAATCTTATGATGCTGTGGAGCTTGCAAACATGCTTTAGTATAGAGTGGTTGTAAATTGGATAATTGAAAAGGTTAAACTTTCTTTTTAACGCTGACATATGGATTGCGACGAGTTTTCACACTCTAAATATAAACTATTTTTAACCCACGCGTTCAGCGAGGCCCAAATTAAATACTACCACTTTCGTCAAAAATCAAACATATTATGTCACTATTTTTAACCATATCTGAATTTATATTTTTTTCATATCACGGTTTTTTTTTTTTTTTTTTTTTTTTTTCTGTCAACTATACATTAATTTCATTTACAATATTATATTACATTCGATGGATTTTTGTATATAATAAAAATAAAACTAGATTCCGGTTGTCCCCAATATTTGTCATTAAATTTCATTATATAAAAATATATTATTGAAATACTAAAACAACGTATAAAAAAATTTCCTCAAGACAGATAAATAGGAATGGAGAGAATATTTCACTCACAGAAAAGAAAAATTATATAAATGATTAAATCAACAACTCATGTTGGCACTAATAATCTATCTTCATTGCATATGGTTTAAAAAGGGGGCTGGTCTCTGGTACTGGCAATGATTAAATAAATTTAGTTTATATAAAATTAGCAAAATTTTGTTTTCGTATAAAACTTTGCTTTTCATCTCTAATAAATTAAAAGTTTTAGTCCTTATTATCAGATCACATTCCTAAATTGCTTATGTGTCTAGGAAAATAGGTTCAATAATATCTCGTAGTATTTATAGCATAATGTTAATATATGTTAAACCCCCAAATGCAAATTCAGCGAAAGCTTTCTATAAATTGATACTTAAAGTTAATTAAAAATTGTGAACGGGTAAAGGGCATTTAAGTTAATTTATAATTAGTTTATATTTTACTGTTATATTCACATATAATCAGTTATAAAAAAAATTAAAAACCTAAATACTTAAGATGGTTAATTTTAGAAATACATATTTTTATTTCTCTTTAACGAGATATCAAATTTAAATTTTGTATTAAAATAAGAAGAAAGAACCAATCTCATCATCTCTCGAATATTCTCGAGGAACATGACCTTATTACAGTAAGGAAAGTTTTGATGCCAAACATTTTTCTTAAATAACTCATTAATCTCATTAATTGATTATTTCACATTTGGCTATCCACTTTTAGCCTTCTAATGAGATGATATTAATGAAAGAAAGTGTATAAGTAAAAAGAAAAAAGACATTGTGAGAGAACATTGAAGTTGCTTTAATTAATTGAAAGTGATTGGAAAATTTTAATGTACACGTATTTCTGAAAAAAATAAAAGGAAACTTGAATTTACTGGAAAAGACTATTTCACCCTTCACATTGATATTATTTTAATTTTAAATTTCAAAAATGACATTACATCAAATTATAAGTCAATTTGTGATCACAATAAATCATGGTTATTCAACTCAAGATTATCACATTGATTTGCTGGATTACATAAACAAATAGTTGAATTTAAGATAAACATTCACAAGGACACTTTTTGGAACATGTTCAACCTAGGCCCATAAATTTTGTTCTGGTGAATCCTCCAAATCATCTAAAACAAACACCAGAATCATCTTCTCTATTACGAAATATCATTCGTTCATCTCAAAAATTATGACTTTGTAGTTACTTAAACTTTTTTACAGTCAGAAAAACATAGATAATGTAGAAAAATCCAATTAAATTAAAGAAGTTAAAAAACATGAATGGTTGGCACCTACCCCATGTACTAAAGTACCTGTTCTGTGATAATAAAAGACAAGCGTGTTCCTCGTTCTCTCCCTTCAACACAACAAGGTTGCAACTCCCACACTGTACCATGAAACCTCTCATTGTAATCCTCACGCTCTGCCTCATCGCTGTTTTCTCACAAGCAGCAATCCCATTACTCATTCACTCTCAACCTCAACCCAATGAATCTTTCAAGGTCAATCAAACCAAGCCCCAGGTAACAAAGTTTCTTTCTTTACTTTAACAAATGTTTCTGAAAGTAAAAAATAGAATACCCTTTACTCTAAATCTTCAAAGTCATCTACTTTTACCTATAAAGTTTCGTTGTTCTAACTGAAGGAACATAGATAGACCATAGAATATGAAAGGGTACTTAGATTTCGATTTTGAACTGAAGCATTTTTTCAGATCTTCTTACTGCATGTGAAATTGTTTTACAGAACACAGCTAGTTCCTGTACTTACACGGTGACCATCAAAACAAGCTGCAATTCTCCCTCTTACACCAGAGATCAGATTAGTCTCTCATTTGGTGATGCTTATGGCTATCAGGTTCCTTCTCTGTTATGAAATTAGGCCAATGAAAATTGAAAATACAAATTGGGGTGTGGTGGTTAATTTGGTGCTAATTGGTGACTTTGTTGGATGATAAATCAATGAATGGATCAGGTTTATGCGCCAAGATTGGATGATCCTCGTTCAGGGACATTCGAGCGCTGCTCTACGGATACATTTCAGATATACGGTCCGTGTATGTATCAGACATGCTATCTGTATCTATACAGGAGTGGATACGATGGTTGGATTCCAGAGAAAGTGACCGTGTACAGCAATTACTACAGTCCTGTTACATTTTACTACAATACTTACATACCTAATGGTATTTGGTATGGCTTTGACTACTGTCGCGGTTATGTGTCTTCTTCTGCAGCAGAATAGTGAAGTGTAGTATTACTAGTACTGAACCTTGTGAAGTCTTTCACTTTCTCATCTATGAAATAATTGGAGGTCCAAACATGAACCCTTCTGTTTTGGGCTCATCATAGTGGACCTTCTATTCACCCTTTTGTTGTGGGTTTCATGTATGAACTTACTATTTACTAGTTATTACTATCTTTTAGTTTTTTGCATGGATCTTTGTTCTTTTAGTAGATATTTTATTTTCTTTAATCGGCATTGGGACATGTCCACCACATGCTTGACATATTTCCTCAATATGCAAAATACTGTGGAATTCTTAACTGATCCTACTGAAATAAAGTGATGACAGCTTCCATTCGCGTCGACCATGCAGCAGCCTTATAGCTTAGTTCAATTGGCACGTTGTTTCAGCTTGTATACTGAAAATTGAAAATTGATCTGTATCTTTGATAACAGTAGGTTTGTGTAGCTGTTGAAGTGTAAAGAGAAGGATATAAAACTCTTCAAAAGAAAATCAGTTATTAAATGCACGGGGCTTAGGAAAAAGATTGGACTTGTTCTAATTATTTGATGGACCTCAATCACCAAAGACAGCTAATCACGAGAAGTAACCAATACTTCATTTTTAGAGAAAGGTAACCATTACTTGATTAGACTCGCTTGTTCCCAACTTAATTATGAGATTTTTCTGCCTTCCATATGTATATCTATCCATTGAAGGCTGTCTTGGTGTGGATATCAGAAGGATAAAATAAATTCTTTAACTGATATCGTTAGGTGTGATGTTTTTCTTTGTCATCGCTTGTTCTTCTCTTTTTATTCTTTCTTTGTATATTCTTCTTTTCATCATGAATGATAAAGTGTTATCTTGTAAGTATATTCTTGATTTGTAATTGATATTCATTGTTAAATGTGAACTTTTGGTGAAACCATTTAGGAAAACGATTATTCTGGCATGCTTCATAGATTTGTTTTAATTTTGATTCAGTCTTTCTTGTTTGTGACCTCTTTGTCAGATGTATTCTCATGCATCTAGAAAATCTGCTATGAAATAAACTATAAATTAGAATAAAACTCAATAAGAGTTGAATTACATTTTTAATAACATTTTCAAATAAACATTTCTAGATAAACAAAACATCTGAACTCTTTTTAAAAAACATTAAAATACAATTTAATGTTTGTTCAAACTAGGTCTAACCAGAAAATTACAAACTTCTTTAAGGCACGTAACTACCACGTCCCTCACATCCAAGAAATCATAAAGCTGAAGTGAAAATACTCAAATCAACTTCCTGCTATTATAATACTTTTTTTTTTACTTTTCTTCATATTATTCAATGTGAGACAATACTCAGTTGATAACAATAAATATAAAGGTTATGTGCTAAAACTAAATATATAATATAAAACTTTCTTTTAGTCTAACCAACACTTTCAAAAATATGACAATGGATACTTTATAAAAGAATTGATTTATCTCAAGAATGAAGTATATGAAAGTTTAATATGTTTTCTTCTTATGTAGGTTTGATTCCACAAGAGAACATTATTTCTCTTCTTCTTCATCTTCCTTAAACAATCTTGAAAATTAGTCTATACCTCAACTTGTTAGATTTTCTTGCTACCATTATCTTCTTCTTAGAGTCATAGTTTGGTCAAGATTATCATTGCAATGCATTTAATATTTTAGATAGAATGATAAATGTTATACTAAATGTCATTCATCTTTTGGGCTTTTGATTAGATAACCCATTTTACTTATCTGTAGGAAGTAACGTAGGTGCAACTGTACTTTGAAACTTGACATGTCTTTTTTAACTAATTTTGTTGTAAGAGAATTTTGAATATTGTGTCTAGGATACAAAAACTTGTGAGATGTTTTATTAATAAACATTTTCTATACAATTAAAGATGGATTATATTTCTAATAGATCCATAACAGAGTAAGATGTATGATTTGTACTAAAGAAAGATTATATTTCTAATAGGTTCATTCAGGAGTTAGATACATGATTTGTATTAAAGAAAAGCAATAAAACTTATATAGATTTATATAAATGCTTATGGAAAAAAAGAGTGCAGATATTTTCAAAGAAGGGATCAAGTTGGTAAGTTTTACAATTTTACTATAGTAATGTCAATTAAAATAATTACTCATCACCAACGATGAAGACAAATAATGACAATTAAGAAGAATAATAAAAACGAAACTGTAATTTCCTTAGTAAAATGAGGGAATTGAAGATAGTAGAGACACAACAGAATTACCTGAGATAAACAAAAGTTACTCAGAAATCGACAGAAGAGGTTGAAGAAAGATATAGAAAGAAGTTGGTGCCAATGAAAAGATGAAAATTATAATTCAAATAATGGAAATGAAGGTAAGAGATTTTTTTTGTAATTTATTATTTTTATTATAATTATTTTATTTCGTTGTTAAAATTACAGAGAAAGAATTGATTTTTTTTAAGGAAAAAATTATTTGGAGAGCCTTAGTATTCTGATATTGATGTGAATGTAAGGACAGTTTTATTTATTTTTTAATTATTATTGTAGTCTTATTTGTGTTTTATTATGGTTAGAAGTAAATAAAAAAGTTGATAATAATTTTAAGGAGAAAAGACATTTTGTGTTTAAAGATTGATGTGGAATATAAAAAAATATTTTGTTAATGAACGAGAAATTCTTGGATTGGTCTTTTGTAGTATCATGAGAAAAAATAATTTAGAAGAATAAATTTATAATGATTTTTATTATATGAAAAATATTTTGTTAAAATATATACTAAATTTGATTATTATATACAGTGGACTTTAGTTATTATTTGAAAAAAATATTATAATAAATTAATTATGTTTTATTTTTGATTTAAGAAATTGTTCATTTTATTTTAACAAAATAATATTATATGTTTTATTCTAATGTATTTTTTTAGTAAATAAATTTGTGTTGTAATGTTTTTTTAATGCTAAATTGAGAAAAGAGGCAGAAGATTTATTAAATAGTTAGTTATCTATATTCAGATGCAGCTATACCTCAGAATTGCAAGTTGGCAAGCATTATACATATTGATTTTTACTATTTATTTATTTTTCCAATTTCCATTATACTCTACTTTATTTATCTATTTTTATTATAAATCACCAATGTTGACAAACTAAATAATAAAATGATATAGTATAAATTATGTTTAAATAAAATTTTTTCATTAAAATTACATCTCATTTTTTAAATGACTTTTAATTTATCTTCTTACAAATTATGGAAGTTATAAAAAAATGAATTTTAACTAACTTATACAAAATTATATTTTATTTATATAAGTAATTTCCATATTATAAAAAAATTATATTAATTTTTTAGAAATGGATAGTCTTAACTTTCAACAAATAAATACTTAAAGAAAAAGGTTATGTTATTTTTAGGAAAACACATATAGCAATTATAGTTTTCGAATATGAATTTTCTTTTCTTAAAGAAAAAACATAAAAAGGATTTTGAATAGAAAAGGAATATTCCAATCATCATGGCCATGTGTAAACTAAATCATTGAATTGAAGTCAAAATGCAAAACTCTAATCCAAATGAAGCGTGGATTTGGGCATCTTTTACTTTAGGAGAATTCATTTTTACGTTATATCTTTCATATTATTTTATAAATAATTAAAAAAATATATTCAAATTTCATTTCTTGATTTACTTTCATAGTGATAACGTGATTGCTAGTTTTTTAACCAAAACCAGAAAGAACAAAAACATATTAATTAAAAAAGTAATCTTATTTTATAAGAAAGCAAGGACAATATTAGTACGAAATAAAAATAGAATAAAGATAGTTTGACATCAGTGTTTACGAAATACTTTTGCTTAACAAAATTTTTTAATAAAACATTATATAATAATAATTTGTAATATGATTAGAGAAAATGAACATTAATATCAAATATCAAAGTATCACTACCCACAAATTTAGTTTTCTATCTTTGATTATAAGAGCTGATCACATTTATTTTCTTTAGCATGTAAAGATAATAAGATAACCGATATATAAGTAAATATTCTTATAAATATTTTTAAATCATACCTATTTTATAATCTTGAATTATATTTTGACGTTGTGAAAAAAAATAAAATTGTTCCATAATTATATTTCATTTGAAGGAATATATAGAAGAATATTTCCATATATTATGAACAGCAACGTGGTTTGAAATCAAAGTAGAAGTTTTTTTTCAACCAAAAGTTAGCAATCCTTTGACGTATTTACCGAAGTATACTATTGAGTATTGAGTGAAAATGAAGAAGCCTAATGTTCGTTCAGAAGAAAGCGTAGAAAGGTGCATTTGCTTCATGTGCTTACTGTGAAAAACAATGTCTTAGTCTTCACAACCCATGTGTTTTCCAATTAGATTGTGTGCAGTTTAATCCTCTGCAACTCCATTATATGACTCAATTAGTGCACTGAACCAGTATTAGTAAAACCAAAAGCATATATTTTTGTGACTAAAATGAACCCAATTTAACGTCTAAAATCAGCTTTCTAATGCACAGATTCTATAGGTAGTCCTTATATATAGAAGAAGAAACTGGGTACGTACATTGCATATATCAGTGTGTGAATCTTCAAGAGCACTGCAAATTTGGAGATAATATGGTTAGAATCTACAATGTCACATTCTAGTTAACTTTAAGACAATATGGCTGGTATCATATGTTGTAGTGTAATGACTATTGATGATGTTTGATTTGTATATATAAAGTTCTTACATTTTTTTCACTGTTAATAAAGTTTGTCATGGAAAATGTTAATTTCATGCAGGAGTTTTTCTTCACCCTTTTGACCATTCTGAGTGTTCTTGCACCCGGATTGTGCAGCACAACAACTACTTTCAATGTTTTGCAATATGGAGCAGTTGGAGATGGAAAAACCAATGATTCCCCAGTAAATTATAATCATTATCTTAGTTTTCACAAATTATTAATTTCTTCCATTTTAAACCAGAAAATCTTCAACTTACGTGAATGTTTACATTCAACAGGCCTTTCTGAAGGCATGGAAAGACGTTTGCCAGAGCAAGTCACACATATCTCAGCTCATCATACCAGCAAAACGGACTTTCATGCTGAAGCCTTCTACCTTCACTGGTCCATGCAAATCTAACTATACCTACATTCAGGTACTTATTCTAAGTAATCCAGATAGATATTTAAGTGTGAGTCTAAGTCTTATTATGTAAAAATAGAAAGTTGTATAACATATAAGAAAGAAGACTCACTGATCCAATACTTTAAGATTTTAGATTGGAAATGATGTCATTTTTTTATATAAGTCTGATTCTTGTCTTATTTTTTTTGATCTCCAGTGCGTAGCCAAATAAACATTAACTGATATCTATTTATGATCAACTAATGATTTGGGTTGCCTTGTGGTAGAGAATTTTTTATAGTATATACATAGATTATTTATTGTACACAGTACAATTATGTATAGATTAAGCCAAAGGAAATACACAAAGCAAAAGATCATAAACTGAGTGATATTTCATGGTAAAAATTTAAGTGTTTGTGGGACCTCAGCTTTCAGGGAGCATTGTTGCACCAATGACAAAACCGGAATATTCTGGATTCCACACGAATACATGGCTTGGCTTCTCATTCATCGATGGTTTAATCATCAGTGGAAAAGGGTCCATTGATGGCAGAGGCTCTGTCTGGTGGCAAAACCCTTGCTTAGGAAAGGCACTACCTGTAAGTAAATAGTTAGTAGTTTTTATTTTTTTTTATTTTTTTTATTTTTTTTTTCTCTATTGTTTTGACTAGATACTTTCACATTCTATTATTTAACATTTTCATAGCACAACTTTTTATGATTTATTTTCTTTTTCAGGGGACAACCTGCCGTCCACCAACAGTGAGTAAATTGCTCTTGATACTTTCTTTATTACTTTTCACTATCTAAATAATGATTCAAGCATTTGGTGATTATACAATTAAAGATATAATTTGTCTGTTTTCTTAGAAAAACAAATTAATATAATCAAGGAGATAAAATATTTCTTGATTCACACTAGCGAACCCATCAATTGATGGTTTTTAATGAAAATTTAAGGCAAGGATGACACTCATGAAGAAATGAAATTTCATAAGAGTGATGTGCTTCAATTTGTCAGACAGAATCGATAATCATTGCTGAAGCTTATACTAAATTTAAGTTTTGGACGTTTTGTTGTTTTCTGCATAAGATTTACCTGATATTATCAGCATAAAAAGGTGTGACAACTTTCATTTCCTTCAAGTTAGAATCAGATTACTTATACTTGAAAAAGGCACATTTGAGAACCAAAATCCAAATCTAACCTTGTACATATTCCTTGTTACACCTAATAAATGGATTGTATTCTCAAGCAGATTACATATAAGTGATGATATTCATAAACAAGTTTTACATAATTAGCTAGAACACATGCAAAATCAACACTGCTTTCTCAAATATTAAAATCTTATAGCTTTGATAAGCATAAACAAATCTTTGTGGATGCTTAGGCAGTAACATTCAATAGATGCAATCGACTTCAACTGAAAGGATATACAAGTATTAATCCTGCAAGAAGCCACATTACTCTAACTAGCTGCCAGAAGGGTACCCTCTCAAACCTGCGTCTAGTTGCTCCTGGAACAAGCCCTAATACCGATGGCATTGATATTTCTGGCTCTAGAGATATTAAAGTGCTTCATTCTTTTATTGCAACAGGTAATGAACTTTACATCTGCATGTAACGTAACACAAAATTTTTGGTAAATTTTTTCAACTTGTTTCCTAACATGATTATGTCTGTTATACAAATGACATGATTTAACTACAGGTGACGATTGCATTGCTATTAGTGCTGGATCCTCCTTGATCAGAATACTTGGTATAACATGTGGTCCAGGCCATGGTATCAGGTTAGTTAGTATTTCGGTATTAATGCTTTGAAATACTATTATCCATTTGTTTTGGCTTGGCTTTCACATAACTAAGACTTTTGTTCACTAGTTCCTGAGTAACAGAAGACTATAATCTTTATACATTATTAATATATTACTTTGTCAATTAATACAAAATCATGTCATATATCATCTCTTAATGGAAACAAGCCTAGATTAATAAAACAATCTGTTTTACATTACTTGATGGAAACTATACATTATTAGAACACTCAGTTTTTTGTATACAAAAATGTAATTCTTTGACCCACAAATCCAATTATCAATTATACGTTTTATATAATCCCCGCATTTGTTGGGAGGTATCATGTTCCTTTACTACTTTTTGATGAAGAAAATCACATTTTTGTAGCATTGGATCATTGGGAACACGTGGAGAGACCGACATTGTAGAGGACGTGCATGTGGAGAATTGTACTTTGACTGAAACATTAACTGGAGTAAGAATCAAGACATGGCAGGTGATTGTGCACATAAAAACAATGCTAATTACTAAAAGATATTTTGGTTACATGCAAGAACTTGTATCGTTGAATATAATAGACTTGTATTCTACTTTTTGCATTAGGGTGGGGCTGGATTTGCTAGGAGGATCTCCTTTGAAAAGATTAAGTTTGTTCGAGCCAATAACCCCATTATCATTGACCAGTTTTATTGCCCTCATAGATCGGACTGCCAAAACCAGGTAGCACAAGAAGATATCCTACCAATTTGACTGTTTATCACAACTAATATTTTACTCCAAAAATTGACTAACAACTTTTTTATGTTATTTCTCTTCAAAGACTAAATCAATCAAGGTAAGTGATATAACATACAAAGGAATTGTTGGGACATCATTGACGGACAAAGCAATCAATTTGAGCTGCGATGAAAATGTGGGATGCTCCAACATTGTGCTTGATCATGTTTATATAACATCTGCAGTTCCACGGCAGAAGGTTTTCTCCTTTTGCCACAATGCACAAGGAACAGCCACCCACACCAAACCATCCGTGAAGTGTTTGCTGAAGTAGCCCTCCCACAATCATTTATCTGTTCTCTTCAGAATTAATGCTAATTCTGAAGAGTGTTGTACTTTCTTTTTTCTTTTGATCATGGCGGTGAATAATCATGTAAAAGATCTGTGTTTTGAATACTATTATCAGAAGAAATAGAGTTATACCAGACAATATTATCCCAAATAATTGTGATAAATTAATTGTCAAAGAATCATTTTTCTATTGACAACCACATTTTTTTCAAATATTCAGTGACAATAAAATTTTATAAGAAAACAATAATATATCTAGTTGTACGGTAGGCATATGAAATGATAAGGGTGTGAAAATACTATGACTTAATACATATACGTGTCAACTGATACGCCAATCAAATGTTGTCCTACTTTTGAGTTGTGTTTATTTTGCAACCAACTAATTACTAGACCGAAATAGATATTGAGATGCAAATGAGAATGAAGAAAACAAAAAAGTTGAAGGCATATATATAATATAATGTAATGGATGGTATGATATAATGTAACGAATTCTATAAGAGGGAAGCATGGTTACTTAATTTAACTGCTAGGCTAGCCAACGCAAAGGAGGGTAGATTGGTTGTTCCATTTGCAATTTGCATGCCAACACAACAACATATTTCATTCTTTGTTTTTGTGTCTGTGCTGCAACCTGCAATCGCCACCGCATGGGGAAGAAGCCGCCGCACCTGTCCGACATAGAGGCGGCCCGATACCCTCCACCGCCGCCGCCAACTTTCCACATGCCACAGCCTCGTCTTTGGTTCTCATGGTTGGTGCCACTCATTTTTCTGGCCAACATTGCAGTCTTCGTCTATACCATGTACGAGAATGATTGCCCTGCCTACTTAAACGAAGAGTCTTGTCTTTTCTCTAAATATCTGGGCAGATTCTCCTTCCAACCCTTCAGGGAAAACCCTCTCCTTGGCCCTGCAATCCGCACGTGAGAAAATTTCTCTCCCTCTCTCACCAAAAGCTTTTTTGAATTCATCGTTATCATCGTGGATGAACGTTCAACAATCTGCATGAAACAACAATTTTTTTTCCTTTAATTAGGGTTGCATGCATGCATGCATGCATCCTTGTTGATCATTATGTGTCCTTAAGTTCGGTTTGAAATGGAAATGCCAACCATGCATGCATGATGCATGGGGTGGAAATAAAAATAAAAATAAAACAAAGTTGTCACCTTGGTTTTTCATTCTTTCTGGGGGTGTTGTATTAACTTTCTGCAGGCTGCGGCTGTTAGGGGCCCTTGAAGAGGACCTTGTGGTGGACCGATATGAAGTATGGCGCTTCTTTTCCTGCATGTTTCTTCACGCTGGAGTCGTGCATTTACTAGCCAATATGTTCAGCCTTCTCTTCATAGGGGTTCGGCTTGAGAAGGAATTCGGATTTTGTAAGGCATATATACTACTGAGTTTTTAGACAATGAATTGAATTGAACCTCTGTATGATTTTCTTTAGTTAAATTCTTATCTCTTGGATTTGGCAGTGAGAATTGGAGTCTTGTATGTGATTTCTGGTTTTGGTGGAAGTTTGCTGTCTATTTTGCATTTGAAAGAATCTAAGTCAAGTACCGTATCAGTTGGTGCATCTGGTGCACTTTTTGGTCTTCTGGGAGCCATGCTTTCTGAGCTTCTAACTAACTGGAGTATCTATGCAAATAAGGTACTTTATATAATCTGTGAGCATTGGAAGCGAGTGAATAAGGACAGATTTTAATCCAGGGTTACTTCAGTGTGCAGCTCTTACAAGCCTATTGATCATTGTTGGCCTAAACTTGGCTGTTGGATTTCTACCTCATGTGGACAATTCAGCTCATGTGGGAGGGTTCTTGGCAGGATTTTTCCTCGGTTTTGTTCTTTTAATGCGCCCTCAATATGGATACGTAAATCGCAAATATATACCTCCAGGGTATGATGTGAAACGTAAATCAAAGTACAAATGCTATCAATATTTCTTCCTGTTCGTGTCACTGATCGTTTTAATTCTCGGGTAAATAGTTACAATTTTCTTGCGTGTCAATTTTTACAATACGTGTTATCAGAAGGACTTTAAGCTTAATATCTAATAATTATAACTTTACAGATTTGCGTATGGCCTGGCTAACCTGTACATAGAAAATGCAGCCGAAAAATTTCCCTTCCTAGAGAGTTATCCACGATGAAGGGTTCTGATTCCACAGCCAGTTCTTCAAGTTTGCATGTACAGACTGAAAATTTTCCCTTTTAGAAGCGTTTACGACAGTGCATATATCTTACAGAAACAGATATCTGCATGATTTGCAACTGCTTCTGAGAATTTTGGTTTGAAATTCTTTCTTCTTTGCAGTTACGTGATTATTTATGCTAGATCCTGAAGAAAAGGCCAAAATCCAGACCTTGAGATTATATGACACTCTATACATGTATCTACTTGGCTTCTTCTATGGATAGAAGAAATTCTTCAATGCTGACCCTTCTAATTATCAGACCATGTGAAATAGTGCTAAAGTGTACTACCATCATTTATTCAAAACTGTTCTGTTTTCTACTCCCAGAATCAGCTGTACGTAGATCTTGTCACAACTGAATCCAAAAATAATGAATATAGTTCTTCATTTTTTAGCTATGGAACTAATAGCTCATCCAATAGAAAGGAAGAAAAGCCGAGGGTTTGATTTAATTTATTTCTTTGTTAAAGCTGGTAGTTTCATAACTGGCAAATTTACTGCACGATTTTTACACTTGTGGCACTTAGAAGTTAAAGAATAGATCTTTAACCAATGACTAGTTCGTTTTTTTAGTAGAACTACTAGTTTCTTTATCTAATATGAAGGAGAGTTGAGTCTTTGGTCTAACTTATTTCTTTGTTGAAGCTGAAAAACATAAATTGTATCAAACAAAGACACATTTTTTATCATGCAAAAGACCCCACACGATTGGTTGTAGAATCCACTAATTATATTACATAAAATTTGTGTCTTTTTCTCTCCAACTTGACCATATTCCATTGCTTAATAACAGGAAATGATCCAAACCAAAAAAACATCTGGGTCAAAGTTGACAGAATTCAGTTTACATATAAACAGTTAAACAAGAACAGTTATAAGAGGAATACATTTAGACAACTTAATTAATGATTCCCTGATGAAGCTATGAAATTATTGGGAGTATCTAGTGACAGTTTGAAATCAAAATTGCAATTGTAAAATAATTTGGGACAGAAAATATTATAAATCGATTCTCTACTTTGCTTCTATAAAATAAAACAATAAGTAAAGCTCATATACAGAGCAGTACATAGAAGCTTCAAAAGATTTGAGGAGAACATGATCTGACTACAGCTATAAAGAATACCACTTTTTGAACTTAGCAAGTTACAATTATCCCTTGTACTCATGCCACGATGGTGCTATATTTCACATGATTCAGAACGACCAAAAATCGTGTAACGATTGTTTGCAACATTGTCATAAACAAAATCTCTGATAAACCTGCAGAATGACATATATATCATCAAGCTTGTTGCCCTTAAGCAATTAAAGAACACCATAAAACCCACAAAGCAAGAGGGAAAAATACTACTTACAGAGGAACAAATTGAAGAAGAATTGCTAGTTGTGGAAATGGCAAGTCTATGTATTCCATTATCTTCAGCACGGCTTCTGACTTTATGTAGGATCTAGAATCAACCAGAAAGTCATTTGCTTCACTGTTAATTCTTCTTTCTTGTAATTTACAATCATGAATTTCTTGTTTCCTCACATCCACATTAATACGGTTGAGAAGATAATGGAAAATTTAACAGAAAAAGGGTGATCTTATTGGGATGAAACTTGTTGAGGTAAAAAAAAAAAAATCTTTACTTATTACCAGCTCTTTACAACCGATGCTATTGCTAATAACCTTGTAATTTTTACAAATGCTTTTGAACCTTCAATACACATACCTGCCCTTTTCAACCAGCACAACACTTGAGATATCATCAGGAGCTCTTCCCGATCTCCTAAGCAACATTTTACCCGCTTCACTCTGAAGAGCTTCATATCTAATTGTCCTAACAATCATCAAAAAAGTGTAAACAAACGAAATAACTGATCAACTTCTTTTTCCCTCTCAAGTCTAAACCAAAGTAAAGAAACAACTTCAATATACAAATATAGGAGATAAAATTTTAAAGTGAGAGTAATCAAAGGGAGGAATTATCATTATCACAAGGACAAGGAGAGAGATAATAGATCATATACTTATTTCGATCGTTATCACGAACAAACTTCACACCCCCGTTGCACAAGTTGCATACTCCTGTCACAAGAAATAATTTTCACCCAACATTAGCATTGAAGAAAATGATCACTTTTTTGTTAAGAAGGTAGCATGAAGAAAAAAGGTGAGAGAGGGTTAATCACCGTCAAACAACATGATGGGTCGTTTGTCTTGGTCGAAGAAACTGGAAGTTGCTTCAACCCAGTTGGTTGTGTCGCTACGGGGTTGTGACAGAGTGGCAAAGGTGCTAAATTTTCGACCAGGCATCGAGCTCACGCTTGAATTGAAGCCCCTGACACAACCAGAAAGTGTTGGAAATTGAAGAGCCATTGAACTGTGAGAAACACCAAGCACTGCAAAAAGAAAAAACGAGATAAACTCTTCATAAACACTCTTGTCATTCTAACTGTGAGTTTTAAGAAAGGATTCATTTTAAGTGATTTGTAGCAGAGGTAACTTAGGATGTTTTCTGTGGCAAATCTTTGATTACAATAGGTGACACGACAGTGCAATTTGAATGTACATGAGTGCTCCATACAAGAACAAAAAATCCAACAATGGCAGCCACATATTATAATGGCACTAAATACAGTGGATTTGATTAGATATATAAATGGTTTTAGTTATTTTGAAAATGATTTGGGTTTGATTTATTATATTTTTTGTTTAATTAAATAAATAAATGGTACACCTTTCTTCCTAAAGGTTGGACTTTTATCTCTTACACGAAATCAAAGTTAATGCAATTGTATTAGGGATAAACCAGTTGGGGATTTTGACCAAATCCTTATTTTTGGACCATATCGATATAAAAATCTAAAGGGTTTAGGATATTTTTGAGAATTTTTTAAAGTTTTTATCTACTTTAAGTTATTATTTTATTATGTTGATTTTAACTTTGACTTCAACATTTTTTTAATGTAATAAAAATAATATTATATGACAATCAAGATTATTTATTATAAATTTAAAATATAATATGTATTTAAAGTATTTATTTATTGTAATTTTATTTGTCTAAATAATTATTTAAAAATATTAAATGACACACATAATTAAAATTAATTATTTTTTTTAAAATATCCTTTTGTAGTGTTAATGGGAGAAAACAAAAGGAGAGTTACGCCTTGGTGTTTTAGTGAAGTTGGGACTTGGGAGCAGCAACCATAGACTTTTGCATTCTGCGTTGAAGGAATAGAAGAAGAGAAGAAGAGAATAAGCAATAACAATGGGTTGGATCGGAGAGACTGTGGATTCCGTCAAATCTCTTCAGATCCGGCAGGTCCTCACCCAGGCTGTTAGTCTCGGTTCGTTCTTCTTTTCCTCTCTCTTTTTCAGTTTCAATTTTTCGTTTAATAAACCCTCAATCTCCCGTTCCTACACTCCAAAATCATTCCAATTTCAACTTCTCCGATCAAATTCTCCACTTCCCACTTTTTTAGGGTTTTTCTCATCAACTCCGGTTGCCAATTTTTTCACTGTTAGCATTTGCAACAGCATTACGCGAGCATGGATGTCTTCGCTTTTCACTTTAGGGTTTATCTTTAGCGGCTTTCACTCTCACTGTCACACTGCCAGGTTATAGGTTATGAGGATCAATCCGATTTATGGTAATTCAATTATGCAAACAACATAGGGTTGTGGCCGCACCTTAAAACCATTGTGTTGGTCTCAAAGTTTCTATATGCATATGCTGCAGATAGTAATTCGACATTTGGTTGATAAATCTGTATAGGTTTTCTTGGTCTATCTTTAGGATTTTTATTTACCAAGGTGGTTTATGTTTTGACTCAGGCATGATTGTTACGTCTGCGTTGATAATATGGAAGGCATTGATGTGCATTACTGGCAGTGAATCTCCTGTTGTTGTTGTTCTTTCTGGAAGCATGGAACCGGGATTCAAGCGGGTGAGTCAGTCTTATGCATGAATGCTTCAGTGGTTCTGTTGTTGTTTTTAATTTTAGTTTTTTACGTTTAATAGTATTTTTGTGTTTCTTGTACTCATAATTCCGGATATATTTCAGTGAGAGAGATGCTGTGTATATATGCAAACTATTCTTGTCAGCATAATTTGTCTGCTACTTTGTGGTTTTAACAAATGCGGCTAATGTGCAGGGAGACATCTTATTCCTGCACATGAGTAAAGATCCAATTCGGGCGGGGGAGATTGTGGTGTTTAATGTTGATGTAAGTTTTCTCTTGGGTTGTTTCTTTATATTTTGCTTAGCTTATTTGTATTTATCAGAATCAATCTATAAAAAAGATTGTCAGTACGATTGTGTATGGCTTAACTCAGAATAATAGGTTTGTTTATTCTTGACGTAAATGAGATATTTTATTGACATGTATTTTTTTTTTATTTAGGGACGTGAGATTCCAATTGTTCATCGTGTAATTAAGGTAAGCACCTCTGAGACACATAACTTGTCTTTTGGATGGAAATTAGGGAAAATCGGTTCAAAGCATTGCATGGGGAGATCCATTTTATAAGTGTGTTGCTGAAGTGGTGCCTATGCAAACTGAAACTACATAAAGTACATAAGCGGTGCTTATTCAGTTTGATGTGACTACGAACCAAATCTTAACGCGGGTTTAATCAACTTGTGTACCATCAGTTTTTGGTTCTCCTTATTTTATCAATAACGTAATCTTGAAGGATAAGGAACATCAATGTAGATTGCCATTAGAACTTTCCTCCCTCACTCTCTGTTCCTCTTTTGTTGCTTGAACTACTTAGTTATTTTCATTGTCAACATTGTGAAAACTGGAGAGGGTCATGAATCTCAGGGTAATGAATATGAATATGATTGATTACTTGGGACTTATCATCCTTTGCAAAAGGAAACATCCTGAATCCTCAAACACACATACATATTCACTAGTTTAACATTATGCTTTCTGAAACATGCTTACTTTCCTCCTTCAATCACTTGCCCTTCTCTTGTTGCTTAAACTCGCTTTATCAATTTATTGTCACTGACAACACTGAAAAATGGAGAGCATCAAGAATCTCTGGATAATTAATAAGATTGATTTGTTGGATTTATCCTTCTTTCCAGCAAGAAACTTCTTGAATCCCTCAAGTGCACACACACTTACACATTCACTTGTTTAATGTCTATATGTTTTCTAAAACACACATTCTCTGGCTTAGCTTTCTCTATGTTTTCTAAAATTTATGATATTATGGCTGCCCTATTTTAAAGTCTCAATACTTGATCATTCTATAGGTACATGAAAGGGAAGATACTGGGGAGGTTGATGTTCTCACAAAAGGTAATGTCTGGTTCATGACTAGATAACTTCATGGAAATGTTGGCTATATTGATTTTCTGGTCCCCCATTTTACAGAAATACTAGTGATGCTTGCAACACACTTTTTCCAACATATTATTATTGAACGAATTTCCCAGTAAAAGAAATGTACCCATTCTCTATTTAGTGAGAAATGCTTGAAGTGTTTTAGTTCACAGTGTATTGTTAGCATCTCTCTTGTACTACACCTATCCTAGTTGCAAATTTTGAAATCCATTATTTTCTCTGGTATTCTATTTCATATTGTAGTGCTCTCCCTTGATTTATTTTGTTGTCTTTGGCAGGAGACAACAATTATGGGGATGACAGGCTATTGTATGCGCATGGTCAGCTTTGGTTGCAAAGGCACCACATAATGGGGAGAGCTGTCGGGTATGGCATTTTTTTAGTTACTCTTGCTCTAATTATTGTGGAACTGTTTTCTAAACTTGTTTTGTTAGCCATACTCATCTGTTGTGGCAACCACACAAAGTTGTTTACAATATTTAGGTTATATGCTTCAAGTCTCCAACTATAATAAGAGAGAGATGAGTGACATTAATGTAGTAGGCTTTTTTTTGGCTACATACTAAATGCACTAGAAGAGCATAGTATCTAATAATGTGCTCAATTTACACCCAATCGGTTGTTGAATATGAGCATTATGCCAAGTGTTAATCGTACTTTATCCCGTAATGATACCAACAGTTTGACATTTGATATGATGAAGCATTTCGATTGGTAAGTAGTTTTCTGGTACTCTAAAAATTGCCTGGATTGTCAATGGCAGGTTTTTACCTTACGTTGGCTGGGTGACCATTATTATGACTGAAAAGCCTATTATCAAGGTTTGTTTGCCGTTCCAATCTATTGTGTTCATCTAGCTCGTGTAGGTTGTTTACGGTTTGAAACTTTATCATGCTGATTTATTGCAAAGCAACAGATGATATTTTACTCTGCGATGATGCGATAAAATGACCACCACTATGCATGAGATATATTTTAAATTGCAGCAAATATGAAGTATTCTAAAGCTGTCTCATCTTTGCAGTATATTCTCATTGGTGCGTTGGGGTTGCTCGTGATAACTTCAAAAGATTAAATGATGATTCTATAATCAAACTGCGGTCTAATAGTAGTATGAGCAGATGTCATACTTTTCTTGAAGGTGTCATTTTGTACCATTCATAGTATGGGGAACTATGTAATGTTAAGAATTAATGCAAAATAGTTGAATTTTGATATTTACCTTGATGAGTTGGCACCCTCCATTATATTCTACTTTGGTGCAGTTTAAGATTAAGCCTATAAATCTGATGTTCCTTATCCACAATGCCGCCTGCTGTTTATGTCCATAAAAGACTTCTTAGTTCTTTGCGAAAAATTTTAGCTTGCCCATGCTTTTCGAATCTAATATAATTATTGAAATTTTTTCTAGATCGATCCTGAACGAAGCTAATATAAGATTTCTGGGGGTAGTGGATTTTTTTGTTGGTTATTTGTAGCTTTCACCCCTTTTGAGTATGATCACGGATTTCCCTTGGGATACTGGCCTGAAGGTACTTTACTGGTAACACTTTCGAACTTTACATAATTTATTAAGCTAAAGCCACTTGTGTGTCAATAAAAAAACGTACTTGGAGATCGTATTCACGCCAGTAAGACCAAAATGGCACGCAAAAAAGTTCATGGTTCTTCATAGTTCCGGCAATTCAACCTACCAATTATATACGAAAAGGAGATTTATTCCTGCCAATCTTTTATCATTCAGACTCGAAAGAATGGAGATTTAATGCAGATTTTTTCTTATAGAAAGAAAAAGCTTGCGACGTGTTTTATTTACTTATATGTTAAAAATATAAAAAATAAAATAAAATCAGAAATTATTATTTTCCCAAACGTGCGTCTAAGTATTTTTCAAACCATAAATCAACAATTCAGTTAACAGATTTTGATAAATACAAAAAATATACATTGTGTATTTTTCTTTTATCTTTATTGTAATTAGAAGACTTGAATGGTGGATTACCTTAACCACAAGATTTATTGACAGGTTTTTAATCACGGCATTCTTTTTGATAGTTACTTATAATTTTTAGTTTGGACAAATTTCCATCTTCATTTATTTTTTATTTTATTTTAATGGCTGTAGATGAGCTAATCATCATGGTAACCAAAATAAAAACTAAACGTCGAAGAATGAGTATAATTATTCCAAATTATTCCGGAAATATTTTAATCCCTCCTTTAAAACCATGTTATATACGCATTTTGATTCCGTGGAATTTTAATTCGTTTGAGAAAATAATAAAAATGAAAATATATAATTTAATGCTCTGTGTAAGAGTAGGATTTTGATTTGGCATATAGGTGCAAGGATTTCTGTAAGGAAGAATTGGGTTCCGGATGTAAATACCGTCTCTATGATTCTGAAAAGACTCGAGGGAAGTGGTCAAGTGGTCAGATTGCTGAAGGAATTGTGATTAAATAAACCGAACCGAAAATGGTTTATTTAATAATGTAACATTTTTTATGTGAATATAAAGAGAATTTTTCATATTACTTTGTAAGGACTTGTATCTTTTAATTAAAAGCAATTCAGTTTTGAAAGTATATCTGGATATTATATCAATCTTTTGAAATTAAGAAAAAAAAAATGAAAAACAAGTCTTTAAAATTTTAGATTTTCATTTATTTATCTTTTTTCTTTCTTTTTTCATCCCTAATATTATGCTAAGATCCTTGAAAGTTAATATTATGTATTTAAACAAATTCTTACAAAATTGTTAAAGTTCTTTTTTAATTTCTGGAACTGATTTAACACTGAGATACTAAGAGATTAAAGTTTACTCAATATATTTTTATAAAAAATAAATCTGATTTAGTTTGAATAGAAACTAATAGAAATATGAATTCGGAAAAAGCTGAAACTAGTTGCTTTGGCAATAGGAACAAGAACATATAACTGGGAAATGATTGAAGCTCAACAACAACACTTTCTTCTTCTCTTTCAAACTCAACAATGTCAAAAGCCGTTCTTTCTCGAATCAAACCTCGTCACCGCCCCAAAACTTCCTCCTCTTTGCCCCTGGGCATCAACAACCTCGTCTCTGACGTCATCCGAATCCTTAAATCCCACCAATGGCAGGAATCCCTCCAATCTCGCTTAGCTCAATCCGAAGTTCTTGTTTCCGACGTTGCCCATTTCGTCATCGACAGAGTCCACGACCCGGAACTCGCTCTGAAGTTCTTCGATTGGGCTTCCACCCGACCCTTCTCTTGTCCTCTTGGTGGGGTTGCCCATTCTTCTCTTCTGAAGCTCTTGGCAAGGTTCAGAGTGTTCTCGGAGATCGAGTCGTTGTTGGAGAGCATGAAAGTTCAACACTTGATCCCTACCCGTGGAGCATTCAGTGCTTTGATTCTTGCATATGGAGAATCTGGGTTGGTTGATAGGGCTCTCCAGTTATTCCATGCAGTTCGTGAAATGCATAATTGTTTTCCCAGTGTTGAAGCTACCAATTCGTTGCTGAATGGGTTGGTCAAGAGCGGGAAAGTCGATGTTGCGCTTCAGCTGTATGATGAAATGCTTCAAACAGATGATGGCACTGGTGCTGCTGTGGATAACTATAGCACCTCCATAGTGGTGAAGGGCCTGTGCAATTCGGGGAAAATTGAGGACGGTTGGAGGTTGATTAAGGATAGATGGGGAAAGAGTTGTGTGCCACATGTGGTGTTTTATAATATGATTATTAATGGGTATTGCAAGAAGGGTGATCTCCAATGTGCAACTAGAGCACTCAAGGAGTTGAAAATGAAGGGGGTTTTGCCAACAGTGGAAACTTACGGGGCTTTAATTAATGGATTTTGCAAGGCAGGGGAGTTTGAAGCAGTTGATCAATTTCTGGCAGAAATGGCTGCAAGGGGATTGAATATGAATGTGAAAGTATTTAATAATATTATTGATGCAGAATACAAGCATGGTTTGGTAGCCAAAGCAGCTGAGACAATGAGAAGGATGGCTGAGATGGGTTGTAAGCCAGATATTATAACTTACAATGTTATGATTAACTTTTCATGTAGGAGTGGAAAGACTAAAGAAGCTGATGAACTCATAGAAAAGGCGAAAGAAAGGGGATTGCTGCCTAATAAGTTTAGTTATACACCCCTCATGCATGCTTATTGCAAACAAGGGGATTATGTTAAGGCATCAAATATGCTTTTTAGGGTTGCTGAACTGGGAGAAAAACCAGACTTGGTTTCTTATGGAGCTTTTATACATGGAGTTGTCGTTGCTGGGGAAATTGATGTTGCACTGATGGTCAAAGAGAAAATGATGGAGAAGGGTGTATTTCCTGATGCTCAAATTTACAATGTTTTGATGAGCGGTCTCTGCAAGAAAGGGAGGTTTTCTGCCATGAAACTACTACTTTCAGAAATGCTTGATCGAAATGTTCAACCTGATGCATATGTTTATGCCACCCTGATAGACGGGTTTATTAGAAGTGGTGAACTTGATGAGGCAATTAAGCTTTTTGAAGTCATAATTAGAAAGGGTATGGACCCTGGTGTTGTAGGGTACAATGCCATGATCAAAGGCTTCTGTAAATTCGGGAAGATGACAGATGCTCTGTCATGCTTAAATAAGATGAAAAATGTGCATCATGCTCCAGATGAATATACGTATTCCACAGTTATAGATGGATATGTAAAACAACATGACATGAGTAGTGCCCTCAAGATGTTTGGACAAATGATGAAACATAAATTCAAGCCAAACGTGATCACCTACACCTCTTTAATCAATGGGTTCTGTAAGAAAGCTGATATGATCAGAGCTGAAAAAGTTTTCGGAGGGATGAAATCTTTCAATTTGGAGCCTAATGTTGTCACCTACACTACACTAGTTGGGGGTTTCTTTATGGCCGGTAGACCCGAGAAAGCAACATCCATTTTTGAGCTAATGCTGATGAACGGTTGTCTTCCAAATGACGCTACATTCCATTACCTGATAAATGGTTTAACAAATACTGCACCTACTCCGCTTCATGTTGAGAAAAATGATTCTAAGGAAAATGAGAGGTCATTGATTCTGGATTTCTTCACAATGATGATTTTGGATGGATGGGAGAGAGTGATTGCTGCTTATAATTCTATTATTGTTTGTCTTTGTAAACACGGAATGGTTGACACTGCCCAATTATTGCAAACTAAGATGCTGAATAAGGGATTTCTTGTAGATTCTGTATGTTTCACTGCTCTGCTACATGGCTTATGCCAAAAAGGCAAATCAAAAGAATGGAGAAATATTATATCCTGTGATCTAAGTGAGATCGAACTTCAAACTGCTGTTAAATATTCCCTGACATTAGACAAATACCTATATCAGGGAAGGCTCTCAGAGGCTTCAGTTATTTTACAGACCTTGATTGAAGACTCCAAATCTTGTGAACAGCCTGATAAAGATCTAAAGGTTATAGCAAGATAGAGACCGAGAAAATTCCCATGCATCAGGAAATTTTGCAGATTAAAGAAGTCAAGCAATTTTTAGTCATGTACGGAATGTGTATATAATGTGATCTACATAGAATTTAAAGAAGACATTTATATTGTTTTTTCCGAATTCTATTAATCTTCTTGATGTCAGTAAACAGAAAAGATACAACACAAATTATCTTCTGACAATCATTTTATGAAGAGTATATCAATAAGTAACTGTTATTCCCAACCTTTTGCAGTATTACTGGCATGCATTAAAGATGTTGAATCTCAATGCATTGAAGCTGGCATACGTAAAGATGTTGAATATCAATGCTTTGAAGCCTGAGACAGCTGTAACGATAACGAGGTTCTGAATTGATATAATGGCACAGTTGCGCGGTATGCACATCCGTTTACTTTTCTCCCACGGGAAGCATCGGGAGCATGTGTATTACTTGTATACAATTGTTTGACAATTAACATTAAATATGTATTAAAGCTCCGTTTATGTTGCAGCCATTAGCTATGAAAGCGGTCCAATAACTTCCCAATTCCCCCACAAATATAGGAGGAAACTTTGGCTGACATGAGTATCACGATGCAAAGGTTATTTCTTCAGTTCTTGACGGTCCCTAAGTTATTTCTTCAGTTTCTGGCAGTTCACTTATCATATTGGGGAAAAAGGGGTCTTCTACATAATAATATGCCCCCACTGATTTATTTTGGCCTACTTTAATGACTTCTTTGCCCCTTGCTGGCTATCCCAAGGGATGGGAGAGCGGGGCAAAATTGCGGCCAGCCTGCAACACCGATCAATTTCAGAGTCAAGGCATTGGGATATATATTTTGCAGGCTAGTCAAAATGGAATTTTATTCTTCTCCACCTTATCAGTTTGTTGGATTATGCATGGATTCTGATTCAAATGTGAGAAAGCTCAAAAGGATCCTATGGAAGTAGTTGAGAGCTACGATAGAGCTAAAAAGCAGAGAAGAATAATTGGTTCTGCAGTCCGCTAGTCTTTGAATGACTGGCTTGGATGCTTTGGAGGCACGTGTACAGTTGCTTCTGTTATTCTTTGGCTTCTGGAGCTGTTAGCTCTTCTTCCTCCCAGGTGTGGTCTTTGGTTGGTTTTCATAAATTGTTGTGATATATGATCTAAGTTAATCAATTAATGTACCTTGAATTAAAGGTCTTCTTGGTTGATGATTACCTTATTTTTAAAGCTAAATTGTGTTTTGCGTGTCTATTCAGATTATTAAATGTACATTTGATAAATACAACAATGCTGCACATGTTCAACCCCATCCCATGGAGTGCAAGCTCACTTATAGGATGTCCTGACTTTGATCAATATCTTGAACTTTCAAGTGCTGCATTGAGGGTGCTATCAGTGTTTGGTGGAAACAACTTACACCTATCGTCAGAGTTTGCTTTGGATGGAGAGATGCATGAAGCAATGTGAAGCCATACCTCTTGAAGCATCACATAACCGCTATAACCTGTACAAGCTCAAATTCACATTCCTGATAAATCTGTTTCTACTAACTCACTCTGCTTTAGAGAATGAGCGAGAGGTCCCAGTGTAGGTAGAATGCACCAGTGTTGCCTCACACTTACTGCATAAATGCAAGAATTGGCCTACCTACTAAGTGTCGTTTTGATATAGCAGAGTGCACCAGTTATTATCATATATTTTTGGTAATTTGGCATACAAAATATAGTAACAGAAAGGGAGTAGAGAACACTTTTTTTTTTTTTTTTTTTTAGATTTAAATTATTTTTTACAGAAGTTATATGTACCTACTGGTGTAACATCAACACCTTCCAGTAAAAATATATGCAACATTTCACACTGTTGTGATTTAGTATTGAAGACACTTGAGGTGTTTGGTTTATCTTCGCAGTACAGTTACAACTACACTTGTGCACTGAGGTACAAGATATAGATGAAACTAGTATCTACTTTATAATTATATATATTTTTTTATATCATTACGATTCTTAATATGTATTAGTAGACATGTATTTGCATATTCAAAACAAATATTAAATAGTCGTAAATATTAATATGTATTCAAATATCTTATATTATAATTTATATAAATATATCTTTCAAAATATTAATTTTATAAATATATTTACATTTGTACGTAACGTATACATACATAATTTTAATAAGAGGCATTGATATTAAAATTATTTGAATTATAATTTGTAATTATTGATTTTTCTTTCAAGAAAATGGTTCCATCACGCAGGAAAGAAATTAAAGACATTTAAAAAGAAAAAGAAAACTAGACGTATACATGCGCAGGTGTAACCATAGAAAAAAATAGTATACTTTTGCTTAATTATGTTTTTAGTTTATATTGAATAATTTTGATTGTGGTCTCCTAAATTTCAAATATGTTTTTAGTCTTTCATATTGATAAATTGATTATACTATTTCTTTTGGTATTTCAATTACAAAATTTCTTTTCTTTTTAATTTTTCAATTTTACAAACTTTTAGTTCTTGATATTAAATTAATTAGTGATATTGATTTTGCAGCAAATGACTTAGTATTTTTTATATATAGATTTAATTGAGTGATATAATTTTTTGAAAATTTATTAAAGGCTTAAATATCTTTAGTCCTCTAGATTGTGGAAATTATTTCTTTTGGTCTTCTTTTTTATTGTGATATGTCATGTTTCACTCTCACTCAAAATTGTAATAAAGTAAGGCTAATCATTCTTTTATTTAAATCAAACTCATTTAGGTAGTTTGTGATATTCTTTCATTGTACCTGTTATATTCAGAAGATGTTATATAAAGTGAAACAGAGATTTTAGCCAGAAGTGTCAATAGTTTTTCCAGTTTATTTGAATTGATTTTCATTTCTCAAGAAAAGACTCAACGGGGCACGGAGATCAAGTACAAAAACAAGCATAATGAATATCCTCACTTACTAGAGACCAAAATTAGATACAGTAGAAGGTTCTTGGTTACCTTTTTTATTCTTAATGTAAACTCATCTGCTCACGATGATAAAAATATTGTCTTTATTGTGTTTCTAATTGTTTAATAATTGATATTTTTTATCTTTTTTACCCGCTTAAATACAAGTTGTCTCAGAAAAACATTCTGTTTTATAAAATTATTATTTTTTAAATAATTCAAGTAATAAATATTAATTAATAGATTAGTAATTCAATTGAATATTTTAATGTTAGTTATTTAATTTGATTTTTAAATTGTTATTCATATTTCTTGTGTGTTTAAATAAATAATTAATAGGTTCTTACAGCTTTTGGTTAAAAGAATTATAATTGGCACCTCCATTTTAACTAAGCACACTCAAAGAACTCAAAGAGAATTTGGCGAAAAAATTTTATTAGGTTCATAACATTTTTCATATTGAATTATTCTAATTTCAAATCCGGTGACATAGCATTATTAGAATCAATCATCATATTCGAAATATTATCTGTTTTAGAACTCAAAATTCTTTCATGATTTTAACCTTTGTCTTGATAGGTTAAATTTGAAAGGTGTATTTAAATAGATATTATTCTCAACTATTAACTATTAAGACTCTTAAGCTATTTGGGTTAAGGTTTAATAGTATATATTGTATCACTCAAAATGAAAGTTTTATCACTTAATCTAAAATGAGCTGTTGTTGAAGCACATGTTCTCAACAAGCTATCATTTCGATGTTTCTTAACATTCATTGTTTAAAATTAATTTATTCATAGTTGCTGATTTAAGTTTTATATTTATTTATTTTATTACTCACATTTATGCTGTAACATGTTAATGTGAAATCACAAAAAATTCGTGAATAAAAACTCCTCAATATTTGATAAGATATGTAAAATTTATCATATTACATGAGACTGGTAGATGATATATATATATATATATATATATATATATATATATATATATATATATATATATATTCAAGAGAATATATTCTTTAATGTTATTATTTTTATTTGTGAAAAAATAAAATTTAACTTTGTAAAAGAACAAAGAAATAGTGTTGTAATTAAATATAATTTATATATATTAGCATAAGAATGAATTTTTAAATAATTATCGTCCTAATCAAACTATCTTAATTATAATGGTGACATTAAATAATTTCACTTTTTTTAAATGAATTAAAACTTCGTATATATGAAGCATTTTTAAATAAAAAAATTAATGGCTCTTAATTTTAATGAATCATCCATCTCTTTGTTTAGCCGAATTTTTTCAAAATGTCTAACATCATTTGATTGAAAATTTAGTTCTTTTCAATACGCGAATCGAATTTATTTATTTTTTAATCATAAACTAATTTGATCACAACTACTTGATAATTTATTCAATATAATTATGATGATTGCGTAGCCATAACTTTTCCCTTACAGGTATTTTTCAAGAAATAATCGCATCAAATGTACCTCTTCGTGATAAATGGTGGCATGCTTTCATAAATATTGTATTATACATCTTTTCACAACTTTGTTACGCATGACATCAACAACCATATATTATACATTATGATATTAGAAAGACAAATATTTTTTCTTCTTGAGACGAATAATGATGATGGATTTGTTCCAATGTTCTTATAATAAACCCTAAACCCTATACAATTATCAGATTCTTTTGTTTTTATATTGCAAAATAGCATAGTGTAGAAGTATAAATATACATGAGTAATCAACCGAAGTGTTAAGGTGTGAACTAGTTGAGTTCAGGGCTAAGGAAAGCAATAGGTGGAAAAAATGAGAGTGATAATAATTACTCTGTTCCTGTTCACAGCTAGGGCAGTTGCAGAAAATGCTGATATTGGCAAAGTAAACAGTCCTGCAGAAGATGCTGATACTGATAAAGCCATTGCAGAGACATACGAGTCTTCTGCATTATTCAAAAAGTTTGTGACACATTGCAGTTCGCATGTTGCGGAAACATGCAGTGAAAGTGAAGCAGTGCATCAAGAGGTTGGTGAAAAAAATGGAGCATATGGGTTAGGTCTTTGTCTTTTGGATTCCATGAACAAGTGTTTGGTGGATCATGAAGCCTCTCTTGAGGAAGCAACTCCTACAAAGAAGCAAGATCCATCTAACTATCCCCAACTTGCCAAGAAACCAACCGAAAATGGCTTTCCGTTTCCTTTCTTTCCACCAGTCGTAAACAAACCTCCAATCATAAAAGTACCTCCCAAAGGCAAACCAGACAAACCACCCAAAGACAAACCTAATAACCAAGTTGAAACTCTCAAATTCCAAGCTGTTTTAAGAACCTGCAGCCATGTTAGTGCACGCACTTGTTTCACTCATCCTAATGTTGATGCCTCACTTTTATCAGCTTGTCTCGTTCCATCCATGAATCAATGTGTTTATCCGAAGGAGAAACTCGTACGTATGATTTATTTATTTATTTTTTTAAATTCATGTTAGCATATCTTAAAAATCAACAATAATATGTTATAACATAAAATATATTATTAAAAAAATATAAAATCACAAAAGACTAGACTAAATCTATATTGAAAAAAGATAACAAACATTCACCAATCAAGTTACACAAAACAACCCGTATTTTGTGATAGTATTTAGTCTTTCGTTTATAATTCTTTGGATTTTTGAAATGTCTCCTTTCTAATATTTAAGTAATTCTTATATATAGATTGAAGTAATCTTATTATCTATCTTTATTTATATTTTTTTATCGATAAAAAAGAAAAAAAAAACTGATATATATTATAAAAAAAATCTAATATAATAACAACCAGTAAAACATCATATGATTTAAAATTTAACTTATTTTTGAAATCCATCAAAACTAACTTGTAAACATAATGATTTTTTAGTAAAATATACGATAAACTCCTATCTCGACTTCTTTATAATATATTTATAGGTATGAATATGAGAAATTCATTTTCTGAAATCCTATATAGAAAGAACCTTTTCGTTACTAAAATCAAGGTTTTTCCATTTCCAAGAAAATTAAACATGGAATTAGAAACAAACCAAGATTCGTATATGTTTTCTTGTATCTCTGGCTGATATTTCTTGCACATGAACCATTATATGAGCATATATTCACGATGGAAATTAGAAGTAATTTCATCAAATAAATAAATATTACAGGATTTTGAAAAACCTAACAGGAAGTGGCTTCTTATGGTTTTTTTCTCACATTAGATAAATTTATGTGTTCTTATGATGTATGAGGCTTCACATTAGATAAATTTATCGTCTTTCTAAAGTGTTTATATCTTAGAAGCTTAAAAGGTTATGGTTGGTGCAGGTGCAGGTGCGCCACCTATTGGGAAATAAATAATACTCGAGAAGTACATGCCATGATCCTATATGTAATAAATAATTTATGGTGAAGCATCTGTTATACCTTCGATGTTTTCTCCATCGTGCTATTTGTAATAAATAATTTATGTTGAAGGACTGTTATACCTTCAATGTTTCAAATAGCTATATCACTGCATGGCATGTATAAGAAAATCAAAATCACTGAACAATGTTATGCTACATGGTAATGAAGTTCCTGATGGTTTTATTTTCTATTCGCACCACATGCTTTAACTTCTATGATAGTAACCTCATAAAATACACTTTTTATATTATTTTCCAATAATTTGTATCACGAATTGAATAAATTTTTACTTGGGTCTTCCTAAAAAAATGTGACAGTATAAACTGTTGATTGTTTTAGTCCCTGTTACCTTGTTTTAGATTTCATTCTTGATGAAGCTGCAAAAAAGAATCACAACCAAGTACCACACAACAGTACAATTTCCTTATTTTCAGCTATGTTATGACTTGTCCTTTTTCTCCTCTTGGCCACTCTCCCACTCTTATTCCAAAACATTTCAAGTAATTTTCCACCCTCTACTATGATTGTCCCTTCAGCAGCCAAGTAGTAATGTGAATTTGCGTAGTGATTATTGATTCCATCATACGTGCACCCTTTCTTAAAATTTCATTCCACACATGACGTGTTTTTTACTTCCACTCTATAATCTTACCTTGAACATTATCACTTATTACCACTTTATTGATTATTATGTAAAATGTTGGAATGCTGTTAAGTATTATCTTAATTATTTTTCTCACATAAGTAGTATAATAATGGAGTCGTAAATATCATCGATTTTATTAAAGTGAATCTTCCTACAAATGATATTGCTACCTTGTTTATTTTTATTATCATATCATGTCTAACATTTTGATGAACGTCTCTCACACGTGTAAGCATATTTTCCATTCACAATTATATCATAAATGAACTTACGAGTGATTGTTTTCCCAACAAAATGAAGTAAAGACATAAAAACGCACTAATGTTGATGAATGAAGATAATATCAAAATGTATAGAAGAGTTTAGTTGGCTAATAGTCCCATTTTTAAATTTAAAATAAAATAGAAATTGTGGTAATCGTGTTTGTTTAAAATACAAATGATAGAAGCTATGGAAATATAAGTGAATCTTTTGGGCTGTGAATGCACTGTCTTTAAATAAATCACTAATTTTGTTTTACTTCACCATGACCAAACAACAAGTATGAAAATGAGTTATTTAATTTTAATTTAGAGTTTTGGTGTCAATTTTTTTTTTAATCTTAACCTAAGAATTATAGTTGTTTGATCTCATTAATTTGAAGAATTATATATATATATATATATATATATATATATATATATATATATATATATATATATATATATATATAAAATGTAATACATACACAAAATAACATATTACATCATAAACATAATATGCATTTATGTATTACATTTAGTAATTGTAAATATTCATAACAAAGTTACAATTTATTATAAAATATTTAATGTTAATTGTGTCATTAGATTTTTATATAATTTTTTTGATTTAACTATAAATAATTAATGTATTAAATTCAATGATGATGTCTAAAGATATTTTTATATAAGTTATTATTTGCAAATATAATATTTAAAACTTAAAACATATGAAAAACTAATTTTAAAATGTTATACAATCATCATAGTATTCTCCCTCGCATACACACATTACAAAATATATGTCATTCTAATATTGTTTAATCCACCAATGATATCAGCAACAAAAACATAAAAAATAACATATTTACTGTCTAAGAAATTAATCTGTGCAATTCAAACATTTTAGAGAATAGAATCATTTCATATATTTTAGTGAAAGGAACTCCAAAACCTTAAATGATGTCTTGAATTTGAGCCTACGTATAGAAAAATGTAATTGAAAATAAATAACTAATTAAAATGGTTAACTAAGTTTTTAAGGAATTTTAATTGTCCACAAAAACTGATGAATATACTAATATCATGTAATCCAAAACAAAAATACCGGACAATGTAAAAGTTTGCCTTGTTTTCCTGTTATACTTTTACCAACTCTGTTTCTTAATTATTATATATTACTCGTAGCCACCAAATACGTTTTAAGATAATCTAATTTAGTAACTAATAAACATATTTGTAAAAGAGTCTTAAAAATACAATTATGCAATTTTTCATTTCATGACAATTTACTTCAATAATAACAAAATTTTAACCTACTAATTAATTTTTACTACATGAATTATATAGTTCCGTTTTCAATACAAATAACCAAAACTCTAGAGATCATGCCAATTGATTCTATTTATTAAAAACATAATCTTATAATTTATTAATAAATAAAATTACATATTTTCAATATATGTGTGTTTTTATATATGTAATTTACCATAAAAATATCTTTTTATATAATTGTCGTTCTCAACAAACAATTTTAGTTATAATGGTGTTGTCATATAATAATGAATTAACTCTTAATTTTAATGAAGGATCGACCCCTTTGCCAAACCCAAGTTTTCCAAATTAAACATTAATTATTTGCGGAAGTTTTTGTTCCATCCAATACCCGAAAGGGCTGCCAAATATTTTTATTTACGTATTATTTTTTTTATCGCAAATGCTTGATATTCTATTGAATATGATGAAAAATAATAACTACGTAACTATTTTTTTTTTCTTATCACGTATTTTTTCTTAAGAAATAATTTTACTCAACGCGCATGTACTAGGTATATATATATATATTGCTATACTTATAATGAAATTATTTAAATAAATACGAATATTGATGTACTAGTTACGGTAATGATCAAAGACATTCTACTATTTCTGTAACTAAATTTTATTTTATTGTTAGAGAGATAGATATATTTTTAACTCTTGAAAAGCAAATGAGCCACGTTATGTATATAACGATGAAAGGTCGTTATAATTTTTTTTTTTTATAATAAACATGGTTTTGGTTTCTATATATATGGTAAAATTTATGTACCTAAGCACCAACCTAAATTGGTTTATGATTAGGAAAATCAAATGAGGGAGAAAATGAGAGTGATAGTAATTAGTGTATTGTTGTTTATAAGTGTGGTAGTTGGAGATGAGGGTGGTGTAGCCATGAATCCTGCAGAAGAAGCTGGAATTGGTGAAACCGTTGATTCTGTAAAAGAAGCAGGAATTAGTGTAGCCATTAATCCTGCAGAAGAAGCTGGAATTAGTGAAACCACTAATCCTATGTTTAATGGACAACCTCAAACACTTAGTATGAATGCATTCTTTCATTTGAAATTTTCAGAAAACATGTAAATGATTTCAAAAACCATCATATGTGCAGATATTCATGATGGAAATTAGAAGTAATTTCCTCAAATATATAAATATTATTTGATTTTCCAAAACGTAATACGAAATGTGACTTTTTAAGATTTTCTTTATTACATTAGATATATTGATGTGTTCTTATAATGTATGATGTTTCACATGTTTTCTATTATCTTCTGTAATGTTTATAGTTTAGAAGTTTAACGGCATGTAGTTGGTGCAGATCAGCGACTGCGAAAGGGGCCACCAAAACCACCAGAACCGAAGCAACCAATACCAATACCAACGCCACCAACAATATCGAATGTTTCACGACCAGAACGACCAATACGACCACGACCACTAGGGCAAACACAGCCATAGCCACGACGAGGAAATAGTGGGAGATAAATAAAACTGAAGAAGTACTTGCGTTGCTATATTATACTATAATACAACAATAATTGCGATGCTTTTTCTATGAAATAAATAACCTCTTCAACCATTATATTCCCTCTCAAATCTCTTATACCTTCAATATTTCAATTACCTATATCACTGCATGCCATGTTTAACAAAAATTAAGGCTTTTTGGAAACAATATGGATCGATCTCGAGATTAAATTTTACTAAACATTACTCGCGCGTAAAAATATTTTCCAGTTAAAGTTTAAAATTGATATCTCTTAATTAAAGTTTAAAATTAAAAATTTTATTAGTAGAACAGTAAAACAAAAACTTAACCTCTGTTAACATAAAAAAAATGATCGTTAAAAATTATTTGGTATAAACTTAAAGAATAAAAATCGATTTACTCTATGATAAATAGATTATTATGGAAAGAAAATAGAATAAATCTAAATTTTGAAACATGGTGAGATGATATAAGGTGGAACAGGGGAAGGACCCCACCACCATTTCTTTAAAAGAAGTAGACGTTGATTTTCTTTTATGTTATACATAACATTTCATATTTTATATAATAGTAATTATATTATATAAAAATTTTATAATAGATTTAAATATAAATATTTATAAATTTATTATAATATTTAAAAATATATTTGTATACATAATATTTAATATAAATATCTTTATATAGTTAATAGATAAAATAAAATTTTTTCATTAGTTTATCGAAGAATCACAACCCTTGTCAAACTCTATGATCATGTGTATCACATTATCATTGCAAATTCTTTTTTTTTTTTAAAATAAAATAAACATCACACCAAAACAGCAAAAGAAGGATAAAATAGTTTTAAACAAAATAAATAAAAAACGTCAATCGGATCGAGCTTTAATAATTATGCTGAATACGACCGATGCATTTGAATTATTTTATATATAATGTAAATATTATTACTATTTTTTATTTGTGTCGTTTGACAAAAGCAAATGAAAGTATTAGTTTTCTCTACAGATTGAGCTTGACCCATTTAATTTAGCAATGAAAATAATAAATTAAAATTATGAATTATTTAATTATTTAATTATAAATAATAATTATTTTTTTAGAAAATTAAATGAATTGATGAAAAAAATAAAAGAATATAAATTTTGTAATAAGTGATAAAATTGAAGTATTTTTTATATAATTTTAAATAAGAACTATTAACATTAAAACTAATAAATAAATTTCTAATTTTAAAAAAGTCTTAAAAATATAATTATACAATTTTTCATTTAATGAGAATTTAATCTTCAACTAAAACAAATTTTATCCTATTGAATAAATTTAACTACTTGGACGGATTATATAGTTCCGTTTTTCAATGTGAGTACCAATGCTCTATAGATAATGTCAATTGATTTTGTTTATTAAAAAGATAGTCTCATAATTTATTAAAAAAATATAATTACTTATTTTCAGCATATATATGTGTGCATTTTTATATATGTAATTTACCATAAATACATCTTTTTATATAATTCTCGTGATAATGTTGTTGTCATATAATATGAATTAACTCTTAATTTTAATGAAGGGTCGATCTCTTTTTCAAACCCAAATTTTCCTAATTTAATATTAATTATTTGATGGAAGTTTTTGTTCCATCCAATACCCGAAAGGGCTGTAAAATATTTTTATTTATGTATTATTTCTTTATCACAAATGCTTGATAATTTATTGAATATAATGAAAAATTTAAGTAACCATTTTTCTTCTCATCGTGTATTTTTTTATTAAGAAATAATTTACTCAACCCGCACATACAGTCACGCATCAAAGGTAAGGTTTGTCTCAATAAAATATATAGATAAATTAACTTAGAATATTGCAACTCAATTTTTAATAAATAAATAAATATATATATATATATATATATATATATGCAATGGTATAGTTATAATGAAATTATTTAAGAAATAAGAGATAAATACGAATATTGCAATACGAGTTAGTGCAATGATTAAATACATCTATTTGATCTAACTAAATTCTATTTTATTACGAGAAAGATAGAAATATGTTTTACTCTTGAAAAGCAAATGCGTCAGGATATGTAATAAAGATGAAAGGTTGTTATAATTTTTTATGATAAACATGTTTAGAGTTTACGGTTTCTATATTCTTTTAATATATATATATATATATATATATATATATATATATATATATATATATATATATATTGTAAAATTTATGTTCTTGGCATCGACTAAATAAAAGCGTAAAGTGGTTTATCATGAAGAAAATCAACTGAATAAAAAAATGAGAGTCGTACTAATTACTCTATTTTTGTTTTTGATTTTAGGTGTAGTAGTTGTAGAAGAGACTGATATTAGTAAAGTCGTTAATCCTGCACAAGAAGGTGGAACTAGTGATCCTACAAAAGAAGGTGCATATTAGTAAACGAGTCATTGGATTTTATACGTAATAGTGGTCCTCGCTTTCTATTCAACTTCACAATTAGTCTTATTGTTCATTGTTTTTTTATTTTTAAGATATAAAATAATTCTTAAGATATACATTAAAATCAGTTACTAATTGTCTTGAATCACTATACATGCTCCAATCATTATCATAAAAGGCTTTTAGATGGATAGAAATGTTGAAAGAAAAAAAATAAGCCAGGAGCTCCTTTAATATATTTGATAATTCTAATTGCCGCATTATAATGAGCAATTTTAGGCTTATCAAGAAACTGAGAAAGTTGCTAAACAAAAAGGTTATGTCAGGTCGGGTATTAGTGAGATGCATAAGTCTTTCAGTCACCTTCTATAGACATGAATATTTGTGAAAGATACACGTTTCACTTTTAGCAGAAGATAATTGAACAAGATTATCAATAGGAGTGACTGCAAATTTGCAGGCTAAAACACCTGCATCTGTTAACAATTCTAATGCATATTTTCTTTGATTCATCATTTTTCCTTTCTTACTTCTTGCCACTTCAAGACTAAGAAAATATCTTAAATCACCAAGATCCTTGGTCTTGAATGTCTTATTCAAAGCTTCTTTGACTTGGTCAATCTCTTATTTATCGTTTCCTATCAAAATTATATCATACACATACATCAATAACATGGTAAAAGATCCTTTAGAAGAATTAATGAATAAAGAATAATCATTCATAGATTGAGTATATCCTATTGAAATAAAAAAAGATGACAATTTAGCAAACCACTCCTGCTAGCTTGCTTAAGGCCATATAAAACCTTTTTAATTTACAAACTTGTCCTGGTTGAATAGAAGTCAATCTAGGAGGAGCAACCATATATACATCTTCTTTCAACTCTCCACGTAAGAAGGCATTATTCATGTCTAACTCTTTCAATTTCTAATTATATATAGAAGCTAGAGAAAGAAGCAACCTTATAGTGGTCATCTTTGCTATTGGAGAAAAGGTTTCAAGGTAGTTAATGTCCTCTCTTTATGTGTATCCCTTCGCCACTAATATTGCTTTATACCTTTCAACAGTCTAATCAACCTTAAATTTTATTTTGAATATCCATTTACAACCTATGGTAGTTTTGTTCTTGGGTAGAAGAACAGTCTTCCATGTTTGATTTTACTCCAAAATAGATATCTTACATTTATAGACTTTTTCCAACATTCATGTTTCATAGCTTCAGAATAAGTGTTTGGCTCAACATGTGAAGAAAGAGACATAACAAAAGAATTATAAAAAGGTGATAATTTATTATAAGACGAAACAAAATAAAGGGTATTTAACTCTAGAAGATGTATTGGAAACATTGAGATTACAATAATAATCCTTTAGATGCTCAGGTGATTTTTTGTTCTGGTACTCATTCAAATTGACTGTGTTGTTTCATGATTTTTATTGAGATTTTGGTCTCTACAGGAACAAATTTCTTCTGGATAGTGAATGTCTGATTCATGATCATTATGAACATTATCACAAGGTGCAAAAATGACTTGTGATGGCGAACTCGATACAGGTTGATCTTTTGTAAAAGGACTTTGATGAAGAATGCTTGGACTACCAATTTCATTGCTAGTATTCTCAACCCTCCAATAAGGAAAAACATGTTCATAGAAGAGAACATCCCTAGACATAAAATTTTCTCTCTATTGAATATTCAACAAAATATATCCTTTGCCCCCCTTTTAAAACTAATAAAAACATATTTTGATGCCCTTGGATCAAATTTACTTCTATTTGTTAACAAGGTGTTAACATAACATAAAGATCTAAAAATCTTTAATTGATTAAAATTTGGTGGAGTTTTGTAAACATTTCATGAGAAGAAAAATCATTTAAAATAGGTGTAGGAAACATTTTTTTAATACGGGCAACATGTATCAAAATATGACCAATAAATTTTGGATAAATGAGATTGTATCATGAGAGCTCTTGCTATATTTAATAAATTATAATATTTTCTTTCAACTATACTATTTTGTTTTGGAGTATGGACACATGAAGTTTGATGTATTATTCCTTGTTGATAAAAAAATTAGTCATGAAAAATTTAGTCTCATTATCACTTTTTATTACTTTTATTGTTGTCTCAAATTGTGTTTGAATAAAAAACAACAAAATTTTCCAAAGTCCTAACAACTTCATATTTTTGTTTTAAAGGAAAAACCCATGTGTACCTTGAATAATCATTAACTATGGCTAAGAAATATTTATGATCATAAATTGATAATATTGAGTATGGTCCCCACAAATCAACATGAATCAAATCAAAACATTTTTTAGAGATTTAGATGCACTAAGAGGAAAGGGAAGTATTTTTTGCTTTGCAAAATGACAAACATCGCAAATAAAAGATTTGTTATAACATCAATGGATTTGTTTGAAGCATGTCCTAACTGAAATGGTAAAGGGTTTCAAGATCACTAGTAGTAAGATTGACAGTATTGGTGATATGTAAAGATTTGATAGGTTTGATTTGAAGTTTTTGATAAGAAGGGACCATGAGTATATAAAGTTTATCTTGCATCTAGTTAAACCAATCATTATAACATCTAGTTAAGAATATACAAAACATTATGTATAACATGATTTTGATTGAGAAAAACACTTCTAGAATAATTAGCAATGACTTGATTTCAATTTGGTAATTTGACATGGATATGATTAATTTGATGATATGAAATGAAATGAATCAATGGATGAACAAATGTGGTTAGTAGCACCACTATCAAGAAACTAAAAACTAAAAGAAAAAAGAAATTTGTTACCAATGTGTGTTATCATGTTAGAAGGAATAACATATATTTGATTAGAAACATTGTCATTGTATTGAGACTATTGTAGAAGGCTAACAATGTTTGATATTGTTCACGAGTAAAACCAATTTGTTCAAAATGTACTTCTGACTTTAAACTTTCATGATTCTGTTGATTATTTTTAAAATCTACTTTGTGATTTTTTTAACTTGAACTGAGATAGAAAACCATGATTTTTATAACATGTATCAATTATATGTCTTGTCTTTCCACAATGATTGAAGACTTTAGAAGTATATTGTCTTCTATAACTTCTTCTGTTAGTATCAATCATTGTCTTGCCAAAAATTATCTCTTGTTGTGTATCGAGAGAACAAATCATATTCAAAGATAACAAAAGGTCTGGTAAGAGATCAACAGTTTCAGCCATAAATAAATGTAGTAATCAAAACTCTAAAATCAGTACTCCGATATTATGTTATGAAATAAATATCATATTATAAAATGAAGAGAAAAACAAAAATGAAAAATAGAATGAGATAAAAATATTCTCTCTATTTTCATTACTGAAAACAAAAGTAAAAAGTTGAATACATAGTGTACCTATTTTCTAAGTCTAGTTAAAGAGAGAGAACAAATAAAAATATTATGCTCTAATTTAGTCAAAAAGACAAAATAAAAGAATTTTATATTTTAATTTAATCGTAAAGATAAAATAACAAAATTGATGAAAATTTAATTTTGTCATATGATGAAAATTAGAAGTAATTTTGTTAAACATATAAATATGATTGGATTGTCAAAACCTAATATAAAATGTGACTTCTTATAATTTTTCCTAACATTAGATATATTGATATGTTCTTATTAGGTATGTTTCACATATTCTAGAAGCTTAACAACATGTGGTGGATGTAGATTAGTCACTACCGCGGCCACAAGCACATATACTGCCGCCGCCAAAGATATTGCTGCGACCTTCAACGCTACCACAACCATCCTCACCATGACCATTTACTCGAAGATAAATAATACTGCAAAAGTACTGCTATATTATATTAATACAACAATAATTCCAATGCTTTCTCCATCATCTTATATGAAATAAATAATCTCTTAATCTCTTCAAATATTATCTTCCCTACTAGTTAATTTATGGTGAAGAATCTGTTACCTTTAATATTCCAATTAGCTATATCACTGGAAGCCATGTTTAAGAACATCACTCAACAATGTTATGATACATGATGATGATGATTTTCCTACCGATTTTTTATTCACACCACATGCTTTAACTTCTATAATAGTAAGCTGATAAAATACAACGTTTATATTACTTTCCAATATTTTGTATGATATATTGAATAATTTTTTATATTAATCTAACTAAAAAATTCAACTCTAATGATTCAAAATGTATTACATAAAAAGATAATTAGTATTATTTTTCATTTTTAAAAATTCACAAAATAACACAAGTTCAATATTTTTTTAATAATTATTATATATAGAAGTAATGAGATAAAAACAAGTAAAGAAACTTATTTATTTATGTCTTTATGAAATATAAAATAAGATAAAATTAAGACCTTTTAGAAACAATACGGAAGTCGAGATTAAATTTTGCCCAACATCACTCGCGCGTGTAAAATTATTTTCCAATTAAAGTTTAAAATTAGTTTCTCTTAGTTAAAGTATAAAATTAAAAATTTTATAATTACAACAGTAAAAAGAAAATTTAATGTCTGGTAACGTACAGAAATGGTAGTTAAAAATCATTTGGTATAAACTTAAACAAGAAAAATGGACTTACTCTATGATACATAGATTGATAATATATTCAATCTAATTAAAAATGATGATTGCGCAACTACAAAGTTTTCCTTAGAGGTAGTTTTTAAGAAATAATTGCATCAAATGTGCCTCTTCGTGATCAATGGTTACAATTAATTAAAATATTGCGGTTGAAGCTTTCGCAAAAATTATATTTTATTATACATCATTTTACAGATATACTTTGTTACGCATGACATCAACAACCATATATTATACATCATTTTAATATTAGAAAGACAAATATTTTTAATAAAGAAATTTGTTCCAATGTTCTTATAATAAACCATAAACCCTAGATTCTTATATTTTTATATTGCAAAATAACATAGTGTAGAAGTATAAATATACATGAGTAGTCAACCAAAGTGTTAAGGTGTGAACTAGTTGAGTTCAGGGCTAAGAAAAGCAATAGGTGGAAAAAATGAGAGTGATAATAATTACTCTGTTCCTGTTCACAGCTAGGGCAGTTGCAGAAAATGCTGATATTGGCAAAGTAAACAACAGTCCTGCAGAAGATGCTGATACTGATAAAGCCATCGCAGAGACATACGAGTCTTCTGCATTATTCAAAAAGTTTGTGACACATTGCAGTTCGCATGTTGCGGAAACATGCAGTGAAAGTGAAGCAGTGCATCAAGAGGTTGGTGAAAAAAATGGAGCATATGGGTTAGGTCTTTGTCTTTTGGATTCCATGAACAAGTGTTTGGTGGATCATGAAGCCTCTCTTGAGGAAGCAACTCCTACAAAGAAGCAAGATCCATCTAACTATCCCCAACTTGCCAAGAAACCAACCGAAAATGGCTTTCCGTTTCCTTTCTTTCCACCAGTCGTAAACAAACCTCCAATCATAAAAGTACCTCCCAAAGGCAAACCAGACAAACCACCCAAAGACAAACCTAATAACCAAGTTGAAACTCTCAAATTCCAAGCTGTTTTAAGAACCTGCAGCCATGTTAGTGCACGCACTTGTTTCACTCATCCTAATGTTGATGCCTCACTTTTATCAGCTTGTCTTGTTCCATCCATGAATCAGTGTGTTTATCCGGATGAGACACCTGGTACGTATCTTCTTTTTTTTTTTCTAAATTCATGTTAGGTATGTATAAACTTTCGATATCTCATTTAATTAGATTATACTTTAAATATGTCATAACATAAAATATATTATAAAAAAAGAAAAAAATACAAAACTATGAAAATTTGATTGAATCTATAATAAAAAAATGAGAAACACTGTAAATCAAAGTAAAACGAATCAGAAAAGATTGATACTTATTATAAAAAGAAAATTAATGTAATAACAACATGTAAAATATCGTTCAATTTATTCTCAAAACCTAATCAAATAAATTTGTCAGTATAATGATTTTTCTCGACAAATATATGAAAAATTTTAATCTCAATTTTTTTATACTATATTTGTAAATGTGTCAGTTTTTTTTTTTTTTCAATTATGTCTCAGGTTTTTTTATAAGCATCTTTTGCTCATTTTCTGAAACCCTATCTAGAAAGAACCTTTTTCGGTCCTAAAATCAAAGTTTTTCCATTTCCAAGAAAATTAAACATGGAATTAGAAAGAAACCAAGATTCGTATATGTTTTCTTGCATCTCTGGCTGATATATTTCTAGAACATGAACCATTATATGAGCATATATTCACGATGGGAATTAGAAGTAATTTCATCAAATAAATAAATATTACATGATTTTGCGAAACCTAACAGGAAGTGGCTTCTTATGGTTCTTATGATGTATGAGGCTTCACATGTTTTCTTTGGTCTTCCTAAAGTTTTTATATCTTAGAAGCTTAAAAGCTTGTGGTTGGTGCAGGTGTAGGTGCTCCACCTATTAGGAAATAAATAATACTCGAGAAGTACATGCGTTGCCAAGCTTTCTCCATGATCCTATATGTAATAAATAATTTTTGGGGAAGGATATCTGTTATACCTGCAATGTTTTCTCTATCATCCTATTTGTAATAAATAATTTATGTTGAAGGATCTGTTATACCTTCAATGTTTCAAATAGCTATATCACTGCATGGCATGTATAAGAAAATCAAAATCACCGAACAATGTTATGCTACATGGTAATGAAATGTTTTTATTTTCTGTTCACACCACATATGCTCTAACTTCTATGATATTTATTATTTTCCAATAATTTTATCATGAATTGAATAAATTTTTACTTGGATCTTACTAAAAAAATTAACCCTATTTTTTTATCTATATGATTTTAAAAACTCTTACTGAACAATGGTTGTAACACAAGTTTAATAGTTTTTTTAATAATCACAACAAAACTAATGCCTTTTTTACCGGTAAGAAAAAATATATTAAAAAAGAGATAATTTCCTTTCCTAAGAGTCCAAAAATTTGACAGTAAACTGTTGATTTTTGAGTCCCTGTTACCTTCTTTTAGATTTCATTCTTGATGAAGCTGCGAAAAAGAATCACAACCAAGTACCACACAACAGTACAATTTCCTTATTTTCAGCTATGTTATGACTTGTCCTTTTTCTCCTCTTGGCCACTCTCCCACTCTTATGCCAAAACATTTCAAGTAATTTTCCACCCTCTACTATGATTGTCCCTTCAGCAGCCAAGTAGTAATGTGAACTTGCGTAGTGATTATTGATTTCATCATACGTGCACCCTTTCTTAAAATTTCCTATAAATAAGTAGATTGATGCCGGAATTCAATCTAATTGGTATGATAAAAATGTGAGTTAGGTGTTAACGGATGAGAACACATTAGGTTTTGGAAAGATAACTCGATCGATGATCAACCATTAAAAAGAAAAGTTTCTTAGACTCTATTCTATGTGTAAAGAAAGCGTAACCGGTGATTTGGAAGAGTGGGATGAAGAGGTTTTTAGATAGTATCTACCTTGGAGAAGGGAAATGTTTGTATGGAAAGTAGAAATTTTACAACAGCTAACTGCTCTTATAAATAATACACAATGGAAGAGAAATGGGTCAACTGGTTCGTTATCAAAGAAGAACTGAAGCTTTAATCCTTTAGGGTTTTCCACCCGGCTCTACTTGATGTCTTTTAGAAACGTGAGAGCACCTTCATCACGCTCTGAAATCTACTTCACAAAAAAGCACTAAAAGATCACTTAAAACATAGTTTTTGGGGTCCAACTAAAGATGTAACTTTGATGCAAAAGTCAGAAGATTCAGCTGGGTGACTAACCTCTTCAGCTAACACACCATTATTTTTCATTGCATTGAGCCAAAAAGAAGATACTCCTTGTTGGAGATCTGAGAGGCCTTTCAATAGTTTATAATGTAGGTACAAATTTTATTTTATAAATTGGTTTTGTAAGGTTGAGTCAGGCTTAAATTCCACTTTTTAAGATGGTATTAAAGTCTATCTTAACACGGTTGTTGGGACACTCGTTATCGGGCTGTTATCCGGCTATCCCTAAATAATATAGTCTCATGCACTAGTTAAGTAGTCTTGACATGAGAGGGTGTGTTGGAGATCCCACAGGCCTTTCAATAGTTTATAATATAAATGCAAACCTTACTTTATAAGTCGGTTTTGTATGAATGAATTAGACTTAAATTTCACTTTTTGAGATTCCTTTCTCTACAAGTTACAATCAAATTGCTATCTCATATAATTGAAACAAAAGAATAAGAATTCATTCTATAGTCTCTACCCACCATTATCCTCTTCTGATCCATCAGTTGTTTCATTTGTTGTCCCTTCCACTCTGCATCCATATATTAGTAAGTTCATTAACAAGGATATTACAAAAAATTATATTTGAGGAATCTGTTAACAAGGAGATTGGAGTTGCAGACAAGACATGGAAAAGGATGAACAAATGGAATCACATTTTGAAAATCTTAGTTTCTTTGGTGGTTAAGAGTGAAACGAAAAGCAATCATCAGAACACATAGTTTTGTAGGATTTGAGGATCCACTCCAACCAATTAGGCACTAAATCTCTTCATTGTAACATTTGGTTCATACTTTATCAAATTAAACCAAATCCCAAGTTTAATTATAGGTGTTTGGTCAATTAATATACATATCTTCATTATATGCGTTGGGTTCTTCAAGTGCATGTATCTCGAAGAGATTAGGTACAGCTCCCTATATACAACATTAATTGTTAGGTTTTTTTAAGGAAACTACAGCAAAATATAGACAGATGAAGGAGCAGAAAATATATGCAGGGTTTTGCAAAAGAAAAATATTACAAAAGAAAAAATCTGAGATGAGAAAGACATGCTTGTATACAAGACAGAGTTTCAAAGTTGGGAGAACTCTATTTTGCTCAATGGAAGGGAGGAAAGGTCATGATGGAAAGTGTAGTGCTTTGCTTGCACCGTCTTGAAACTATATCTTCCAATGATTAATAATTGATCAGATGGTGCAATGCTAAGAATAATATAGGCCATCACCAATATATAATATTCTCCCTTTCATACATACATTACAATATATATATATTTTAACAGCAAAAAATGAATGAATAATAAAGAAAGCACTTCAAGGATGTTCCAACCCTTATACACACTATCACATCAAGAAATAAACAAATTTACCTTTCTAGACATATTTAAACACAAATAAACATAAACAATATATAATTCTTATATTGTTTTATATCCACAATTATATATGCAACAAAAACATAAAAAATAACATATTTACTTTCTAAGAAATTAATGTGTATAATTCATTCAAATTGATATCTGAAAGGCCAAACTCAATGACCGAAGTTCTTGTGTTCGATCTTCGTAAGGTTAAACTTTATAACTAATTATATGATCAAATTTCATAACCGAACCCGAAGACGATCTCTAAAATAACAAATTTAAGTTTGCTAATGAATAACTATTTCTAAATTTTATGAAAGCTTTTATATTTAGTTCAAATAATGAATTTTATTTTAATACATTTTAAATTAAATTTTACATAATCTACTAAACATATATGATATGTAATCATTTTATTAAAAAATAAAATAAAATAAGTAATATGTTGATTGATAATCTTTTGTTGAAATAATATTTTGAAGTTAACTAATTAATTCAGTAAAAATTTAATTATATGTTGTCTTCAAATTCAACTTTAGCCTAGTTAATGTCGTCTTAAATATATTCCTTATAACAACAATGCACAAAATATAACAAGATATTTAGATTTTCTGAAGTATTCAATATTTTTTTTTTTTCATTTAAGGTACTAGGACATTCAATAATTGTTTAAGCATGGGACATATGCCTCCTGTTTAAACATGAATAAATGACGATTGAATCACTTATAAAATATATTTTCCAATCACAATTACATCATAAATGAACTTAAGAGTTATTATTTTCCAACCAAATGAAGTAAAGATATAAAAACACTAATGTTTATTAATGAAGAAGATAATATCAAAATGTATAAAAAAAATTAGTTAGCTAATAGTCCCATTTTAAAATTTAAAACAAAATAGAGATTGTGGTAATCATGTTTGTTTAAAATACACAAGTTGAAAAATCTAGATTTAAAAGTTATGAAAATATAAGTAAATATTTTGGGTTGTGAATGCACTTTCTTCAAATAAATCACTAATTTTGCTTTTACTATACCATTACGTAACAATAAATATCAAAATGAGTTATTTAATTTTTATTTAGAGTTTGGTGAGATATATTTTTAACTCTTGAAAGCAAATGAGCCAGTTAAGTATAAGGATGAAAGGTCGTCATAATTTTTTTTTTCTATAATAAAGATGTTTTTGGTTTCTATATATAAGGTAAAATTTATGTAGCCAAGCAGCAACCTAAATTGGTTTATGATTAGGAAAATAAATTGAGGGAGAAAATGAGAGTGATAGTAATTAGTGTATTGTTGTTTATAAGTGTGGTAGTTGGAGATGAGGGTGGTGTAGCCATTAATCCTGCAGAAGAAGCAGGAATTGGTGAAACCGTTGATTCTGTATAAGAAGCAGGAATTAGTGTAGCCATTAATCCTACAGAAGAAGCTGGAATTAGTAAAACCACTAATCCTATGTTTAATGGACAACCTCAAACACTTGGTATCACTTCTTTATTCTCTAAAAGTCTATTTTTAAGAAAATTATATATAATTTAAGAAATATAATTAAAACACTTTTATTTGTGCATTTTGTTAACAAGCTCATTAGATTAGCCTCTAGAAAATTATACATGATTTTTCACCAATACTCTTTTATCAAAACGAAAACAAAAAGTATTTGAAAACGATATTTGATCTCTAGACCACTTTTTTTGTCTGCTACTGTCAAAGTCACCAAGTTATTTGACTTTATCTTACTACTTACATGTTTGTTCATATTCTAATTGATGAAAGAAATGTGTGATGTGTTTGTAATGTAGTCTTCATGTGAAATTTCCAAAAATTACGTAAATGATTTCAAAAATCATGATATATGCAAAAATTCATGATGGAAATTAAAAGTAATTTTATTTGATTTTTAAAAACATAATATGAAATGTGACTTCTTATGTTTTTTTATTACATTAAATATGTTAATGTGTTGTTATTATGTATGATGTTTCACATGGATTTTATTATCTGTTTTGAATATTTATATTTTAGAAGCTTAACAGTACGTGTTTGGTGCAGATCAGCCACGGCCAATACCCATACCCACACCTAAACCCGTACCGCCGCTACCCATACCCATACCTAAACCCTCACCTATACCCATGCCCAGACCCAAACCGATACCCATACCCATACCGCGACGACCATGACTGCCACGGCCAAATACTCGTCGGAGATAAATAATACTGAAGAAGTACTTGGGTTGCTGTATTATAAAAATACAACAATTATTACAATGCTTTCTCCATCACTCTATATAAAATATATAATGTCTTCCAGCATTGTATTCCTACCTGGTAATTTATGGTGAAGAATATGTTATGATACATGATAATGATGTTTCTACTGATTTGATTTTTTATTCACATCACATGCTTTAACTTCTATAATAGTAAGCTCATAAAATACACTTTTTATATTATTTTCCCATATTTTGTATCACCTGTTGAATGAATTTTTATATTGATCTTACTAAAAAATTTTAACTATTCTTTTTATCTAATGATTACAAAATGTATTATATAAAAAAGTATTACTATCATTTTTCATATCTAAAAAGTCATAAGCAACACAAGTCCAGTGACTTTTTTAATAATTACTATATATAGAATTAATGTGATAAAAACAAGTAAAGAAACTCATTTAAAATCTTCTTATAAACTATAAAATACGAGAAAATTAAGGTTTGTTGGAAACAATATAGAATTAGAGATTAAATTTTACTAAACATCACCCGCGCGTGTAAAAATATTTGCCAGTTAAAGTTTAAAATTGATTTCTCTTAATTAAAGTTAGTAGAACAGTAAAACGAAAACTATAATTATTTTGGGTTGTGAATGCACTGTCTTCAAATAAATCAATAATTTTGTTTTACTATAACATGATTAACAAGTACGAAAATGGGTTATTTAATTTTAATTTAGATTTTTGGTATCAAACTTTTCGTTATTTTTAATCTTAACCTAAGAATTATTGTTAATTGTTCTCATTAATTTTAAGAATCATATATATAATGTAATACATACACAAAATAACATATTACATCATAAACATAATATACATGTATATTAAGAAATATTGTAAATATTAACAAAAATCATAACAAAGTTACAACTTATTATAAAATATTTAATGTTAATTTTGTCATTGATTTATATAATTTTTATGATTTAGAATATAAATAGTATATTAAATTTAATTATGAATTCTAAAGATATTTTAATATAAAATTTTATTTTCAAAATATTTAAAACTTAAAACATATGAAAAACTAATTTGAAAATGTTATATAATCATTATATTATTCTCGTTCCCGTAGACACATTACAAAATATATATCATTCTAAAATTGTTTTATCTATAGAGAAATATAATTTATATATTAAACACATAATATAAATATATATATGAATTATAAAAGAATTTGTTTGTGAATAATTTTGATCGAAAGATAAAAAAATATACAGGACGAAGATGGATAATTAAAAGATAACATAAGTTATAACTAAAGGATAACATAAACTATAAATAAGTGTGTTATGATGTATGCACATGATATATGACTAAATGTTTCAGATAAATGGTGTGCAATTTAAACATTTTTTAGAATACAATCATTTCATTTATTTGAGTTAAAGGAACTCCAATCAAAACCTTAAATTGTGGAATTTGAGCATACCTATAGAGAGATTGTACCTACTGGGTTTGAATGTATTATGTTCGAGCCCACTATTAATTACCAATTAATAGATTATTATAATTGATCTCAACTTACATTAATAATGGTAATTTCATGATTTTTAAGGTAAAAACTATGGGGAAATATATGATTTTTAATGACAGAGTAGTCTTATAATAAATATGACTTAGGTCTACAGGGAGTATCATATATCTCATTACACCATTGTGAGGGATCTTCTCTTGGTCAGGTAAGAACATTTAGGCACCTACTGTGAGGAAAGGTAAAACTTTTCCTACCCCATAAGACAACATTATTATTTTAAAGAATCTTCCTAATCCCTTAATTTTTATTCTACATTCTCAAATTATATTATTTTATTTATTTTATTCGAGGAATATAAAGCATAATGACCATTATCATATCAAGAAAATTTTAGAATAATGCATTATTAACATTTCACATAAATATTTACCAATATTATATTATAACACTTGACACTTATAAGTTAATCATGGGTTTGCATTAAACATATTTTCTCTCTATTTACAAGGTGAAGTTACATACAATAATTCTATTATACCTTGGTATAGAAAAAACCATCAAGCTTTATGTTAATTTTATATTCACACTAACCATATATTTTTGTGTGATTTAGATGAGCATGCAATTTATGATATGCATTAGACTAAGCAAACGCTTAAGTCAAAAGTTTGGAAGCCGAACAAACGTTCGCCCACTCAAATCCGAGTACAAAGATCAAGAAAATGCTTAACTCGGAATACGAACAAACGTTCGCCCACTTAAACCCGAGTACAAAGATCAAACAAACGCTTAACTCAGGAAACGAACAAACGTTCACCCACTCAAACCCGAATACAAAGATCATGTAAACGCTTGACTTGGGAAACGAACAAACGAGTCTTTAAAGGATCTAATTTAGTAACTAATAAATAAATTTTTATTTTTGCAAAAGAGTCTTAAAAATATAGTTATGCAATTTGTCATTTCATGACAATTTATTCTTCAATAATAACAAACTTCTAACCTACTAATTAATGTTTACTACATGAATTATATAGTTCAATTCTCAATATAAATAACCAAAACTTTAGAGATAATGTCAATTGATTCTGCTTATTAAAAACATAGTCTTATAATTTATTAATTAATATAATTACTTATGTTCAATATATACGTGTGTTTTTGTATATGTAATTTACCATAAAAATATCTTTTTATATAATTGTCGTTCTCAACAAAGAATTATAGTTATATAATAATGAATTAACTCTTAATTTTAATGAAGGATCGACCTCTTTGGAAACCCAATTTTTCAAAATTCAACATTAATTATTTGAGGGAAGTTTTTGTTCCATCCAATACCCGAAAGGGCTGTAAAATATTTTTATTTACGTATTATCTTTTGTCACAAATGCTTGATAATCTATTGAATATAATGAAAAGTATAATTACGTAACTATTTTTCTTCTTATCATGTATTTTTTCTTAAGAATTAATTTCACTCAACCCGCATGTACAGTCACGCATCAAAGGTAAGGTTTGACTCTTTAATATATATTGGTATACTTATAATGACATTTTTTGAGAAAGAAATACGAATATTGATATACTAGTTAGGGCAATGATTAAATACATTCTACTGTTTATGTAACTAAAATGTATGTACCTGAGCACCAACCTAAATTTGTTTATCATTAGCAAAACCAATCGAGGGAGAAAATGAGAGTCGTACTAATTACTCTATTATTGTTCATAAGTGTGGCAGTTGCAGATGAGGCTGGTGTTGGTAAAGTCGTTAATCCTGTTGAAGAAGCTGGAATTAATGTAGCCATTAATCCTGCAGAAGAAGTTGGAATTAGTGAAACCACTAATCTTGTTAAAAATGTTGGTATTAGCAAAGCCATTAATCCTATGTTTAATGAATGGACAACCTCAGACACCTGGTATGACTTCTTTATTTTTTAAAATGTCTATTTAAAATTTTCAAAAACATAATGGGAAATGTGACTTCTTAACTTTTTATATTACATTAGATATATTAATGTATTCTTATTATGTATGATCTTTCACATGTTTTCTATTATTTTTGAAATGTTTATATTTTATAAACTTAACAGCTTGTGGTTGGTGCAGATTTACTGTTACAGCCGCAACTGCTACCGCGAAAGCCATGGTCAATTCCACGGCCAATTCCATCACGACCAATTCGACCATTTCAACCGCGATTTCGACGACGGCCAATTCCACCATGGCGGCCAATTCGACCACGGCCAATATGGCCATTTCAACAACGGTCAAATACTGGGAGATAAATAATAGTTGAGAAGTACTTGCGTTGCTATATTATACTAATACAACGATAATTGCAATGCTTTCTCCGTCATTCATTATGAAATAAATAATCTCTTAATCTCTTCAAATTTTTTATTCACACCACAGGATTTACTTCTGTAATATGAAATAAACTTTTTATATTACTTTCCAATTAAAAAGTATTACTATCATTTTTCATATGTAAAAACTTACAGAGGCAACACAAGTACAATTATTTTTCTTAATAATTACTATATATAGCACTAATGTGATAAAAACAAGTAAAGAAGCTCATTTAAATTTTTTTATAAACTATAAAATACGAGAAAATTAAGGCTTTAATAGTTTCACATTAATAATGTGCGCGTCACAGACCTAAATTAAATTAATATTTCAAATTTTTTATTTTACAAAAACATGTTATTCGAGATAGATTGTTTAACATCACTTAACTTAATGGTATTGACCTTTTAAGACTTAATTGTAATGATCTTATTACTTATAAAATATATAAATTTAAAAAAAAATATATATATATATATATATATATATATATTAAAAAATAAGATAAATTATTAAATGAAGATGAAACCAATAAGATGACATATAGAAAATGAGTAATAGAACCTGATAAATAAAACCAACTGCATTAAAAGTAATCATAAGTTAAAATACTCAATATTGTCTTTAAATAAATAATTAATTTTGTTTTACTATACCATGACGTAACAAGGCAAATTTCTCAAATTAATATAATTTTTATCTAAAATTTTTGAAATAGTATATTCTTTTATTTATTTCTTCATATGGATAAATCATACATATAATACACGGTATTATTATGAAAAAATTGTGACTCTATTGAATGATTTAATTTAATATTAAATGAAATCAATATTAAATGAAATCCTAAAAAGAAAACATAATTTTATTATCACAATTTTAATTAACTAGTTAATTAAAATTATGAAAATTATGCATAATTTTAGGATGATTAATATTCTTCACCCATTCCTCTCTTTTGTTTTATGTGTGATGTGTCATTTTATTTATTAATAAATATGTAATAGTTGAAATTAATTCTAATTAAATAATTGAAATAAACCTGAAGTTAAATTTTAAAATAAAAGGGTTGATGGAATTATTGTTTAAATTAAAATAAAAAATGATGTCAGAAATTCATATATTGAATTAAATTAAGAGTAAGTTTTATGTTGAAAAGAAAAATTAAATGAAATTAAAATTTAGTAATAAAATATATTTAACAAAATTAAGTGTAAGTTGGATATTTGAATTTAGTTACTAATATAGAAATAATTTAAAATAAATTTAAGATTTAGCAATAAATTTAGAATGAAAAATTTAAAAATATTATATAATTTTTTAAATAAATTTATTGTTAGTTTTTAAATTATATTTATTAGTAACTAAATATATTTTTATATTAAGAACTAAATTCATAGCATGTAACTTCTTTTCCCAACATGTAACTATTATTCTATTCAAATTAACTTTATATTTATTTCAATTACTTAATCAGAATTTATTTCAACCATTACATATTTATCAATAAATAAAATGACTTTGTAACTGTGCATTTATTTAGTTGCACATACCAATACACCACCATGGTGAGAAAAATAGAAGAGGGATGGGTGGAGAATATTAACCACTCTACAAATCTTGTAGTATTCTCACCATTTTAATTAACTTATTAATTGAAATTTTGGTTATTTCATTTAATCTTAAAGTAATTAGTTCTTACCATTTTAATTAACTTATTAATTGATATTTTGGTTATTTTATTTAATCTTAAATTATGGGTCACAATTTCTTATAATGATATGGTATTTAGTATGTACTATCTACCCATATTCAGAAATAGAAAAAAAAATATATTATTTGAGGAGAAATTTCAAATAAAAATTACACTAGTTTATGAAATTTGCCACATAACAAGAGTATGAAAATGAGTTCTTTAATTTAGATTTAGAGTTTTGGTGTCCATCTTTTTATTATTTTTAATCTTAACCTAAAAATTATAGTTGTTTGATATATATATATATATATATATATATATATATATATATATATATATATATATATAATATGTAATACATACAAAAAATAACATATTACATCATAAACATAATATGCATTTATATATTACATTTCGTAGCACACGTCACAACAAATTACAACTTATTATAAAATATTTAATCTTAATATGTCATTGGATTTTATATATTTTTTATGATTTAGACTATAAATAATATATTAATTTCAATGATGAATTCTAAAGATAATTTGATATAAATTTTTATTTTCAAGTATAAAATTTAAAACTTAAAACATATGAAAAACTAATTTAAAAATGTTATACAATCATTATAGTATTACCCTTCCCATACACACATTACGAAATATATATTATTGTAATATTGTTTTATCCACCATTCATATCAACAAAAAAAAAAAACAACATAAAAATAACATATTTATTGTCTAAGAAATTAATTTGTGTAATTCAAACATTTTAGAGAATACAATCATTTCATTTATTTGGGTGTAAGGAACTCCAAAACCTTAAATAATGTCTCCAATTTGAGTCTATGTGATGTAATTGAAAATAAATAACTAATTAAAATGGTTAATTAAGTTTTTTTTTCTACAAAAATTCACGAATAGTATATATACTAATATCATGTAATCCAAAACAAAAATACCGAATAATAGTATATGTACTAATATCATGTAATCCAAAACAAAAATGCCGAACAATGTAAAACTTTGCCTTTCTTTTTTTTATTAGTAATTCTAATAGATTGACTTTTGCTCTAGTTTTGAATTTTGGAAAAGGGATTTGATGTTTTTTTTTTCGGGTTTGCGTCTGGTGTTTTTTATGTGTATCCTCTCTTGTTACGATTTCTAATCCAATTCTACTAGCACGGCTTAATTTTCTTTTTTAGCTTGAGTTTTGTTTATCATAAAAAGTAGGTTTTAAGAAAATCTAATTTAGTAACCAATAAATAAATTTTCACTTTTACAAAAGAGTCTTAAAAATATAATTATGCAATTTGTCGTTTCATGACGATTTATTCTTCAAAAATAACAAAACTTTACCTTACTAATAAATGTTTACTACATGAATTACATAGTTCCGTTTTCAATATAAATAACCAAAACTGTAGAGATAATGTCCGTTGATTCTGTTTATTAACAAAATAGTATTATACTTTATTAATTAATATAATTACTTATTTTCAATATATATGAGTGTTTTTGTATAAGTAATTTACCATAAAATATCTTTTTATATAATTGTCGTTCTCAAGAAACAATTTTAGTTATAACGGTGTTGTACGTATAATAGTGGATTAACTTTTAATTTTAATGAAGGATCGACCTCTCTGTGAAACCGAATTTTTTTTTTTAAATTCAACATTATTTATTTGATGGAAGTTTTTGTTCCATCCAATACCCAAAAGGGCTGTAAAATATTTTTATTTACCTATTAATTTTTTTATCGTAAATGCTTGATAATCTATTGAATATAATGAAAAATAATAATTACGTAACTATTTTTCTTCTTATCGTATTTCTTCTTAAGAAATAATTTTACTCAACCCGCATGTACTGTCACGCATCAAAGTTAAGGTTCAACTCTTTAAAATATATAGATAAATTAATATATATATATATATATATATATATATATA
>Ga0209700_100730_pt1 | contig 65339 bp, 18 predicted proteins | sample SiratroredBW_FD_187528 | JGI IMG/M metagenome (GOLD analysis project Ga0209700, IMG submission 187528) | Root nodule microbial communities of legume samples collected from California, USA - Siratro red BW (SPAdes) (version 2) | ecosystem: Host-associated > Plants > Roots > Nodule | place: USA... | reverse complement strand
GATTGATCTTAATTATACTGTCTCAACCGACTCAAATTCAAACCAATATCAAAATTATATTAAGTTAAACACAAATTTATTTGATTTATTAATTTTTTTTAAATACGTACTTGAAATTATTATATTTTTGTTTCTAGGTTTTAGTATCAAGAAAGGTTGATTTGTTTAATAAGATAGTTATTGATAAACGTACATATTTTAATAATTTGTTTAAAGACTTGGGAAGTTTGAGGTATGGTTTGACTTGCATGAGGTTTTGAGAGTGAACCCAGGTTTAAAAGGTTGATTAAGAACTAAGCAGAGAATATTATATTAATAAAAAGACGTGGACATGAACGTAAGTGGTGTGCAACATGTGCAAAATATTATGGTGAGACCAGGATCTAGGATGCTGGTTAAAGGACGGTGTGTTGGGACGCGTGGACAGAACAGTGATGCCTCAGCGATACGCACCGTTTTCGGTGACCGACATTCGCGTACAAAGGTTCTTCATAGATACCAATTAGGTTAAGACCCTTTGTCCTGTAACATAACATCTCATGACTCTTTTTTTCTACTTCCACTCTTCAATTCCCCCTTTTCATATTTTTCATCATTTGCCCCAAAAGTTTGAATATAATACTAATTATTAATGAATAATGGAAAATTTTAGGGTTAAGTTCCTTTCTTCCATCTTTCTCCCCAAACTTTAAGGTATTAAAATGTGTTTTTCCCTGTCATTTGTCAAACTAAAGTGTGAATCTGATCATTCACATTAGGGTTTAATTGTAGTGGATATTTGGGACTAATGGACACTTTTTCTTTTGTAGAAGAGAAAAAAAAAAAGTAAAAGCATATCACAGTTTTCACATGTTACTCTGTGGGACTTCTAAATTTTGGATTATTAGTTTGAGAATTGCAATGTTATATTCTTTCAAGAAGTTGTGTACAAAACATTAAAATAGTACAACCTTTTGTTTTTTAGTTAAAGTATACTATCTTATTAAATGATATGTTTTCTAAGTTCGAATTCTTTTAAAATATGTGATTGGTAATTTTTTAGATATATATTTTTTAAATAAAATGATATAGAATAGTATGTATATTTGAATTCTTTCAAATATGTGATAATAATTTTTTAGATATATTAATTTTAAATAAAATGATATAGAATTGTATAGTGTTAGACATTTATTCGCTTCTTTACATAGAAACGAATTTTTACTGTATATAAAGAAAGTTAAGAGAGTGTAGGATATTAAAACTACGATAGGAACAAACGAACTTTTCTCGTAATTGTAAAAGAAATTTGTGTAAAAGGTAATCAATTATATATATATAGTAATAACTTTTTAAAAAATAAATTATTATTAGAACTCATATTTTAAATATAATAAATAACTAATTAATATAATAAATTAAGTGAAATTAATTAATTAAATTGTAATATTTTATTATTTATTTTAAATTTATATTTATGTTTTAATTTATTTTAATATATATTTATTTTGGAATATAATTTTTATTTATAAAACATTATAAATAATTATTTTATTTTAGTTTAATTTTTTAAATTTAATTCATATTTCTGGAAACTAATTTTTACAATAAATTATTTTTAAAAAAATATAAATTATCTTTTAAACATATTAATATACAAAATAAAAATTATTATATAACATAAATCAAATTTTCTATAATTTTTCTACTCATCTTCCTTCAATCCAAATAACTTCAATTTAAACAAATTTTTTTCGATTTTTTTTTTCTTTTCTTTTTCTACCATAGTCTTAATTCAACAAGAGTGAGTTTATTATTGTCCGTTACTGGTTGAGAGTGTAAATAGAGGTTTTGCCTCCATTTAGGTTATAACCTACGTAATCATATAAATGTTTATCATAAGTTAAATTATACCGTTAAATGTAATTTATCATAAGTTAAATTATACCGTTAAATGTAATTTATCATAAGTTAAATTATACCGTTAAATGTAATCATATAAATGTTTATCAATGAGTTAAATTATACCGTTAAATGTAACCATATAAATGTTTATCAATAAGTTGAATTATACCGTTAAATGTAATCATATAAATGTTTATCAATAAGTTAAATTATACCGTTAAAGAACTAGTATTCATGCTATTATTAGAAGGAAATTTCCAATTTATAAATTAATTTTAAGAAGAAAAAAAACTTAAGAGTGTAATTATCTGATTTAGTCATAATGATAATAAGAAGACTAACCAAATATAAATAAAATTTTCAGAACTATAAAAAAACAAAATACAACATTTATTACTCTTAAAAGAGATACTCATATCTCGAAAAATACTTATAGGAGAACATATAAGTTTTATAATCTAACAAGTTAATGATAGTTAAATATTATGGTCTCACATATTATGAAACAATTTATATAACAAATCATTTGTTTTTCATTCTTATCATATGCTACATTTTGTCACTTTAATATTAAAATACTGTAAATGTAAATCATATGCTAGATTTTGTTTTTAATCTAATATACCAATAGATAAAAAAGAGTCCTCATGGTGACAAAGGAAAAGAAGAAAATGAATATATTATAAGTAGAAATCCTCTATTTAAAAATTAATTAACTTATTAATAACTAATATCAGTGTAAAACATAATTAATATTCATACCGTATTATAATATATAGATCAAATCAAATTTCACTCACCTATTGATGCAAGTGAAGGAATGTGTTAAGGAGTGGTGCACTAATGATATCACCAGTGTGCCAAGTAGAAAATGTTTTTAAATTACAAAATAAAATAAAGATATTTCAAACCACTAGTCATACGACACATGTCCTAATTAACTAATTAACATGTATCTTAGACTTTCTTATCCATCTATTTTTCCACCAAATGATCTTTAGAATGTCTAATATATATTTTGTTAATATATTAATTTTTTTTTATTATTCATAATATGATATACACTAAACCTGCTGGGAGATTAAGATAAATGAAAAAAAAAGTACTTATGCTTAAGAATTCCTTTACTTTTAATTCATAAAAAACATAATTTTATTCTTTCATTTATGCAAAATATCAGCTTATTATAATTAGTATTGTGAGAATGAAGAAGAGGCATCACATTATAATTTGTTTTGATAAATAAGAATAAAAAGAAGCTATTTTTTTATAAACTAAAATAGGGAATTTCTTATTTGTAGGTAAAAAAAGATTTTGAACCCATTTGATTTTTATTTACAAAAATCAATAGAGCTTTAAAATACTTATAAAAAACCAAAGAAAATATCCGTTCTTTTTTTAAATATGTTGAGAGCATAAGAAAAATAAATAGCATTAATGTAACAACCAAAAAATTTTAAAACATTTGTCATTTAACTTTTATAAATAAAAAATATATAATTTCAAACCATAAAATATTTAATACATCAAAAATAAAAGAATAAAAGAAAAAAAAAGAATAGGAAATAAAAAAAATTAGCTTGAGCGAAAATTCCCGTCGTTTGAGCGAAAATTTCATCCCTTGAGTGAAAATGGTTTAGAGAGCACTCTACTTCCAATGCTATTTTCGTAAGTACCCTTGCCTGAGCATCATATTTTGTTTATGAAGAGTTCGCTCATGCAAGAATTGTAGATTGAATTTTTTTGCAAAATTCGCTTGAGCGAGATTTTTCGACTTAAGCGAGATTATCAGAAAATGATTTATCAACTAAACTAACTTTTTGTCTGCTACTAAGTATTAACATGCTACTGAGTATATGCAAAATTCACAAAACAATAAGACAAGCAAGGTAAACTATTGAAATAATGTTTTCAGCTTGTAAGAGTAAAAAGAATCAAAATGATTAGATTTAAAAATATAAATATCAATTCTCAAGTCAAATACAAATAAGTTTAACATTCAATCACAATCTTTCATACTCTATTCCAAATCCATTGACTTTACAATAATATTTGCAATCATCCTATCTTGATTTTCTTTCAATAGGTGCATAATGGTACCTTGATTTCCTTTCAACCCCTCAGTACACTAGTTTCATTTCAATCAAAATGATTAATAACTCAATTATCAGACATACCACACATCAATTCAATCATATTACTTTCAACTCCTGATACACTTGTTTAATTTCAACCATAATGGTTACATGCAAGTCTATAAATCAGTCATCACACCAAATCAATATACAAAATTAAACCCATTCAGTGTTTAATGACCTGTCAGACCTGTAGGAAAGATTTGAGCACTTAAAATCATATATCCAAGACTTTTATCTTGAGCACTTAAAATCATATATCAAAGACTTTTATCCTGAAATTCTATTTGAAAGTAACTAATAAATATAAAAAAGTTACTAGATTCCAATATCCTATTACTTCTTCCAATCAGACAATATAATAATAGTCAAACTTTTAGTAATATAATATTAATCAAGTTGAAAAGAACACTTTTTTCAATTGTTCTCACCAATATTAATAACAAAAAGCCTAAAAAAAAATAAAGAATAAAAAAATCTTTAAAACAAATATAAATTTATTATATTTGAAATTCTAATAAGTTAAAAAAAATTACTATAAGATTTGATTAGATTGAGAATATAAACACTGAAAATCAAGAAAAAGAGATATAAAGATATGAAAAAAGATAGAAATCTATGACTTTGAGCTTTGCTCATACCCTTAGTTGGTGGGGGTTACAAGTTAATGTGGGGGTTAAAATTAATGTAATATTTAAAACATAATATAAAACATTAAATTCACTTTATATTAATTTAACGTTACGTTCAATTATTAAAATTTAAAAGAATACTTCTTCAGGAGTTAGATCATATATTCTTCAAAAGCATTAAATTAACACCATACTTCTCATTTTTAAGAAACTAAATTATCATTCTAACCTATCAGCTTCTTAAATTTAAAATAAAAATATGTAAATATTTATTTAACCATAATATTGACTCGGACTATTATAGTAAAAAATATATCATCTATTATTTAATTAAATTTCACTTGACAAGGGTGCCATAAATCTTGCGTGGTGTGGCCCCAGTGGCAACTCCAACGTGTAATTACTTTTTATTATCTTCTAAATTAGTCACAATCGGAATGTCTTGTCAAAAATTTTAACCATTTAATATTTTTAACAATATTTCTACGTATTGCTAAAATGGAAAATTAGTGGTTGTATTGAAAAGATAGAATAATCCTGAAACAACATTCTTTATTCAATATATATAGTATAAGTGTAACCACTTTTTTACTCCTGTGAATAATTAAAAAAGTAAAAAGAAAATACGCAATAAATTCGACAAAAGTAATTAAAATGTTCAAGATAAGTTGACATAAAATTAAGTATTTTTATTAATATGTATTGTACATATTCTTGAGGCTAGTATTTTTGCAAGGATTAGAGTACAAAATAAAGTAAAATATTTGATAGTATGGAGTTAAAATATAAAAAAGGAGGAAGATGAACATAGAACCCAACAAGAGAGTGGAAATAGCAAAACATATGGAAAAGGCAGAATATTAGCTGGATCCACCACCACCTAAATTTTACCATGAACTTTTCAAGTGTTAGATCCTCTACTACAAATCTTCTCTGCATCTCTTTTATATACCATCCGATTAATCTAATATCTTAAAAGATCATTGTTAGAGTTTTAATCATGACCGTATAATTAACCCAACGGTCAAAAAGTGAGGGAGAGAGAAAGGGGTGTGTGGTAGAGGATCCTAGCCTCTGATTTCTCTCCCTTTTGTCATCCTGATTCAACCTTTCCTTTCCAAGACACTCACTCTCTCACTCTAGCAAATCCTCTCTTCTCCCTCCCTTCCCACCTCTCTCTCTCTCTCTCTCTCTCTCTCTAACATTTGGCAAGAGAGAGAAAACAGTGACAGAAACAGAGCACATGAGAGAGATGAAGCAGCACAGCACAATGTGCAGCAGCAGTGGCAGCTTCAGCTTCATCTTCACACTCTTCATCTTCATTGGACCATTCCTCTCCCTTTCCTCTTCCACACCCATCCACAGAAGAATCCTCCACCAACCCTTTCAGCCTGAAGGAGGTTCCCCACCTCCCTCTGTTCCCCCAAACCCCCCTCCTTCACCTTCACCTTCTCCTTCACCTCCAAACCCAAAGTACCCATTTTCCACCACACCCACCAACAATGCTTCCACACCCTTCTTCCCCACATACCCTTCTCCCCCACCTCCTCCTTCTCCTTCAGCTTTTGCTTCTTTCCCTGCCAACATATCCTCCCTCATCCTTCCCCAATCCTCCAAGTCCAAATCTTCCTCCAAAAAACTCGCTGCCGTCGCCATCGCCTCCGTCGCTTGCGCCCTCGCCGTTCTCGCCCTCTCCGCCTTCGTCTACTTCCGCCGCCGACGTCAAAGCTACTCCTCCGACGAGAAAACCCTCAGATCCGACAGCAGCATCCGCCTCTTCCCCCGTGAAGCTTCCGCTGCAGCTGGAGGCGGCCTTAAACCGAGAAACACCTCTTCTACCAGCTCCGAGTTTCTCTACCTTGGCACCATTGTCAACTCCCGTGGCGGCGGCGTCGATGAGCTCTCTGACCCTCATGCCGCCGCGTTGAACCCTCGTAAAATGGACTCGCCGGAGCTTCAACCGCTGCCGCCGCTGGCGAGACAGACTTCCAGGCTTAGAGAGGAAGCGGCGGCCACGGTGGAGGATGATGAAGAGGAGTTCTACTCGCCGAGAGGGTCGTTGAATGGAAGAGAAGGCTCCACCGGAGCCGGATCGGGTTCCCGGCGAGTTTTCTCCGCCATTGCTGGGGAAAATTTAGTTGGTCGTAGCAGCAGTGAGTCAACCAGTTCTTCTTACTCTACTTCCTCTTCTGCTTCCCCGGATCGCTCCCATTCCATTAGTCTCTCTCCTCCGGTGAGCATAAGCCCCAGAAGATCACAACCCAAGTCGCCTGAAAATACCATAGCACACCATTCCTCATCGCCACCTCCAGAGGCGATTAGAAGATCGCCGTCTTTGTCCTCACTGTCATCGCCCTCTTCGCCGTCACCGGTTTTCGGGCAGCACATGCCGTCGTCGTCAATGTCGTCGACGCCGGAGCGGAGGGAGTGTCAGTCGCCGTCGCTGTCTCCGCTTTCTCTGTCGCCCAGGAAAATCCCAAACCCAGATGGTGGATCACCCCCCGGACTTGTTCTACTTGAAAAGGCGCAATCTTTTGGTTCGTCTAAGTCCAAAAGCGACAGTGGGTCGCCCAGATTGTCCAATGCTTCTTCCATTGGAAAGTCATCGGCGTTTTCTCTGCCGTCGCCGGATAAAGGGATGAACTTGCATCATGGGTTGGATCAGTCTCCGACCATATCCGATGTTTCAGATCGGTTTAGACATTCTCCTCTGTCATCATTGCCTCTGTCACCGACATTACTTTCATCGCCGGAGAGAGAGTTGAGCCCTCAGCCTCAGCCTCAACCTCAACCTCAACCACCACCTTCACGGAAACACTGGGAGATTCCTGACTTGCTGACACCAATCGGCGAAACACCGATTTTTTCAGTTCCTCAGAGGAAACAATGGGAAATTCCGGTTTTGCCAGTACCAATTGCTCCATCTAGTGGCAGTGTTTTAGCCCCTCCAGCACCGACCCCGCCACCACCACCTCCACCACCTCCGCCAGTTCCGCGGCAACGTAAGCAGTGGGACATGCCAGTGCCTTCTCCCGTGACGCCGGTGGGTCAGCAGGTTTCAAGGCCGCCGGCGCTGACGCCGCCTTCTAGGCCTTTTGTTTTGCAAACTCCAAATACAATGGTTTCTCCGGTGGAGCTGCCACCTGGTAGTTCTCAGAATTTTGAGGAGAGCTCTGATGAGACATCTAAACCTAAGTTGAAGCCTTTGCATTGGGACAAAGTGAGGGCCAGCTCTGATCGGGAGATGGTGTGGGATCACTTGAGGTCCAGTTCTTTCAAGTAAGATCTTCATCCGTAACAAACAATGTTACTGTTATGTTATTGATTGTTATTACCTTTTGCCTCTTTGATTTCTGTTATGCTTAGGGAATTGCTCTTTTAGCAGTTGATGATTCGAGTGTGTGCATATGTTCATGGGTTGAAGTGCTTTTGAATTGTGTTGACTGTGTAGGTTGAACGAGGAGATGATTGAAACTTTGTTTGTAGTGAACACGCCAAACCCAAAACCTAAGGACACAACTCCTCGCTCAGTTCTTGCTCCGCATAATCAAGAGGATAGGGTGCTGGATCCTAAAAAGTCCCAGAACATTGCTATCTTGTTAAGAGCACTTAATGTGACTATAGAAGAAGTGTGTGAATCACTGTTAGAAGGTATGTTTCCTTTGGTTATAGGGTTTATGACATAACGTTTAATTTCCCTAGTTTATTGTAATTAATAATTATTGCTTGTACCTTGCATAGAAAAACTTCTGTTTGAAGTGTTGTCCATTTGGTAATATTGACAATTGTGTAAATTCTTGCTGATCTTGGCCTCTTGATGATAATCATCTGGAATAAATTCTTTACCCACTCTGGACATATAAATTTTAGTTGCATGTGCAGTTGATGCTTGGGTATTTTATACCGTTGCTGAATAAAGTAGGAAATTTTAAAAGCAAAAAGAACAGAGATATGTCGACACTAATGTAGGCAACAACTTTTTCTTTGGTATAGTAGTAGAAGTTGTGTGTGGGTCTTCATTGAAGGGGAAGATGTGTTTGTTGCCTAGATATAAGAATAAATAATATTGTCCAAACGAATAATTTTGGTTATTATAAGCATAGTTTGTTCTGCTATGATATTGCTCAAGTTCTTTAGAATCTATTTTGGTTAAGCTATTTATAGTCCTCTGGTTACTGAAACAATATACTCATGCATTATAAATATATGCTTTTGGTAAGTCCATAGATTGGAATGTGGTTATCAATATTTACCAAATGAAGGGGGTTCCATTGTTTGTGTTCTCTCTCCATGTTCTTTATTTGGTCAAAACAATTAATTATGTTCATAAGAATGTGATTTCAATGACTAAATCTGTCCACCACTTTTCAATTTTTAACCTTGACAGGCATTACTGATACACTTGGAACTGAACTGCTTGAAAGCTTGTTAAAGATGGCACCAAGCAAGGAGGAAGAACGCAAATTGAAGGAACATAAAGAGGATTCTCCAACCAAGCTTGGTCCTGCTGAGAAATTTTTGAAGGCAGTGCTTGATGTACCTTTTGCATTTAAAAGGGTGGAAGCAATGCTTTACATAGTCAATTTTGAGTCCGAACTGGAGTATCTTAGGAAATCCTTTCAAACTTTGGAGGTATCATCACTCTCCGCCTGCATTCTTTATCTGTCTACCACATGTATGTGTAATGTTCTGAGAGGTTTCTCTTTCTATGTGTAATGAGTTCAAGTGTCTTTGCATTTGCAGGCTGCCTGTGAAGAGCTGCGAAACAGTAGAATGTTCTTGAAGCTTCTAGAGGCCGTGCTCAAAACCGGCAACCGGATGAACGTGGGGACGAACCGCGGCGATGCACACGCATTCAAACTCGATACACTTCTCAAGCTTGTTGATGTCAAAGGCGCAGATGGCAAAACCACTCTACTTCACTTTGTTGTACAAGAAATCATCAGAACAGAAGGCTCTCGTCTCTCAGGCACCAACCAAACACCGAGTACTAACTTGAACGACGATGCGAAGTGTAGAAGGCTCGGCCTGCAAGTAGTGTCTTGTCTGAGTTCCGATCTGGCGAATGTGAAGAAGGCAGCTGCAATGGACTCTGAAGTCCTAAGCAGCGAGGTCTCCAAACTCTCCAAAGGAATGGCACACATTGCAGAGGTTTTGCAGTTGAATGAAGCAGCAGGGTTAGATGACAGCAAACAGAAGTTCAGAGAGTCAATGAACAAGTTCACGAGAATGGCTGAGGAGGAGATTTTGAAAGTGCAAGCACAAGAAAGTGTTGCTTTATCACTAGTGAAGGAGATCACAGAGTATTTCCATGGGAACTTGTCAAAGGAAGAAGCTCATCCATTTAGAATCTTCATGGTGGTGAGAGACTTCTTAGCAGTTCTTGATAGGGTGTGCAAAGAAGTTGGCATGATAAACGAGAGAACAATGGTTAGTTCTGCACATAGATTCCCTGTCCCAGTGAACCCTATGCTTCCACAACCCCTTCCTGGTCTTGTGGGAAAGAGACAATACAATTCCTCAGATGATGATAGTGCATCTCCTTAGCTGTTTATGACTCATGACAGTGTCACATATTTGGCTGCATCTTTGTCTTAGGAACAACCTGGAACCAGGTGATTTTGATGGGTCTGGGGTTGCATCTATGATCTGGCCCATTTTTTTTTTCTCTTGTTAAATTGTAAAAATCCCTTGTAAAAGATTTCAGTATATTATAGATTATATAGAGTAGAAGATTTTCTTTGGGGAAAATAAGCTTTTGCCTTGTATGAATAGGATCTGTATTTTAAGTTTGTTATGTACAAAGCTATTCAATTGGAGATGGCACCTGCTTGCAAATCCTCTTACACAAAACACTATATTTGTGGAACCAAAACATGATTCATGAGCCAGATGGTAGAATTTAAACCGAAGTCATTTTGAAAATTTCAATTGGATAAAATCTTCTGAAAATCTTCCATTTGTGTAAGAGTCAATCCCATATCTCTGGAAAAATTTACTGTTTTTTAGTAGATTTTCGCATAGATAATATATAGAATTTAAAGAAAAAGAGATTATATAACATGTGTGATAGATTACATAAAGCTCTTGCAAGTGTGTTTCATTTTATACAATGGAAACCAAGTTTTCTAAATTGTGAGACCAAGCACGTTACCAAAGTGGAAAAGGATTTGTATTTTTCTACCAGCTTTAAGACATGTTGCATGCAGAAATGCCTGCACGTGATGCAGAAAAAAAATAGTTTATTTGACAGATTAGGAAAGTAAACAGAAAAATAGAACAGCATCTCCAATTCTCTTTCTTTCTCTCTCTCTATGATGTGAGCATGCATGTGTCTACAGAAATCATGTGAATAACACCAACGCATGGAGTTAGATAAAATTGAAGCCAAAAGATTGGTCTTGAACCGTTGTCTATCATCTGAGCTGGTTCCAATAGAAAACACGACCATATACAAGTTATCAAGCACCACTTGTGCCTCTTATTTCTTGGAAACATTATAAAAAATTTCAAGTCAAACAAGTCCTATAGAATACAAAGTTCTACCAAACAGGTAATGTTCAGCCATTCACGGAGAAGATGAATACAGGTTATTGAAAAATTGTAAGTATGTGGAAGAACTATTGACCCTATGAAATCTTTTAAGAATTAAAAAGGATATTTGATTCAGGAGTTATGTATAAAATTGTAGAAAGTTGTAAGTTTAAGACATGAATTTTATAAGATTTTATTGAAGAATATTCACATGATAACAAATTTAACATCTACAACAATGAGTTGTATGAATAAAATAATATTTTTTCATTAAAAACAACTCAAATGTTTGAGAAATATTTCACAACATTAAATAAGAAATAATGATTTACAATAGCAAATAATAAAAATATAATTAAAATTAAATACATTTAAGTTAAAGTATAAATGACATATCATTAAATGTAGTGTTATAAGACTCTTACATAAAAGAAATAGAAATGAGGTTTTAAAAAGAAGATGATATAATAAGATACATAAAAAGTAAATTGTAATTCTATATTTTTATCTTGCATTGGATTGGAAATATTATGGTTGAGCTAAATAAATAATACTAATAATTTTAACATAATCGAATTCTTCAAATATTTAACACAATTACATATGTAAAAGTTAGAACTCTAATATAGATTAGTAGTTAAATTGGAATAACTCTAGGATAGACGTGTTATATTATATATCACATGTATCCACTTTAGTATTTAATTTTTTTAAATAAGAAAATTTTAATTTTAATTTACAAAAAATATTTTTATTATTTCAAAATTTAAAAGTAATAACATTCATTTTAAAATAGACAAGAACTATTTATTATAAGGTTATTTTTTTAAAAGTTATATATTAACATTATATAGTTAAAATAAATCTATGTATGATATATATAAAAATAATGTTAAAATACTTAGATAATCCTCAATTTTTTATAAGCTAATTTTGTATAATTAATTTAAGCTTATACCAATTTTGTATGATTAATTTAGGACATTATCAAAACATATATTTGTGAGATTTATTTAACCTATAGTCTAATTATCTACTGAACCACTTTTATGTAGGAAAGTGTAATCACAATTCTAATAAAGGTGTGGTTAAAATATAATACATATGATTTCACATTATCTCTTTCACATTAACTAAAAAGAGATATGTTAAAGATCTCAAGTTATATGTATATATAACACTTTCAAGAATGAATTTTTCAAAATGAGTATAAGTTTTCAGAGTATATGTCATGTGTTTCAGAGAGAACTTTTTGAACTAGATATTTTTTTTTTTTTCAATATTCTCCCTCTCTTCCTTTTGTACAACAGTGTGATGCAATGACGACAATAGTGGTGATAATAAGATGTAATTAGGAAGAAGCAGACGGGACAATTTGGTAATTTTACCCAATTTTGGTGGTGCAGGTTCAAAAATTGGGGGTGTATAAAGTAATTTCCTATTTGTGATTACCCAAAGTTTCCATTTTCACCAGCTTGGCCTCATTTTATATAAAAAAGAAGAATAGGCAAAGACATATGATACATGCATGCAGCAATAATCTCTGTGATTTGTCATTTGGACATAAAGGATTAGTTATTAGGATAATATTAACCGAAGAAAAGAATTGGTCATTTCAAACAAACCAGAGAGATCCTTTAAACTCGCGGGAACAGTGTCACCCCACAGAATCGTTCACAATCAATGTTTGAGTGGTGAAGCTCAAGCTCATCAACATTCTAATCTTGTACCATAACTCACATAACTCCCCATAAGTTAATGCTCTTGCTTACTATTACAAAGTTAAACATTTTACCATTTTTTTTTTCATTTTTCACTTTTATTTTTTTGGTTCCTTACATTTTCCATTCCCATGCCATGATTGTTTGATTCTCTTTGGAAAGTTGGTGGCTTCATCTCTTGCATAGGAAACCCAGAACTCATTTTTCTTCCTATTCTTTTTTTGGAAGGAAAGAATTCTGCTTTAGTTTATGTACAATTTTGATGGTGCTATAAGCTCTACACAAGAAGGAGCTTGTGATCTCAATCTCCTTCTTTGCTTTCATTTTGTGGTTAGAATCTAAACTCATTCATGAATTACGTTGGTTTCATAATACTACTTATTCATCATCTCTCCTCTTTCTTTTCAGGGTTTATTTTAGATCAAAACAAGAGTTATGGAACAATTTAGGCAAATTGGGGAGGCACTGGGGGGTTTGAAATCGGTGATGGTGTTCCGGGAGAACATTCAAATCAATCAGAGGCAGTGTTCTCTGCTGCATGATGTGTTCAGCTTTGCATATGAGTATATTGCAGATGAGATTATACGGAACCTGAAATTTGAAGAGAAGAATGTGAAGTGGAAGATTCTAGAGCAGCCCTTGAGAGAGATCCACAAGATTTTCAGAGAAGGTGAAAGTTACATTAGGCATTGCATGGAAACAAAGGACTGGTGGGCAAAAGCCATCACCTTGTGCCACAACACTGATTGTGTTGAGTTCCACATACACAATTTGCTTTGTTGCATGCCAGTTGTGATTGAAGCTATAGAGTCTGCAGGAGAAACATCAGGGTTGGATCAAGAGGAGATGCAAAGGAAGAAGCATATAAACTCTAACAAATACAGGAAGGAGTATAGAGACATGAAACTTTTCCAGTGGAAATTTGGGAAGCAGTACCTCATCACTCAGGACTTGTGCCACCGGTATGATACAGTTTGGAAGGAAGATAGATGGTTCCTTTACAACAATCTCCATGAAAAGAAAGTGGAAGGTGTGACAAAGTATGAGAAGAAGTTGATAGATTTGCTTTTGAGGAATTTGGAAATATCAGAATCAGTAGCAGGGAGGCTCCTTCCAAGCTCAATATTGGTTGGATCTAAGGACTTCCAGGTGAGGAGAAGAATGGGGAATGCAAGTCAGTACAAGGAGATTTCATGGTTAGGTGAAAGCTTTGTCATAAGACATTTCACTGGGGACATTGAAGCTTTGCAACCTGAGATCATAGAACTTTTATCTCTTTCACATCCAAATATAATGGACTACCTTTGTGGTTTCACTGATGAGGAGAAGAAAGAATGTTTTTTGCTAATGGAACTCATGAGCAAAACCCTTTCCACTCACATCAAAGAGATTCATGGTCCAAGGAGGCGAATACCGTTCTTGCTTCATGTGGCAGTTGATCTCATGCTTCAGATTGCTAGGGGAATGGAGTATTTGCATTCAAAGAAACTATATCATGGAGAACTAAACCCTTCAAGTATTCTTGTTAAGCCTAGAGGTAACTCCCCAGAGGGTTACTTGCATGCCAAGGTAACTGGATTTGGACTAACTTCTGTCAAGGATTTGAATCAAAAAGTGAACACAAATCAGAATGGAACTCCGCCATTCATCTGGTACTCTCCTGAAGTACTTGAGCAGGAAAACTCAGGAGGGGGTGCATCAAACTCCAAGTACACCGAGAAATCTGATGTGTACAGTTTTGGAATGGTTTGCTTTGAGCTTCTAACTGGCAAAGTCCCTTTTGAAGATAGTCACCTCCAAGGGGAGAAAATGAGCAGAAACATAAGGGCAGGAGAGAGGCCACTTTTCCCACTCAATTCACCAAAATATGTTATTAACTTGACAAAGAGATGTTGGCATATTGATCCACATCAACGTCCAAGCTTCTCTAGCATATGCAGAGTTCTTCGTTATATAAAAAGATTTCTTACTATGAACCCTGGTTATAGTACTCAGCCAGAACCAGCAGTGCCACCAGTAGATTATTGTGATGTAGAGTCAGTGCTTCTGAGGAAGTTTCCTTCTTGGGGAAGTTCTGAATCAGCACCAGTATCAATAATTCCATTTCAAATGTTTGCCTATCAAGTTATAGAGCGAGAAAAAATACCTACTGGCTGTAAGGATAACTCTGAGTCTGGAAGTGATGCTTCAGCCTGTGGTGATGAACTTGTTACTTCGGGGGATGAACCATTTCCATCCACAGTTGAAAGGAAGTCTTTGCTGGGAAGTGAGATTATGAACAGAAAAATTACTTTTACCAGGAAATCTCTTGATTTGAAGCTCACCAAACAAACAGGTTACCTTCTGAACGTTTTGCTCTTCTTGTTATTCATGTAATTATAAAATACGGAAGTTAATGATTTTAAGAAGGTAATGAAACTTCCTTCTATTATTAACAATGTTTTCTGCTAATATGGCAAGTTTGTGAATTTCTTTTTCATCAACCGAAACCTTAAGTTGCAAACTCCTGCACGCTAAGGATACACAAATAACGAAATTACAGAAGTATTCTAGCCATAATAGACTATTATTTCTAATAACATGTGTATATTGTTTGAGAAAAATTTCATGTCAGAACGATTTAGAAATGTTGTAACTGAAATTGCATATAGCAATTTTCGTGTCAGAACAAGTACAAGGAACTGCCATTGCATGACTTTAATTATGTCCTTATTTTATCAGTTTTTTATATTGCATATTTTTTTTTAAATAAAATGCATTGGGAGGCTCATATACAAGTGCATCATATTAAGTTTGAGTTTGATTTTCCGTTTTGAAACTGCAACTAAACAAGGTTGCTCACACAATTGGTAGAGGGTGTGAGGCAAGAAATTGGGAGAAAGGTTGAATAAGATATGATTTGTTTTAAAATCCTTTTGGAAAATTTTTAAACAAAAATAAATTTGGAATGAGAAGTTCTTTGTAGAAAATGTGAAAATTATTTTAGAAAACAGTTTTTAGAACAAAAAAGTAGGAAGAGAATCAAACAGAGGTTAAATGATGGGATTCCTACTTCCTATTTAGTGAAATCTACTCACCAAACATTTCTCAAATATAAAGCTGCCTTCAACAGGAAAAAGAGAGGGGTGTTGAGGAATATGAGCTTAACTCTTATATAATTGCTAATTGTTTGTGGACTTAATGTGTTTTTCAATGTAGGTACACCGAAAGGGAGATCAGCCAGACCTCCACAAATGTCCCCTCGTGCAAGAAGTTTGAGGATTACTTCAGATAACCATACATCAAGTCCAAGGGCAATAAGAAGAGTAGCTTCTGGTCATGTCTCAGACTCTGAGCTTTCTTAGATCACAGAATGGATTCACATTTTAGTCTGCCTTCAGACACCAAGCAGATACTTAAGACTCTTCTCATTTGCAAGGATGGATTCACATAATTAACTTAAGTAGCTTAAATTAATGTATTCTTGACATGTGTAGTATGTGAAAAAGGATAGAAACAGCAAGACGTTCTGTGACTGACTCCTTGTATTCATGCCACAGCAAAATGTCTGATTAATGCATGAAAACTTTTTTTTCCACCATTTCCTTATCCTTAGTAACTGGGTGGAAATAGAACCTGGAGACTCAAATCCAGCAAAGTGGCACTGGAAACATCTTTTGAACATAATAGAAAACTAAAACATGATGTATAAAAGTTCTGTGACAGACAGATAGAATTGGCAGCCAATATGAATAAACATGCAACTTTTGCACAATTTTCATTGGCGGTGTAAAATTAATATTTGAACCATTATAGAAACTACAGTTAGTTTTTGCAAGCAAAATAGTATTGAACAGCATTGATCATACTGTACTTTTCTGATAAACTAAAAGTGATTTGGAAGCTAAAGTAACTAGTATGTATCTCTGCGCTGCATCCAGATCTGCTTTAGTAATATATCCCTCACTTGCTTAACAGACTGCAGTCTCAGGAGCTTGGATGTGTAGAAGCAAGAAGTTATGCTGTAAAACAGCGTTTTTGTCTTAGATTCAAGTTCAATCAAACTTTCAGGTCTGTCTGCTCCCCCAAGATTGTTGGTTCGTGAATTACACATGCCACTGATGCGAAGTTTCTGAAGGAAAAACTTCTGCTTTGCACTTTGGAGGGTGCTATATACAGATGTAATGAATCAGAGGTGTGATACTGATATTTGAGAGAGACTTGCATGCTCCAGATTCAGCAGTGCTTCAGTTCAAAATGCCAAATTTGTACATGCTATATACATTTTTGGTTCAGCTTTTTTTGCTTCAGATCTTAAAAAAGTTATGCTCATATCATTTTGTAGGAAACAAGCTCCGGAAAATTATGAAAGCATGAAAAATAAAGACACACTTTTGCTCACAAGCAATTTATTCCCCATTAACCATTGAAGCCTGAATAAAAAACCTAGTCTGAGAGTTCATCTCAAGTAAAATGAACCCTTTTAAGGCTTCAGTGTTAACCAGATATGTTCTCTTTTCTGTCAGACCATCTGCAAAAGTTTCACAATTCCAACTGAGTTGGCGGCTACAAGCATGTTAGATTTGTTTCTCCAGCAAACACTAGAAACAAACTGTTCTTTATCTGGATGACCAGAAATGGGATCAATTGACTCAAATTTATGAGTAGCTATTGGCACTGGCAGTGATTTGTGATAACAGTACACCTGAAAGGAATAAATGTTTAAAATGAATTACAATTTGTATCTTGTTAATATGAATCACCTCACCTTTTTAGTTTTCTTAATTGTAAAAGAATGAATGGTACTCATTGAAATAGGTACGAGACCTATACATGAAATCCAAGCATGCTTCATGTAGTACAAAGTAAAGTTCTAGAACAAATAAAATCTGCTACCTTCAAATATACATAGCCTTGGCTTAATGTTATACCTCATTAGATTCTGAACCACATGCAATGTATCCATCCGAAACAGATAATCCCACGAAATTCTGGAGAAGAATTTGAACAACAAACAAATTACAAAACATCAAAGAAGATCAAAAAATGTATGGTAAAATGTGGAAAGAAATCAACCCTTTGATTGGTGTGTCCTTTATAGGTTAAGACACATGCATCAGATGACAAATCAGAAGAGCTGGTTTTTTTCAGGTCCCAAAGCTTCAAAGAGTTGTCAGTGGAAGCAGTGACAACTGATTCAGCATCTATAAATTTTACATAACTAACAGCTTTGCCATGACCAGTTAATGTGCACCATGGAAGCTTAGTGTGACGAAGATCATAACCATAAACCTTGTGATCAGCTGATCCAAAAAATAAAAGATTTTTCGATGGAGGAGAGAACTGAACACAGCATATATTGGCAGACATACTGATAGTTTCAACAGAATTTTTCTACAAGTAAAAAATGGAGACAATTATTAGGCAATGTGAAGCACAAGCATTCAAGCATCGTGTCTTTCTGTGGCGTGAATGAAACTATATATTTAAGGATGGTTAATGTAGGCCAAACAATCTTGCTGGACTAGACTCTAAATGACTCTGCTTAAGAAGATGACTTTAAGTCTAACACAACCTAACAAAATCGGTTTTTAAGGTGATGTTTACATTTATTTATAAACTATTGAAAGACCTTATCTCTAGTTGATGTGTAATCTCGAACAATGATACAGGGAAAAGGCAAAAGATGAAAAATATTATATTATATAACTTCAAATAGTATAAATGCCAAGTATAATAGTAATGATTTGTTATTAAAATGCATAAAAGAAAGCATGCCTCGTTAATATTCCAAACTTTGACAGAACCATCATCACTTCCACTAGCAAACATTTTTGGGTCTGACAGAGAAATGTGAACAGACCAAGCTCTCCTTTGGTGCTCCAAATATTGAGATAAAAGCTTCCCAGTGCCTGCATCCCACATCTGAATTTATCCATGCATGTTATATCAGTAATTTCAAATGTCAATGGAACATAAAAGTAGTCAAAGCAGTAAAAACAATGATACAATGATAGCATAGTTGGTATGAATGAAAGGACATGACTAACATTGGTTTTCTTTCACCAATTTGCAAGAACTACACACCTTAATCTCACCACCATAGTCAGCAGATGCCAGTTGATTTTGTATGTAAGTGTTCCAGCACAAACTGCTAAGCTTTGATTCATTTGACATCTCAAGTACTGGGTACTGGATGTCATCAGAATCACTAGAAACAGCACTGAGGTCAAAAATCTTTATTTTCCTTGAAATTCCTGCTGCTGCAATGTAATCTTCATCACGGTCAATGCTTAAAGCACATACAATATTGCCAGAACTAAACTCATCACTATATATTAATCTGCCACACTCTTCAAACTTGCTGTAACGACCAAACTTGCATAAACCTTCACAGAAGGATTCTAGACAAGCAAGAGATGAAGTCTCTACATGCCTCCATTCACTTTCCATCACTTTTTTATCATTGCTTGGAACAGATGAAGCCTCTTTGGGCAGGACTTGGGATCTTGCTGAAATGTATGAACTTTCTAGCTGATTTATATTACTCAAGAATCTTTCTTCATCAGCAAATGACCTTTGAATCAATCTACTATTGTCTGAACTGGAAAAATCTTGACAGTGTGCACCGTTTCCTTTCACTTCAGGATTTTTTGCTAGTGCCAAAGGAAATGCTGAATCTGTTCCAAGTGAGTAGCTTCTTTCTACCTCCTTGATATCTTCATTCAAGAAATTCAGCACTTCTTCCAACTTGGCTGCTTGTTTCTTCTTCTCTTCTCTGAGTGAAATTAGAAAATGTAGTAAAATTTCTGTTTCAGCTTCATTATCAGATACTCCAACTTCATCTTCAGACTTTGGTTCCTCTGGTTCACATACATGTTCGGATTCTGTAATCTTCCTGTTAAACACAAAAAGGAAAATTACAAAATTATAGAAGAAACATGATGCCCCTTCAATATTTATATCAACAATCCTTTAGCTATGTCATTATTTTAGTTTACATCTGCATGTCCTTAACAAAGGAAATGAAACTAATAAAAAATGCAGTTATCAGCAATCTGTTTCCCAGTCACATGTAACACAAACAGACACTTGACCAAGTTCTTATGGATCTGAATAGAAACACTACAGGGTGATTTACAAAAGGAAAATTTTCAATTTTTCCAAAAGTCCAAGGTTAGGGAAATATGTTTCTACTTAAAAATAACATTTTTAAGAAATATTTTTTTCAGAAAAGATAAATATTTTCATGGCAGAGTTGAGAGTAAAAGGATATGTTTGCATATGGAATTTTTATATAAATTTTAGGGTTTAATACGCCATTGTTCCTTGTATATAGGTAACATTTGCTCTTGGTCTCTATATTGTTTTATAAAAAATGTGACATATTATATAGTCCTTACTTTCATAAATAAATAATAAAAAATACACAATTTTTTTTATGAAAGACGAAATATCAAATCGGATACATTTTCATAAATAAATTACCAAAAGTAAATAGTTTATTTGTAAAATAAATAAAATAAAATTTCCTTATTCATTTTGACTAAAATATATTGAATTTTGATTTTTTTTATTTCCGATAAAAGTTTATTTGAAACCTTGAATATAAGAGAAAAGAAGGACTAATCTTTCTCATCAAGATTTTCTTTGATAAAGATATAAATATATTTATAAAAATATATGTTTTGAATCTTAATTTTTTATCGAATATAATATAATTATGGTCAATATTTTTATATCCATATATTTAGTCTTCAACTTAAAAAAAAAAAAAAGAATATCTAAATTTAGTATTTTTAAACATGAATAAAACGCAGCATCAAGTTTTTAGGTTCGTAGGAATACTTTTACACGTTTTTCTTTTTAATTTAGAAATAAAACTCTTCTTTATTTAATTATATATAAAGGCCCTTTAGATACTGAAAAATAGACTAAGCTTTTTATCAATATAATATTATTTCATTCACGTCCTAATATAAATGGAAGGAAAAAAAAAGTATTTAAATAGTTTTTAAATTTATATTTTAATTTAAATTTGTTATAATCATTTTTTAAGCAAACATTTTATTATAAAAAAAGATGAATTAAAAATGAAAAACAAAGTCTTCTCAAAATTAGTAATTTTGATTTGTCCAATAAAAAAAAATTATTTTACTTTCTTCACTTAAATAATTGAAATTTTCTTTTTATTACTTATTACAGGTATATTCCTTAACAATAATTTGTATGAATAGTAAGAAGTCACGTGTGTATTGAAGATAATACTCAAACGGATCTTCCAAAAAATTATATCTTTAAAATTAAAGTTATTTATTTATCTTTGAATAAATTTAAAAACTATAATTTCTAATTTTAAAGGAATTAAAAAATATTTTACTAAAACAAAACCAAAATTTACCCATTACTAAAATAAAAGTTTTCAGTTTTAAATTATGTAGGGACAAGATAAAATAAAGTGTAGAAACAAAGTAGAAAACATAATACTTTAAAATGATATTTTTAAAACTTTAAAATATCTTACCACCACCATTTAATTATATATATTATTAGAAAAGGTTTCGATAGTAATTAAAAAAAATGTCAAATATAATTTTCCTTTAAATTGTAGTAAAAGATCATATTTAAAAATAATTAATAAATTATAAGAACCCTCTCGGCGAGCAGAGTTGTTCTTCGTCATCGACCGTTGCCGGCGACACTCGTCCGGCTAGCAGGGCCTGGAGCTCCGGCGATTCCGTGGCGTTCCTGGCTTTCCGATAGGTGGCGGCACCGCAGGGAAAGAAGGTCTTGCGTCTGCGGAGACAGTAGAAAAGGGCAGAGAGGGCCAGAAGGAGGAGGGCGCCGGCGGCGGCGAGACCGGCGACGGCGAGGGGGTTGATTGAGGTTGATATGGAGAGGAGGGTTCTACCGGTGAGTGTAGAAGTGGTTGGGTGCAGCATCTTCCTCATTGTGTTGCTTTAGAGAGAGAATTAGGTAAAGAAGAATACTTTAAAGAGTGAATTTGTGTTGTGAAACAATGAATCATAGGAAACAATAAATAGATTAAACTTGACCACACTGTTTACTACCATGCCAATTTTTTTAATTAGGGTTGAGTGTATAAAATAATATTAGTTACTAGAAATATTCATTAATGTGATTTTAGTCATAGATATGGATAGATATGGATTATTATATTATTTTTTTACCATGTGTTTGATGTAATTCCAAGCAGAAAAATTGCTTAGCTTCGTGTATTGTTTCTGTCCACAATTCTTCATCATTGTTTAATCAAATCAAATAAAAAGTTAGTGGTGGTTGCAGTCAAGATTCTGCTTTTTCTCATGCCTTGTTACTTCCACTTCCGAAACTATCCCTTCTTTTTTATCTCAAAATTTTTCACCTTTTATCTTGTAAGTTTAACTAGGCATTACTATTCAACTACTAAGAACAACTTTAACATGATGTTTAACTTTGACAAGTGCTTACAAAATTATATGATTGTAAAAAGGATTAAGCATATAAACTACAGTTAGGTTTTGCAATTAAGAGCAAAGCATAGGTCATATGATGTACTTTTTCTGATAAAATAAAAGTGATTTGGAAGTTAATCAGTATCTATCTTTGCTTTGGAAGGTGTGCTATATACAGAAGTAGATGATGAAAGGAAACCTCTAGTCCCATGTGACAGTAATAACTGAAAGAGAAGTTGCAAGCTCCAGCTTCACCAGTGCTTCGTTCAAAAGCCTACATTAGCACAGGCTATATACATTTCTTGTTCAGCTAATTTTGGTTCAGAAGCAATGACAATTCAAGACCCCATTTAAGGCTAATTTCCTCTTTTCTGTCAGACCATCTGCAACAGTTTCACAATTCCAACTGAGTTGGCGGCAACAAGCATGTTAGATTTCTTTCTCCAGCAAACACTAGAAACAAACTGTCCATTACTATCACCACTATTTAGATGACCAGAAATAGGATCAATTGACTCAAATTTGTGAGAAGCAATTGGCAGTGGCAGTGATTTGTGATAACAGTACACCTGAAAGGTAGAAATGTTTAAAATGAATTAGAATTTGTATCTTGTTATCCTGCATTTGCTGGAAAATTCTATTAAGAGAAGCAAAGCTCCCATAAATACCATTGGCATGATGTGAATAGAATGACCTCACCTTATGTATTAATTGTAATAAGAACGGATGATACTCATATTCTCTAATTGTATACATTAAATTAAATACATGACCTACATAATAAGCATCTTTCATATGGTATAAAAAATTATGCTTAGTGATCCAGAACAGATGATATTTTAATCTGCATTAGGATTTGAGATAACAAAGCTTGATTTTATACAAGATCAGTGAGACAATTTATAAATGAACAAAAGTATATGCATATAATGAAAGCAATAACAACTCTTAAGTAACATTAGCCTATACACAACTCCATTCCATGATCAGGCTCCTAAATAAGCATAAAGTAACAGAAAAGAGAAAAGAAAATTTAATAGCTAATTTCTTTTCCCACATATAGTGCAGACTGTGAAATATTTTGCAGGCTTCATGACAATCACCATCCAAGGGTGAACTCAGACTATTATTCCATTTCATATTGCAAAGTCAAGGTTATAAATACCTCATTAGATTCTGAACCACATGCAATGTATCCATCCAAAACAGATAATCCCACAAAATTCTGAAGAAGAACAAGATGATAATGAAGAAAAATAAACCGATTAGAAGAACAAATAAAAGAATACAGAAAAGTGTGGTAAAATATGTTGAGAGACCAACCTTTTCATTACTATGACCTTTATAGGTTAAGACACATGCATCAGAAGATAAACCAGAAGAGCTGGTTTTTTTCAAGTCCCAAAGCTTCAAAGTATTGTCAGTGGAAGCAGAGACAACTGTTTCAGCATCAATAAATTTTACATAACTAACAGCTTTGCCATGACCAGTTAATGTGCACCATGGAATCCTAGTGTGACGAAGATCATAACCATAAACCTTGTAATCAGCTGATCCAAAAAATAAAAGATTTGTTGAGTAGGAAGAGAACTGAACACAGCATATATTGGCAGGGTTCCAGATGGTTCCCAGAGAATTTTTCTGCAAAAACAACAGCATATGAGACAATTATTATACAATATGAAGCAATAGCATTCGACCGCATATTTTCTATCACATGGTTATGTTTCTTTTCATATTATTCTTATTTTCTAGGGAAGTGGCAAAAGAACATGAAAAAATATTCTACTGTTTAACTTCAAATAATATAAATACCAATGAATTACTCCCTTCATTCCAAAATATAATTGTTTTAGCCTAGTGTACGGCCATTAAGAAAACATTAACCATTACATTTGTAGACTAGAATCTCCCTACTTAACGTAGCACTTTAGTAAAATTTAATGCTTTAGTGGATATAAATAAGGGTACAAGTATTACAATTGGATTTCTAAAACCACCATAGTTTTGGAACAAAACTAGATTGTTAAAACAACTATAGTTTTGGAACGGGGGAGTATGTCTTAGTAATGATTTGCTATTAAATGCATAAAAGAAAGCATGCCTCGCTGATATTCCACAGTTTGACAGAGCAGTCATCACTTCCACTAGCAAACATTTTTGGGTCTGACACAGAAAAATGAACAGACCAAGCTCTCTTTTGGTGCTCCATGTATTGGGACAATGGCTGACCAGTGTCTGCATCCCACATCTGAATTCATCCATACAAGTCATGTTATTAATGTCAATGAAACCTAAGAAATAGTCAATGCAAAGGCAATGGAAGTTTGGTTAGTAGGAATCAAAGGAGACAAGACTAAAATTGGTTTTCATCAATGTTTTACGAATTTTAGTCCTTGAAAATATGATAACTTTAGTTTCAATACCACTAAAAAAATGTTAGTTGATAAGTGTATGCATCTAGACATGTCAGGTGATGTTTATCTTAAACTCACCATGACATGTCAAGATATATATCACATCACTACACAAGGATGAGGACTAATCAAAAAAATTATGTGGACTAAAATAAAAATTTGTTATATTTGCATAGACTGAAAAATATTAAACCATTTCATCTATTATAGTTCTAATGTTGCATGGTATACACACCTGAACCACACCATCATAGTCAGCAGATGCCAGATGATTTTTTATGTAGGTGTTCCAGCACACACAGCTAAGCTTTGATTTATTTGTCATCTCAACCACTGGGTACTGGATGTCAACAGAATCGCTTGAAATAGCATTGAGGTCAAAAATCTTGATTTTCTTTGAAACTCCTCCTGCTGCCATGTAGTCCTCATCACGGTCAAAAGTTAAAGCACACATTACATTGGAAGAACTAAGCAGATCTCCATTTCTTAATCTGCCACGCTCTTCAAACTTGCTGTGACGAGCAAACTTGCATAAACCTTCAAAGAAGGATCCTAGAGAACCAACAGAACTATGAATTCTTCTAGGCTCCTTATTAGCATGCTCTCCTTGAGGCAATCTCCATCTATTTTCCATCACATTTTTATCATTGCTTGAAATAGGTGAAGTGTCTTTTGGCAGGACTCGGATTCTCGTAGAAAAGTAAGAATTCTCTAGCTGACTTATGTTAGCCATAAATCTTTCTTCATCACCAAATGACCTTTGAATGGATCTACTGATGTCTGAACCAGAAGAATCTTGTTCAGAACTTTTCGTTTGTGCCAATGGAAATACTGAAATTGTCCCAAATGAATTACTTCTTTCTACCTCCTGAATATCTTCATTCAACAAATGTAGCTGTTCTTCCAACTTGGCTGCCTGTTTTATCTTTTCTTCTTGGATTGAAGTTAGAAAACTAAGTAATTTATCTGATTCATCCTCATCATCGGATATTCCAACATCATCTATAGAACTTGATTCCTCTGATCCGCGCATAAACTCAGATTCTAAAATGATCCTGTTGCACATAAAAGAAGAACTAAAAAATTATAATATAAATAGAAGCTTCTTCAACATCTATATAAATATTCTTTTAGCTGTATGATTACTTAAACAAGTAAAATGAATGAGAGTTATGAGGTTTTCCTGAGCAGCTACTTTCATTTACAAAGAGCCAAGAAGTTCCAAGGTGCTAGCGGCCAAAAACAATTTGCATAAGGTTCTAGAATGGAATCTGGAAATATAGAAATGCCAAAAACCAAAAAATGAACAGCACCTTAATAGCGTAGCATGCCCTTCACAAGGCGACTAATAACAAAATGTCCTATTCAGCACTATTTCCAGCTGACATTATACAAATGGATATTTGACCAATTTTTTATGAAGCTTAAAGCCATTCTAGGAACACTCCTTTAATTGGTTTCAGCCTTTTAGTTATCTGGTTGGTCAAGCATTACGAGCAATAAGAATAACAGTCATATGGCTATCAAATCAAGTTAAGAACGAGTTTCCTTTTAGCATCTATAGGCTGCCTTGTACAAGCAGAAAACCAAGCAACATCATATTAACAAGTTGCACACATAATGTACTAAGTATTTTGCACTAATATTGAGACAGTCATATGGAATTTGTGTAGTTAGCACCACTCATTTATATGAGTGGCCAGATAAAAGCATGGTATAAACTTTAACTTTTCCACACAATGTCCGAAGTTCCCCTCAATATCAGTATGTCACTATCATCCATCATGAAGCCATTGAAGATGGCACTGTCAGAATACATCCTTGAATAAGAAAAATTTTACAAATTCAAATGAGGCAAAAAGATATTGACAAACGTAAGAAAGACAACATATTGCATCACCTAGCATTAGGTCGAGAAGACGGATCAGGATGCAGAAGCCAAAGGCAAAAACCAGCTTCCTTTGGATTTTCTGCTAGAAATTTCGGCGGTAAGATTCTGTGACACAACTCCAACATCGCAGTTGAATGCGCCTCCCTTGACTCAATATTGCACAGCAACTGAGAATACCATCCACTTAAATGTTAAAAGATTAATATATTTAAATAGTTAATCTTTGAATATGATTAATAGCAACTTAAGTAGTTGAAATGATCAAAATATTTAACAATTCCAATCTGGAAAGTTTAATCCACCATAACTCATGTTTCAATGTCAAGTCTAAAGGTTTGGTACTGCATGTCAAACAGATGTCTTGCTTGGAATTAATTTCTTGGTAGGTTGAAGCAACCAAAATCTCATGGTTTCATGAACATATTCAGAAAAGAAAAATGGAGCATACTGAAGCTCTATGGTTAGTTTCATTATGAAATCCAACAAAATAGTTTGTGTTGCCATCAATCAAAAGAATATATGATAAAACTTTATGGAAAGTAACAATGTGTGAGACAATATTTTCTTACTTCAAAAAGAAGAACTCCAAGGCTATAAATATTAGATGACGAGGTGCAGACTCCATCATTCAGCATTTCTGGACTACAATACCACTTCTCTTCTAACTGAAGAGTAGCAGACATAAACTGATTTTCTTTGGTAAAAGTATGTTGACAATTAGAAATATTTTGGCACATACTATCTTTCCTTGATTCCAAGGCTCTGATTGTGTCAGAGTCAGTTTGATTCACTATTGTCCTGAAGTCACAAGTAAAGGAACATTGATGCAACTGCCTAAAAGATCCTGTCTCCTCAAATAGTTTTTGTTGCTTTGTACTCGAACTATGGCAAGCATGGGTATTCGGTTCAAGAGGCCTTTTCCTATTCACATTGCTGGTCATGACTTCATTACCTAACTGTTGTTGACCACATGAACCAATGTACTTAATCTTACTTGAAGGCAACAAAGTGAAACAAGATGGTCGAAAGTCTAGCAAGACAAGTCCCTGGGAGTGTGCAAAATCAACCCATTCCAATACCTGCTTAAATATATGAATTTTTCTTGATTTCTTCACGTTATGACATTCAGATTTCAGCCACTCTCTTAAGTTGATTCCATTGCTACCAGACACTACAGTTCCTTCCACTAAAGGCTTATTATCATCATCAACATTTGATCTCCTCAGTGTATCAGATTGAAACTTGGCTGCAAAAGGTTTCTCATCCTCCAGGCTTTTATATGCTCCTACAATGTTAAAACTTTTGTCTAAATCTTCACAAATAACCCCCTTTCCCTTCCTTGTTTGCTTTATAGTCAATTGAGGATAATGATAAGTAGATGAAGTACTCTGAGTCATACTACTAATAAGATGTGCATTGTTTGAGATTATAGCCTTGCCCATATTGCTTATATCCCCTGAGACTTTCAGTGAGTTCTGATTTACACTCTTCCCAGACAGAGACTTCAGGCCCCAAATTTCAGAATCATTTCCCTTAAGTCCTTTACTCAACCTGAGTGGTATCTGTTCTTCAACTTTGGGAACAAATTCTCTATTTAAGTCAATATTCCTAGACTCAATACTCAATTGATTCCTTGTCTGTCTTGAATTACGTGCGTGGCTAACTATATCTGTATTCTTGCTCTTATACTTCCTAATAGCAACAGACAACTTTTCAACAATGTGTTCAGAATCTACAGTAGAACGCATACTAGTACCAGCAAGTGCAGATCCAGCTAAGGAAATTACATACCTATTCATACCATTATCTTGATTACCAATCACATTGTCATTTGGCAAACTCTCTGACCATTCCTTCTTAACAGGTGTGCACAATCTAGGCGATCTAGACATGTTTTGCTGACCCCCATGCTTCCGAAAAGGATCATTAGTTTTTCCCCTGTGCTCCTCAGTCCCAGTCCCACCATTTGCAGTAGCCATCTCTTCTAGCAAACCTCATGCAAATCCAAATGCAGTTCCTTCAGTTAATTTGAAAGAACTGCACCAGAAAATTTAGATCAATGAGATCACAAAAGTTAGTTCAGAGAAAAAACCTCAACATAATCAGAATAACAAGCTATGAATATGAATGGAGGTGAAAACCTAGACACAATTATAGTAAAATACTTAATCCTGAACTCCCTTATTGTGAGCCGACACAAATAGATGTCAAATCTGTCTTCTGTTCTAAAATTTCCAAAGGGTGGCTGACATAAGCATGCATGTATTGAAGCTATTCAATTTGTTATATCAGAAACACAAAACATGAAGTTAAACCATTTAGCTAACATGAATTATAGAGTGTGTGTGACTGTGTCAAGCAACAAGAACATATACAAACACCTATGAACAAATAAAGGTCGTTGCATGAGAAAGAGATATCAGATACCAATGGATAAAATGAACTGATAAAGCGAATGGTTTGGATGGTTACCTCATAGTGAATAAGAGTTCCTCCCAGAAAAGAAATATCTTTGTACACAACACTGACAAACAATAAATACAATGAAACCAGCAAATACTTCAATTGAAAGGAAAATTTAATGTTGTTTTTGAGTTAGATATTTTGATAATTATTATGGACAAGATTTAATACCTTTTCTTTTTCATTAATTAGATTCTGGGTATATAGGACTGTCCACATCTGTGGCCAAAAGTACTGCCACGATATAATGTTGCCGCCGCGAGCTACTCGAATCTAAATAAAGTATAAATTAATACTTTTATTTTTTATAAATTATTTTTTTTTATATTTTTATTGAGGTTGTCCAAGTGACTACGTCACATGTTTAATGTTTTTGTTAAAAAAACATTTATTATGTAACCAAAGATTGTACAATATTTTCATTACTCTATATAGGCTAGTTGTTTATAACTTTATCCTAATTGAAGTAGTTGTCTGGTTTTTATTTTACTTCTTGTTTATAATTTGTAGAAACTTGACTTATTTTTTAAGCATTCGTAATAAAAGTTATTCAGTATGAATTTTCTATCTATCTCCATAGTAGAATAGAGAATTAAGATTAGTATAATATCTGAACTCAATTGAAGAATAAATATAAATTGAACAGGGTTGCACCATTTTATATTAGATTTAAGAAAATTAAAAACTAATGTCTTATACAATAATGTAGTTGTTATATTTTGTATTAAATAATTTAAATATTTTGAAATTAAACTATTAATTTTGAGAAAAAATATTCTGTGGCTATTGAGATGACACGAAACAATGCATCATGGTAGGAAATGGCGGTTGCAAGTGGCAGTATCTGTGTAATTGTTAGGAATGTAAATTTAGTATTAAGAAGTTAAGAAGGTTTAGAGTAGTTTGGTGGATCAACTTTACACGTGCCGTTAATATTATTTGGATTGTGTATATCGTGGCTTCTAATGGCATATGCATATAAACAAAATCTCACTCAGTGTCGTGTCTAGAAAAAAATATTTTTAAAAATTAACTACTATTTATAATAAAATAGTGACTTGATAATCATTTCTACTGAATAGTGAGAAACAAATAATATGAAAAGAGAATTATAAAAACAGAAAGAAATGCAGATGTTCAATATGTGTAGTGATGGCAGTAAACAACAAAGACAAAAAAATATTTTATAGATTGATGAGGTGGTTTCTAAGTTTTTCAATACTTTTTAAATAGAATTTGTTGATTGTATCATACATTAAGTCTTTTTATTGGTTGAAATGCTTAACAAACTTAAATGATATAACAAGAAGTTTCTCATTTTTATACAACTTCTTTGTGGTGAATAATGAATGGATAAATAAGATAAATGTATACTAATAGGATTTTTAAATAATTTAATGTTTTACATTTAAGTCCTTTTTATACATTTCAATTTTTGTAAGTACCTTCTTATATACGTTTTCTTTTATTTTCATTAAGATTATTTGATCTAGGAACATGAGGTAACAAGATATACTTTAAAATGGTTTTTTGAATTTTTGTGTGATGTGTGTAAAAGAAAGTTCAAAATAGAAAAATGTTTTAGTTCTTCCTTTAGAGATTGTTTTGTGTCCTTGAAATTTGAGTTATTATTATTATTATTATTATTATTATTATTATTATTATTATTATTATTATTATTATTATTATTATTATTATTATTATTATTATTATTATTAAAAAGTGGTTTGTTTTGGAGATATCAGACTGTGGGCATGGGTGTGATGGTTAAGAATGGTAGAGATCTGAGTTAAAGTTTAAGATTAGTTAGCTTTGACAATAGTGGTAAAGAAAGAGTTGAAGGAATGATTATCTAATAGTGTATTTAATTTGTATACATTAGAGATTTTAGCTATATATAAATAGATAGATATATGAAAACTTACTGAAATCTATATGTATGAGAGTATATCTTGTGTCAATACAAGTACATACAAATAATCTCTTGACTCAGTGAGCATTAGAAGGGAGATCAACAGTCAAATTAGAATGCAAGTATCTGCATTCTATGATATTAGAAATTTCATTGTATTAATCTTATAATATTTTATATCAAAATTTATCATTCTTGTTAATGATAGGTTAACTCAAAAAACTTTATATGATATCTTATTTCAAAATTTACCATTCTTGTTAAGGGTTGGTCAATCCAAATCTTGAAATTTGTATTATTCATTATACAATCTTGAATTTATATTGTAAAATTCAAAATACAAATTTCAAGTGCAAATTGTATTTCAAAATAATAATTTAAATTTGAAAGCCAAATTATATTGGAAAATAGAAATTTAAATTTGAAAGCCAAAGGTACTTCAAAAATTAGTTTATAAACTGTGGAGCTCAATATTCCTCAATCTAGAAAACTTTCAAACTAAATAATCTAGAACTAACTCAAAAACTAAGGATAGGTTCATTACTCTTCAAAAAGGTTGATAGGGGGAAATCACAAAACTCTTACCAAATGAGCTAGTGAAGAACTTTGATCTCCAACAGTATTGTTTCCCAAAACAATGACTAAACCAAGAGGTGAAGTGCACGAGTAACACAAAATCGGAGCTTCAGATAGCTATAAAACAGAAAAGGCAAAGCTTCAGATAGCTATAAAACACAAAAAGGCAAGGTTGGGTAGTTGAATAAAATGAGGTTGGAGGAGGAAAATATGAGAGTACAGAGTAGACTGCTTCTTCCTGCACCTCCATATCCTCTTCCTACATCTTTATAATTTTTAAAATTTTTAAAAGAGAGTTTTCGAGAGAGAGGAGGTGAAGTTCTGAACAACGGTGAAAGATAACGCAATCGCATTGGTGAGAGATTCCGATGGTGTTGGAGTGGTGGGTAACGGGTTGAAGGCGTTTTGGACAGTCGTTGGTCGGAGTCAGTGGTTGAAGAATAAGTATCATCGTCGTCGAGCTACCTGTTATTCAATTTTTATGTGTTTAACGGATTGTAGAAACCGTAAAAGTTATATACTTACGGTTTCTCTAAGTCGTAAGTTTAATTTGAAGATATTTGAATATTATAGATTATATAAACTATAAATAATTTAAAATGCGTAAGAATTTATGAATTATACAACCCATAAGATTATAAGTGTATGGAAAAACTTTACGAATGATACAAACTGTAAGTTTTAATGATTTACGGTCTATAAAAACCGTAAAAGAAACTGAACTTTATGATTTGTACAAATCATAAGTTTTGATTTTTTTTCAATTACTTACGGGTTGTAAAAGCCATAAAGCGTTTTGTTTTATAATTTATATAATCCGTAAACAATGGAAAAAATTCAATTTTTACAATTTATACAAACTGTAAAGTTAAGTTTGTTTTGCAATTTCTATAAACCATAAACCATTAAAACTTAAAGGATTTCTAATTAAGTTTGTTCTCTCACCTTTTTTTTTTGCTTTCCAATTCCAACACCACCTGCTTCCAAGTTGCAAAACTTGCCCCGCATCAGGACCCTTCTCATGCAACCACTGATTCAAGTGTTTTTCGCCTCCCCAAACGACAACCATAGATAACTAATAGACCTTTGGCTAGGTAATCACACAAACATCACAACCATAGATAACTAATAGACCTTTGGCTAGGTAATCACATAAACATCAAAAGAAACGTTTTTTCTTCGTGGATATTGATTCTTGAGTTGGGAAGAAAAAAAGCCATGGTGGGTGTATTTTCGAGAATCTCTGTTGGAAGGAATGTCCACTGACGTGCAGGAGGCGCAGCAGGTGCAGAGGTCCATGAGCAGCCGCCGCCGGAAGTGTGCACGGTTCGAAAGAGGTGCAGGGTTGGTGGAAGAAGAAGCACTCGAGGGAAAGTGAAGGATGTAAATGGGGTGAAGGGTATTATGGGTTTTAAAATATTTGAAAAGGGTTAAATGGTAATTTTGCATGGACTATGGAGGTGCATGAAGAAGCTAAGCTGTCCAGCAAGTAATAGCCAAGAGAGTACGGAGAGGATCAGGCCACGCTGAATATTTAACTCCTGTGCCCTTGGTGTCATATGACACATGCATTCCAGTTCTTTATTTATAATGCAATCGAAATACAAAAAACCGAATTAGAATTGACTATTTGTCCCTATTACCTAGCTATTAACAAAGTGTTTGGAAAATGCTCCATTGAGTTGATGTTCTAGCTTCGTTTTAAAATGCTCCACAGTTTGGGAAACACAATTCAGTTAACAATGAATCAATTAATCGACAAATAAGATGTTCATTACACTTCAATGGCTAAAAAAATATTAATGAGATGTTGGTCGCCCAACTCTTCTGTTTCTAACTGACTACGAAAAGAAGAGTAATACCAGACAGAGAGAGAGGGTGAACAAGTCCTACTTTCTCAGCACGCAGCAGCAAAAGTTGTAACATAATCATGCAAAACGTATAATTATTATATACGGATGGGAGGGGGTAGGGAGGGGCAGGAAAATTTTAGTTGATGCAAAATCCACTAAGAAAAATGCTTTCTCAACCAGTGCAGAAAGCTACAAAGTTATGTCCTTGCATTGTTTTTCCACAACACTTATTATGGACAAATAGAACAAGGAAAACAAACAGAACAAGGGAATAAATTTATGAATCCTAGCTCTAAGAGTTTCTAAACTCATCCTTTAAGAGAGGAAAAATAAAGAAACTAACTTTAAGTTACCATCTCAGTATCCCCTTGCCTACCAAAAAAAAAATACAAAGAAAAACCACACCAGTTGAACAGATATATGTCATGTGGTTATGAAATTTTAGTCTGATATTCTGATCTCAACTCCTAAAATGTCCTTCACCATCTCGTATGTTACAAACGCAATTGCTATCGATGGGACCACCTGCAAAACATCATACGAGTTAAAGAATGCTATAAACAAAATAAATCCATTAAACAATAATTTTCTGGCAAGTTTATTTGACATGGCAAGACTGCGTGAAAGGGAAATGAGAAAAATATAAAAACCAAGCAAGAAAGGAACATCGAGTAATGTCACTAAACAAATGGAATTGCCAACCTAAACAAATGGAATTGCCAACCTAAACAAATGGAATTATCTACTCAGAGCTCTCTGCATGGTTCTTGAACACAATAAAAGAAATTCAACAGCAACCCAAAATATTCAAACTAATGCACGTTGTCAGATTTGTAAAAAATCCCACAAACTTAGGTAGTGTGTACATGTCTGCAGTTACCTTTGTAGGTTAATCTGAAACTGACCAACTACTGTATAATATCAATAGTTCAATATTTGGCTCAAGCTCAACCATAGGCAATGGGTGTTGCAATGTTGGCTTTTGTTATAATCGGGCCAGCTTATTATGTTTACAGCTCTTATCAGAGGTTAATGAATCCTACACGAATAATCCATGTGATAAGGTGTCCTGCAAATTTTTTGCCTTTCAGGTGACAGATCAGTAATATCAATCTAGTTTCTAAAGTGACGGTAAAAAATGCAAGCCTTTCTTTTCTGGCAAGAAAAATGTCTACACTCAGCAACACAATTATTATAGAAGAGATCACAAGCATCAGATGAGACACGGACCTTTACAGAGTTGGGCACAAGACCCTTGTATAATGCACCGAATCCTTCATGCTGAACAGTTTTCCTGAATGCATCAACCATTCCAGTGTATTCAAGGGGGACTTTGCTTCTTCCATCACCAGTTAGAACAGAAGCAGCATGGTTCCAACCAACCATCTGCATTCTTCGACGAATAACGTCAAGAGGGTAAGCAACAGTTTGTCCAACAGTTCCAGCAGCAGCACCACAAGCCAGGCGTGTTGTCACACCCAACTCAGAATTATCAGCAAGGCCAAATGCGTTGGATTTAATTAACCAATCTTTTAGAGACTCATACACAGCAAAGTTGAGACCTACATAAGGAATCTGTAGAAAGGAGAGTATTAATTCTGAAAAGGCAACCACGAAGAAGGCTTTATTCTATGCAAAATTAAAACATAATTTTATCTTTATAAAGAGAAAAAATAATTTCAAAATATTACTCACAACTCCAATAACTGAAGGAAGCCAGCCCTTATATAAAGCACGAGGACCTTCTTCCCTAAGCACAGTAGACAAAGCATGAAACATTCCTCTGTACTGGTATGGGGATGCCTCAGTCTGCAAATACAAGGCAATGAACTTTCTGAGTTTCTATAAACCATGAAGACTGCAAAAGCATGCATACATACACATAACATAATTTTTTTCACCATTTAATTTACAACTACTAGAAGATATATTATTCTGCACTTCCAGCTACCACTTTAGCTTCCAACAAGAAAAGCAAGCATTTGGTTAAATGTAAAAATTAAAATGGAGAAAGTACCTGCACAGTAATCCGGCCTCGAACCATGTCCATTGGATAAGTTGCAGACATAGCAATTATTCCAGCACAAGCTCCAGCTCCAAGACGTAGAAGAGGAGTCAGTTGAGCATCCTCTGCAGAAGGCACAAGAGAATATGATTAAACAACAAAAAAGGGTTTTAATACCAAGAAAGTTTTGTCAATTCAAAACAAGATCAAGAACTTGGTTCAGCCTGTTATTGACGGGGGAAATTTTAGTGACAAAGAGCTAAGCACAGATTTTTTTTAAACCAAAGTTGTTAAAAGGGATTCATATATGTAATTACATTTTGCCTCAATGGCCAAGCATTCTCATCAAGATGATGATTTATGCAGGAGAAAGTCTGAACTCTAAAAGTAATTACATGAGTTACTGGTCAATAAACGGGCAGAATCTCATAGTATACGGATATAAGTACAAGAATAATAAACCAAAAATGAAGAGTTTTCCAGAAAGAGGAGCTTCCTAATGCAATTCATCAATTACAATCAAATCTATACTTGCCCTTGATCTATTTTAAAAAATATTATCCCTACTAAACATAAATTATTTCAAGAAAAAATTGTAAACATGAACATACCATTTCCAGTTTGCTGCCGATACATGTACAGTATGCCTCTGCCATAATAGGAAGGAATAGTCAGAGAAAAACAAGGGACAGTTTAAAATATATGAAATGGGATGCATTGAAATAATAAAAGAAAATGATAGCCACTTGAGTGACCCTATTTAAATGAGCCATGTAGAAAAAGGAACATGTTAAGAGAGAACTGCAGAAGCCAATTTTCCACAAGATAATTGGTATTTGGTATAATAATACACCGGAATGAAAACCCAAACAAAAAAAGAAACAATAAAGCAATCCAAACAATATTTTGTATGGAAGAAAAACATACTTAGAAGCTTGCTCATAACTGAAGAACTTCACAGCAGAATTAGGGACAATTCGAGCACAATTAGTACCATTCCCTTTGAAAAGTCCACGGAGACCTTCAGTTCTCCATATATATTTTAGGCCTTGTACTGTTCCATTGTATTTTATGTTATGAGGGTTTTGGACCTGCACATAGCGAAGCCAGAGACATGTCATATGTAAAAACTAGGATGTATGCAAACAAGCAAGCCAGGATACAGTATACTTTTGATCCCAGTATAAGCAAGCAAGAATAAATAACTGAAAACAATGACAATAGTTGTACACAGGAAATAGTATGTTCGCGCATCTCATGTTATGTTACATTATCATATGGAATAGTCTCCACTGTGCCCTCCCTGGATAAACATATCCATAAGCAATTTAAACTTCTCCCATTAGTTAAAATCAAATTACGTACTTCAACTTTTACAGAAGGCTCTCTTATCTAACTAGGCCAATACCTTTGGTAAATAAGTTGATTTCAACCTATAAAAGAAGTTTGATTTATTTTGCTTTTTATTTTCTTCTTATGAATGCTAATGAAGAAGTTCAACAGAACAGAGTCCTAATCCATGTGTGCGAGTGTGTATTCATACGCAGAACCTCTGTCCTGCATATTCTCTTGAATGATAAAGCATTCCCATTCTCTAAATTCTTTCTAAAACATTCTGTTATACCTTCCTCTTTATCTCCCTGCCCATATAAATTCAACAGAAATAATAGCTAAATTCATGTAGATCTAAACAACTATATAAACTAACCTGTAGCAAAATTTTCAACCGTTCCAGAGGCGCAACTGCAGTACGTGACCTGCACAGACACAAAAAAAAATTGGTTCAAAAACATCAAAACAGTTCTCCAAATGATTGTCAACAAATTTTGCCAGGAAATTGGGCTAGAGGGCGTTGTAATTGTAACTATATTTCAGCTCACTGAAATGAAAATGAAATTCAAAATTAGCACATAACCATTAATTGCCATGAAAATCAAAAATCAAGGGAACGAAGATTTTGCAGTGACTTCCACGATAAATGACACACATGCACAACAAACTAAACCTTATTCCAAAACCCCAACACTGTTAGTGGTTTTCACAAATAACAAGTGACACAATCCAAGCAAACATGACCAAAACCACACCCATTGACCTCCAAAATCAACAGCGTCTTCCATATTCAACAGATCGTAAACTCAATCCACTTCACCAAACACAAAATCCAGATTAACAAATCCACACGAAATAAACCCCTAAACGAGAGATATCAAAAGGCCACTTCACTCTTGATCAAGCCACAAAAACTTCAAATCAACCAATCATGCATACATATCTCGCATAACATATTATTCATAAATAAAATTTTAATCAAAAAAAATAAAATAGGAAATGAGAAACGGAACTGACACTCCTCCGGCGACACCACCAGCGACGAGTGACTTGCAGATGCTGGCGAAAGCGTAGCTGGGAGCCTTGACGACGCCTTCTCGGGCGAGCTTGGCCTCCTCGGCGAGGTTGACGATGGTGGTGACGGCGGATTCCCCAGTCTTCACATTCTCCGAAGCCATATAGGGAAAAGTATTGTATAACCTAAACCTAACCGGAACAAAATCGGGGTATCGGAATCGTCGGAGTGAGAAATCACGGCAGGGAAACGACAAATTGTTCCGGCGATTATTGCGACGAAGCGATCATTACTCGCTCGCTCGGTGAGAGTGAGTGAGAGTGGTGGCTGCGGGAGCTTCGAAGAGAGAAGAGTGGGCTCACACCAATGCCAACAACTACGCAACGCAGCAACAAGGTGAGAGTCACGCCGTTACGACACCGTTATAGTATTTATATCACTCCCTTTTTTCTTTCTATTGCACCACTTTTCATAACCTTTGTAAAGCTGTCAGATTTATTAAATAAAAATGAAATTATCTTATTTTCAAGAAATTGGTTTTTAGTATGAACTTTAAATACATTTTAATAATTATTAAGAATTACTTTCAATATTTTATATCAAGTTACTTCAAATCAAGATTTTATAGTAATTGTGTATATTATTTAGAATTTAAATTTCAAATATAATCGTAATAATTTATTATTATGTTATTGGTCAGACATTGATAGGGTTAATAATTACCGATGGAATGTTTATTTAAATTGACTTTAGTTTTAACGATTTTAAATTTCTTGATATCACATGGTTAAAATTAATTATTTTTTTTTTTTTTAAGATATTTAAAAAAAATACAGTTAAATTAATATTAATTTAAATTATTTTTTAGTTGTGTGATGGTTTTGTTTTTGAAAGATATTTTTAAAAAATAAAAAATATATAGATAAATTAATATTAATTTAAATTTTTAAATGAATCTAAACTATTAAATGTATAAATTATTAATTTTTATTTATATTAATATGAGACTTTTATTTCCTTATTAGGTATAACAATTTATTAAAAATAAAATTAAAAAATGTGAAAAAAAAATATCACTAATTTTTAGAGAGTTATAGTAACTGCACAGCATTTACTTTTTATATTAATAATAATACTTATTATTCAAGCCTTTAATAATCTTTAACGGGTGAAAAAGAGATACAATTAATGTTCTTTTTATTGTAACTCACCATTGACTTCATAAAATTTTGCATCGGGAACATATCTTTTTGATTTGAAATCAGCACAATGACACACAATAGAAAAGCTTCCAATAAAATATATACCTTTTCTATTTTTTATTTGTTATCTTTTTTTTTTTAAGTTTTGTGTAGAAGAATATAAATGTAATACTCCTTTCCTTTAACCATAACATTTTAAAAGATTTATTTTATTTAACTATTATTTTTAAAGTTCAATGTATAACACCCAAAAACAAACTATCAATTATAGTATAAATTCAACGTAGGATCTGTAGAAAGTATAATTGAACATATATAAATATATATATATATATAACTATTTCCAAAAGAAATAAAATAAAATAAAATCTCAATATTATTTTTGAGATGTTTCTCTTTTCATATAAGCAATTTATCTCAATCAATTATTTTCCATCATAACCTATTCATATTAAAATAGTTTAGACAAGTAAAAATCTTTTTAAAATTATATTTTGGCATATTCAAAACTTATGTAGATTTCTTAGACAAAATATTCTACTTAAGGCAAAAACATATTTATTGAAAAAAATAAATAAATAATCTCTTAGTGCTTCTATTCAACTTCCAAAATCAATTTTATCATTTCCGACCCAAATTCCCAAGTTTCAATTGTAACGCCTCTATTTATAACAACTATGATAACATATAAATTAATTGTAAAAAAAAAAAAACACAAATATATATATATATATATATATATATATATATATATATATATATATATTCCGTTTCTAAATATTTCAAAATAGATCCCATTACCAAAGATTTAAAAGAATATTTACAACTATCTTTTAAAATAATTTAAATACAATATAAAGTTCATTTAGTTGCAAAAATAATTTAAATACAACATAAAGTTCATTTAGTTGCAAGTATTTCCAAGAACTTTGCCTATAACACACGATTATCATAACATTTAAAATAAAACACAAACATAAAAATTTATAAAAATTTACAAAATCTTACCACTTTCCACGTATCTTATTTCAACATTCCAAACAATTTACTAGATATTTATAAAAATTTACACATCAATACACAAAAATTATTATACATTGAGACTTAACTCTATTTTTGATAATATTCGTGCATTGAATTAGTTTACACTTGTAATATAACTTTCATTTGTAAATTCACATAGTCCCTTTTGTATTATAAGGTTAGTTCATATTCAAATGACATTTATCCAATTTGAACCTTCTTTAACTCTCATTTTATTCTAATACTAATAGAGTCAGGATACCTCGCTTTATTGATCAAATCCTTAAATAATGCACAATCTAAAAATTCAACAAAAGTATCTCCTTTCATGAATATATTGTGTATGGATTACACACCATATAATTAAACTTCATAAAAGACCTTATTCAATAGATTTTCAAACTTTCATATACATTCATTTTAATTCTAGAAAAATCAAAGATCAAGGAAAGCATAGTATAGCATATATATGTAAAGAAAAACAAAGAATCCCATAAACAGAGTTAACCTAGCCCAGCATAATCGTGCCCGGTGTCACTTAAGTCTGAGACTAAGCTTCTAACAATACACCCGACACCACATCTTTTGCTTGACGCATGTCAGTCCAAGAGCAATTTCTCTCAAGATGCCTCTGGTGCATCTAGTATGTACTTGGTGTTGCTACATAACTCCCAATAACTTATTTTATGCAGTTAATTCACCCATGCCAACAATTTTAACCTCGTCTTAAATTCATCTATCATTTTATTATCTTTATATTTTCAAAATGAATACTTTAATCTACATACAACTTTTATATCATATACCAATATCAATTCAAATTTAAGCATGCCTTCACATATGAACAACATTGAAGTTCTCAAGCATCTAAGTATAATTTCATAAGTAATTTTCCAACCTAAATAGTTAAACTCTAAGTTAACCATTTTAAATTTATAAAATCAACAATTCTTGTCAATATCATAACAATAGTTAAATCTATATCAAGAGCACATTCAAGCCTTCCACTTACGGTTTTATTGAGTAAACCTAAGAGTCAACTTCTCTCACCTAAATAGAAACAAAGACACTCATAAAAACTCTGAAAGCCTATAAATTACAGAGATGGTCTAACCTACACCCTATAGTTTCTGATCAGATCAAATTACCATACTAAGACATTGAACTAAACTAATAGAAACTATTCTTATAGGTTTCAGAGGACACATGCAACTTACTATATATAGATAACTAAAAATATTTGAAAACCGACTCAGAAAAAAAAATGAACAGAATTTAACTTATTATAAACAAACTTTTGATCGAGCGGTTATGTTCTAAATACTGTTACAAGTATAGTAATGAAATCTGATTGTCGGTCTAATAACAAAAAGAGATATAAACTTTAAAAAAATATGAAGATTAAAGAAAAAAATAAGAAAATTTTCTAAGGGATTTAGTTAAAATAAAACCTAAATAACTTAAATTTTATATTTATATAGACATTTCTCTTAAATATTTAAATATTCAAGTAACTTCTATTCTTTATTTTCTCTCTATATATAACAATTACATTACTACCAAAACATAGATTAATAGAAATTAATATGTTGTTATTTGATTATATGCTATAAATTTATAAATCAAATACAAACAACAACAAAAGAAAATAAAACTTGAAATCTAAAATATAACATAAAACTTATCCTAATAAAAATTTTGTTTAACTAAGTTAGAACTACTTTCAACTACTTCCTAATTCAGGACTTAAAAGAAATAAATACCAATAAAAAAAGTTTCAAGAAAGATGTAAATGAAAATTCTAAAATTTAAATTTTAGATAAATACATAATATAACATTGTAATATTTTTAACTTAAAATATAATTATTATTCTTTATCAACTTTAAATTATATCTCCTAATGTTAATCTTCTTAATGACATTTAACATTAATGAATGTTAATTATTACTTTATCTGGATTTGTAGCCATCGAATTTTAAAATAAGATTGTTTTTATTTATCATTTTTAAAGGTCAAAAAGTATTATTTATTTTTTCTAATTTCTACTTTAATATTTCACGTAATATTTAATTAATTTATATACACGTATTTTTTACGAAATAAAATAATTATATATAAAGTTTTATAAATATTGTATTAAATTCAAAAATTACCTTTCTTGAATTTCATTAAAGATCTACGCTTAAAATAAAGCAGACAAAATATTTTGATTGTGTATTCATTTACACAAATTTATCATCGACTTAACAACTATGAAGATTGTTTAAAGATCAAGATTAGTATCATCATTATTTTGCGTAATGGGTAGTATGTTAATCGATTTGTCCTTTTATACAATCATGACAAGTTTGCTTCAGTTTAGTTTTTGAAAAAAAAAAAAATCTTCTAAAAAGAAAAGTAAAAACTGTTTGAATAAAAGAAAAAAAAAACTTTAATTAGCTTTTTTTAACATAAGTTATTCAACATTAAATCAAACATGTATTGATTCACATACATTCTCAAAGAATTCATTATATTATTATAAATATATTTTTTAAGCTTACAATTGCTATGAAGTTTAACGTTTTTTAATATTTTTTAAAAATAAATCATTACGCTGGTAAGCTTATTAAGTTTGGAATTAAGACAAAATTATACTTTAAATGATTTGATTTTTTTTCTCTATTTTGTTAAAATTCTTTGAAGAAATTTGTTTGTTTTTTTAATGTTTTTGTACATGAGTTTTGTTTGATTTAGCATCTTTTTGTTCTTAATTTTATTTTTAATAATATTCTTTTATATAATAACATATAATTGTATAATTATTGAACTCTACAATATTAGTTTACATGAGATATAATACAATGTTTAACATAAATTTTATAAAAAAAGCAACTTACAATTAAGTTAAGAATAAAACTTAAAACAACTTCAGGGTTATTTAGTTTGTTACTTCTTTATTTTTGAAATGCATGTTTTTGGAATAATCATAAAAGTCTTGTAAGTCATGATAACTTTTTTTAGCTCAAAAGACAAATCAAACGAATTTTGGGTTGGGAATCGTGTGCCACAAAAAAAAAAAAATCATTTTGAATAAGACATTCAAAGAAAAATAAAATAAAAAGAAAAAAGAAAAAGAGGTTTTGTATGATTAGACAGGTTTGAAAATTTGGGATAATATAAACCAATGAAGATAGATTAATTTCAACGTAATCTGATTTTGATGTTCAGCTTATTCACCTTCACATATGTAACCAAAGGATCATGTTCATTCCTACATTTAACAATTCATTAAATGTTTGTTTTTAGACCAAAATGTAATGTTTGTTATTACTTTAAAACAAACAAGTATTATAATATTTCATATTTTAAATAATAAATATTTTATAGTTTTTGTAACAAGTTTTTTTAGAAAAATTAATTTTTTCCAATTATTAACTATATAATAATAACTCGATCTCATTAAAACAACTTATGTAACATCATATTGATCATATATTTACTTTATCTATATTTTTAAATTTTGCATAATATTTGTGAAATAGCATTTCAATGTACCAAAAAATAGTTGTAGAAATGGAAAGAGTAAAAGAAATAAAAAATAAAAAGAGAAAAAAAGTTAAAAAGATGGTTGATTTAATATTCTTTTGCAAATTCTATTGTGGTGCCCATGTTCTTGTTCTTGTTAGTCATAATAGGAAGATGGAAACCTAGAAATATTTAACGCCGTTAAATTACTTTCTGTGAATCTTGGCTAATCACGTGCCCCACACATCTCCTTCTCAATTAATTTTGTTTAATACCATTTTATTATTATCACTAGCAAAATTCGAGTTACACACTACTAAAATTAAATATTTATTAATGTAATGTATTAAATTGGAATGTATAGTTAATTTATAAAAATTTAGACATATTTGGATGGTTTTGTAGATATGATAATTTATTTGAGTAGTTAAATAATTATGAAAGGGACACGTCAAATAACAATATCTATTGTATATTCTTATATATTATTATTATTATTACTTTATATATTTAGTTAAAAAAACTTATTATTATTTTTTTATTATATTTTAGTATTGATAAAAAGATTCTTTTTACAATTTAGAACTTAAAAAAAGCCAAGGAATGAAAAAGAAGATTATCACGTGCTATTGAATCGTGGAAAGTAAATGGAAAGAAGTAGCAACAACTTCCAAAACAAGTCTTGGCGATTTTAATATATATAATCGATAATATAAAAATAAAATAACAATAAACTGTTTCTTAATTTTAAAATTTGTTTTCAAACCACATGTGAAAAGACAATAAATAATTGTATAAAATATATTTTTTCGCGTCAGTATTCTAACAATTTTACAATGAACCTATAAAAAATATTTATCAACTTTTAGATAGGTTTATTTTACACTTTACTTTATTTTAATAATTAAAGAAACCAACTTGTTTTCCACTTTCTTTTCTTCATTTTTATTTTCCTTTCATTATCATCTTTGAATTAAACACACCATTGACCTCTTTGCACTTTTTTTAATGGCGCCGTTGTTATATTTTTCTATTAGACCATAAAATCTTTTATTTCTCTGAAATTTTACAACATAATAAATTTAAATAAATGTAATATAATTTACTACGTTATAAATATATAGAACTTAAAAAACTTGTATCCTAGTTCCTTTAATTTTTTTATTTAAATTATTTCATTTAATAAAAAAAATAGATTGGTTTTTACGTATTATTTTTTTTCTATCAATGTTATTGGTATGAATTATTTAGCATAATAAATAATGATTAACTCTATCAACCACTTTGAGTCTTCATAAAGCAATTTGTTTCGTGTTCATAAAATAACAAACGTGGTTCATCAATTAAAAATTGTTTGGCATCATAATCTTTAACCAGTCAAACGAATTTTTAATAGGAGAATGGAGAGAATTATGAACATGATAATTGACATAATTTAATAAAAAATAACAATAGAAAATAGTAAATGTTATAAGACGTGTTCAAGTAAAAAGTAAATATATATACATAGTTAAAATATATTTTTTTAATTTCAATAAAGAATATAAGTGCATTTTAATATTGGTTTCTGAAGAAATCTTGGTATTCCACCCTCTTAAGTTTTAAATTATTGATTTTAATCTTTTTATAAAATGAATGGTTTGTTTTTGGTAGCTGTAGAATATATTTCTCTAGTTTTAATATTTAAAAATTTTGAAATCTCTATTTTAAATAAAATTTATTTTAGGATTTAATTTTTTCGTTTTTAAGTTCAACATATTAATATTGTACTACAAACACTAACGATTACTACTTACTTTGACATTTCATATAACACATAATCTTTTAAAAAGTCTGTCATGACAATGGAACAAAAATAAAATTGCAATGTTGTGAATAATAAAACCTTTTTTTTAAACCAAGACTAAAATAAAAATTCATTAATTTCAAAACATACTTAACTTTTACTTTTAAATATATTACAAATTATAACCTAAAAGGTTCAACGGGTTTGATGAGCTGGCCCAAGATCAGCCTATACCCATCGGCCGCATTCTTCCTGCACCTCCATAGTAATTAAAAAATGATAAAAATATCCTTTGTTTTGAACTTCTAGATCTTGTACATTACCATTTTTAGTATAATCGAAAGTTTAATTTACCCTTAAAGTATTAACGCACAAATAGGTAAGTATTAGTTATTATTTTGTTGAAGAATGTTCATCATAAAAGATTATTTATTTTAAATTTTGAATACTAGATTGCAGAATATAGTATAGTAAATAAGTATTAAATTGAAAATGGGAGTTTAATTCAGAATACAACTTTCTTATTGAACTTTAAAATAGATTGAATTGGTTTTCAGATTGTAGAATCTGAACGGATCAATCCAAAATAATATAATACATACCGGATTCTAAAATTCAAAAAACATTTTTAGCATTTAAAAAGTATAGAGGTGCAGGATGAGTTTACGGAGGTGCAGGAAGCTGAAAGTTGGGCTATAGCTTCATAAATAAAAATGGGCTATACTACATGGCCTTTTTGGTAAAATATTGTATTCTAACGAGTCACGATAAAAGAAACCATTTCAAAGGAAAGACGCTTCTTCCTGCACCTAATGATTTTAACTTGCACCCCAGTAAATTTAAATATTTATTTATTTTTTGTATTTTTGCATTTTTTTTTTAGTTTCAGATGATACGATTTAAAGATTCTCCAAATTATATAATCGAAAACGTTAAACATACTTTTATTTCCAAAATATGGATTTATATTTTAAAATGTACAATTTAAAATATATAAAAAATATATCCTTCAAACATTAAAAAGTCAAAATTGGTTTAGGTTAATTTATTGGGTTATAATTTTTTACGACAAAAGCACTAAAATGATGTAATTTAATTTTATATTTACTCTTAAATAAAGGTTAATTTAATTAAGATTCCACAACAAATAAATAACAAGCCAACAAATATACTCAATCCTTGAAATCATATGTTATCGTGATACGATTTGTTTATAATTGGCTTAACCAAAACCGTATTCATATATATTTTTAATATCATATGTTGTTGCTTTGTATAAGTAAGGATATTTCTATTTCATAAATTAACTTTTGAAATTTTGAAATAGAGTTACGTCAAAATATAACTTTAAGACACTTGTCTTATTATATTAGAGATATCATAATATATGATATAATTCATATGTTTACTTAGTGAATTAGTTTTTAGAATTGAATTAGATTCTAAATATATTGTTTTATGCTAATTATAGTAATTAATTTTAACATCATAAAAAGTACCGAATTTTATTATCAAATAAAAAAAAGGACTTGAGTATCACTAACAATTTAAGTTTTTAGCTACATTATTTTTTCAGCTTGTGCACGTTATGAAATTTTAGGATAAATGTTAAACTAAGTTTCCTATATCTATATTATTAATTGTCAAATCATGTATTTGAATGTTTCTTTTGAAATAAATAACATTGCTTAGGAATACAGTAGAACTATTTTATTTAAAAAGTTGGTGACATGAATTTAAGAAAATAATTTATTATTATTTTTTTAAGTTAGATCCCTAATGATAATTCATAACCCTTTATGTACCATCCAAGTCTTATATACGTCCATTATTAGTGTCCATTTGATAAAATACAACACATATATCTGTATACATTTTTTTTTATTTTTAATTTGTTTAAACTAATTTTAGATTATAGAGAAGTGGATTTCTTATTTTATTCGTATTTAATTATAATCTATCATGATAACTATAAAGTCTTGAATGATTTCAAATATAACAAAATAATCAATTATGTCTCTTACATTTTTTTTTTCACATATTGAAATATGTTACTTTACATTTAAGTCATTGATGGTTAGGTTGATTTCAAATTCCATTAAGAAGCCTAAGAGAATACACAAACTTACAAATTAGAAAATGAGGGACAATAACTTATTGACAGGTATATTTCTCCAAACTTTCATTCATTTGACTGAAAAAATTTGGCATGTGGATCTCATAATTATTTATTTAAAGAAATTCAACTCCATTTCTATAATTTTAGTTGTTTTAAACATCTTATATTTCAAAAAATAAATAAAAAATGTACCTATACTACAAAATGTGGTCCCATATCTGTTGGTCACTTCTATTATCAGAGACAAAATTAGCACATTAAGAACAGCATAAAATTAAATATAATTGCTAAGTTCATCTATCATTTGACATTAATTAATGATTGAATTATTTAAGATATTTTGTCTTAGGAATCTTAGATAAGAATAAACATGTCTTGTTATTATAAAAGTGTAAGGTAAAAGTCTCACATTAAATAATATATAAAAAAAATCATAGAATCAATTAATTGTCTTGATCAACAATAATAAAATTCCAACTTGCACTAATAAAATATTTTTTTGATATTAAAAAAATCTAAACATTTATACCATCGCTAAATTTTAGTTATATCTACCATTCTAATTCTTAGGTATCCAAAATATCAATTTTAGGTTTAAACAAAATGTCTTAGAATATGAATCTTGTTCTTTTTCCTTTTTCTAGCAACCAAAGTCTACGATGTTAAGTATTCTTTTTTCTTGATTTTGGGATGAAGTTAGGTTCTAAATATATTCTAAAAGGAAAACAAAAAAGTCGTTGCTTTTATTATTAGACAAGGGAAAGACATACTTCCTTGTAAGATGAGGAAACACTATTAACAATTTCATAAAATATTTATAATAGAAAAATCTAAAAATTAAAATTTTAGCCATAACTAAAGTAAAGGGAAGGTTCTGAGTATATGTGCCAATTCTGTTTACATAGAACGTTACTATCAAACAGGTATTTGTCATGTAATATATAATACAATTAAAGACCAACTTGGTTGGAAAAAGGAAAGAAGAAAGTGTTAGTATCATCATTTGCATTTTTGCTATTTAAATAATCGTTTTTCTAATAACAAAAAAAGAAATAGAAGCATTGGTGCGTACCTAACTTTCCCCACTTGATGCATTTTTTCAATTCGGATTGATTTGATTTTTCATTAAATAATACTTCAAACTAGACATAAAAATTAAATAAATTTTAGTTTAAATTTAATATAAAATTTCAATAAAAATCAATATTTTATCATTCAGTTATTTTTTTTGGAATTTTATTATTCTGAAGTTATTAAATTTTTTTTTACAAAAGAAATTATATATATACTTTTAGAAAGTTCATATTTTAGAGTGAAAATTTTTCAAGTAAAAAAATTATGAATTATTTTTATATAATGATTCTTATATTTATAATTTCAATTTTCTTTCGTACTTATATACAAATTACGAAATTTTGTATAAATTTGCTATCTTAAGTAAAAATTTAATCAACTCATCGTATATGTTTTTAGTAATGAATCAATTTTAAATATATAATAATTAGTTTTATTAAATTTGATTTTCAATCCGAAATTTAAATCAACCTGTTGGATTTAGAAAAAAGTGATTTTTTCTAAATGTAACCAGTTTTATTTATTTTTAGATGGGTTTAGTTTTTAACACCAAGCTCCACATTCAGTATAAATCTACTGTGAGTGATGTTTCTCTTGGTTTATCATCTACTATTCTTTCATGGATTTTAATCACCAATCATACAAATAAGTATTAGTTATTTGATTTTTTTTTACAAAAATGGTATATATATATTTTTTTATGTTGTGTTTGTAATTACTTAAAAAAAAAAAAATCTTGCTTTCAAATAAGATTTTAAATATATTTTTTCCTTTGTCTCATGCAAATTTGTACATGTATGGATGATTTATAATATAACTTAGTTTTTAATTATGATTTATAATATAACTTAGTTTTTAATTAAAGTTGATTTTTAACTATTTCTTTTTTTATAAAATTGTAGGCAAAAACATTAAAATTGTGCAATTTGAGCTTGTAATTACAAAAATGGAAAAAAATATTTATCAAAATGGGTTTCCAAAAATGAAATTGTATAATAATGATACCATTTTTTTAAGTAAGGATTAATTTAATCAAAATCGTGAGAAAAAAAAATGATGATTTCAGTGAGCAGAGAAAAAATTGTGCTCTAATTGCACAACTTTAGTCAGAATCAAATAAGATCATAAATGTCACACAACTTCCGATAATGTATTTTAACTTTAAAAGCAAATATATGTTATTTGTATAATATTTAGAAATTGATTAATTTTGTTGTTATATATTATTAATTTTATATTTTAATAATTGTGAGATGTGTAAAAAGTTTTTACATATTTTTGAAATAAAAAGGGGCTTTTAAAACAACTTTTTTATACAAAAACATTTAAAACGTTTAAAATAAGTAAAAAAAAAAAAACTGAAAGTGAAATTAGGTTATAAACCTCCTAACTTTTAAAATAACTAAAAGAAAAGTTGAAAAATAGATTGAGTTGTCAAATAACAAATTTAAGATAGATAAAAAATAATAATATCAACTTATTTCTTTTTTCATTTCGAGATTTATAAAAAAAAGAAACAACAGTCAAAATCGTATTATATGTATACGGTTTCAATATTATTATTTTCATTCAAATCAAAATAGTGTCATGTGACAGATTTCACTTTATTTATTTTAACCAAAATCGTACACCATTTTTGGATTATTATTTAAAAAATAATAATAAGTTACTATAATTTCAACTAAAATAGTATAAGTAGGTGATGATTTCTTTTCTCTTATTCTATGTTCAAATCGTGTCTTTATATTGAAATCATGTCTTTACAGTACCATTTTTTTATCTATTATAATAAAAAGTAAAATTTTGCATCACTCTTATAAATACAGACAAAAAATTAGAACATTTTAGTGCTTTAGCAAAAATCGTAATTTTAGTATGATTTTAATTTTTAATTTTCTTATATTTTATTTATTTTGTTATGTTTTTAATTTTATTAATTTAGATGATATAATTAATTATTTATTTATATGCTAATTGAATGTATTTTTGAATAATTTAAAATATTAATGTAGGTAAACATATTTAAATTGTTTTTTTCTAAAAGAATAGTTAAATGTTTAGTTAATTTAATTAATTAATAAAATTATTTATGTTCATTTTATGTAGTTTTGAAAAGTTTAAGGCAACATCATTATAATACATATTAACAAAAAATTAATTGAAATGAGAAAGGACAATCTCTTTATAAAAATTAGATAATGGTATTATTGATCAATAGTAGAAGTGGATAGAAACATGATCAATGAATATGAAGCATCATTTACATCATCCATCTTATTTATCTATGCAACATGAAGTAACTAAAAAAATAGTTAATTTATCTATCTGAAGTGAGATTCTCACATCTAATTAAATTAAAGTGTGAATTAGATCTTGAATACCACAATTTCTTTTTTCATATAATTTGTTATTAGTTTATTAGGATTTATTATTATTATTATTATTTATAAACGTTATTATACTATTATTAAAATGAATAATCGTATTATTAAAATGAATAATCGTATTTTTAAAATATTATTGAATATATTTATTATGATTTAACTTTTAAAAATGTGAGTGGATGGATTAAATATATATATATATATATAATCATTCATTTCTACCCTAGATCATAGACTTAAAGTTCCAAGAGTTTTTAATTGTAAAAGAGTATTTAATCATGTAGTTATGAATAATAAGTTGGATAAGATTTATATATAATGTGTGTATGAATGAGTAATGTGGATATCTATGCATTTGTCATGATGATAAATTCCTTATTTCTTGGTGACACAAATAGTTCCTTTTATAAGGTATTTGATTTGCAAGGCTTAATAATTGAAATTAACAGGTAATTTGCAAGGCTTAATAATTGAAATTAACAGGTATTGTAGAATTGACATTATGATGGTTGTTTGAATGTGATTTATTTATTTATTTTCCTTTTATTGGTCATTTTGTAAGAAAGAGGTGCATAAGCATGTATTTCAATTTGGAAATGTTTTTATTTATTTTTTCAATGATGGAAGGAGAAGATTTTTGTAATGATACAATGAGATAAATCCTTCAGTGGGAGCAATAGTGGATGTATATTACACTGTTTTCCACTTTCTATCCTAATTCAATTATTCTCTCTTGAATAATTTTTTCCATAAACTTTAAGTTGGATAAATAGTTTATGCTACATAAGCTATGTTTATAAAATATTAAATTGCTTTGAAATTTTATTAATGCGTATTAAAATTAATAAAATAATCTTTTTATTATACTCTTGGTGTTGTTTCACTTTGATAAAAGTTTAAACAAGATATTATGATTCAATGGTTGAGTAAAAAAAGTTAAATAATAATAATAATAATAAATTTTATAAAACTAAATTTTGATTTTAGAGATCGTAATACATGTCCATCAAAGCAATTTAATTACACATGTACATCGGAATGAATTCAAATATATAGTCTTATTTACGTAATGAAATATTAATTAAAAATACACATTCATTATATTCATTATTTTATATTTTAAAATTATTTATAGATTTATTAATATTATTTTATTATTTTTTCACATAAGATCTAGTCAGGTTCTATGTAAGTCCACTAAGAAAAAAACAAACCAAGTTCTCTCTTTCATCCTCCATTCTTTATATTTCTCTCTCACTTCTTTCTCATTTTTACACTTCATCTTTTTAAGCTGATCAAGTCTTATAGTAACTAAAGAGTCTAGAACCATTTCTAACTTATCATAATATCAATCAAAATAAGTTTTTATTTACTCTAAGGATCATTGTTCTTTATTTTTCGTTAAGTTTTTGTTATCAATTTTAGTGGAAGCAGTTGAGAAAAGTATTTTTTTCAGCTTTATTAATATATTGAAATTTGATGTTATTTTGATAACTTGTTCTAGATCCCTAGAGTTTGACTAGTATTATTGATGGGAGATCGCAGTTTAAGGTAAGAAAAGCTAATTTTAAGTTTTTTAATAGTAAAATAGGTTAAAAGCTTTGACTTTGATGAGTTTTGGTTCCAAGTTTCAATTTCTATTATAGATGTGTCTTATGATGAGATAAGTTGATTATGTATTTAGTATGAACTGTGATATTAATAATTTGATATGCAAGAACTGTTTCTGAACATTGTAAATTGTTGGATTGACATGATTATGTATGATGGAATTGAAATGATATGTGTAATGTCTGAGTTCTAGTTATATGTAACCATTTTGGTTGAGATGGAACTAGTGTAATAAGGTTGAAAGGAAATCAATTTACCATAGTTACATATGTCTCTATATGCTCCAGGATGATTGAATTGATGTGTTATGTGTGATGACTGAGTTATAGACATATATGCAATTATTATGGTTGAAATGAAATCAGTGTATATTGGGGGTTGAAAAGAAATCAAGGTACCATTGTTACATTTGCATCTATATGCTTCATTATGATTGGATTTATGTATTTTATGTGATGATTGAGTTATAGCTCATATGTAATCATTTTGGTTGAAATAAAATCATTGTATTGGGATTGGAAGAAAATCAAGGTACTATGGTTACATATGTATCTATAAACTTCAAAATGGTTGAAATCATATGATTATTGTTATAACTGAATTATAAGTCTATATGCAATCATTTTGATTGAATGAGATCAATGTATTTAGGATTGAAAGGAAATCAAGGTACGGTGATTGTAAATGGATCGTTGTGAAGTCAATAGATTTGGAATATAGTATAAAAGATTGTGATTGAATGATAAACTTCTTTGTATTTGACTTAAGAGTTTATATTTAAATTCTTAAATCTATTCTCTTCAATTCCTTTTACTTTTACAAGATGAAACATTATTTCACTTGTTTACCCTTTCTTATCTTGTTATGTTTGAACTGCGATAATTATACTAGGTACACAATCAGGTGCAGATGCAAGTTTTGAAGCACCTTAAGGAGTATATGCCCTTAATTTGATCTTTTTTTGTCTTATATACTTGTATATATATTTGATGTATTTAAAAACCTTGACTTTAAGTTGATCTTTTTTTGTCATGTAGATAATTGTACATAAATTTGATGTATTTGGATATTTTATGTAGTACTTTGAACTTTGAATGTTGTTAATACTTGATAGTAAATAGAAGCTAATTTTTTTGAGAAATCATTTTTTGTTAGTTTCGCTTAAGTGAGAGAATGTCGCCCAAGCGAATTTTGAAGAAAAAATCACTCTACAAGTATAGTATAAGCGAGTTATTTGTAAAAATAAAAGATACTGTCAGATCGATTTTCGCTCAAATGAGGTGGATTCTCACTTAAGCGAAGGAATTTTCGCTCGAGCGAGGTTCATTCTTGCTCAAGCTATTTTTTTTCTTTCTTTTTTATTAATTATTTTGCAATTTGAAATTATATTTTGTCTATTCATATAATGTTTTCTATTAGAATTGAATGAGAAATGTTGGATGGTTTTTTTAATATGGAATTAGTATAACAACTCCCCGATGTCAACAAAATAAAGCAAAATAACTTCTATGATAATTATAAGTAGAAATATTTTAAATATACAAGAATTTCTTTAGATAAGGAATTCAAAATATTATATATAATAATAATAATAATAATAATAATAATAATAATAATAATAATAATAATAAATTGAATGAGTTTGTTATTGATGTTTGAAATATTGTGAAATACATTACTTATGTGTTAATATATTATGAAAATATTTATCGGTTTTCGCATATTGATACTTTTATTTATATGTCTTACGATACATTAGAACCTATACTTATCAAATTTATTAATTTAATATATTATACATCAACTTAATAATATATAGTAATTATTAGTTTTTCACGTAATATTATAAACAATTCTTCTCTATGAATCATATTTTGTCTTATATTTGAACACAAGAAATAAATGAAACAATATAAAAGTTGATTATTATATATCTTTTAAAAACATAGTAAACGAGTAAAAAGTGAATGTTATAAGTTATTGAAATATATTGATTAATTATGTATTATATTTGAATAATATTATTTAGTAAAAAGGATAATTTATATGACATTATCCTTGTCTAAATGACGAGTCACCACTTTAGTAACTTGAATACTTAAGTGTCATTTATTTCAAGAAAAAAGGATACTTAATATATTTGTTTTATTAAGACAAAAAAATTCATTTAAGCAATGAGAATTATTTTGTGAGAAACACTTTGTCATTTGAGTCAAGAACTTCAAAAAAAAGTCTTACATGTAACTTTTATTTTGCTTAAATGATAAATAAATGCTTAAATGTAAAAAATAAAAATATATACAAAAATCAAAATAAAACAAAACTCTGGACACAATCAAAATTATTCCTATACAAGAGTGTTCATTAATACATCAATAATCAATCAATTCCAATGCCACAAAGATTTATGTTTCTAGATTTTAAAATTACTTGTGATTTAATTAAGGAAGTTATTTCTAATATATTACCAATTTAACCAATATCAATTGATGATTGTTTAACTGTTTGATTGTGTTGTATTTACAATATTTATATTCATTAAAAAAATTATAGCAAATTTATATTACAGTTTTAACTATAAGATTATATAATTTATTTATGAACATGAGAAAAACGTTAAAATTATAAATATGATAATAATTATCTAGAAAATGTAGATCGTATTATTTTATTTGATAAATTTTCATTGAAAAATGTTTAATAATTTTTTAATAAAAATGTTTAACAAATTTATAATAAAAAAATTGTAAGGATTAATTTAAACCCTATAAAACATTAATTAGTTTGATTCAGATTATATATTAAATTAAAATTAATTGAACTATATTTAATTGCTATGCTTGATTTAAATTTGTTTTTAACAAAAAAAATAAAAATTAAGCTGCTGACGTTCCTAGTTTTAGTTATTGATGTGCATAGGTGAGTCATTACTTAACATCTATATGAACTATTAAAAGAGATTATACTATACTGAATTATAAACAATATGAGAAAGAAAAGTGGAAAAGTTGCAAAGTCTTTTCGGCTAATAGTGTTGAAAGTGATATGTGATCATATTGTTCCCCGAAAGTGATGCACACATCGAATATTGGAAAATTATGGCACTCATATACACTTGTCAAAGTGATAATACATTAGTAGGATAATCCAGTTTTTTTTATCATAATCTTATAAAAGTTGAAAGTTAATCAAACACCTTTTTTCTTTTTATGAAATTTTTTATGTATTTTATGAAATAAGAGACCGGATTCACTTTGAATATAAATTTGGAGCAAAATAATATTAGTTTTTTTTTTTAATTTCATCTACTTAATATAAAAAACAAATTTTATTATTATATATCTTAATTTTTCTTTCAAGAATAATTAAGTATTATTGCAGATATTTATATTAGTTAGAGATAAAATAAAATTATAATATTATAAATTTTATTTTATAAATTAGTTTTGTTAAATTGAGATAGATTTTATGTCTATACTAGTAATTGATTGAGTTTATAAACTGATTTTGTAAAGTTAAATTTTTTAATATTATATTAGATTTTATAACAAAATTTATTGGATCTTTTGATTGTATTACCCATTATTGGGTATGAAAATATCTACAAATAAATAATTGCAAAATTGTGACCTTTAGCATGAATTAAAGACATGTTCAAAATACCCTTGTGGGTTAATAATAAAAAAGGGTTTCTTCTCCATCATTCGTGGTTATCTTCTCTCGTGCATTCTATCTGAGTATGTTGTTAGTGTCTTTGGTGAACATTATTAGGTATTTTTTAATAAACATATTAGTACACTTTGGTTTTAGTCGGTAGAAATCTAATTTGGGAATAGAAATACAGTATTTTAAAAAGTTGTATGATACGGATCACAATTTGTATAATAGAGGAAGCAATTATTTTACATTAAATGTATAATTTTAAATTCGAGATGTTGAATAATTTATATGAGAAGGATAAAACTAAAACTAATTTTTATAATTTTTGTTATCTTAGTTTTTCTAAAAGGTTTTTATAATTTATATGTATATTAATTTTAGTGTTTATAAATGTTTAACTCAGTTTCTTAATGTAGATTAATTTCGTTGCATATATTTATATATGACGCAGGCCATGATGTATAGTCAACTTTCTTGTGGGGACATTCATTCACTCATAAGAATAATAATTGCGAAGTCACCAACTAGCTTTTTGAATTTTGTGTTTCTCACTGTTTCAACGTTAGTTTCTGTCGTATTTCATGCATGATATTTTGTCATTTTTCGAATTTTGATAATCAATAACATAACCAAAGGAGTGTTGCTCAGTTCATATACATAGAACAATGCTTTTGTGGTTGAAGAAGTACCTTAATTAAGTGGAAAGAGTCTCCACCTCACAAGCATGCTGATATAATATACTGGTGTGTTATTGTAAGATCGGTTAGCTTTTATAATTATCTAAGTATTCACTTATTTCACACAAATTTTAAGTTTCAGTTATTTATTTTAGTTGTTCTTTTTAAGTATTCACAGTCTTTGAATCAGATCTTTCTGGCACTTCAATGTTCAAGTCAATAAAAATTTGTATAATACAGAATGAATAAAATCAAAATAAAAATAACTTATATTTGAGAATGATGTTATTATTTATATAGATGTTCTCATATATTTTGAATGTTTGAGCTTTCATTTATATGCTTTACAGGTTCTGAATAATGAGCTCTACGTATATTTTATCAGTAACATGTCAATACGTAAGATCTCTCATGACCAACCGAGATAAGTATATCTCTGTCCGCTTGTGATGAATTTTGTTACGTAACCTAAATAATATCAGTGCAAATGTAGTTTGGATGTAATTACCTGTTCATCTTATAATATACATGTTAAAATGTTAATTCAAAATAGATTAAAAGAATAAATATAAGGTAATAAAAATAAATAAATAAATTTTAAAAGTATTATTTAAAATTTGTATTTAGATATGATCCCTAATTGCACAATCAATTTCAAACTTTTTATTGACTTGCTAATGTGGCCGGTAATGCTAGCACCAATTGCTGACATGATAGTTTGATGATGAATGACCGTGATTAAGACACTTATTTTTTGAGATTAAATTAATTAAATCATACTTTTTATTTCTTATTTTTAAAATTAAGTATCTAATTACCAAAAAAAAATATAATGCATTTTGCTGATATTTTCAAATTTAGGCCCCTGTAGTGTATTTAGGTATTTTACGCTCAAAACAAAATAAAAGCTAAATTAGAAAATATATAAAAGTGATTTTTTTATGTAACATCTCATATTCATCTAATTAAATATTATGCATACTTTCAGAATGAAAAATTATCACTTTTTTTTTCTATACCACTATCCTCACTTTCAATATATTACCCAATCTGTATCATTTTTTACACGTTTACTTCTAAAAATTGGATTATTAGAGGACTAAACTGTATAAATTATTTTATAAATTATTAGCGATATATTTTATTTTCTACGTATAATATTTTTAAATAATATTTTCATTCTTCATTTACTTTAAATTATGTTATTGCCGTATTAATTAATTCCGATTTATATATTTTTTTTTGACTTTGCACGGACAAAATACTATCAGTATTAGCTAATTCCGATTTACTATTTTTCACACGTTCGTTGATTTTCAATCAAACATAAATAACGTCATTTTGTAACAGTGTAGATCATAAATGAATAAAAGAAAAGGCAAGCAGAATGAAAACAAAATTTAACATGAATGACGTTAAACGACACATTAATCATTTACCAAGATTAATAAGAACGGTTAATATTAGAGTCAATAGCCTATACCGACATTAATATATTATAGTGTTCATCAAAGAAAGCCATTTAAGAAAAATGAAGAAGTCGAATCCATTTAATTAACATCGAGCATCCTATATAGTGTTGATATTCAACCAATCTAAAGTTGTGTTTCAATGGTAATTTTTTTTATAGCTATTCATTTTCAGCTAAAATTTAAAATGTGTTAGCGATTAGATATGTTATTTAGATTGATAATATTACAAGAAATTAATTTTATAAAAAATTGTGTAAAAATATGATAAATAGAGAATATGCATTCTTGTTTAACAAGTTTTATGTTCACCTAGTTACCAAGTCTTAACATTAAATTTGTCTGATAAATGTTAAGTTCTTCTAGAACAACCAAATCATTGGAACCAAATTTACTTAGTGAGACTGGTTCACTCAAGGACCAATGTTCTTATATTTTTTAATTTCTGAACGGCTCCTCCAGCAAGTCTGCATAATTTTGTATAATATGTAAAATTCTGAAATTGGTTCAAAAGTCTCAAGTTGAGTTTATTCAAATCCTTTCTTACTAGTTTTGAAAATGATAACTTCCAACTTGAGTCATTTAGAGTCTTATAATTACTAAAGTAAACTTACATTGATTTAAAAAGCTCAAAATAAAAAATATTTTCAAATCATTTAACTAGATATAAGCACAAACTACATTTTAATCAACAAAAAATCTCAATTTTCTAGATTAATTCAATTCAATACAAACCTTTAAAGTTAATAACCTAGATCATTCCCAATTTACTACAATCGTCATCTTAATGCAAAACTTTTATAAACAAGTAAAACATCTATGTCACACATTATTACAATCCATGCATAGAGAAATTTGAAACTTCTAATCACATAATCCCACATCTATATCCTCTAGCTTAGGGTACTATTGTAAAGTAAAACTAGTTTTCCTTACGAAATTGAATGACTTAGTACTCGTAAAGAGTTTAAATCCCTAAATAACACAAGGATAACTTAACCTGTACTGTAAAGTTTTGATCAATGATATGAATATATCATTAAGATCCTGAACTATAGAGATTATAATTCTAAGGTCAAATACCTAACAAGCAAGACATGTATATATTAATACATAAGAAAACTCAAAATCGACTTAAAGAAAAAAGAACATCATTGAACTTACTCAAATAAAATATTTGATCGGTAGTCTTACTCTATTCACTGACACAAGTCTAAAAATGGTATTTGATCGTTAATATAATGAATGATGAAGTTAGATTTTTATACGAAAATATTTTTTGAGAAATGATTATTTTAAAATGAAACTTTAATAACTATTTTTTATTTATATAATTTTTTTACTTTAATAATAAAATATTCAAATATCATTTCAAGTTATTTTATATATCCTTATAATATCATTACAATCTTAATTAGCACATATTTTTTTAATAATCAAATCTTGCATATCGATCAACATAACACTATTCCTGCAACAAATAGAGAAAAAAATTGAGATCAATGGAAAATATTACACAAATAAAAATTATAACTCAAAAACAAAAACAAATAACTATCTCAAAAGCTTAAAAAATTAAAAGAAAAAAGAAACAAGTTTTAGAGACGTTTATAATTAAAGAAATAAATAGTTTATTGTTTTTATTATTATAACTATAATTTTCTTATTTTTATAAGTTAAAATAGTAAAATATCATTTTTATTAATCTTAAACTCTCTCTTATACTCAAATCATTCGTTTCTTAAACTTAATTTAAATTCAAATTTTAAATTTTTAACATTTCAAATTTCATACAAATTTAAACTTCCTATTACAAACAACTTAAAAGTTAGTATTTATTACACCATAATCTTACAAGTAGATTGAACATCTAAGTCAAGTCTCTACTAGAATCTTAATACCTATCTAAGAATGCATTAATCCATGCAATGAAAACAGAGTTTTGTGGCCGGTGAGTAGTAGTGAGGAGTTTTAGATGCAAGAGAGCCATTCGAAGTGACTTTTAGATTTTAGAGATGAATTGACAAGACAAATAAGACCACGTTTGCTTTAGAAAGTTAAATAAGAGCATTTTTCATATGGGGAAAAAAAATGTACAAACTTTTATGTTTGGATCATATTAACATCTTCTCCCTCTTCTTTCATCTCCACATGGCTTCATCATTATGAGAGTGACGTGGCACTGACGGCGCCGGAATTCGTCAACTTTCCGATCTTTCCCTTCCACTCTGTGTGCCTCATCCATCCATATGGACGGCGCAGCCATTTAAAAAAATTAACACAGAATGCATTTGTGGTGAATTTTTTAAAAAGGTTTTTATAAATTAAAATAAAATTTTAGAATAAGTATATGATTATAATGATATTTAATATGATTAAAAAATATACAACGTATATTAAATATTTTGATGATAAAAACCCTTTGTCCTTGTTAGGCCATATATTGGATCTAAGAAGCAATTGTTCCATTGGATGTTTATGGTAAAAGGAACATGGGATTGGAATAAAGATTGCTAGCTATAGTAACTCAAACTTTTCTTTGAAAATATATGTTTGAGATTTAAATTTGACAGCTAATCTTCAATATTCTTTACCTTTATAACTGTCTTCCAGTATGGTTGATTCTTATTAATATGCCCTCGTGAAAATTCTAATGATTTTAATTAATATAATATTTTAGAATATGCAAATGAAGTGCATATATAATCCAAGATATTACATGGGTTAGAGTAAGATTTCATATTTATATGTCGTGGTGTAAAAACAAATTAAAAAAAAATCATTGAAAATGGTTTATTAGATTTTTAGTAAAAATGAATTATCGATAAAGTTAATATAATATTTCATATTTGCCCAATGGAATAAAAAATACAAAATGATTATAAGTATTATATAGAAAAAATGAATTATTGTATGACATGTCATTTAAGTACTTAATGTATTTTAAGAAATTTAATATTTTTATAAACTATTGTGTTTGAAGCACCTTTAAACTACATTGTTTATCTTAATTATATTTTTCCACATTTAATTTATAATAAAACATTGGTTAAATAATATAAATACTGGACAATATTTAAGTATAATTAACAATTGTAATTTATGACATGGTATAAAAAAATGTAATTTATAATTATGTGGATTCATAATAGGTGTAACTTCATAAAAAGTATAATATGAATTATTATAACTCATTATATAAAAGGATTATGGCGTAGATTAAAATAGCATTTCGAGAATGATTATCCAACTTTTTTTTTATCCTGGAATTCAGTTATTTGTTAATGTAAAATTGATTAACAACTACTTAATTATTAGTTGTTATCTTAGTTAAATCGGAGTAGTATTCATTGTATATATAAATTTGAAATTGATCACTTAAGGACTACTATATGAAGTTATTATTTAATGAAAATACTTCTAAAGAAATTTTGAACATTTATCATAAAAAAATTTAAGAGGTTAATTTATTTTATAGATAATTTAAAATATTTTGTATTGAAAAATGTTTCTCAGATAAAAAATTTAGGGAAAAAATGAAAATAATCGAACACTTAAAAAAAACTGAAATATGAGTATGATTTGCTCAATAAAATACATAGTATATTTGTATAAATATTATTTTAACAAAATTAATCAAATATTACCTTAATACTTTGTATTATCGCTATTATTATTAAATTTGGAATTTAATTTATAATTATAATTTTGCGATTTAGTTTTTCACAACTCTAGATATAAAATTTCTAGTTTTAAATCAAATTAAATTCAATATTATAGAAATCACATAATCATATATATATATATATATATATATATATATATATATTAACATACATCAATTTTTTTAAAAATATTTGAACTATTTGAATTGTTTAAAATATCACAAAATAACATCATTATTTTGACTCAGGAATTTGTTTTCATTAAAGAAAATCACCTTTCCTTTTTTATTTTCAGAAAATAATATTTTACCAGTCTTTGAGAAAAGATCTCTCTGTCTTTCTCATTGTCATTATCAAACTATTTGCACTTCATCACTCATATGATAATCATATGGAAATTTTAAGTATAAGACATGCGAAGCACTTTGAAACAGAATAAATCAAACCACATTGTATTATAATAACTTTCTAATCATTATCACATCTTAATTTCAATAATCACCAACGTTGATCACTCATTCATTAATTAACACTTTCTTTAACTACACGGAAAAAAGTATTCAACACATTTAGACTAAAATATAAGTTAATTCTCCCTCGATTTTTTGTCCTTCTTAACTTTCTTCATCAAAACTTACAAATTAACAGTATAACTCTCACTCTGTTTCCTTAAAATAAGATTTCATTGTAATTAAATATTATATTTATTTTCATATTGTAAAGTGTGTTCTCACTTTCCAAACATCATTAACCAATTAATAATTTAAAAAACATCTAAGTCTCACTTACTTTTGAAAAACTATTGAATGCCTTACGAGCTTTCCACTTACATATTATAAATCAATTTTATCGTTAACGGATGTAAGATTTTCAACACTTCATAATTTTTCTATATTCTATTTATTTAATATTTTATTTGACATAGTTTTTGTCTCAAATAAATAAATAACTCATTCAATCTAATAAGAAAATCTATAGTACATAAGAAAGAGATTATTTACCGTATATTAGATTTATCGCATGACATAAATAGTTGTATAACTTAGTACACTTTATGATTTTTTTTATTTCTTTTTGAGAAATAGCAATATAGTATGTTCAACAAAGTGTATATTATTAATTGAAATTTACTGAAATCAATGAATTTTAGATCTCTTATTTAATAACTTTTGTTTTGTAATTTTCTGTAAATGTAACTAAAAAAAGGATATGTATTAGAAATAGTATTTTAGAGTTGGTGAAGATACTAGTAGAAAGCGCATCATATATAAAAAAAAATGTCAACTCTTTTATACAAGATAGGGAGTTGATACCAACTATATTACTTTATATTTTAAAAAATAAAGTTAGGGAAACACATTAAATTATATTTAATATATAATGAATTTTTTTATTACTTCACATACAAAATATATCCAATATGTGCAAGCATTGACGAAATCATCTTTCATCTTGTAATACTCTAGTTATTCTTTATTGTTTCTCCTCTCCAAACTATTAATTCTTTTATTGATCAAATCTATTTATTTAAAAAAAATAGATTTTTAAGAAGTTTCTAATTGCTTTGCTAATATGTTAGTCGCACTCATTTCTCCAATCGTTTTTTCAAATTCTTAAGAAATTAAGAAAAATTGATGAAAAAATTGCGTCAATTTATATTAAACCTAAAAAAAATTTGAAAGAACCCTATATTAATGTCTAAGATGTTAATCACTCTCAAGTTGAAAAGAATATTTTTTTAATTAAAAAATCATCTAATATTTTTTTAATTTAAAAACTTGGTCAATTTTTTTCTTTGGACTTCCTCTTATCGTGAAAACTTTAGGATTCAAAATTTTCAAAAGAGCTTAAGTTGTAGCAAGTTAGATATTCTTCTTTTTCTTTATACAACTTCTTCCTTATCTTAAAATTAAGATTGCACTTATGTTAATCCATTTGTTAACCTAGTGTGTACGTTAACACTTGAGATCTTATTTTAGATAATTTTATTTAAAGCTATTTAATAGAGATTAGTTTCCTATTTATATAAATGATATTATTAGTCAATTTTTTTGAAATTATTATGTTATTATTATTAGAATTTTATTAAATCACTCATAAATATTTAATTTTATATTTAAAATATTTATTCTTTAATACAAAGAAATATGTTGGAGATTACTTGTAAATTAAAAATCAAATCAAATTAAATTTATAAATGAAGTATAAACTTTATCTTATAAATCTATTTTATGATGTTTAAGAGGTGAAACTTTTTACTTATATATATTATTACAAATATGATTAAAGTAATATAAATAATTAAGAGATTCTTTTATTTGTTAAATCAGTTTTTAAATATGAGTCTCAAAATTAAATTTTAATACTCCCTAGACAAACAAGTTTTTTTTTCTTCTATTTAAGTCAAACAACATAACTTCTATCATTTTCCCTTCTCTTTTTTATTTATTTTGTTTTCAAATTTGTTCTAATCACATTCAAGAGGAATAAATTAAACTTAAAAGTACGTTTACAATTCCTAAATAATAACAAAAAATTATAAAGCCTCCCTTATTAATAATATCAATTGTATTAATGATGTGAAAGTATTTTCTTGCATAATTATAGTTTAACTTGTAATAACCTAGAAAATCTATCATTTGAGTAGAAGTGGTAAAAGTAGAATGAACATTTGATTATTATATTATTAAATTGAAAACACGTATTTATAGGAAAAAGTTAGTAATCAAGTCTCATTCTCACTTGAGCCACTATTTCTCTAAAACCCCTAACCTCTTTTCCTCTTACTTCTCTCTAAGTCTCTGCTTCCATACCTCATCAGTTTCTCAAGCGGAGCCCACCGTTGGACTCGTGGCGGAGAATAGAGCAAGTCTATCCGATCAGAACCTCCGTTAGAGTAAGTTCATTTTCTGCCCCTTTTCCTTAGAGCAGATTTAGGTTTTTGTTTTTCCTCTGCTTACTGAGCTCGCATGTGGCATCTGAGCCATCAGACGGTGCCTCTGTGAGCTCAGTTTCCTAGTGTGTTAGTCTGATCGTTGATCAGAGATCCTTTGGTGCAGATTCGAGTTCCTGAGGATCTTAAGCTTTTGGGAGTGTTAGAGAGAACTTTCACTGCGATTAAGGTAAGGGAAGCTAACCTTAGTGCTTGTTTGATTTACAAATTTAAGTCTTGAATAGAGAAGTTAATGATTGTAGTAATTGTACAATTTGTATCTGGTAAAGTTTCCTGCAGGTCTGAAATGTTGAATTGAATGTTGCATGTATGAGATAGTTGTGTGAAAATTGATGATATGTTGATCTGTTGAATAGATAATTTGTGCTAGGGTAGATCATTCATTGTGTATGTGGCTTGATTT
>Ga0209700_100729_pt1 | contig 65376 bp, 49 predicted proteins | sample SiratroredBW_FD_187528 | JGI IMG/M metagenome (GOLD analysis project Ga0209700, IMG submission 187528) | Root nodule microbial communities of legume samples collected from California, USA - Siratro red BW (SPAdes) (version 2) | ecosystem: Host-associated > Plants > Roots > Nodule | place: USA... | reverse complement strand
GTTTTCTTGTGTTCACAATGAGTCAATGAATTATTTTATTTATTATACTTTTTTTTTTTTTTTTTTTTTTTTTTTTTTTTTTTTTTTTTTTATTGGTTTTTTTTTTTTTTTTTTTTTTTTTTTTTTTTGTGATTTTTTTTTTTTTTTTTTTAATTGCAAATTTTATCGGAGATTTATTTTGTTTAGGTTAGCAATAAGTTTATTTTTTCTAATTCATTCGATCGACATACACTTGATTGATTAGTGATTAGCGACACAGATCATGGTTTTGAATTGTTGTCGTTGTTATGGTTTTATCGTGAGAAATTGCCGGCAACTGCAATCTATGCGTCCACAATCGTGGTCTAATTGCGATATAGATTCGCCAAACCTTGACTTTGCTACGTCGTGGGCTGTTTAAAACCTTAAATTTGATTCTATTTTAATTGTTGGTGAAAGTTGTTGAATATTTTATTGGAGTTGTATAGAAAGATAATCTATAATCCTTCTAGGGTATCTGATATACTCAATTTTGTGATTTTTCTTCTGTGATATTAACGTATGAGTATTAATGCCACAGGTTCGTGTCTGAGTTGAAGTAGTCATCACCATGAGATTGAGAAAGGGAAGTAAAGTGGAGGTCCCTGCCAATACTGATGGACTTAGTGTGGAATGGCGATGTGCACGAATAATTTCTGGTAATGGGCACACCTACACTGTTCAGTATGACCGTTCGAGTACAACAAGTGAGGCTAACATAGAGAGAGTTTCAAGAAAGGCTATCAGACCATCTCCCCCTCCTATTAAAGGTATTGGGAGTTGGGTAGCAAATGATCATGTGGAGGTTTACAATTTTGGTTCTTGGAGAGCAGCTACTGTTTTGAAATTCATTGATGGAGATTTCTACTTGGTAAAGCTTTGGGTATCTTGCAAAGAATTAACGGTACTCAAGGTAAACATGAGGGCACGCCAGACTTTTCAAAATGGTCAATGGGTGATCATGTCAAAGGTATTCTATTTGCTAAACATAAATAATACAGCTTTGCTTATGATTTAATTTTTAATTTTAGCTAATATTCTAAAGTTTGACTACTTTCTTTATGGTTGAATATTTGATCTATTTATCGAGATTACTTGAGTACTCTTAAATTTAATTCAATGTCCTGATATTTGTTCATACTTCTTCCAGGGATCTGGCATGTCACCAGTTGGGAAGTCTAGCTTGATTTCTAACAGTTCCAAAGATCAGCCTGAAAATAAGTGCAGAAATATTTGTTCTCCTGGATTAGATGCCTGCGATCACCAGGAACCTTGCCTGGTCTCATCTTCAACATTGAAAAGAACGTCCCCTTTTCTCTCCTCTCTTGTCGAGTCTTATCCCAGAAAATTAAGGGCTGTGTCAAATATGGGTGAGTTTGAAAGATTCAAAGCTGTAACCACAACCCCCTTGCGGCAAAAGGTATATGCTGTTGTTTACCCACAAAATAGTATGGGTGAAAAATGCATGCATACTTCCTTTACTAATGGTACCAACAAATATTATGAAACAGGAAAGGAGAATCCTTGTAATGTTTCAACAGACTTTCTTGAACGAATTGAAGAACCTGATTATTCTTGTAGTGATCTGAGTTCTGTTGGCAGTTGTAGTGTGATAAATAGTAACTCAAATAAAATTTCCAGTGATACCTTAGCAGGTCCTTGCCAGGATGAAGATACCCTTTGCAGTGATGCGGAATCTCTAGATGTTGGAGATGTGGATAAAGGATGCTCCACTTCTCCCAGTGAGGTTGCAGCAGAAAGAATTCATAGGTTAGAGTTGCATGCATACCACAGTACCCTAGAAGCTATGTATGCGTCTGGTCCTTTAAGTTGGGAACAAGAAGAATTATTGACTAACCTTCGAATTTCACTCAATATTTCAAATGAGGAACATTTGATGGAGATAAAGAACTTAGGTTCATGTGGTCAGAATTTTTAAATGTTTACATTTTAATTCCTTATTTGTACAGCCTTATTAGGTTCTGAAGAAGAGTACATATTTTTGAATAAATAGTTTTTCTTAATATTTATTGGGGAAATTATGTTGCTATACTCATTATGAATATATCAAGTTGTGATGCTCTTTATTTATTGGCTAGTCTCTGTCTTCTCTATATTTGATGCTGTAATTTTCCTTTTCAGTGGTACAAGTTCTTAGCTTCTACACATGCTATGATTTCCTGATGAGATATTCATCTGGTTGTCTCTTTAACTACTTGTATATCATTTAATTGCCAAATAATGGATTTGCATGGACAGCTTGATTATACTTCTGAATTTAATCTAAAATATTACTTAATTTGAGTAAAATATATTAGCGATTTATTTTATGGCATCAACTTTTCTGCCATTTGAATATTATTGATGAATCAACTACAATTTTCCAGGGCCAGTGTAGGAGGCTTGCAAGCCTTGCTTCCAATGGCTAAATATGATACTAGGTTTGCTTCTTCTCTCTCTGCAAATTAATTGGTCACATCTACCAATAATTTTCTTACTGAGATTATAAATTTCTGACCACTGCTTTATCAGTCATGTGATTCAAGACCACGAACTCTCTTTTAAAGTGTGGATGTAATCCTCATATGGAAGGTCTTCTTATAGTGCAACTGTTCAGATAATAACGATTTAATTCTTATATTTGCATACCGTGTGAATTATCTTCAGTGTTACCTTGAATACTTTATCCTGTCAGTGGAAAAAAGGTGATGCTAGGATGTTCAGAATGCGTTATATATGAGGTAGCTAATTGCCCTGGATTTCTGTCCCGTGGCCTCTCCATGACGCATAAGCAGATGTGCGGTGTGTTGACATGGCAGCAAATTGCAGCTGCAATAATGCTTTGCTGCCACTACTTCAGACGGGTAAAAATTTTATATCTCCGTTTTTTCATTATTGACCTAATTAATTTAGGGTCGTTTGGTCAATATCATGAATTTTTCTGATCCCTTGTCTTCAAGAATATTCTCTCCATTCTCTTATATCAGTTCACCACTCTCTGACAGCTGTATCTCCTTGCTCTTCCGTATGTGTTATACAGTTTGCATTTCCCAATCTTCTGTTTTTACTAGTCAATTGCCCACCTCTGTTCTCTAAGAAAGAACACCTAGGTTCGTTTCTGTTTTTCCTTGCTTCTTCAGTTTGTGCATATTGCACTTTTTGACAGGTTAAACTATGTGACTAATTCTGTATGACTTTGAGATAAACATTTAATTTTTGTTGCCTATCTCCCCAAACATGCACTATAAATTACTTATTTGAATGTACATAATTTATGTGGTCAGCCCATTATTTGCTGTCGTATTGTACCTTTTTTGAACTGGTCTCTTAATGCTCTTATTTTTCTAAACTTAGGGTGAAACAGGTTAAGAATGGTTTTTTAGCCTGTCTTGGGAAAAATACTCCATGACAGTAATTTTTTAATGGAACTTTTAATGTATCTAAGAATTTGTAAAGAACATAATACGTGTGCTTCCGTCTTACCCAAATCAATAAGCTCATTTCCTCTTTTCTTTCTATACACTGTTAGGACATCCATTGATTGGTTTGACATGGAGAAGCATTTTCTATCTCTATTCTCATTGAAGTTATTTTATTTTATCTATCTTATTGTCTTTGTCTCCAAATAATAATATTGTTTGTTGGGTTTACATACTGATTGCTAATCAGATCCGTTTATGAAATTCTGTTGACCTTTGCAACCTCATCATTCTGGTTCTTAACTGTCTATTTTGAAATGTTATATATAAAGAGAAAAAAAAATTTTATTGGCTATTCATAGACGGAGTTCCCTGTATTTTAATCCAATGCACTTTTTTTCTTGCTGTGGACAACTTGAATCCCATTTGCTGAGCTGATCAATGTTTTGGCTTTTCCGAATCAAGAGTCTTGTGGAAAGGAAGTTCCTGAGAAGATGACGCTAATAAGCAAATCTGATGCATGTTTTGGTTTGGCTCTTTATGTGCGTGTGTAAAGTCTGACTTGGTTTCCGTATTTGAATATGTTATATCGCAAATAATCAAATATTCAATCGATGTGCCTTATGCGCAGTTAATTCAATATGTTAAAATTTTGTATGATTGCAGCCTGATCTGTGTATTCGATTTAAGTTTCGTTCCAGTAATGTTGAAAGTTATTACTGTTCTGTTAATGTACTGTTGGATCCAAATACAGTGCTTTTTGATGTTTAATAGTTATTACGTGTATCTATTGTCCTAGGATAAATTCATTCGGGGGGCCGTTTTTACCAATTAATAAATTCAGCGGAAGATTGACCCTGACAATAGCCCCTCTTTTTTTCGCTTTCTCATATTGTTCTCATTTATGGTAATTGAACAACCAACCACTTGCGGACGATAATGCAATGTAAGCATAATTGTGTCTGCTTCACGTAATGGTTTTTAATGTAGCTGTTCACGTAAGGCTTTAAAGGATTTGTAAAGTTTAAATGTTTTTTCATAAATTAGTACATGGAGGCCAAAATAACGCACGTAAATTACTAGACCACTCCTTTCATTAATTGACAATGTAGTACGAGATGAGGATGACAAACAAGAAATTAGTGATGTAAAAAAGGGTGCACTTCGTGTAATTTTGTGAAATATTAGTAGATAGTGAAGTTTTCTTCTATTTATAATTTATCTGTTATTTTTGTTCCAATAGTTTATATATTTTCTTCAACAGATAACATCAAGTAAATCAATTTTGTAACTAAATGGAAGGTATACATCATGTCATAACATTGACTAGAAAAGTGAAAAATCTTAAAATCATACATCTTGAGAACAATTTTACTCGTTTTAAAAATGTTATCTTGAAGTCTTTTAATCCAGTTGTATAAAATTTAATTATACAAGTTATATATGCATAAGGAACGTGCCAATATTCCTTTATAAAATTATAATCAATAAAAAAAATGACAGTAATCAATAAATTATCCTGTGTAAAGAATAATCAGGAATATAGTAAGTGAAAGTGTTTTACAAGGTATAATCGGTAATCTTTTGAAAGTGTGATGTTGCAATGAAACACCCGGTTACGTCTGCATTTCTTGTATGTTCCAGTTGATTAAACTACTTGAGGATATTAGATACTTGAACCAGGCTTCTTGTATTAGAATAAATCGAGTGTTTTTGTTTGCTCGTGAAGCAAGCTGACTCGGAATATCTCAGGTCGGCATTTTATTAGTAAATAATTTTATTTCAAAATAACATGAAAGGTTAGTGACAAATGTCTGCTATACTTTTTATAATTGCTCGAGATGTGTTAAGTATTCTTGTAATCACAATGGCATGATACTCTACTACATTTTTTGCATTTGTGGACATATTCTCAAGAAACATTAAAGTTTTGCTCTTTCAGGTGTTCAATTGTTGATAACCAATGGGAATTAGGAGTACAATTTTCTATTGAAGATAAAGACATAAAATTTATGTTTTAAAAATCTAAGCATAGCCATAATTTTTAGAGTATCTTTTTCTTACGATTTTCTTAATATAATCATTTAACTTTTTTTTTCATTTAATTCACGTAAGTAAAAACTAACTAAAGTAGGTTGAACTATAACCGTTAGAACCAAAGAATAAAAATGGAGTAAAAAATAATATTATAATCACTTAATACATAAAAAAGAAAACCAATTACTGTCAATAAAATAAGACTTGAATATCGTATTAAGTTTTTTACATTCATTTTATAAAAATAAGATATGGATAACATCCAATGTTCGATAATGAGACGTGTCAACTTTGACGATTGGATGATGTCACGTTATCCTTTATTAATATTTCCGCCAAACGAAAAAGGTCACGTTATTACAGCATTACACACTATAAAATATACATATTGTTGGAGTAAAAGAATTATTATGAAAATCCACTGTAATGACAGAAAGTTCCCCAACTTTAAAGGTACAATTCATTTCAACTTTCCATTTTAAATTTATTTAAAAAGATCCTAACCGCAGCAAAAAATATTCCTGATTATTTCAGCAAGCTAAACATTTTTAAAAAATTGCACTGCCTACATTAGATTGTATAAATAAATTATACTCTATTTATCCTTTTAGTCTATTTTATTCTTACTAGTGCATATGCTAATCTGTCCACAGAACAGATTGCCCACCCACTGTGAAATGGATAGCAATGTTATTTTCTTGAAAAGTGCTGGTAATGCCCTCATTAACATGATCTTTCGAGCACACTGATCACACAAGACATACACATTCATAGTTTCCAACAAAATTCAGCTAATAACATATGAAGTGATTACTGGATAAAAAAAACTAAATAGCTTCTTGTTGGTAATTAAGATAGAAAAGCCTACGATACATACGAAATGTATCTTGTCGGGCGTCAAAAACACTGAACAACTGGAACGCCGAACGTGATAACCAAACCAAACAAACACAATCAAAGCACCTCATAATGATTGAATTTAAAACCTCAAATCCACGTCCAAAAATGTCAATAATACACAACCCCAAAACATATATTGTAGCATACACAAATACCAGTAACTACTACGGAAAATGGTCCACGGCGCACAATTCCTACTCAAATGTATCATCGTCGTCGTCTGGAAGGGGCTGACTAGCAGCTGCAGCAAGCTCAGCCTCATGTCTGCAAAAGCCACCAATTCATACATTATAAAATATCTAAAACGAACAATTCTGGATGACCAAATACAATAATAATACTTTCAGATTGAGCGCTATGAAACAACTCGGGGGCATTTGTTTATGGAAACTAAAATAACATAGCCTTCTAAAAACCCAGTATAATATCCATGACGACTAACGATTAGGACATTTTTATATTCAACATGCAACCATGCAGTTCTATAAACCTATTTCATCATCCTAGGACCAAGAACTAAAGGTTGCTGATACAGAATTAGTTTGCTAAGGGACAGGTAACTTACTGTTGTTGGGCTGCTAAATCAATTTGAACTTCTGGTGGAGCCAACGCAGGAGATTCTACAAAGTGCAAGTTCGGATCTCTGCAAAATTAACACAAGTAGTAAAAATTTAGAAGAAATACATTTAGAAGTTTGTAATTGTCTTACAATATGGACAGCAAATAAATCCAGCAGTTTCGGACATACCCTGCGAGTTTCCTAGCCAAGTACAAGAATGGTTTTTCAAAATTATAGTTGCTCTTTGCAGATATCTCATAATACTGCAAATTCTTCTTTCTATGAAAAGTAACCTGCTTGGCCTTCACTTGCCTATTCTTTACATCAACCTTGTTACCACAAAGAACAATTGGTATGTTCTCACAAACCCTAAAAAATCAGTTGAGTAGAAAACGTCAATGATCTGACGCAAACAGAACTCATATGAAACTGATAAACAGGTTTTAACAAATTCATTTACGAACCGACAAAGATCACGGTGCCAGGTAGGGACATTTTTGTATGTTAGCCGGGCAGTAACATCAAACATGATTATCGCACATTGCCCATGGATACTGCAATATAAAGAATATAAGGAACCGCGTTAAAAGCACGGAAAAGGATCAAATTCTATATATATAACTATATATGGACAAGCTTAGGGGTTTTATATCACGGTAGAATAAAAAGATTACATGAACATTTCCAAATTAACAAATTAAATATCTCAATGCAGTTCTTAGATGCTAGATTTCCTACATATCCAATCCCTCCCATAAAGATTAACAGTACAGAAGCAGGTAGCCAGGTAATTTTCACGCAAAAACTTCAATACCGATAATAAAAAATCATGTAATCAATGCCAAAGAACAACAATATTTGTTCACAAGTAACAAATTTAACATGTAACACACATGCAGAAGTTATGATTGTAATCATGTAACTAAGTGTCAGCACAATATCATAAAATAAATCAAAATCTTCAGTTTCGCCTTGTCACACAATGTAGATATCCAAACCAGTAACCCATGCGAGAAGCAAGATACGCATAGATGATGAAAGCTCGTAACATGCAAACAGAAGAAAGCAAGCTATTTTAATTCTAAGGATTAAACAATATAACAAACTCGCATTTCCCCCTTCTGTGCAAATGATCACACAGGTCATGTACAAGTAAACATTAAAATAACAAATTGGCGCATGCAATAATTAAACAAAGAGTCTGCTGTTCTTGTTGCGAACAGTTCACACAAAAAAACAGAAAACAACTTACTAATATCCATCCCTGAGACCACCAAACTTCTCTTGTCCGGCAGTATCCCAACAGTAGAAGCGAATCTTTCCACAGTTCGTGAAAAAATCCAACGGGTGAACCTCCACACCAATTGTTGCTGTTTGAGACAAAACCACGACAACAAGTGAGATAAACGCAAATAAAGACAAACGTATAAGCATAAATCATTAACCACAAATAATTCTTAATAAGGAAAAAGAATCTCACGTTCATATTTCTTCTCAAATTCACCGGTAAGATGCCTTTTCACGAAAGTTGTCTTTCCTGTAAACATTCAACATCATATAATTATATAATAAAACTCATATTGGTGATGAACAAGTCGATACAGAAATTCTATTTTAGAAAGAACCTAGATCGTTACAAAAAGAACACGGAAAACCAGACAAACAATAGCAATTGCAAAATAACGCAAACCCTAACCCTAACGGTTTTGAATCAAGAAATAATGAAAGTGGATCACCGAAAAGAAGGAAGAGGTGATTCACCTGTCCCACCGTCACCGACGATGACGAGCTTGAAACTCGGGTAGTCAACTGTTTGCTGATTCGGCAAAGCCTGCGACGCAAAAGATAATGTATAACGAATGGGCAGAGAAAATTGAGAAAAAAAAAATGAAAAACACAAAGATCGAAAGAGAACCATTGTGAAAGAAGCTGTGACTGAGAGAGGAGACACAGGGAAATGAAAGCAAGGGTTTACAATAGTTTCTTGCAAGAGAGTCCCTCCTAGCGTTAACCTCACGCACCTCTTCCACCTGGACTGTGCTTTTTCGGTCTAATGATATTTTTCTTATAAATGGGCCTCCAGAGATAATTAATTACAAACTTTTACATTCTGCACCCCAATACTTTTCGAGCTGCACACCCATAAAAACTGAAATTCCAAAACATATGCATATTTATTTTAAAAATAAATTATGAGTGGAATTTTGCTTTTGCAATTTGTTGACCTTCTCGATTTTACACCCTAAAACAATGAAAATAATATTTTTGTATTTTTAGAACGTACAATCTTAATTAAAAAAAAATGTATTTTGAAATAGATAATCTAAAATATATTTTTTATTTTATATTTCAGAACATTTCAAAGTACATAATTTATATTTTAAAATATATCTTTTATTTTATAAGGTGTGTTCTAAAATATATTTCTAGATTTAGAAAATACATTCTATATAGCAAATTTTTGCACATTTTAAAAAGTATTTCCATATCCATAAAATACATTCTTGAATGTGTGATTCAGAATACATATACAGTTTTGTCATTTCATCACTACATATGGTGCAGCTTCAAAAGTTTGGGGGTGCAGAATGTAATCCCCTTTATTACATTCACAGTCTAACACTGTCCATTATCCTCCAACCAGAAACCAGCCCATAGATATAAATATCTTTTTAATACCACATTTTTTATTTTGTTTTCTACTCTCCTTTTCTCTGCATTAAACTGGGGTATACTCTCTAATAAGTTTTCTTTTATAGTTGAAAAACTTACTAAAAATTTATCAACAAAATTAATAGTAGACGAGATTATTAATAGCAAAATCATCTTGATTTGCAATAAAGAGAAGAGATTGTACATATAAACCTATTAATAATCAATTTTAATAAGCAATTTCTCTTTTCTTAAAGGAGTTTAGGTCCATTAGGATTAAAAAAATTAGATTTTTTATATTGTGATCAGATTTTTTCTTGTACCTTTTTGGAATTAGTTTTTTTTTTACGGATTTGTTTTAACAGATAAGGCCTTAGTTCTTGTAGCAGCATATTTCTTAGTGTCTTCAGTGATGATGTGAGTGATAATGATTAGTAAGAACATCTATTTATATATGTACTTTAGTTGTTGTTTATACTGCAGAAGTTTCTCAATCAAAACTTCTGAAACAAATTTATTAAGTAGAACAATATTCTCAGCTTTAATGTCTTCAAGTAGCTTGTAATATTCACTAATTTGAATCTTGAGGTCTTTGTCCTCTATCATTTTCCAGCAATAATAGTTTCTAATAACGAATCTTTGTCGGACGACATTTTTAATAGTGTTTGAGGATAAGAGAATCTTAGATTTCATTTTCTTGTAAGAGAAATACACATCTAACAAGTCGTTAGATAATGCACTTAACAAGGTGTGACGACATACTTTATTTATAGTGAATCCAATCTTTAATTTGTTTTATAAGAGGACTAGAGTTGAGTTTAGACAAATGTCGTAAGTGCATAGATAACTGCGAACATGTCTAATAAACATGCGTTCCTGCCAACATCAAAAGTTTCAACTTGAGAAAATTATACATCAAAGATGATAGTTGTTGTAAAGCACTATTTGACATCTTCCAGTGTAAAGTTGTTGTTTTCCATACATCAAATATAGAATTGTTTTCCATACATCAAATGTAGAGTTGTTTTCCATACAATCAAGATTATTGTTTAAAACTATTATAAACACAAATAAAGTTATATTCCAAAAATATGAAAAGATTACTGTCTTTAAAAACCTAAAAATTAATATCTTTCGAAAACTTATTTAAGATACCGAAAATATCAAAACTAAGATACAAGATGATACTGAAAATATTAAAACTAAAAGATACCGAAAATATCAAAACTAAGATACAAGATGATACTGAAAATATTAAAACTAAGATAGGAGAATATCAAAATTAACAAATAAGCTCTTTTATGATAATATAACCCAAAATTTAGAGAATAAAATTGGAGAAAGAGAGAAGGGAAAAGTGAAGTTATAATTTTCAGAAGAATAAAAACTCTATTTATAGAGGATATAGAAACTCTAGTGAGTAAACAATTTTGAACCGTCAAAGAATAAGGAACGAAAGTAAAAAAAAAAATGGCTTGCTGCTTCAACACAAATTTTGCGTTCGAAAATGAGAAAGCTTCAAACCCCTATCCTCAACGATGCCAAGATTTCAGAACTTATGAAAAACACAAAAGAACTGCCCAAAAAATCGCCACATGTCTGGATTCGAACGTTGCCGTTTGTTGTTTTACCCTTACCCGGAGATACATTTTGCAATACTTCTATTTCAGTTTCTAATAAATTCAACTGTTTTCCTAAAATAATTTTACAAATTAAAAACAATCACAAATTAGTCTTTTCCCAATGTCTGAAAAGATAATTACTATATTTTATATTAAAATAAATTTGCTTATGTTATGTGAAAATCAGACATGTTTAAATACATGTTCAAGTATCAAGTTTAAACACACGTGTACTGTGAAAAGCAACCAATTTTGTCTTCACTGTTGTTGGATAAAATGGGATCGCACAGCTTCGTATATATTAGAGGACAAAAAATGTCCGAACAACCAATCCGAACACCCACAATATAGTAAAAATGAGACACTCAATTTAAGCAACGGATCTCAGATAATAATTGAATTCAGATATCGAATTCAAATCCAAAAATGTCAACACTAAACCCCCAAAATTACTTCAGTAGCAGACACTACACTGATCCTCTACTCAAAAGTGTCATCGTCATCGTCAGGAAGGGGCTGACTGGCAGCTGCAGCAAGCTCAGCTTCATGCCTGCAAAAGCCACCAACACATAAATATAGGAAGTTTAAAATTAAAGAAACAATCATCTCAAATGAAAACAATAATACGATATAAAGACCACCTTCATGAAACAAGCAATGTATTTGTGGAATTTAAAATATGAACGAGATGAAGGTTAAATTAATTCACTTTGTTTGGATGTTGATGTTTGCAGGGAAGGAGTATTGGGAAACAACTCCCATGCCCCACGATAATTAAATTTTGAATTATGGGAGTCACTTTTTCCTACAATTCTCCTCATTTCCTACAATCCACTTTTATAAAGCATTTTTAACTCAACGCAAATTGGCAATCATAAAACATAAATCAGGTAAAAGGGTGATGGAATCGGATAAAAGATGTAGCTCATGACAGATGCACTTACTGTTGTTGTGCAGCTAAATCAATCTGAACTTCAGGTGGAGCCAATGCAGGAGATTCAACAAAATGCAAGTTAGGATCACTGCAAAAAATGACACAAGTAGCAAAATATAAGTTCATATTCATATTAAAATGTAAATAAATAGAAAGCATGAAGTGAGAATTCGGTGGCTCTACCCTGCAAGTTTACGAGCAAGATACAAAAATGGCTTCTCAAAGTTGTAGTTACTCTTAGCTGAGATCTCATAGTACTGCAGGTTTTTCTTCCTGTGGAAAGTAACCTGCTTCGCCTTCACCTGCCTGTTCTTGACATCCACCTTGTTACCGCAAAGAACAATTGGGATGTTTTCACATACCCTGCAAAATCATTAGGCAGAAATTGCCCAAGGTGTCAAAAAAACCACACAATTCCAAAAAATTAGAGACAACACATTTAAAATGGTTTAGAGGATTTCATTTACAAACCTGCAAAGATCACGATGCCAGGTAGGGACATTTTTGTATGTTAATCGGGCAGTAACGTCAAACATGATAATCGCACATTGCCCATGAATACTGCAACATAAAACACCACCGTTTTAACACAAGCAATAGGAGTTTGCATAACTAAAATCCAACCAGAACTTACAGACACTTCCAGTACAACAAATTAAAAACCTCAAAGTAGTAATGAAATTCTATCCATCTAAAAAGATTAAACCCAACAGAAATAAAAACTACAAATGCAAGTAACTACCATACAAAGCAACAACGCCAACTCCAATACAGGGTAACCTATCAAAACATATGCAAAAAGTGTCCTGTCCTGGCAAGGTTTGTTCACACAAATTTGAAACCAAATGACTTACTAGTATCCATCTCTGAGGCCACCAAACTTCTCCTGTCCAGCAGTATCCCAGCAGTAGAATCGAATCTTTCCACAGTTAGTGAAAAAATCCAATGGGTGAACCTCCACACCGATTGTTGCTGTTAAGGACAACCAAAATCGAGATAAACAATAAGTTTAATGTGAAAAACCATAGACACAGAACCTTAATCTTGATTTCATTATAAAAACGAATCTTACGTTCATATTTCTTCTCGAATTCCCCAGTAAGATGCCTTTTCACAAAGGTTGTTTTTCCTGCAAATTTCGTAACAAATAAGCTCATATGCCAATGCATGACCATGTCGCTACAGCAGAACAACTTTTAATAAATGAAAAAACAGGTTAATCGGCGAAAATAAGAGTGAGAAAAAGGAAGAAAAGCCTACCAGTGCCACCGTCGCCGACTATTACGAGTTTGAAACTTGGGTAATCAACAGTTTGCTGATTGGGCAAAGCCTGAAAATGAAAGATCAAATTCGAATCAAAAGCTACAAGAAAATTTGAAGAATAAGTGATTTTGTAAAGAACGAGCGTGTACCATGACAGAGAGAGCTTTCGGTTCGAGGCGGTGAGAGAAGAGGTTCGAGAATGAGTGAGGAGCGAGGGTTTTGCAGAGGAAGGGTTTTCGAATTTACTTATAGACAGGTGTAAGAGCGTCTCTTCCAGCGTCAACATGACGCAGCATTCTCCACCCTTGGATTAAATGACAGATTCAATCTCAATTTCAAATTTCAAACCACCACCCCACAACTACTTTTGCACATTATCCAACCCTACTTATTCAGATTTTTCTTACAAAATAAATAGTATTAATAACGTTTATCAAGTATATAATAATAGTTTTTATGTCTAATTTGGATGATATGATCAAAATATACTGTCACTATATTCTATTTAATAATACATTCTATTTTAAGATATATATATATATATATACTAAGATTAAGCATATTCTCTCATTCTTCTTCTTTCTTTATACTTTGCTATGTTATCCGAAAAAACAAATACAGTAAAAAAAAATATTATTTGAACAGTTTTACCTAACACCACGGAAGACAGCTCCCGGATGCTAAACCTATGCTGATTAAAGATTTAATAATTTAAAAAATAAGAAATACTTTACATTATGTTAATCGTCATTCATCGATCCCACACCTTAAAACTTTTTTTCTTAATTTCTTGTTTATTAAAATACTATGTTTTATTTTATCCTGATATATATGAAGGATGCTGGACTACACCATCAAAGTAATGAACAATGTTAGGCAGAATTAGGTTATATTATCAGCAGTGCTTCCTAATTATTTCCATGTGACATATTTTTAAAATGTTTGTTCTAATTTGACTATTGTTTGATAATTTGAGATAAATATTTTTTTTTTGGTCAATTGTACATTCCATCCCACCCAATTTTTAATCAATTTACATGTACTTATTATAATGCAGGAATGGAAAAATAAATAAATAAATATAATTATTTTACTTCTTAGGTTTTGCCCAACAAACTTAAAACATATTTAAAAGCAAAAGTACATAATATGTTGTCTAAACATTAAAAATCGCTGATCAGATGTATAATCAAGTACAGCATGGCGCTACACAAGCAATCCTACACTTGCAATATCACATGCAGTGCTTTGAAGTTAAATTGGACTAATTCTAAAAACAAAAATAAGATTATACATACAGAAACAAAAATATTATTTAAGTTTTAAAGATAAAGTACAAATAAAAAATTAATAGTGATAAAAATTACAAAACTGATACACTAAAAGGCACATAAATTAAAATGACACATAAATTAAAATATGGCCATATATTTTGTTCTTTAATTTTATTTTATAGTATTTATATATTTATATTTATTATTTTAAATTGTAATTTAATAGCAGTTTAATCACAAATCAAATAACCAGAAACTACTATTCTACCAAATCAGCAACAAACTAATAAAACTACAAACCAAATTTCACGCCCATAACGTTGAACCTATACTGGTTCATCAAATATTCATTGAGAATTTCTCTCAAAAAATTGTCAAAAAATAGCTGTATAAAAAAAAAAAAAAACTAGACATCCTAAAATCCTATTAAAATTAAGTTACTTGTGTTTCTCATAAATTTATCTCTAAGTTTTTCTAAAATAATTTTACAAATATAAAACAATCACAAATTAATCTTTTCCTCCTAATGTCTAAAGAGATAATTACTATACCACTTTACATTAAAAAAATAACTTGTTTATGTTCTGCCAAAATCAGCCCCATTATTCTTATTGCTACAAATTTATCTAACTTTTTTCTAAAATAATTTTACAAATATAAAACAATCACAAATTAATCTTTTCCTCCTAATGTCTGAAAAGATAATTACTATTTTACATTAAAAAACAACTTGTTCTGCCAAAATCAGACCCATTATTCTTATTGCTATAGATCTAATTAATATTAGGAGCCTAACTACCACTGAAAGGCAACCAATTTCAATACTGTTGCAAGTATGAAGTTTAAATACATGGAAAAAAGTAACCAAATTTTGCCTTCACTGTTTGATAATAACCAATCAAATGGGATCGCACAGCCTCGTATATTAGGAAGACAAACATTGTCCGAACAACCAATCCATAATGATTGAATTCAGATATCGAATTCAAATCCAAAAATAAACCCCCAAAATTACTTTAGTAGCATACAATACCAACAATAAGGATGACATTCCATAAACACACTACACTGATCTCTACTCAAAAGTGTCATCATCATCGTCAGGAAGGGGCTGACTGGCAGCAGCAGCAAGCTCAGCTTCATGCCTGCAAAAGTCACCAACACATAAATATAGGAAATTTAAAGCATTATGACCTTCATGAAAGAAACAATCATATCAAATGAAAACAATAACATTCATGAAACAAGCAATATAGTTGTGGAATTTAAAATATATGAACGAGATGGAGGTTAAATTAATTCACTTTGTCTTAGATGTTGATTTTGGCAGGGAAGGAGCATTGGGAAACAATTCCCATGCCCCATGATAATTCAACTTTACATTATCGAAGTCACTATTTCCTACAATTCTCCTCACTTCCTACAATCAACTTTTATAGCATTCTCAACATAAAACGCAAATTGGCAGTCATAAAACACAAATCAGTTAAAAGGGTGATGGAGTCGGATAAACGATGTAGCTCATGACAGATGGGCTTACTGTTGTTGTGCAGCTAAATCAATTTGAACTTCAGGTGGAGCCAATGCAGGAGATTCAACAAAGTGCAAGTTAGGATCACTGCAAAAATGACACAAGTAGCAAAATATAAGTTGATATTCATTTTAAAATGTAAATAACTAGATATTATGAAGTGAAAATTCGGTGGCTCTACCCTGCAAGTTTACGAGCAAGATACAAAAATGGCTTCTCAAAATTGTAGTTACTCTTAGCTGATATTTCATAGTACTGCAAGTTTTTCTTCCTGTGGAAAGTAACCTGCTTGGCCTTCACCTGCCTATTCTTCACATCGACCTTGTTACCGCAAAGAACAATTGGGATGTTTTCACATACCCTGAAAAATCATTTAGGCAGAAATTGCCCACGGTGTCAAAAAAACCAAACCACACAATTCCAAAAAATTAGAGACAAAGACATTCAAAACGGTTTAGAGGATTTCGTTTACAAACCTGCAAAGATCACGATGCCAGGTAGGGACATTTTTGTATGTTAATCGGGCAGTAACGTCAAACATGATAATCGCACATTGCCCATGAATACTGCAACGTAAAATACCGTTTAACACAAGCAATAGGAGTTTGCATAACCTCATGGTAGTAATGAAATACTATACATCTAAACACCTTAAACCTAACAGAAATAAAAAGTACAAATGCGAGTAACTACCATACAAAGCAACAACGCCTACTCTGATACGGATTAACCAATCAAAACACATGCAGAAAATGAGATTGAAATAGAAAGTTAAGTGTACTGGTACGGTTTGTTCACACAAATTTGAGACCAAATGACTTACTAGTATCCATCTCTGAGGCCACCAAACTTCTCCTGTCCAGCAGTATCCCAGCAGTAGAATCGAATCTTTCCACAGTTAGTGAAAAAATCCAATGGGTGAACCTCTACACCGATTGTTGCTGTTAAGGACAAGCAAAATCGAGATAAACAATGAGTTTAATGTGAAAAACGATAGAACCTTAATCTTGATTTCATTATAAGCGAATCTTACGTTCATATTTCTTCTCGAATTCCCCAGTAAGATGCCTTTTCACAAAGGTTGTCTTTCCTGCAAATTTCGTAACAAATAAGCTCATATGCCAATGCATAACCTAGATCGCTACAAAGGAATAACTTTAAATAACTGAAAACACAGGTAAATGGCGAAAATAAGAACGAGGAAAAAGAAGAAAAGCTGACCAGTGCCACCGTCGCCGACTATTACGAGTTTGAAACTTGGGTAATCCACGGTTTGCTGATTGGGCAAAGCCTGGAAATGAAAGATCCAATTCGAATCAAAAGCTACAAGAAAATTTAAAAAACAAGTGATTTTGTGAAGAAAGAGCGTACCATGATAGTGTTTGTTGCTGTGGAGAGTAGAACTGGGTCGTTTTTGAGGAGGCGGTGAGGAGTAGAGGTTCGAGAACGAGGGACGAGGGTTTTATAGAGGAAGGGTTTTCAAGTTATTTATAGATACAGAGCCTCTTCCAGCGTCTACATGACGCAGCATTCTCCACCCTTGGATTAAATGACAGATTCAATCTCAATTTCAAATTTCAAACCACCACCCCCACAACTATTTTTGCACGTTATCCAACCCTACCTCTTCAGATTTTTTTTTTTTTTTTCAAAATAAATAGTATTAATAACGTTTATCAAATATATAATAATAGTTTTTAAGTCTAATTTGGATTATATGATCAAAATATACTGTCACTATATTCTATTTAATAATATAATATATTTTAATATATAAATATATATATTAAGATTATACATATTCTCATTCTTCTTCTTTATGCTTTACTATGTTATCAAAAAGATAAATACAGTAAAAATGCCATCTAACTAAATTTGGAAGTTTCCCTTTATTTATTAACTTTTTGATATTCACAGTTTTTTTTATTGTGGCAATGATTTAGTACATTTTTCACTGAGCAGAATCAAGATAATTTTAAATCAGAGTAAAAAAATAAACTATAATTAAATCTGTCACGTTTACAATTTTGATATTCTGTAGGACAAAAGATATAATCTAAAATTTAAATTTGTATTTTTATTGTTTTGTGTATATAGAGAGTATATATATTTAGTCTTTATAATTGATTTTCTTTATGTAAGTGACATAATTTACAAATAGTATGTTATTTCAATTTAACATGACTCCATATACATAGTATTGTTAATTTGGTTTTTTATCATGAAAATTTTTAGCTCGTCTTAGGTAATTTTTTATTGACTTATATTATCTCAAAAGATTAAAAACATTATTGTTTATGAAGAGCAAATGTCAAGTTTTCTCAACAGGATATTGACTAAGACATTCTGCTATATAGCAAAAAGCATAAAGCAACCAATTATCTATTGAGTTATATATAAGAGCGTGTTCAAAAACAAAACGTAAACAATAATATATTTTCAAAAAAAATAAAGCATGAGTTATTAAAAGGCATTAACAACCATCAGTTATTAAACCATATATACTGTGATAAAAAGCATGATCAACCAACTATTTTAGAAAAATATGAGCATTCATAACAATATATAATAACATTAAATTATATTTAAAAAGTGAAAGTATTTATAAAAACATTTAAGTTTATATTATATATGAACTCAAATAAAAATATCACTATTATACACGTCAACATCTTTAAAATAAACAGCGTTAAGTCATATATTATTTTTGTTTTTAAATTAGTTAATATAGTAACTAATTATTTTTGTTTCTAAATTAGTTATTATTTAATAATCTTTTATAGTGTATCTAATTGAATAATATGTTAATTTATTTTAAAAATTTAGACATTGTTTTAATATGTATTTTTAAACTATTAAAAAAGTTTTAAAAGTTCATTCATCCTTATCATAAGAATCAATTCAAATAAATTATTTACCTTCGCAGTCTTTTTTTTTTTAATAAATTCTTAAAATTTATGGATTTTGAAGCATGAGTTAAAATGATGGATGATGATGATTTGGTTAAGAATTTTTTTGTTATCTTAAGAAATTATTTGTCTTTAAAAGGCGTGTCTAATATTTTACGAAGTTATGGCAACAAAATATTTCTGTAATATTTGATTATTTAAATTAGTATTCAAAACCACCTTTTAATTAATGTGTAAATGGAAAAAAATATTTAAAAAAATTACTCCTAAATAAAAATATAAAATGCATGAGTAAATGAAACTAATAAAAAAAGTCAATGATAACATAAATCTTATTGATATTTAAAATGAGTCATGACATGGTATGATCCAAATTATTCTAAATAAAAATGAAAAATTTTTATGCAATTGATTTAAATGCATCTTTATGAATGACAATAATGTAATAATGATATCTCTTAAGGCTTACAAAGACTGATCAAGGTTACATCATCGATGACAGGACCACATAGCGAAACGTGGTCGTCACTTCTCACGATGTAGAAGGTGCTAAGGAACACGATGTGTGTTCTTATACTAAGAGTCACAAACTTGAGACTTGCACGCTTAGATCCACCTTTGCCTTTGGACTCGTAAGACACCTTCACACTGTCTTTGCCTGCATATGCTTCAACACTCAGTGACCCTTTGCATGAATCACCAGCATCTCCCACAGCAAAAGAGAGCACGTAAGTTTTGCCAGGAATGTTTCTGGCCACTTGTGCAATGACACTTTCTTTTCCTCCTTTTAGCTCCATGGCCCTTTTCCCTTCAGGAACTGAGAAATGGTCTGAGTCTATGTATTTAACAACTTTTAGGGACTCCACCACCCATCCCGGTATGGGCCAAGCTCAAACTCTCCATTTGCCACTGATCATGCAACCATATATTATACGATGTTGCAATATTATATCTAATCACAATATTTATATATGTGTTTTTGTAGCTTACCATCCGCAAAGGAGAAGGCGACATGGAAGCAGCAGAAGAGCGCCAAAAGAAAAGAGAACCTTCCCATGTTAGAGGAGAGAGATATTGGAAGATGAGAAAATTGAGAGAATAGCTTGTAGCATAGAAGGAACTGATGAAGGCCTTATATGCATGCTTCATTATGAACAGGCACCAAGGTTATGCAATTCACATGTTGTTCTCATTCTGACTTGTTTTTTCACATTTAAATATGAACTACTCTCGGATATTTTCTGGTGTAGGTCGCAGACAATAGCTGTTCAATATCACATGCTACGTGGAGTTTGCACTTTTCAAATGCTACGTTAAACCTTTACCTTTAAGGAATTGCACAGTTTGTTACGTAACCATATATTTATTTCCCTATCGTTACTGTATTACACTTACTGCATTCCTTAATTCACTCTTCTTTGCCTCATTGTATAAATAGGATAATTGTAATCTTTCACTGTGAATAACAAAAGCTTTATTTTCTTTTCTTTCTTTTATATCTTCTTTCTTAGTTTTCTCATATGGTATAGAGCCACATTATGGCTTCATCTACTATTGAAACCACCACCATAGAAATTTTTTTTGCTTTCGCATCCTCATCCTTTCTTCCCCACACCTTCTTCACACCAATTAACTTGAAACTGGACGATGACAATTTTTTCATATGGAAACATCAAGTATTAGCAACCATTCGCGAACTCAAGCTCTATCATTTCTTAGATAATTCTTCCACTCCGCCACAATTTCTCAATGTTGAAGATACTACTGCACAACGTATGAATCCTGCCTTCACAAATCATGAGCAACAAGATCAACTACTTGTAACTTGGCTCCTTGCATCCATGTCTAATTCCATATTAACCAAGATGGTTGGCCTTGACTCCACCCATCAAATATGGTCCAAACTGCATGTTTATTATGCATCCCAAACATGTGCTCGTGTGAAGCAGTTGCGTTTCCAACTTCGCAACCCTAAACGTGACAGAAGTATCACTGTTTTTCTGTTTTTCTTCTTGATATCAAGAAGACCGTAGATACCTTGGCTGCAGTAGGTTCTCCTATCTCAACAGAAGATCACATAGAAGCAATTCTTGATGGTCTTCAAGAAGAATATGACTCGTTTGTAACAACTATCACTTCGCAGCTTGATCCCTATACTGTAGAAGACGTTGAATCTTTGTTGCTGACACAAGAAGAAAGATTTGAGAAGAATCGTGTTACTAGAGAACATCTTCTACAAGCTAATATGGCTACAACCTTTTCATCTCCTACTGCAACTATGTTTGCTAGACCCAGATTCACTTCATCTATGTCCAAGAATGGTCGTGGTCAGTTCTGAAATCAACATCCTTCAAAAACTAACAGATCTTTTGGTTCAAGAAATCCTAATAAACAATCTTTGACTCCTACTTTCAATATGCAAAATCCACGCACTCAGTATTAGATACGCAACAAATTTGGTCACTCTGCATTAAATTGTTGGTATCTTTATGAATCTTCTCCCTCAACAATCAATGCAAATACCTCTCAGTTCACCTCCTTTACACAAGATAACGAAGAAGCATATATTCTTGGGACTCCATCAACTCTTCATGACCTTTTGTGGTATCCTGATAGCGGTGCCACTCATCATCTTACACCAAATGCATCTACTCTTAATCACAAAACACCATATACTAGATTTGAAATGGTAAAGATAGGTAATAACACAGGTTTGTCTATAAAGAATATTGGTTTTGCCACTTACACTACACCACATTTTTCTACCAAATTTTCTTTGACTCACTTATTACATGTGCCCTCCATATCTAAAAATCTACTAAGTGTGTCCAAATTTGCTCGTGATAATCATGTATTTTTGAGTTTCATGCTGATCATTGTCCTGTCAAACATCAGGAAACAAAGCAGACTCTTCTTCACGGAAAGGTTAAGGATGGCCTATATGTGTTTCAAGATTTCATTCCTACTAATAAACTTTCGGTGAATACATCATCTGATGCACCAAATATAGACTTGTACACTTTATGGCACAAACGCTTTGGACATGCAAATTCCAATGTTATTCATCGTATAATGAAACAGTGCAATCTTCATATACTTCATATACCTGCCAAACAACAATTTTGTGATACTTGTGCAATATCTAAAGCTCATCAGTTACCATTTACAGATTCTGCTACTGTTTATACTTCACCTTTAGAATTAGTTTTCATTGATATATGGGGTCCTTCACCTGTTCCTTCATCAAGTGGTGCACGATATTATATAGCTTTTCTTGATGCTTATACAAGATATGTTTGGTTATATCTGATTCAAAATAAATCTCAAGCCATAACCATTTTCAAATCTTTTAAACTATATTCAGAAAAACAAACTGGTTTTCCAATAAAGAGTATTCAAAATGATAACGCAAAAGAATTTATTGCTTTTTGTTCTTTTCTTGATGAACATGGGATCCAACATCGCCTAACCTGTCCACACACTCATAAGCAGAATGGCTCAATTGAGAGGAAACATCGTTATATCACATAAATGGAATTATCCCTTCTAGCAGGTGCTAATCTTCCTTTAAATTTTTGGGGTGAAGCCTTTTCTATTGCTGTTACAATTATCAATGTTCTTCCAACTGTGGTGTTAAACTATGATAGTCCATATCAACTATTGTTTCATAAAGAACCAGATTATAAGTTTTTTAAAACATTTGGGTGTGCCTGTTACCCTCTTTTAAGACCGTATAATTTCAAAAAGTTTGATTTCAAATCCTCACTATGTATATTTTTAGGCTACAATAATATTCACAAAGGCTACAAATGCTTAGCTCTAAATGGTAAAGTGTACATGACACGACATGTACTTTTTAATGAAACACTTTTTCCATATAATATACAACAAAATCCTTTTATTACCCCACTTGACCAATTCAATCAATCCTTTTCTAATACTCAAACTTTAACTATTTTACAGCCTGCTCTCAATACCGATGACTCACATAATACTGTTAATGTAAATAAAAAAAATTTTGTACCTTCTGCCCCTTCTGTGTCTTCTGTGATTTCTTCTACACCTATCTCTTCTGCAGATACTAACAATGAAAGTAGACATCAAAATGAACATCATATGCTCACACGATCCAAAGCAGGAATTTTCAAACCTCACATCTTCAATGCTTCCACTGATTTATCAATACCAGTATCTGTCAAGTAGGCTCTACAGATACCGCATTGGTACAAGACTATGCAAGATGAGTATAATGCACTGATAGAAAACAACACATGGTCTCTCACTGAACTTCCCAAAGGTGCTACACCTATAGGATGCAAATGGATATTCAAAATCAAATATAATGCAGATGGCACATTCCAACGTCACAAAGCACATTTAGTTGCCAAGGGATTTCACCAACAACATGGTTTTGATTATTCAGAAACATTCAGTCCAGTTGTTAAACCATCAATTATAAGCATAGTGCTCACTGTGGTTGTTTCAAACAATTGGCCAGTCCATCTAATAGACATAAATAATGCCTTTCTCTATGGGGACTTGAAAGAAACTGTGTTCATGCTTCAACCTCCAGGACTTGAATCCGCTATTCACTCTCTGGTTTGCAAACTTAATAAAGCCATTTATGGCTTTAAACAAGCACCATGCTCATAGTTTCATAAGCTAAGTGCTACTCTTTCATCTCTTGGTTTTTCATCAACAAAGAGTGATTCTTCTTTATTTGTTAAGTTTCATAAAACTCATACAATGATGGTTCTAATTTATGTTGATGATATCATTATCACAAGAACCTCTACGTCTCATATTCAAGCTCTTATTTCATGTCTTCGTCAACACTTTGCTTTAAAGGATATGGGCAGACTTTACTATTTTCTAGGCATAAAAGCTAGTTGGACAACTAATGGTGACCTTCATCTGAGTCAAACAAAATATATAAAAGATCTTTTCAACAAATCTAATATGTCTTCAGCAAGACCACAACTATCACCAATGATATCTTCTACTCGCATTGCTCAAGATGGGTCTACAACTTTCTCAGACACTTCTCTGTATAGATCTATAGTTGGATCACTTCAATATCTTATTCTAACATGTCCAGAAATTTCCTATAGTGTAAATAAGGTGTGTCAGTTCATGTACAACCCTCAAGAACACCATTGGAAGTCTGTCAAACGTATTTTACGCTACTTAGCAGGAACTATACACCATGGTCTTCTTCTAAGAAAGAGTCCTCATCTTCATATCCAAGCCTTTGCTAACGCTAATTGGGGTTTAGACCTAATGACCAAAAATCCACCACAGGCTACACAATTTACCTTGGAATAAATCCTATTTCTTGGTCTTCTCACAAGCAAAAAGTTGTTTCAAGAAGCAACACTAAAGCTGAATATCGTAGTGTAGCAGTTGCCCTTGCAAATATCAAGTGGGTTTCAAATCTTTTCCAGGAACTTCATCTATCTTCATCTACACAAAAAATATATTCGGATAATCAAGGAATTGTTCTTCTAGCAGCAAATCCCATCATGCACTCCAAAACCAAACACTTCGAACTTGACCTACATTTTGTGCGTGATTCGATTCAGATGAAATAACTGAGTTTATCCCACATTCCAGGAATTCTTCAAATTGCGGACATTCTAACTAAACCACTCTCTGGATCATCCTTTATTCCCTTACGTGATAAATTAATGGTTATTAATAACCTAACAATTAATTTAAGGGGGATGTTACGTAACCATATATTTATTTCCCTGCCGTTACTGTATTACTGTTACTGCATTACCTAACCCACTCTTTTTTACCTCACTGTATAGATAGAATAATTGTAATCTTTTGCTGTGAATAACAAAAGCTTTATTTTTTTCTCTCTCTTTTATATTTTCTTTCTTAGTTTTCTCATACAATTATTACGAGATTCAAATATGGAATGTGGATGAATGTGTTTTAAATTATTTTACATTTAAATATTTTGTTTGTATAACTTTATTTAATTTTATTAAATTTTAATTTTCTTTTTAAAAATAAAGTATTTTAATTAAATATAAAAATATTTAACCATCAAATAATGGTTAATAAATTGATATATCAATATTAGTGAAGACAAAAAATGGATGTGATGAAAAAAATAGTAAAGAATTGAAGATGAAAAATGAATGGAAATGGTAGAAGACATGGAAAAGTTAAAGTTCTATTTCTTTTAGTCACTGTCTGAAACATGCCACGTGCAATTCTTGACAGGATTACGGCGCCAAGTAACGTTCGAAACTCAATTCAATTAACACCATAAGCCCATCTTCATCGGAAACATATATTTTATTATTGTTTTGAATGAACAAACTATGATCTATTAATTCATATACAGATTGTGATGTCAGTCGTTTAGATAAACCTGCCCGTGGCAAAGGTCGTTATTGCAAAAAGAAATCTTAATTATTTTAAAAGAAAAAAGATAAATTAAAAATTTGCTTGATAACTTGATATCATCCTTAATATGTATTAATAACAACAAGTTCCGACGTTAAATAACAAATTGGTTAATATGTTGATTTTTAAATAAAAAGGTTAAAATTATCATTTTTTAACTTTTCTTATGAACCGATTTTTCTCCGTTTGGGTTGGTTTTTGGATTGGTTTGTTACCGGTTCTGTATTAGTTTAGTCCTTTCTCAAACTAAATAGAAAATCAACTAGTTTTTTTTTTTTTATTATTATTATTATAAATTGTTGCTTCTTTTATAAACAAATATTTTAAATTTTATTTTATATTAATGAATTCTGTAGGTATATCAGATTCTACTGTTAAAATCAGGTTATATTAGCAACAGGAAACTAATTTATACCCCTTTATTGCTGGAATTTAGATATTTTATTTTCTATTAAGAAAAGATACAGCCATTTTAAACTTTAAATCTTCTACAAAATAGACATTGAACTTTCATCACAATTATTATTATTATTATTATTATTTATTTTAATATAAATATATTTGTCGTGACGAATATCATCAATCAAAGAAAAGGGAAGAAGAGATCATATATGAATTTTGTTCCTGGTTGGATTCGTACAGCCATTGATTTGTCAACAATGTCAACAAGCACGGATTGAATATGAGAAATCACATGGCCTATTCAATTGTTCATTATGCTTAGCAAATATAACAATTCATCATATTGTATAATTTATAAGAAAATCATTGCACAAAAAATCCCTAATTTCTTCAACATATAAAAATATATGAAATGTAAGTATCCATATGAAATCAATCATAATCTATAACCTATTGTGCACTTGAAGATTAATAAAAATACAATTAACTTTAATTTCATGAAATATATAAAAGGTCGATTACAATATATATCTTTATGGGCTATATCATAAAACTCACGATCTTTGAAAAAAATTGTTCAATATAATAACTATTTATCCTCTTATTTTTATGTAAAAAGTATAAGAACAATTCAAATTAAGGATAATTTATATCGAGTTTCAATTTGGTAATGTTAACTTATAGTATATTTCTATTGATTATTGAAGTTGTATAAGTTATAATAGTATATCTTGATGTTTAGAATTATTCGCAGACATCTATCTGAAAGGAAGAAAAGTGAAGAGACTAATTAATATATTTATATGTATATTTTATTTAATAATTTTTATTTTGCATTGTCAATAATTATTATGTTGAATTAGACGAAATGTTATATTTCTTACATTAGTAATATTTTATATGTAGTTTCAAATATACATTAAGAATGTACCATTTTATCATATTACCTATTATTACATTGAAAAATAATATAAAATTGTTTTAGAAAAAAGATAATAGTTGTTTTTGAAAGTATTAATTTATAATTTTTATTTATTACTAATTATGTCTTTTAATATTATCTTGACTTGTATATTTATTATCGAGATTACCTATTAAATAAAATTAAAAGTCATGTAAAATCTTGTTACGTCAGTTTGGCTAAGTACAATTTAAACCTTTCACTTCGATTTTAATTGGTGATCGCTCTAATTTGAAGAGAGTTCACAAAGCAATTTATAAATATTAAAATTATTTTTTTATTTAAAGAAATAGAAATTTGAATTCTAATCAGATTATTTGAATTTGGATACACAAATATCTAAATAGAAGCGAATCGAAATTTATGGATATTTTCCCCAAACCTAATTTTCTAGAGTTGTCAATTGAGAAGGTAGTTAAAGATGAAACATACTATATGTAATTTTGATATGATTTAGAAAGAATTTATTTAATTTCAGAATTAAAAATAAATTTAAAAACGAGAATAGAAAGAATACATGAAAAGACAAGGTGAAGAAGAAAAGGTTATGAAACTCATAAAGTAACACTAGCGAGCACGGAATGCTTGCATGTGATCACGTGTCTAGTTTGGTTGAGGCCGTTACACAAAAGATACGTGATTTCCCAAACTTTAGTTAGTTATACGTACATCTACGTCCTTTGTGTACACATATATGTGTAATCTGCAATTAACTCCATTTGTTTTGGGTTTTCACAAAACTTGCATCCATGGATTCTGCAGAGAAGAAGCAATACGGTGTTCTTACCTGTAACTCTATATGTGCACGACTCTTAATTTTGCGGCCCCAAACACGAGCCTGTATGAAGAAGAAGCCTAGTTGAAACCAACGTTTCAAGTTTCGCACGCAAAACAAAATTCAGGTTTCTGGTTTCTCTTTCTCTCTCAGCGAGAAAGTGTGAGAAGAAATTAGGATCAATGGCTAGATCAACGGTGAAGCGTGTGAAGGATATGTTCGCCATCTTATGTGCAGGGAAACACGATAGACGCATGCAGATTGATCCATGGACCCAAGATGGAAAACAATGGATCTTCAGCGGCGTTCCGCTTCCTTCTCTAGGCGCCACAGCCGCCAGCGGCGGGCCGATCCGCAAGTTACGGCCATTCATAATCTCGCCCTACAATCATTATTACAGGTATACCAAACAAAAAATGTATACATGCTTGATTTGGGAATTTAATGCATGTTTAGTTTTCTTTAAGTATGCTCAAATTCAAGAATTATTGATGAAAAATAGAAATGTAGTTGTCAGAGTAGTTCTGCTATTTTCATTAGTATCACTTCCGATATCACGTTTTGTATTTCACGTTGTGGTTATTGTTACATTTTTAGCTAACATAATAATTGATTGGCACGTAACTAATGGTTCTTTTATGTTTCATCGGGGTGATGCAGATTTTGGGATAAATTTCTGGTGATCTTAGTTTTTTACACTGCATTTGTTAGCCCCTTTGAGTTTGGGTTTCTTAATGAACCAGCGGATCCCCTTGCTATCATTGACAACGTGGTGAACGGTCTTTTTGCCGCTGACATTGTTCTCACCTTCTTTGTTGCCTACCTCGACAAGGAGACATATATGCTTGAGGACCGCCCACTGTTCATTGCCTGCAAATACGTCAGAACATGGTTTGCCTTCGATTTCATCTCCACGATCCCTTCTGAACTTGCCCGCACTGTGTTGCCCGCTCCTCTTCATACATATGGCTATTTCAATATGCTACGTCTTTGGCGTCTCCGAAGAGTTAGTGCCATGTTTGCAAGGTAATTATCCTGCTTTTGTATTTTATTTTGGGTTAACAGTTCGAGAAAATTGTTCATGTAGTCACAGTGTGAAATATTTCCATCGAATTATAATTTGATATTTATGACAAGGTAGAGTTTTCAGCCAGTCAGTGCAAAAATTTTCATCGAATGTGACATTTATACTAGTTGGTGGTCAATTCATATATATTTACTTAAGTTTCAAATACTTTTTCACGTTGAATTCATGACATGTGACTACTTGTATGGAAGTTTAATTAAATACAAGATGTTAAACTCATAGAGTTGGGGCAGGACATTTTTTTGTTGGGTCTTAAATAGAAACCGATTATTATGACATTCTTCCCTTTTGTATCAGATTAGAAAAGGACACAAATATTAACTACTTCTGGATGCGCAGTTGCAAGCTTGTATGTGTAAGTATGTCCTTTATTAAAGGATTTATTTTGGAATAGACTAATAGTGTGCTTTTACACTGAATCAATCATGAATTATCATATTATTGATAATCAATTACTTCTGTGATAACTGGTTTTAAAATCACAGCTAAGGTCTATCTAACGAGTTGACAGTGTAAAATTACACAATGTCAAAATTAAATTCACTGTTTATATTATATTTTTAATTTCTTTCTCTTTAGATCGGTGACATAATGAGTTTGCAATAACCTAACTTTGCCTTTTTCTAGGTAACTCTATTTTCAATGCATTTTGCTGCCTGCTTTTTCTATTTTCTTGCTCTAAATCGTAATCCAAAATCAACATGGCTAAGCCTGGTCTCTGGTGACACTCAAAAGACTACTTACAGTCGCTACGTAACATCAATGTACTGGTCAATAGTCACTCTTACAACAGTTGGTTATGGTGACCTGCATCCTGTAAATACCAAGGAGATGGTGTTTGACATATTTTATATGCTGTTTAACCTGGGACTAACGGCATATCTAATCGGAAACATGACAAACTTAATTGTTCACGGCACAAGCAGGACTAGAAAATATGTGAGTTGTCATCAATTATCTCAAACGTTGTTTCTTGTCTTGAATTTGTTGGAGTGCTCTTTGGCAAGTCAATGTTTATATTTGAAAAATGGGACGGGAGTTCCCCTAGTAGAATTGTTAATGATTTAAAACTACAAAATAATAAAAATAGTCGGGGTTCTAAAATACAATAATGGTCTTATGTTTCTTTTTGGTGTCCATTAATATTCTTATGTTTCTTTTTGGTGTCTGCTCTGCGGCATGTCAGAGAGACAAAGTGCAAGCTGCCACAGATTTTGCCCACCGGAATAGGTTACCTATCCGCTTGCAAGAACAGATGCTTGCTCATTTGTTTATGAAGTACAGAACAGATTTAGAAGGACTGCAGCAACAAGAAATGATTGATTCACTTCCAAAGGCTATTCGATCTGGCATCTCAGAATACCTCTTCTCCTCACTTATTGAGAAAGCGTACCTGTTTCATGGAGTGTCATCTGACCTACTCTTTCAACTGGTAATATTCGCATTGTGGCCTTGATGTATAATTCTGTGACGATGGTACTCAAAACTTGATTTTCAGTGTAAACATCAATCAGTAACTTGATTTTCACTTTACTAATTAATCAACATTTCACGTTTAATTCGAAATAAATTCATCTAGCTGATACTATTTCCAAGAATAGGTAAGTTGTATGCCTGCTTCCTGGTAGTCCTTGTATATCATGAAATGATTGATAACAATGGTTTGTGTATATTTTGAATTGTTGAAATTGAAATTTTGAAGGTCTCGGAGATAAGGGCTGAGTATTTTCCTCCAAAGGAAGAAGTGATTATGCGGAATGAAGCGCCCACAGACTTTTATATATTTGCTAGTGGTGCTGCGGTAAGAAACTATACCCTCAATTTTCATATATCATCTTAGTGGTACCTAGAATATGAAAGGTTTCTTCACAACCAAACCGATCGAAAAACACAATTGAAAACTAATCCAAAAAATTGATAAACACATTAAATTCAAAATTTTTGATCATATAATTCAGCTTGATTTTGAAATTAATTCAGAGTGAATTGAATTGAAATTAATTATTAAATAGTATTCTATTATTTATTATTTCATTCAATTAGAGATGTGTGTAAAAGAAAAATCTAATGTGTGTAGTGTAATTCATGTTTACAAATTTGTGACAGTGAAGTATATAACATAATATTTTAACATATGAATGAGTAGAAGAAAACTTAGTTATTTGTCTAAATGTTATATTATTAGTTTTAGGAAAAAAAAAAGTGTTGAAGCAAAATAAAAGTTGACTTCAAGATAAATCTAGTATTTATATTCATTTATGTGACAGAATATAAATATCACCCAATCATATCTGTCCTTTATAAAATACTCCTTGTTTATGAACAATGATGAAAAAAAGAAGAAAATATTAGGCCATAAAAGATAGCACGGAATACATGTATTAATAAAGAATTATACAACCAAATCTTAAACCCAATCCAAACTACACTGAAAAAATTGATTTGGTTTAATTTGATTTTTTTTAATTTTCAAACCGAATTACATATATATTTTATATTTTGTTCAGATTTATTTTTAATTAAAAACCAAAATCTGACGTACTTTTAATTAAAAACCAAATACCAAGACCCAAAAAACTGAATTGCATGATTTAAAGTAGGAGGGGTGTAACATAATGCAAATGAGGAAATTAAGTGTTTTGTTTAGTTTTCCGTTTATTGCATATGAAACATGTACTACTCAAATTTCCTTTCTCCAATCCAAGGAGAAACTGAACTTTCATTTACTTCTCTGGCTGTCAGGAACTCATCAGTAAAAGGAATGGAATAGAAGAGGCGAGTCTGGTCTCATTAACGCTTTTATGAATCATTCCTGCCAATGTGAAGAGTCGTCTTTATGACTAACACAGCGTGTGGTCTGCGATAATTGCAGGTCGTTGGTGAGGCTGTGACTGGAGATGTAGTTGGAGAAATTGGAGTTCTATGTTATAGGCCACAGATATTTACCGTTCGAACAAAAAGATTGAGCCAAATTCTACGTATAAGACGTACTACATTTCTAAATCTAGTTAATTCAAATGTTGGAGACGCGGGAGTAGTCATAAACAATTTTCTCCAGGTATATAAACTAAGAAGTATATGCTCAATGGCTGATTTGTGTTTTATTCTAGGAGTGAGTCTATTTGCTAACTAGTTATGTTTTAGGTTCATTCACATAATATTTTGTACGCACATCATTTTAATTTGTATCCGTGTAACATTTTCTCCATTTCTCATACTTTGTGACGCGCTATACTTTTGTTGCACAGAATTTGGAAGAATCAAGTAATCCAGAGATGGGTGTTATTTTGGCAGAAACGATGGCCATGATTGCTCAGGGTAAAATGGATATGCCCATTACCCCGTGCTTTGCAGCAAGAAGAAATGATGATATATTGTTAGAGAGTTTGCTAAAGAAGGGTTTAGATGCAAATGAAGGCGATAAGAAAGGAAAGACGGCACTGGTTTGTAGATTGTTTCTCCTTTAATGAACACATACAATTACAAGCATAAGTATTAAGTATAGACACAAAACTAGACGCTTAGAACTTTACTTTCTGATGTAACAGCATATTGCAGCTTCCAAAGGCAGTGAGGAGTGTGTAAGTTTGCTTCTAGAATATGGTGCTGATCCAAATAGCAAAGGTACTCATGAGCCTCATTGGAACATTTATGTTTGGGTTTTTTAACCAAATAGTTGCAAATTTGATTGCTTTTATGGGCAAATTTTAAAAAAGTTACACTCTGGTAAGTCTTATCTGCTTACACTAGATAAATCGAAAAAATCGTACTACGAAGGATGAGTTATTTTTGAGGGATATTTTTTTTGTCTTAACCAAAATCGTACTATCAAGCACGAGTTCCTAATTTTTTTTTGCACGACCCACTAGCATAAGATAAATTTCTTTTATTTGTACAGATATGAATGGAATTGTCCCACTACTGGAAGCAATGAAGGGTGATCACAAATCTGTGATTAAACTTCTACGGAAAAAGGGTGCAATTTTTACTTCTGTCGATGAAGGCAATCTAGTAGGCAGGGCTTTTGAGCAAAATAACAAAGAATTGCTTGAGGAAATTATTGAATGCGGTGTGGCTGTGTCACAACCCAACAAAACTGGAGCCACTTCTCTCCATATTGCAGTAGTTGACTCAAAAACTGAGATGACTAAGTTCCTTGTAGACCAAGGAGCAACCACAGATATGCCATATCCTAATGGGTTGACTCCCAGGGTTTTCGCAGAACAACACTATAGTGAAGTATTCGATGATACCGGGAAGAGCATAAAACCAGCTACTATTCCAATAACAAAGGACAGCAGTATTGGAAGGTTTCAAAGAGATGCCAGCATTTCTGCCACTTCCCAGGAAAGCATGCCATCTACTAGAGAGTTTACTTGGCAAGATAGTAAAGGGAGAAGGTCTTCCAGCTCTTTTCACAATTCCATTTTCGGAATGCTCTCTACTGCCAATCGTGGTAAGTTATCTTATTAGAACAAAGTGGTGATTTTAAACTGAACGACTTCTTTTCTAATGCCCAAAAAACACTAAGCAAGTGCAAAGTTACTTTTGAATATTACAATAATTTAATTAACTTAGAATACACTGCTCAAGTCGATATATACCGTCTCAGTGAAAATCAGACTCTTTCATTTTTTTTATTCTTTAATTGGTATGTTAAAGAATAATTGCTAGAAAAAAAAACACTACAAAATATTCTGACAAACAAGTTTTTACATTCATTTAAAATTAATATTTTGTTTTCATCTTGTCCACAAATACAAAATTTTTGTAATGATTATATTACCTTTAAAAATAAGTTATAAAATGGTTAATAGAGTTGTGCAAACTTTCTTTTCCTTAAAAATATAACGTAATATTTTTCTTGGGCTGATTGATTTAATTTTTGATTTAATACGGCAGAGAGAAGGGCAGGGGAATCTGAAGACAGTAAAACTGATAGAAGAAATGGGAGAGAGTTACCCAGAGTGGTAATTAGTTGTCCTGAAAAAGGTGAACATGCTGGAAAACTTGTTTTGTTGCCCAATTCACTTAAAGAGCTGCTAGATATTGGTGCCAGCAAGTTTGATATATCTGCCACCAAAATTTTGACCACAGAAGGAGCAGAAGTAGACCATATAAATCTTATAAGAGATGGTGATCATCTTGTTATTGCCCGCGATGATTCCTAAACCTCTTCTTTCTCATGCCTATCCATTGTTGTGCAATTCACCTTTTTCTTGCTTCATAGTTTTCTCTTAAGAGTACGCTTTTTTGTGACTGGTAACTGGCACAATTATTTCCACCCCTACCCCTTCAGCTGATTTGATATCAGTCTACAGTGGAAAGAGAAAAAAATAGTCAAAATAGCATTTTTTTTTCCCCTTAGATTTTGTATAATTAAAAAAAAATTTGCTTTTATCATAACTAATAGCAATATGGATTGCGGTGTGTAAAAGTGTTGCCAAACTTCTTTTTAAGGTGAAATGATAAAAAAAAGATGAAAAGAAATAACGACAGAACTTATGATTTAATTTGACTGATATGATAAAATAATTTTTATATTATTATATTTAAAAAATAATTTGTGCAATAAATTGATATAAAAAATAGTTTTTAAAAATATAAATTATAGTTCCAATAAATTTTAAATTAAGATAAAAATTATTTTGAAATTTTAATAAATAAAAAAGTTATATTTCATAATAAAATATATAAAAAGAAATTAATTTACAAAATATTAAAATTTAGAATAATTAATTTTATTTATAATGTTAATACTTTTGTCACACTTTTTTATTTTATTATAATAAAATAATAATTAATTATATTTAAAAAATAGCGAATTGTATTAAAATATAATCTATTATGAACATTCATAGTCAAATATACCGTTTCCGAGCAAATCTTTTCTTTCTTGCGAAGAAAATTTTAATCTTATAATAATTTTTGTTTTTCATGCTTTTAAGATTTTATTCTTTTTTTTTTCCAACTTTTTTCATTTTTAATCGATGATGCTTTTCCACTCCTAGAAACAATAAGAGAGACGGTAAATGTGGATTAACGTTCTAACTAAAATTGGAAACGTTTAATTTGATAAGCAAATTCTGAATTTAATAAGCATATAATCATCATCATTTGGTAACCTTAGGTAATTATTCCTTAAAAAAATTAAGGTTATTATTAAATCCAACACATCCACTATTCTTAGTAGTTTGTGATGTAATCAAAGTGTCTTTATTTTTTTTTCTCAATTAAGAACCGAGTTGGAGATCAGACACAAATTCTGTTGAAGTTGTTAAAAGAGTGTTTTTATGAAGGTGTCAACGGTGAGGGAACTGAGTTGCTTAATTTCGTCACTATTTTCCTTGAGGAAACATTAGTTTTGATCTTGTACAAATTTTATTCTGCAGGACCTAAGGAGAGTGTCTCCTTGTTGTAGGTTACTTTTTCAGTTTTTTCTTGGGCCCTTGTCCTCCTTGATGCAAATGAGACTTGTTTTTCTGTTTACTCAATATTTTGAAACTATGGAAAGAAACGATCCAACATGCACTAAATTAAAATTACACGTATTTTACAACTGCAGCAATAAAAATTTGAATCAATGTATAAGCACCTAAAAAGAATCATTCTTCTATAATTTTGTATCAAAGGTATACACTGTTTACTGTCTAAGAAGTAAAACCAGATTCTCTTACATTGGTTGTCGTTGAATGCTACAAACAAAAAAATCTGCTTACAAACTCTAATTATCCTATCGAAGAATTGGTGTTAACTAGAGCTAAAAAAATGTTCTAATGACATCTATCTATAGTTTAACTAAAAAGAATAACTATAACAATTGAGTTTTCTGATTTCCTTGCTTTCCCTTTCTTTTTCCTCCTCCCTACTTCACTCTTATTTTCTGTGAACTTTGTAGTCAACTTAGGAGGGAATTTATCCTTGATCTCAACATTTCAGCGTGTTGTTTCGTCAATTTTTGAAAGCCCGTTTCAAAGTTCAAATGCATTTTCTATCCAGTTCTCTTTCCATGCATTTCATCTCTTTCAATTTTCACGGATTGAATCCTTTCTTGTTCCACAGATGATCATATTCAACCTTAACAGACTAAAACATTATTATCTTGAGGAACACTATTGTATGAAACCCTTTCTGCATCCTAAGCAATGGAAGAAGATGCAGAGAGATTTCACCATATTCAGACGGCATCTTCAGGACAAACCTGCAAGTCCACGACACAAACATAGTAAATACTAGACACGTATACTAAATAGAAACCTTAAAGGAGTCTACACAAGTCATTTACCTGACTGTGTCTGTCTTCACTGAAGCTCTGATTTCTGTCATGGAAATTGCTTACAGTTCTCAGTTTCAACTCTCCCCTGTTGGTTGTCATCTCATCTAATATCTCTGCATCGTAGAAGTCTTCTGAGCTTCCTTCCGTATCACCATCTGGCTCCTTATCCTGATAAAAAGATTTTCAGTTCATAAGCTGAAAAGCTTGGAAGATAGTAAAAATTTGTAGCACACATGATCATCCGTACCATTCGTAAAGCATGTGGGGCTCCAGCAATTTCCTCATAGCCAGAAGCATCTAGTTCTTGGAGATGGTCAGGCTTGAATATCTTTGGAAGCAAGCGCTCTCTTATGAATATGAGAAGGAAGAATGGTACCGGGAACAGTATTCCAGCAATAGGAATCCAAGTCACCCCGAAACATATCAAAAAATATGCAATCTGTAACACTGTAAATGCAGCTATGGTCTTGAATGGCACTGCCTCCACAAAAGAGGCATGAGAACCTTCCAAAATTCTGCCCAAACAGACAATAACCAAGACAAAATACAACGTTAGCTTCTTACAGTACATGAAATGCTTGTTGAAAATGTAAATGTAATGGTGCAAACTGGTGTTATATTATTGGTTTTGCTTATTGGGAATAGAGTATTCTCATCACAAAACATTACGCATAGAAAATAGTTTACACAAGGTTTTGTATACTTACTTGTAACGGCGGCTTGGGGTGATGAAGAGGAGCAATATCCTTTCCCAGAACTGATTTCCAGGGAGACTATCAATTGCCATGTAAGCAAAATATCCCCACAGAACTGAGGTTGGAATCCTTTTGATGACAGACATGGCTAGGATTGATAGACCCACCAGGACAGACTGCAAAAGGTTGGTCACTCTTTGCTCATTAACCCTGACTGGTAGATAATCATCTATGTGGTGCTCATCAAAATTCTCCTCTGCATTATCACCATCATTGCTATTAGAGTTCATTACGGCTTGCCTTAAAGTCTCCAATTCTTTATCCTGCATCAATGTCAAAACATTGCTATCACTCTTTCTCACATGCCACACCACCATACCAATTTTAGACCCATACTTCATCTTTTTTACTAAGTCTGTTTATTTTGCATAAGTTTAAAATTAAAACTATATTTTTTATTATAAAATTTGATTATTTTTAAATTTTAAAATTATAAAGTGTGAAGGTTCTGTTTAAGGAATTTTTTTAATTTGGTTTGTTCTGGAAAAAAATCTGAGCATAAACAGACACGCAGCTATGAAGCCAATAATACATACCGTAGGGTCTGTATCCATTTCTACCATCACATCTTGCATCTTTCCATACACTTCAGAGTTGCTCTTATGTTGCTTAATACATTCCTTGGCACTCTTCACCACCTTCTTTTTGATCAACTGCAAATTGATAACATTTGAATTGATATTTAAGATTTAAGAGATAAGAAGCAGGAGAGTCCTGAGGCAATAGATGATCCTTACCTTCCTCCTAAGAACTGCTAAACTCTTTGTGTGCATGGGGGACTGTGGAAGGACTCCATTTGAAGGAGGAATACCAAGGATCCCACAAATCAGAGTCTAGGGACAAGAAAGGTGTCAGGAACTTTTATCAACATGGAATAGCACAAGGCCAAATTTTAAGAAGGGTATCAGAGACAAAGTAACAAACCATTATTCCTAGCAGCAAAACATCATAGTGGTATGCAGATGGTTTTTGAAGGTTAAATTTTTTCTGTTGTGCCATCTGAGAAGCTACACTGTGATCAAAAAAGTATAAACCTGCCATCATCAGAGCTGGAATAATTGCCCCAAATATATAAGCTGGGGGTACCTTCCCCATATCCTGCATTTTGCAGTAACTGTTAGATGGATGTTTAGACTTGCCTAAATTAACAGAAGCACAAAAACAATGTATTTTGCAGAGCAACGGATCTAATTCTGTTTCAAAAGAATGCACTTTGGATGGGAAAAGTTGTACTCAATGTGTAAGGGTACCTTCACAACTGTCCAGTGATGCAGAGATTCAGGTTCCCAGGGTAGAGGAGAAATAAGCCTTCTAGGAACACCATCTGGAACTTTCCCTGGTACAACATAGGATAGTGCAGTCCACAACACCACCATCAATGGAACCCCATAATCTGCTATAAATCCTCGTAGCCACCCTGAGTTGGATGCCAGAATAAGAAACAAAGAATTGACATGGTAAATAAAGCTCTATCTTGCAAGATATTATGCCTCATTTACCTGTTCCATATCGCCACGCTCTTGCTCTTCTGCTTTTTAGGGCAGTGAAAAGTAATCCAAAGCAGAAAATGATTGCAAGTAATCCATTTGCATACAGCCACTGGAATTGAAATTCCTCTGAAGAAGGATCTCCCTCCTTGAGTACTTTGAACTCCCCTATCAATCCCTGTGGTTCAAGGTTTAAATAACTGTCATGTTGAGTTCTGCACTACCAACTTTACAATCTATTTTGCTAGGAAGAGAAAGCAACACCTTTATAGCCTCTTGAAAGAAAAGAACAGTTATGAGCATGCCGAATAACTCCCCTGCAATTCTTGTAAACCTTGAGATAATTGAGCAGGCATCAAAAATTGCAAGCACAATAAGCATTAATCCCGTCCAAACACAAACCCTGAAGCACAAGTGAGCATTGAAGTGAGACAGATCAGTAATGCACAATGATTCAGGGAACGTGAAAAGCAGAAACAGAATTATAATGCAAAATGACGTACCAACTAAGCGCAGGCAGAAAGAGCTCCCTACCCAGTCCTGGTGTTTTTTTGCAAATACTGTACATGTAACCGTACATTATGACAGTGGGCTCAGCAACTCCTAAAATCAACAAAGGTTGGCCACCAAATATTGAGTGTATAACTCCACAAATAGCAGTAGATGCCATTGTTTCCACTACGCTCAAGGTTCCATCTGTTAAAAAACACCATACGGAAGCTCACTTATAGAACATAAACCATGATATCATGTCCATCAAAATCCTGAAAATAGCTATTTGCTCAAGGATTTGAGGGTGTTGATAGAAAGAGATTGTTGTACCTGTTTCCGTATAAAGTTGCTGTCCAAAAACAATGACAGGAAGAGCAGAAGCAAAGAATATGTATAAAGTTGGAGCCAATATGCTGCCAAAGAAGCATGAATCAAAATTTTGTTGATCTATATATCACATTAGAGGAAAGAAAAAGAACAGTCTAAGGATGCAATGTGTTACCCAAGAGAGCAAGAGTTACCTAGCACCAGAACAGATTGCACAAATCCAATCTTGTTTATAGCATTGAGCTCTTCCCTTGACATCTTCACTTATTCCCTTAAATGGTGCTCCCATGTTTCTCACAGCTGATGCAGCAAATTATGCACACACCACAGATTAGATATACCAATTGACAACTTTTAGAAAACTGATTGCATTTGAAGATACCAAGTGTGATGTAATGTGAGGAACTTTTTGGCTGGTGAAGTCTATTAGCATGCATTTAAATAAGAAGAAAGTAGGGAATAAGACATAGATAATGGAGTCAAAGACACAGCAAAAACAATAAGGAAAGGACGAATTTGACACTTAAAGAAATGACAGCCAATAGTTGGATACATGTGATGAATGCATTTCTTGAGTTGCCGCGTCTGTACACCACAAAAGCCACATTTTAAATATAGGAAATCTTTGGAACCCATCTCATTGTTTTTATGGTAATCCAGGAAATCAAGGACCAATCAAATGTTACACACAACATATGAACATGTCATTATCCATGATTATCAGCTAGTTCCTGACGGTGGTCAGAAGCATAACCAAGAAAAATTTCATATAATTATTTTATATGAACAACATTGCATACATTTTCACAATCTCAATATGAAGAATTGCATATATTTTATATGATTGATTATTGTTATAATAGAATATAATCAGTCAATTTTAACTTGTTTTTCAGAAGAGAATTCTTTTTCTAAATTGCAGCTAATATACAAACATTTCAGTTTTATATACAAAACCAATTGAAATTAAAAAAGTAAACTTTCCAAAACACAGTCATAGTGACATGACATGACTCATGTGTAAAATATTTCAATTTTAAAAAGGGTCCATTACAAAGTTTTGATTGAAGCCAAAAGGTATCTAAAATTGTTCCAAGTGAAGATAAATAAATACATTATAAAATAAAAACCGATTCTTGAACATAAAATTAAACATGTAAATATTTACATAAAATCAGGCCTAGGTACAATGTAGCTTGAATTAAAACAAGGAGACGAAGACGATGAAAGAAGAGGCTCACTCCTCAGAAGATACAGAAATGCAGCAACGAGGAATTAGGAGAAGCTAGGCAGCGGCAATGGCATGTATATAAGGCGATTGAGGATGCCACAGAAAAAAAAAAACCATGACTTGAAGAGAAGCAAAGGATGATTGCTAATGCAGCATAGTAAACAATTAGGACGATTATTAACAAGATAAATGAGAAAGGGTGAAAAGTGAGAGACTTGAAGAATGAAGAGGGTCCACACGGACCCTGAATGAATGAATGTTGGTGAAACGGTGCAGTGATGAGATGGGACCCTTTCTGTTTCTGGGAACCTTCTCTTTCTCTCTGTGGAACGAAGAAGAGAAGAGAGAGGGACACCAGTGCAGCGAGGGAAGAGCGTCTGAGTCAAATGGCCATGCAAAAATTAGCAAACTAAGAACCGGGATTTGTGGGTCCAATGTAAGGGAGATCCGTTTCAACATCCTATGATTTCGGAGGGGTCCATGTTGTGGTGTGGTCCCACTCTCCCCCTTCTTTTTCTAAAATCAACAAAATACGAGGCTTATTCAGTAAACTTGCTTAAAAGGAACCAAAAAATGCAATTTTTTATGGATAATTTCGTTAACCTCAAATGTTGTATGTCGCAATCATAAGCTTTCTTGGATTCAATAACATTATTTTGTTTAGTTTATTGGGAAAAAGGAAAATGTTTATTGTCTTTCTTCGTGCTTAGTAAATCATATGGCAGAAACAAATAACATATCTACCTGTTTTTTAATCCGCAACAGCAGCAAATCATGTGAAAGAAACAAAGCTAAAAAGCACTAAAACAAAACCATAATTTAAAGAAAAATTGTGTAGGTTAGGAAGAGATTGATTATGTAGAAAGGTGAGTTGGCATGTGATTGAGGAGGGTGTGAGCTGGGAGAAGGAAAGTGTGGTGAAAGTGATGGTGAGAGAAACGACAATGGACGAAGCGCGTATGGCAGTGAGCAGCTGGGTCTAGTTGGTTAATTTGGATCTTAGTGTTTTGGTCGGAATTTGGAAGATTAATTTCTTTGAATTCCACATACATTTCACATTCCTTTCTTCTTTCTTTTTTGGTTTTCATTCCTTGAATGGCGTGTGAGAGGGCAAATTAGTTTAGCTGTCCATTCCTCCAAGAGCCAAAATGGGGGCTTTGCACCGTTCTCTTGTGATTATTTTTTTAGTGATTTTAAATTTTTTATATTTGAAAAAAATAGATAAATCGTGTCACAACATCACATGAAGAAGTTATATAACATCAAAACTATTGCACTATCCTAAGCAAGATCAAAGTCGTCAGAGGAGGAGACAATATTGATTAAAACCAGTGAACAAAAATGGTCATACAGTCATACGATTTTAACTTTCACTTGAAATCGTTAAATGGTGACATGATTTCCAGCTACCTTTTCATTTTGTAATTGCACCATGGCCTCCATCATATGGGACAATGTAGGTGGAAAATAGATGATGTGGTATGTAAAAACGGCGGTGTTCCACAAAATAGCTGAAATCGTGCTACCTTCTGATAATTTTAAAAGGTCATGTGAAAGCTGAAAACGTGTCACTGTTTAACGATTTTTATAGCATTTATATTATAATTTTTTTGACATGATTTATCTAATTTTATAAATAAAAAATCGTCTCAAATAACAAATTACTCACTTTCATCTTTTTTTTTATCTTAATTATACTTATCAAATCTTATTTACTTCAAATTTAATTTTAATGCCCTTGAGTGTAAGACCAACTAAATTTAATTTTATTGTTTATAATTTATTAAATAATCACTGTTATTAATACTGCTCATTCTCTCCTAATATTTTTGCCAATACCACCTCCCACTAATTTAATAGAGACATTTTAGTATAAAAATATATAATGCAAGTAATATTATGCACTTAGTTCTGTCAAGAGAAAAATAAGCACGGAGGGAATATTTTGTTCAACAAATCTAAAACTATTGCAGCATCCAAAATGCACATTCACGACACTCTTTCTCGCCATGAAGGATGCAGAGAACCCTCAGCACAACGTTTTTCAGATTCGATATCCATCAATGAAATTCTTATCTTAACACTTTCAAACCAGAATTACAGCATCCAAAATTCACGTTCTCAACAATTTACACCGTTAGGCGTCCAGAAAACAAAAACTGCCGTTAATTACCTTTTCACTATTTATCATCAGTTACACACTATACAAAAATAATGGCACTCTTGACATCTTCTGTGTCATGGTTCCCCTTTCAGAACGAAGCTATCCAACTTCAATTCATGGTATTTGAAAAAAGGCATGACAGGAAGCAAATAACAAGTCAGGAGGAACACATAAACTGCAGAGCTTCTCGTGTACGGCCTAGCAAACTCAATGCCGTGGCAGCAATGTGGTGTCCACTCAACCCTGCTTCGTCAAGCTGTTCATTTGGTGATGCATGCTCAATATATCTGTCAGGTAAGACAATTGGTCGCCACTAGAACAATTCATTCACAAAAAACAATCACAAACTTGTGGTCACAAAAAACAAAATCTAGTCATACTTTGCAGACAAGCTATGTCAAGGCTGTGTGTGATTATAAATGCACCAAACACAATATAAAATCACTAGATCATCTTTAAAATAATATAAAACTAAAATAACCACATTCATAATCCAAAATATGCTTAGAACCATAGAAGTATATCCTTCCCACATACAAAGTTTGGCCCACTTACCTTAATTCTTCCATCGAGTAGTCCATTAACTGCAATAAACTCGGCAACATGAGAACCAAATCCTCCAATAGATCCTTCCTCGACAGTGATTAGAAAAGAGTGATGTTTACAAAGCTGCCTCAGAAGTTTGATGTCAAGGGGCTTGCAGAACCTTGCATCAGCAACAGTCACCTCAATGCCAAGTTTTGCAAGGAGTGAATGAGCCATTAGGCAGTTCTGAACCATCGTTCCGTATCCTAGGAAAGCAACATCTTTACCCTCAACAAGAACTCTTCCTCTCCCTATCTGTTAATGAATAGATTACAACCACCCAAAATTTAGAGAAGGAAGAGATATATTAAAAAATATTATGACAAAACTTTGGGGAAGTTAGAAATGAATAACGCTTCCTTAGGTTTGTTAGTCAGTTTACTACTTCCAAGTTTCAGTATAACACAATGTATCGAGAAAATAGAGTGCCGCCTAATTACCTTGATGGGGATTCTATCGCTTACAGTGTAGCTTTTCCCAACCAGGGCACCCCTTGGATACCGCAAACAGACTGGTTGATTGTTGATATGAGTAGCAGTAGCTACCATGTTCATGAGTTGAACCTCATCAGATGGTGCCATGACAATCATGTTTGGTAAGCACGACATAAAGGTTATATCAAATGCTCCACATTGGAGGGGACCATCAGAACCTACCAATCCTGCACTTGTAATGACAAAGCGCACTGGAATTCTCTGTTGATCAACATCGTGTACCACCTATGTGTGTGATATGTAACTTGTTAAAAATCATAATTGCTTAAATCACATTATTATGCAATGCGAACTAACTATCCATTCTCATGCAAGTAGACCCATATTAAAATTACAAAATTGTATAATGAGACCTAATTACTTTTCTTTGTTATATATTTTTGTTAACACAGTCAGATATCCTCAAGTACCAGACTTCCTGAAGGTTCGTACTTTTTACAGTACAATCACTTTCAGTAAAGTCCTGACAATTTGACACCCTAAGCACATACCAGATATGAAGTGCCGTTACCACACTCGTCCACTTCATAATAACAGCAAATTAATAATGACAATAGTACTAAATTCCATTAAATTTAATGATTTATATCAACGACAAATAATCTATTCCGAAAGAAATCCAAATGGTCTGTGAAAAGTGGTTGTCATGGTAGTTTAAGGCTTTAATCTGATATAAGGCTGAACCTGATCATAGGCTCTTTGCAGAAAGGAAGAAGGTATAATGCAAAATGGCTTCAATCCACCACATGCCAAACCAGAAGCAAAGGTGACTGCATGTTGCTCAGCCATTCCCACATCAAAAAACCTATCTGGAAATTTCGCCTGAAACAGTTCAAGGGACGAGTCCATCGCTATTCCAGCATGAACAACCACAATATCTTTGTCTTTCTCTGCTTCTGCAACTAAAGTCTCCACAAAGCAATCGCCGTATGTTTGAGGCCGAACAACATTATCTAACGAATCATATTTAAAAGGATCTGAAAATTAATTACATATCAATCAAAATTTCAAAATGACGAGAGGGTCAATCCCATAAAGAGCCTAAATTATAATCTCCTGCCATTCAGAAGATATGATTGTGCACCTAAACAATAATTATATGCTAGAAGCCAAATATATGCAATTCTGGCTTCAAATTGTATCAAAATAAGGTCAAAATGCTTGGGAATACTATTGAAAGGGATAAAGGAAAACCCATGAAAACATTCAGTGAAAACATTTGAAAAAATCTAAACCTGAATGATTTTACTTAAATTTTAGTTTTGGTAGAGTTCAATGAATGGTGTCTATTAATCCATATGTCAGACTCCAATTACTGTTACGAGGTTCATTAATTTGTTATTGTTGTTTATGTAGTATGATATCCTTTATAAGCAAGTTATCTTCAAGCTACTGCATAGAATCTATCTATAAACTAATCAGTATACAAAGAGATTGATTTTATTTTCTTGAAAGGCTTGAGCATTTGAAATAAGAACACAACCACAGGAAAAAGTAGAAAAACCACAAAAAGAAACAACCATAGTGTAAACACATCATGGCTAGAAAAGCTATTTTACTAGAAATAACATGCAATGGAACAATTAACACAATATAATTATCATAGGTTACCACAAGAAATGCCACCATCTTGTTGCCCATTTGTTATATCACTTTTCTGATTGTTTTCATCTCCCTGATTTTCATCAGTTATCACATGTACCAAGACAGGTCCCATTGAATCCAGGGAAGCAACTTCTTGCAGAACACATATTAGATCCTCAATATTGTGTCCATCCACTGGGCCTATGTAGTACAACCCAAGCTCCTCAAAAAGAGTAGAACCTAGGGGACCTATCATACCACGAGCATATTCATCAACTTTAGCTGCCAACTCATGCATACCAATTCGTTTTGTAACACCCTGTTACAAAGCAGACAAATTGTCACTTACTTGAACATAATTTGAGTATGAAACACAAAACATTGAGATGTGAAAACGGGATCTAGAAGAAGGACCATCATTACACCTTATTAGGTATATCACTCGTTATTCTACACAAGAAAAAAAAATATGGGGGAGTGGAAAGCATATCTGTACATTTATTTATCTTTCTTAATGCAGTCGGAGGCAAATCTTAGTTGTCACACTATTTTCCACAGGTCCCATATCATACATAATATTATTGCTCTTAATGCACTAATTGAATCCATTTTATACTAAAATTAAGAGTTATTTACAGTTGAAACATGCTTCGTTTAGTAGGCTCGTTTCAAGTTGAATGACATGGCATTATCAGGTGGACGTTGCATGCCAACAACATATACTGAAGACCAATTTCAAGCTATCTATTTTTTTCTTGCAGAGGATGAAGAAAAGAAACATACCTTGGCAGCTTCTCTAAATCTTCGGAAAGATTTACTGGACTGGAGCTTGCTCAGGGTACTAGATAGGGCATTGACAGATGTCTTTGGGCCCTCCTCGATTTTTGGAAGTAAAGAGTGACGACTATCATTCAAAATCACAACCATATTTGAGTCCAAGTATCCTGCGTTGCTCATTGCCTCATATGCCTGACCAGCCATAGTTGTCCAATTGCTGATAACTGCAACTACACGTTCTTGCCTACCCTTAATATCCCGGGCAACTGCCATGCCTGATAAAATAAATGCATATGACTTTAAGGTCATTTAAACTTCACATTTAAAAGTTTTATAAAAAATGGAAAATGCAGAAAAAGTACAATGTATCAACCCAACAAATTTACTCAGAGCAGTGAATGACAATAAAAGCATACGAACAAAGTCTGAATAGTGTTTGATGAAACAAATATTATTAATAAGGGAAAAGGATTTACAAACTACCAAGTCCAGCGGAAATACTGTTGCATCCATGACCTGCACCAAATGCATCATATTCACTCTCAAATCGGGAAGTAAAACCAGAGAGACCGTTCTTTCTTTTCATTGTTGTCATGAGAGATCGCCTTCCTGTAAGAATCTTATGTGCATATGTCTGCACATGGATAATGAAATAGTTATATTATCCAAACCAGGTCATTCATTGTTTTGTTGCAAAATGAATTCCTATGAAACAATGATTTTAACAATCTGCAATTTGCATTTAACTTTCACGCCCAAAAGGAGAGAGGATAATTTAAAACCAGAGGGGCACTTTCTTTTTGCATATAATTTAAAATCTTACTTGATCTCCAACATCCCACAATATTCTGTCCACTGGAGCATTGAAAACATGATGTATTGCAACTGTCAGCTCCACCACTGCCATACTTGCTTTTGGTGAAATTTGTGTACCTGACATAATAGAAGACAAATCTGAACGAATTTCAACTGCTAGTTGTTTCAGTTCCTGCAAAGACAAATATCTAGGGAATGAGATACTTTAAGATTGTGAGAACAAATAATGTAAAAGCAAAATGGAAATGATAACGAGCTTACAGTTAACCTTAAGAGATAAGTTCTTCAAGTAAAGAGGGTTTTCAACCATATCAAGAATGGGTGTTGGAACTTTCTCCCAGTAGTCATCACCATCAAGTTGTGCACACACTCGATCAACTAATCCCTGCATCCACAACCCCATTAGATTCTACCCACTCTTTCAGTAACTAAATACATGTAAATTTTTGCTGTAGTACTTTTCAACAGGGAAGGTAAATAATTTTGTAAAGTTAAGATTTGATCTTTTACTATTTAAAAATGGACCCTCAGTTCTAATATTACAGGATCCTCAAAGTCCAACACGAAGTGACATAAAAGGCATGTGGAAGACATCATTTCTTAACCAAAGGGTTATCAAATTGAGATTCGTATAATAAATTTCCAGGTTAACTTTTGAATCGTGAATCATAATTTGTATTGAATCGAAAGATTCGGAAACATGAAAAATAACTTCAAATATATCATATAGTGTTCAATGAAATAATTTCAAACTGGAAATAGATGAAACAATTTTAACTGTAAGTGCTATCAAACCAGTTTATCAGATCAGGATTTGTGGAGCCTCTACTTTTGAAAAATGGAAACGATGCAATGAAATAGCCAAATAGTACATGCATTGAATGAATGGGTGACAATTGACAAATAAAGTAGCAGAATAATCAATTAGGACGAGTTCAGTAGTGTTCCTTTAATTCCTTCATTTAACCATATAAGCCGATATGACTTCTAATTTCTTTCATGGGAACTGGTGAAAGAAAAGTAAAAAGAAAAAATCATGGATCACTGAATCATGTGATTCATATCAATGATAATTGCATCGTCATTTATGTATTGTACAATACAAAGTCTTTTGAGATTCATTTTGTGATATGAATCATATCAAATCATAGGATTCGAATAGTGAATCATAAGATTCTAAAATCTATGACAAATAGCATTGTCCTTTTGCTCTGTCACCTGAGAATGATGATACATTTAGTGCAATGTTGAAGCCAATTTGGCAGTTGGTGACTCCTACCTACTGATTCTCCAGCCACTTAACTCCACACCAGATTAAATTGTCCATGTGATCCCAAATTCCAATTATTAGGAGAATTCAAAGACCATTGAGTCTAACAATAAAACATAGATCATAGTTTGGTTGGAGAGGAGTAATTTTATTATGGAAAGAGTGGCAACTTGTTTCGATCATAAGCATAGGGGAGGGGAGGGAAAATAAACGGAGTTACTACTATATACTTACATTAGTGAAATAAAACTATTAAATTGAAGATTGTTTAGGCTAATTAGTGTAAAAGTTTTTATCTCCTTCAAATTCCTCAATTTTCAGAAGGGAGCTAAACTAAGCGAGGAGGGACTTTAGCCCCCTCCATTCCTCTCTGCTTCCATCCTCTTCATGCTGTTTTTTCCTTCCAAATGCAATCAAACGCAGTATTACCTCAATGCCCCTTAAGCTAAACATCATATCAAGACAACCCAAACTACCCCATTTGCACAAAAAAATGTTTTTATAGAACAAGAAAGCATAGAAACTTCCCAGTTCCCAGAGTCAAACAGTGCGAACTTTATTCTGCCTAGATCCTCTTTCTTTATGTTCTGTACCATCTCAATTCCCTCTGGAAACCAGATTTGATTAATGAACGGAACATTTCATCATGTTAAAAGAGTTCAAAAACATAACTAATCAGACAAATCCTAGTACTCTCACACAGGCATGGATTGAAAATCCAGGTTAATTGTGTCTTCTGCAATTCATGAAACAAGATAGTTGAGTTGAGAATGAGATAGATACCTTCGAAGTAGAACGAGGGGACAAAGAAATTGTGGAGAGTTCCACGTGGAGGGGGAACTGGGACGTTGAGCAATCCACTCTGCGGCCCAGGGAGTGCAAAGGAACTCCAAAAGGGTATGTAGAAGAAGGAGTAGCAGCCATGGAGAAAGTAGCAACCAGAGTGTTGTCAGTGAAATCTTCAAAATTCACAGTTCAAGGAGAACCATGACTATTGAACCCAGAGCAATTAGCTATTGCTCATATACAATGATGAATGCAAAATATCAAAAAGACAAAAAAGAATCAATTTTGATATGATGGGATAACTGAAAATGGTAGAACATGAAGGCAACACAGGATAGCGATTAGCCCCTGATGAAAAGGGCCCAGTTTTACATGGCTCAGAACACTTGGAACCATCACAAATTATAATATAACTCTATTGCTTTAATAAAAATTATTCATTTTGATCTTATATATTTTTGTTTTGTTCGTTATCTCAATATTTATTTTGTAAATTTTTATCTCAATAATATATATTTGACTAGAATGCTTAGATATTGGTCCCGATATGATTAGGGAAGTATGAGCATTGGATGATAACGGATAAAACAACTTGATTACGCAAAGAAACAATTAAAAAAAATTAGGAATAAACTTTTTTAATAGATAAGTTTTGAACTATAAGGTAAAAGACGAATACACTTGAGTGCTTAGTTCAACCCCAAGAGATTAAACTACAACATAACTATACGTAACATTCACAATTTTATAAAAGGACAAAAGGTATCTTTATAAAAAAAAATACTTGACTAAATTTTAGATTCTCGTATGACCATTTATTTTGAGTAACCCAATAGATTTGTGCTATTTTTACTGTGTCTCGTGTGCTACATGGGTCAGTTTTATTGTTAATGTTTGTGTAAAATTGTCTCACAAATCATACAATCTTGAGTGTTAAGAAATGATAAATATTAAATTTCTTTCATTACTTGATATGACACATCATACATGATGCAAAAGATATTGATCATTATGATAAAAGAAAAATTATAGATAAACCAAGAGAAAAATCATAAAGTGTTTTAGAAACTTAAACCAAAATAAATACAAATAAATATTTCGTTTAGTGACTTTTAACAAAAATATTTAATTTTTGTTAAGTATCATATTGAAAGACAAATTTAATGATACTCATATTAAAAATTTGAAACTTATTTAAATCTAACAAATAACTTATTTAAGTCTAACAAATAATTAAGACCAATATAAGCCAGTATATGCGTTTTGTGAACTTTGTAATGTTTCTTACATTATTTTCTTGATAAAAATTATTTTAATTTTTAATTTAAAAAACGTCTTAAACAACAAAATCTAATAATTAACTATTCTTATAAATAATTCTCCTATTATCTGCATGGTTCATGTCCAATTAAACTCTGTTAAAAGAAATACACAGTTCAAGTGTCTTAAAAATACATAATTCAATGTACTTTTAGAAAAAAAATATATAACATTTGATTTCATTTAACATATTTTTTCTTTCGACAATTTAATGTTAGAGTTTGGAGAAGAAATAATGCGATAAGGGAATTTTTTTTTTTTTTTTATAAGCTGGAAAAAAGCATCAAACGCTACTCTCTCAGGTAGAGTCCTGACGCTGAATACACTTGGATGCACAAAGGTGAAAAATTAGAGATTAGAAATATAATTAACGATCATTCTTTTCTTAGCAAGTCAATTTGCATATTAATTTTTTTTATTGGTAAACATGGTGGAAGGTAACATCTCAATGCTATAACTCAACTAATGTGTAACTGTTTCTGACATCATATGAAACTACCTAAACATTAAAATTTAATTAAAGAAAGCCTGATGACAATTTTTTTTAGATTATTTCTTTTAAGTCAATCATTCAGTTTTTTTAACTTATTCAGTTCAATCAATTTTAGTTTCGATTACAATAAAACTAAGCTTTAATGTATATCTCTTATATATTTTAGTGTTTTAAAATATTTCTCAAATGTTTTATTTATTTATATTTATTTTATTTGCTGATAAAAAATATTATATATATATATATATATATATATATATATGATTTTATAATTTATGTTTTTTAATCCTATCCATAATTTCAATTTTAATGTATATTTTGATATTATTTTATTATAAAGAACACCCCTGTTAATTTGAAATGTCTTTGTTACGACTAATTAATTGTATTATTTCTGTTTTACTTATTTAGATGTTTTGTCTTGTATAATCATACTTAACATTTATTTTTTTAAATATAAAAAATATGTACTTATACTTAATACAATTTCATTTATCGGAATTATTTTAACACAATGTTCTTGTACTTTAAAATAGATAACATTACATATTACAATTTCTCTTTAGAAAAATATGAAACAAAATATAATTGTAAATATCTAAAATATAACAACAAAAAAACATTCATTTTTTTCAATTTTCTCTCCGCCTTTAATTTTTGCTTGAACTTAACATTCTTCTTAAACAATTCCTTTATCATTTTTTCACTACCAGAACAATCTTCTTCTTCTATTTGTGAATTTGGTTCAATTTCAATTTTCATTTCATGAATCCATTGGAAGTAGTTATAATGGGGAATAAGTCACGATCAAACAAAAAATCTTAAAAACCATTACAACCAAAATTATATAGACTAAATTCAATAGCAATATTTGATTTTCTAACTTCTGAGTCTTTACATCATCAAAATATTTTTCTTTTATTCTTTAAGATGTCTTTTTTTTTTAGAATCAACAATCTTTCTCCAAAACCGTACAAATTTGATCTTAAAGATGAAGATGATTTTGGTTTACAAGTCTTCCTTACAATTTTTGGAGCATGTTGATCTTTTGTTTGAGAAACTGAGAAGAAGAAAAAAAAAAGAAACCTAGGTGCAGTTACCAGCTAAAGAAGAAGGATAAATAAGTGGATATAGAGATACCAACTAAGGAAGAATGACAAAACTCTGGATGTGAATGTATTAACTAAAGAAGAAAGTCAGACTTCTATGTCTTAATTGAAGAAAAATGACACCACTCTTCGATTTAAAACTCTAAGTAAAACTCACAAAAATCACATATATCCATACGTTATATTAGAATCCATCGCTAGAAATCTATTTGCCACATGACAAACTCATTAACAACATCTACTAGCAAGAATGCTTTAAATGACTTCATAAAATGCAAGAATGCAATAGGGTTACACTTTCAATGAGGGACAAAACACAATTCTTCATAAAAAGTCAAGAACGAAAACATATTTAACTTAAAAAATAGTATTAAATAGAATGATCAAAGGAAGAAGATTCCTTACATACAAAAATATGTCATCCCTTCCTATTAGAAAGATTTCACTCAATTGATATTCAAGCAACTATTCCTTACAAGCAAACACTACAAATAAATGTCACGGAGTATTATTTTCATACTCAAATATGTTTTTTATTAGTCTCTTTGGACATACCATAACTACATGTATCAATTGGATAAAACTAATATTATATCTAGTATTGCGAATATTTGTATATTATCAAATTAAAATTTGAAGTTTCATTTTTGTAACTCTTAAAAAAAAGACTTTATAAAATTGACTTTTAGAATGAGATTTGCACAAACTTATATATTATGAATTAGTCTTATCATTAATCGATGTATTGATATAGGATATATAATATAACATACATTGGAATTGTATCTTTCTATTTTTTTTATTGTTCATTTGCAACAATTATAACAATTACAAATAGAAGTAATAATTTTTTTATATAATATTTAAATAAATTTTTTGTATTATTTTACATTGAATACTAATTAATAGTAGTCTATGAAAAAAATATAATTTACATGTAATTTCTTATTAAGAAAATTAAAAATAATAAATATGTAAATAATTTTTATTGTTATTTCAAAGTGATGAATGTGAATTAGGCGAGATTTTGTTATATATGTAAATATTATATTCTCTTATTGAATTTTTTTGTTGTAATTAATTTCAAATATTTAATTAAAAGCATTTTTCTTAAAAATTTATCATATTATGAAATTACAAATCATTCTGTATAAAATAAATAAATAATTTTAGGAAGGATCGAGGACAAGATAGTTAAAATTGATATTTTAATATAAAATCCTAGAATCGTATGTATTTTTTACAATTTAATTCTATGCAAGATTGTAATGACTATTTAAGAAAAACTGGTGTGATGGTAGTTTTGTTTTGTTTTTTTTTTTATACACATTCAACTAATAATTAATAGTCTTTTGTGATATATCACTCACCTTTATTGAATATGAATTCCAATCTCATTTAAAATAAAACTATTATTCAGTTAAAATTATTGTAATTAAAATTTAAAATAAATTTCAAACACAATTAAAAATTTAAGGTATGTTATAATACAATATTTATATTCTTGATTGAATTGAACGAGTTTCAGTTTTAATTAAAATAAAATCAAAATCAAATAAATGTGCATATCTTTCTGTTTTTATAGTATCTCCTAAATATTTTTTTTATTTATTTTACTTATTTTCTTTTATATATTTTAAAAATAAAATCTATTATTCATATTACATATTTATGTGTGAGTTCATCGTGATCCTATTTATAACGTTGATTTAAGTTGTCTTGAAACAAGAAATATAAAAAAAAATACAAAAATGCAAATAATGTGAAACTGGTTCTTCTAGAAATCAGCAGCCCTTTAACTAGCATTTAAGAATTATGAGTTAATGGTCATAAATAGGGTTCAGTTTCAGTTCCCACCATCTGATAGTTCTGGTAACTCAACAGCCATGAGGTACCTCGTCTCAACCATAAACAAACTTTCACATTATATCCTTCACTGTATAGGGAAATTAAAGCATAAGATATTCCCTTTTCTTGGTTCTATCCAAAATGGAAACACGATCCACATGCATCTCTCTGTGTATGTATATGTCAATAAATGTAATGAAAGGCACGAAAAACTACAAAACACATTAGATTAAGAGGTACGAAAACGACATCATAGATGCTTCCCTAAGGGGTGAGTTCTTCACAGCTTACAATCACAAATGTTTGATAATGAAATTAAACAAAACAGTGAGTCGGCAAAGCTGCCAGTTATTCCGAGAAGGACATTCGGTCAAATGAAATAAATATAGCATGAAAACTGTGTCCACCACCACATAGTTTTCTTCCCGGACACAATGGGGCTACATGCATGTCACAATATGCAAATGCAGTCTTTCATGTTTAAGGATAGTTCAATTTATCTTCTGAGTTAACCTTCATTTAAGAAGTTCATTTAGGGCATATATATGTTTATTATATTCCCCTTGTTTTTACCATTGTTAGTTGAATGTTTTGCTAACAGATAAAAAATAATTAATCGGAGATAAGTTAATTTGAAAATTTTTTAATGACTAAACTTAGAGTAACTTTGCCAAATTAAAGTTTGAAAAACTCAAAGATTGTTGTTCATTGTAATGGATTTCAAATCTTTTGCTATAAGAAGCATTTACTTATGTTAGGTCATATAATTAATGTGGAATCCACTGTCTTCTCAAATTAATGTGGAATCCACTGTCTTCTCAAATTCACACCAAACATGGAATTTCTAAATGTGTTTCCAGTGTGAAAAAATGTATAAGAAAATGATATGTTGAACACTCTTTTATTGTTGGAATTTATTAAAAATCATAAAATCATTTTATTGTTCATACCTCATTAATTGATTCAAAGTTTGGGGGTTTTTAGTTGTAATAAAGGCATATTGAATACGAAATTTTATTTCTATTTAAGTGTTTGCTTATAAAATTCATAAATTTTTTTACTGAATTTCGAACACTTACATCCATGTATAGCTTAATTTACTAATTTAGCTCCAACATCTTGTATATTTATACTCAATATTTTCTTTAGTTATATACTTAAAGTATATATATTGTAAGCAAAATTGGCTGTCTAACAACATTAAACATTTTTTTATTGATATAAATTAAAATTATACATTATTAAATACATTCACACATCTATCAGTTTATTGATATATATATATATATATGAGTTTATTTTATAGTTTTTAAATATGTTTTTTCAAAACTTATGTATTTCTCTAACTCTCACACACCATCAATACATCCAAAATTCTTATAATTATTTTTTATGTAGTAACAGATTTTTAACGTGTATAGATTCATACGAAAAGTCATATAGTCAATAGAAATTTAATTTATTGAATACAGTATATTATATTTAATACATTTAAGGTTTAAAATATCGTTTAAAATATTTATATATTACATATGTAATACTATGATTAATATATTATAAGTAAAGCTAACTGTTAAATAACACTTAAAGCTATATTTATAAGCCAGTTTTAATATGTACAAATCTATCTTAATGCTATTGAGTAAATTAATTTTAATATTTATAAAATTAAATAAATACTATATTAAAAACTAATTTTATATCATGCACAAGGTGATGACATATCAAAAGTTCAAATACTAATTAAAGTTAAACTATTTTAGAAAAGATATCACTACATAAAGTAAAAATTATTTATGTCGATATATAAGAAAGGTATTTTTTTTTATATTAACAAAATAAAATTTAATTCAGTAATATATATATATATATATATTATAACGACTATAATCATTATAATGAATGCTGGGTTGACCCGGTTGTGTTGACCACTGACTACAGTTTTGTATGTTTGTAGCCCTAATCCTATAATTTATTACTACAAATATATTCAACAACTTGACCTAAAATATTCTGAGCATTCCTTAATCTTCTGATGCAGCAGCAATGTCTCAGCTTCATCCTTTCACTTCCTCCCTTTGCCTAATCCTCTGCACTCTCTTCCTCCACCACTCTCTCGCTGACGTAGGCACTGCTGCACACTATGGCCCTCCCTTTCTGCGTAAGTATATGAATGTCACTTCAGATTAAACTTTCATAGAAAACTTTGATCATATCTAAATGCTGCCAAAACAAAAACGTCTTATAAATTATAATTGTCTTGTGGTGACACGTGCAGCCACTGCATGTTTCGGTAGAGACGCATCACAGTTTCCCTCCAGTAACCTCTTTGGTGCCGTCGGGGAGGGTTTATGGGACAATGGTGCCGCATGTGGGAGGCAGTATCAAGTGCGGTGCATCAGTGCTGCGGTTCGTGGAACTTGCATTCCTGGCCGGATGATTCAGATCAAGATCGTTGATCGAGCGCAATCATCGGTTTCTAGGCCTTCTTCAGAGGGAACTACGTTGGTCCTCTCCTCCACGGCCTTCCAGGCCATCGCCAATGCTTCTGCATCCTTCATTAACGTAGAATACCAACAGTGAGTTCTCTTTGCCTTTTCATAGTATTCGTTTATTCTTAATTATGTTCCGTGTTGGTTTTGTTTTGTGACGACGTTTTTAACCTACGTATCAAGATTAGACATTGAAAAAATCAAATGTTGAGTGCTGCTGATGACTTTCCTTACCTGCAACAAAATTAATAATTATAGTTCTAGAATCTTTAGGGGTTCTTGGTTTTATCTATTTGGAGGGAAATAATCTCTCAAGGGACTGAGAATTCGTAATTTGTCCATTTGCAGGGTCTGAAAACTGGAACAGATTCTTTGGATTATATTACTTGGCATATTTGTTACTCAGAAAATTATTCTCTGTAATTGCTTGCTACTCACAGAAGTATGCAAATAATGATCACTGTTTGTTGAGATCTGGGTGGATTTTGTTCGTGTAATGAGATCATCCAAGGTCAGTAGAGTTTAATACTAATTATACAAAACTCTGAAAGATTTCTATTTTTTGTTTAAGGGCCATTTTCAAAATTTGATAATATATATTTGTTGTGATATAAAAAGAAATAAGTATAAATAATAAAAATCTTTGTAAATGTTTTATTTAAATTAAGTGATTTTTTTTTTGTTTTTCTTAATATTTTAAAAAATAAACGCAATTTAAAAATTCGGAGAAAATACAAAATTAAATTTAATCGAGATAAAAATGGAGTTTTTTATAAAGATAATTAAAACTAACTCGAATCATGTTAAATAAAGACAGGTCATCGATTTTGTTTAAAATGTGAGTTTAGTTTTGATCTTTATATGAAAAGTTAATTATGTTTTCTGTCTTTTTTTTCTTTTGTCTTCAAAATCATTTTCTTCAATTCAATTTAAATTTATGAAACCGACCGTTAAATAGATCTAAGCATCAGTTTTACTCTTTATAAATATATATATATATATATATATATATATATATATATATATATATATATATATATATATATATATATTGATTGTTTAGCAAAGAAAAAGAATCTTAACTTAGAAGGAAAGCGAAAAATATACGTCAACACACGCTAAACCATTATTAGCGCCTAACAATGAATGCAACTACAACAGGAATAATAAATTTTCAAATATTCATGAGAATATGAGATGAAGAGGTGTATTTCACTGAGAAAATGAATAACTAAAGATTCCATTTCATGAATGTATTTTCACATAGGAAAAATCTCATTATGACAATAAAATTAAAGCGTTTATTATAAGAAAATCAGATATTAGTATAGTAAAAAAGCCGATGCAAAAGAGAAAGATCTTCCATTAATGAAGAAATAACAATGGCTTAGCATTGCAAGACTTACCTACACAAAAGAACATTGACAATAATCTAGTAGCGCCAATTTGGTAGATGCTAATTACGTCGGCTGAAATGAGGTAAAACAAACGCTATAATATAATCATTATAATAATACATTAACTTAGCGTTCATGTGATAGTTAAAATATTATAATTTATTTTATTGTATTACAATTAAGCCGGCACAAAGATTTATAGTATATATTTAATTGAGAGCGTATTGTAGATTTAGATGACACTTACTTAAATTTACTCTTAACTGTAACGTCGATTTAACTTACATTATAGTCAAATAGTGAAGTGTAAGTTTCCTTAGTTTAGTGTGTACTCAACAACATACGAAATTTTTTAGAAAAAGGAAAATAACTGCTTCTTGGAATTTTTTTTACATCCGCACACCTAATAACGAAAGCAATTAAAAAAAAAAACATTTAAAAGAATTTGAAAGAAATTACAAACAATAACAACCACTTCCAACTTCAATCACAATTCAATGACTAAATTACAACTTCCAACATTAAAGTTGACAATATGAGAATTGGATAAAATTGTAGAAATTACAAATTCCAACTTACATTCTTAGTGCAACATACACAATTCTACTAAAATATGAAACTAAATAAAGAAATTTGTTTGAGATGTAATAGTCACACGGGTTTGAAAAGAAGGAGCATTATAAAGACATTTAAGACAAAAAAAAAAATGAAACTAAAAGAAACGATTTAAGATATATAAATCTGAAAACCTTAAAAGTAAGTTTCACATCCTATAACTAAACAACAGATAAGGATAACAAAGTCCCTATAAAAAATGTTGAACATCTACAAAGGATTTTACCAAATTGAATAACACAATTGGTTAAATAACCAATAAAATACAACAATAAATATACTTTAAACTATTTGCATTATGTTAACAGATATGAAAATAGTGCTAGAATCTAACAATAAGATAGATTTTAAAGTTTTGAATGTGAATAGACTTTTATAACATTATATGGATAACATTATGTTGTTGTTATGGTTTACCAAAAAATCAAAACATATATAATTTAATTTACCTTGCAACGAAGTCAACGTTCAAGTTAGAGACTGACATCTAAGTCTTTATCATAATGTGGAAGCACTTGAGCACTATCTAGTGAAGTGTTTGCAATTTATCTTTCCAATATCATGACTAACTGTTTGCATCAATTTCATTTTCTCTAATAATCCATACCTCTTACTTGCTTCAATCGAGCTCGATGTTACTACAAAAGAGACCACAGCACTAGAAATCGCAATTTCATGTAAAGTGACAGACTCAAACACTGAACATGCTTAACCTATGCACCACTTCTTTTACCTTCACGACAATGATCTTGATGAGTTTCAAAAATGATTAATCGAGCTCTAAATAAAGAATGGAAGAACACTATATACTCTAACTCGAAATGTTGGAGAAAGGGAAAATTAAAATGAAAATGTAACCTTAATTCACATGTCAATTATATATATATATATATATATATATATATATATATATATATATATATATATATTATATAAAGTGTTTAAGATTTTGTTTAGATTAGCGAAAAGATTTAAGTTGATGTGAGAGAGAAATGTGTAAAAAGTTTTATTATTTAAATTAATATTCTGTTTAGATCAGGGCGCGGAAAGTTATTACCGATGAAAGAAAAAAAAGTTTCCAAATTGAGACATATAAAAATACTAAACGATAAAAATTTTTGAAACCTTTCTTTTGCAGGTATAAGAAGATTTGCGAAGAAATTTTTTTAAATATAATAAATATATAATTATACAAAACAATTTATTATATAATATCTATTTTATTTTAATTACGTATATAATTATTATATTAAACATATTATATTTGTATCAATTTCTGTTTTCTAATAATATTTTATTTCTTAAAAATCTAACTTCTCATTTCATCTCTTCCCTATTGTATGAGTGTTTCCATGGACCGAAACAAGCAATATCTACGTGTCAGTCAAGACTATGTTACCATCTAACTAATTATAGTCTCAACTTAAGAGACAATACCTTTAATACTTAACTCATAAACATTAATTTTACTTTGTTACATCCACCCTATAATATAATTATTTAATATAAAATATAACTTTAACATTCATTTTTATTCCTAAAATGGATGCAAATTAATATTTATTAGTAGCCTCATTTAGCAGCGGTTTTGACACTAACGTTTTTTTAATACTTTTATGTCATTTTATTGACTTTATAACTTTAATAATGTTCCTCGTGTAGTAATGTTATTTTTTAGGTGGTAATCCACATCATTTCTGCAGGAGTTGTGTATAACCTTTATTGACTTTAAGATAAGATAATATATGGATAATGCTTGTGTGTAATAGATATTTTTACTATTTTTAAAATTAAATAAATATAAATAAAACATTTTAAATACATACATAAAATGTAATTGAGTATAATTAATTAAAATTAAATAAATATAAATAAATTTTTTAAAATACATACATAAAAATACAATTGAGTATAATTAATTAAGATTACATATTTCCATTGATGACATAAAATTAGAAAGACATAATAAAAAACTATAATATGACTTTTTTTAACAAAATCCTTAGAATTGATAAATTTTAGAAGTATTAAAATAGTATATATGAGGTAAGTCGTCTTGAGAAGAAGCTGTATTTAAAGCACAATTTCTCTTTTCTAAAAACATGAATTTAGTATGAGTTTTTTTAATTACAAATGAAAGTCATAAATGAAAAATACTATATATTTTTGTATAATGCTATTAGATAAACAGGAAAATATTTTTTAATAATAAATGGAAGTTGTGTCTTGTATTTTTTGGTATTTTTATTTTTATATAGAAAACCAGGCTGGACTAAAATTAATCCATTGAATAATTTTGTAGAAAAATGGTATAATAACATAATGCTACTTTTTCCTTACTATTTCATGAGCGCTCATTGTGATCATCAAATTATAAATCTGATATACAAATAAAACGTCCAATATTTTCTCAGTTATTGTTACGTGACAATTTTTATTTATTTATTCATTATTTACAAAATTGTTTGATTACTCTTTTATTAACTTTATTGTGTGTATCTTTAAACAAGTTATACATCTATTTCTCGAGTACTGTTTTTGAAAATTTTGATACCTTTTTTTATTGAAATGAAAGGATTAGAATATTTTTAAGTTTGTTTTTTGAGCTTTTGCATGCTAAATGTTTATTTAGCATTTTGTTAAATAATCTTGAAGAGACTAAGAGAGACCATAGACGTCGTGCTCAGAAGTTCGAAGACAAAACCGTTCATCTCAATCTTCAAATTTCTTCATCTTCTTCTTCCCTTTCGTATCAGAGCGTGGAACGATGTCGTTTGGGTCCTCTATTTTGCTGCATCCGCATTCCGTTCGATTCTTGTTCAACAACAACGGAACCCCTCGCTTCAAAGCCGCTGCCCAAGTTCCCGATTTCCTTTCCGAGGATTGGTACTTATCTTCCTTTTCTATATATATTCATCCAATTCCATTTTATTCTCCAATATTCAACTTCCAACACTGCCTGCAGGTTCAAATCACGCAAAAAAAGACCCTCTGGTCCACGATTAGATGTAATAATCACTATCCTCCACTTCCCCTTTTTCTTTCTCCCTTTTCTGTTAAATCAATGTTTGGTATAGTTTAGTGCAGAAGATGCGGTGCATTACCAGCTCGAAGCCTTGAAGTGTAACGATCAACCTCGTCAAGACTATGGAATCGAGGTTATGTACAGGTTCGCTGGATTTGATCCCTTTCAAAGGTCTACCTATTTTGGGCCTTTCTTTGATTTGGGCCAGGTTCGTTCCATATGCTAAAGTTATCTTCTTTAATGGTTATCTTTTATTAATAGATATTTAACTGTTATTGAAATATTTGTATGTTCAAATTCATGCTAAACAGTAATACACCTCTGCATCTGCAGTTTGAAAGGTTTAGGCGAATTTTTCACCATTCTACTTATCGAGTATTGCTAGGTCACAAGGAGAGAAAGATCATGAGCACTTTGTTTGTCGAGGAGGTACCTTGTTTTTTTCTTGTTCAGTGTTTTTTTTTTTTTCTATATATTATCTTAAAACACTGATGTTATTAAGTGATGAACTTCAAACAGAACAAATACAAGCAGCGGGTTTGGATTCGTGGAAGTCGACCAGAGGAAGAGGAGATATTTCAATTTACAATGGTTCAGGTTTGATCATGATTTCTTCCGCTACATTGTATCATCATAGTCATATTTTTGAGAGGGATTTAATCTTTTGTTTGCTACAATTATTGTTTATTTTTGTTTGGAAAATAAGTAATAATAATACCTAGGCATTTTGTGAACTGTGGATTACTGCACTAGTACTCAATTTTCATAGTTCTTTTCGTAATACGATGATAGATATTTGAATTATTGATTTCATAAATTTATTATAGATTAGTACTTCCCTGTTGGTATCTGGTTTAATTTAATTCAGCAGAACTATGTATGTATCTGATGTTTGTTTGTTTGTTTGTCACTGGCAGAGGGTTGGTGGATGCTGGGATGGTTACTGGTTGACGGAATCTCTGCTTCACGACACTGATACATTTGCTGGTGGATTAGCTTATTAAAAATCGTCTAATGCAGGAATCAGGTTCATGAGATTGCTGTCAGAAGCATGAAATGATCTGCAATCACTGTCCTAATCTGTAAAATTTGTGTAGATACATGTAAGATATTGTGCTGATAAAATAGGGGATGTGTTGAATATAATTGGTCCTTGCTAATCAGATGTAAGAAATTCTTGTATATTTTACTGAATGTTGCTCGAGATGGCATGTGCACACCGTCACGTATGTTTATCTTAATCCACCGCCTGGTTCATTTATTTTACAGTATGGTGCAAAATTTGTTGGCCATGGTTAATCAAACCGTAAGATATATCTTATCACGGCACACCATGTATTTACAAAATATGTTCCTAGATATTAAAATTCGTTTGTTTGCAATTGTTTGCCCAAAGACGCAAACAACTTCGTGAGGTAGTCTTTTTTATGGTGCTACTAGCAATTCAGAAACTACATCTTCTGCTGTTTGGTTGTGTGAAGACGGGTCAAAGATAACCAACAAGAAACCAAACCAATGCAACTAACTACAACGACACCATTCAAATTTATCACTTCTCTAAAATACAACCAAAATGATAGTTTTCAACATATTTCATTTTCTTGAATATGACAGAGTTGGTTTTAAATTCTAATTAAAATTCAAAATCAACATATATCTAAATTCAAATTCATAGCCAAATTATAATCAAGATTTTAAGATGACTTAAGCTAAAAATGAAGTGCATCGAAAATATTTGAACGCAACTAAAACAATGATATTTCCATAACACACAAGCCTTTTATAACGATTCAATTATAAACGGTATAGACTAAAGTTGCAGTAAGGGCAGTCATTATTCAATTCTGCATTTTACATCAGTAGAACAAGGGAAAAACGGAAAGACCATTGTTATTTTAGTTGAGTTGACATGATATAGAGTTCCCTAAACCAAAGCCATCAGTGACAAGATTCTTAGAAAATACAGAGGAATTTTGAGCATGTGCTAATCCACAACCACCTCCAATTATTTGTATGCTAATCATATATACATACATATATAAATCAATTGTAACATATCCATATGGTCATGCAGGTGTCGGCCAAAATGATGATCACATTCGCTGGCACTTGGCAGTATCATAACAAAATCCCAGTTGTGATTACTAACTTGTTGAATATTTGGAACTCACAATGACCTCTTGAGAAGGACACAATCCCTACCTAAAGGGTGTAAGTATAGAAATGACGTGAGATCATGGACATGGAGAAATATATGTATGATGAAAAGGGTAATCAGCAAAAACCAGAAGAAATAAAAGAGAGATGGAGGGAAAGCCTTGAGGCTAATCAAATCACCAAAGAAAAAAGTAACAAATTTTGAAACCTGCTTCTGGGCCTAGGCCGAAAATGTATTCTCCCAAGGATGGAATGAACTCGTAGATATCTATTCACCATTTTTGTTGATAGTTTTAAGGTAAAGGATCATAGTTCACCCTAAAGTAAGAAAAGCCTTCAAATTTAAACAAATACTGATAAGGAAAACTATACTTTCCTCGCTCTAAAGAAACACATCAAGAAAATTTTCCATTTGAATTGGTAAATGAAGTAGATCAATACATAATAAGGCAAAAAAATTTGAAAATATAGATTCAAAATACCATTTTATTATTTGGATATAATACCCTAGTAGCTAGGTATAATACGTTGAAAATGGGCTGTGCTATAGTCTATTCTGCTAGTTAGGTGGCCAATGTGACATGAGAAAAATTGAGGTATCTTGTGAAGATAATTTGACAAGAGAATTGAAACTGAGGTGAGTAGCAAACAGAAAATGAAGTGAAATAAATATGAAGTTAGTGTAGATGTGATTGATTTAACTAAATAAAAAATAATAATTGAATAATGCATGAATAACAAAATCCTGAGTTAATATTTAATAAAAATAAATGTAATTAAAATTGAGATATAATTTAATATAAAATAATTATTTAATAATTGAAAATAAAAAATAAAAAATATTTAAATTTTGAATTTTATATAAATTAATAAATAATTAGTGCTAAAATATTATTGTATTAAAAATAGAAAAGATAACATTTTTTATATAGTACTTTCTTAACTTATTTCATTTTTGTAAGAAATTAAACTATTATTACTATTATATTGAATATATTAAAATAAATAAAACTAAGATAATAATTGAGAAGAGAAAATTTAATACAATATCTTTTAATATATTAATTTGATTTTTCTTTTTGAAATTTGAAAGAAATAAAAGTTTATTATTATTTCATGACAAATCACATATATAGTTAATAATGTGTATTTATTTTCTAACTTTAGAAATTTAAAATCATATGTTAATAATATAGTATTTATTATTTTATTTTAAATAGGAAAAAGTTGAAAATAAATATTAATCAATTCTTACATTTTTTATAACATCGGGATTGACATTTTTTAAGAAAAAAATAAAACTAAATATCAATAAATAAAAAATTGATAAATAATAAAAAGAATAAAATGATACTCGATGAAAAAAAGTAATTTTATTATTAATAACTATCTTTAACCAAATAATATAAATTTACTTTCAAATTGGTAAAAAGGGTAAAATTTCAAAATAATACTCATTATCCTAATTCTTATTTCTTTCTATTTTTAGTACTATTATTACAATTTACACATAAATATTCAATTAAATTTCTATAGTAATAATAAAAACATAATAGATGAATATATTACATAAAAACTTTCTCTATCATAAAAAACATTTCCTCACATCACCACTTGACTTTTTGATACCAATTTTTTATTTCAAAGGATGAAGTTTTATACTGATTTTTTTTTTTTTTTCACATCTATTCTAACATGTACAAACAAACAACAACAACTATTATACAAATCCATACCTTTTGTCATCATAATAAACACAATCATAAATGATTGGGAGCATTGGGACAGAGCCATGCATTTTACTACCATTGCTCATATTTCCCATGTTGATTGTGTCTCCCATTCTATCTTTATGTGACCTTCCAACTTGTACACCATGTCCATGTACATAGCACCCTTCTTCCTCTTCTTCTCCCTTTCTCTTCTCTTTCTCACCTTACCTGTCATATTATTCATAACATTTCTCTATTTTATAATCCTCATATAAGTCAACTTGACAAGTTAGTTGGAAGAGGTTAATATTCCTCCTCTCAAAACAATATGCATTACCATGTACACATAATTTTTTTATACTCAAACATGTTAAAAAAAAAAAAAAAAAGGAAATGGT
>Ga0209700_100728_pt1 | contig 65395 bp, 38 predicted proteins | sample SiratroredBW_FD_187528 | JGI IMG/M metagenome (GOLD analysis project Ga0209700, IMG submission 187528) | Root nodule microbial communities of legume samples collected from California, USA - Siratro red BW (SPAdes) (version 2) | ecosystem: Host-associated > Plants > Roots > Nodule | place: USA... | reverse complement strand
AAAAAATAAAAAAATAAAAAAAAAAAAACAATAAAGGAAAGAAAACGAATTAAAATAATAATAATAATAATAATAATAATAAAATGTGTCAGCTACATTACCTCCAACATTCCCCATTTATTTCCCATATTCATTCTATTTTCGAATTTGATTATATGTATGGGAGGTTATGATGCCATAACAGCAATAATGGTATAATTTTGCCCATTTTTCAGTCTCTGTTCGTCCTCGGGATTTAACAGTCAGTTGGTGTCATAAGTGGGGATAATTAGGAATTACTAGATTTGAATCTGAATTAAAAGAGAATAATCAATTGGCACTTCACAAATTATAATTAAGTGGGAATAATTAGGAATTAAGGGATTTAAAATTTGAATTAAGAGTAGGCTGACTATAATTAGTATAAATATGCATAGTGAGCAAGTGGATACACACGCGAAAAAACACAGAGAGAATCACAGTGCTGAAAATTTAGTGGGCATCTAGAGTCATCAAAAGCAGGAGGAGAAAAGTCCGAAGTTCTTGAAGTAGTGCTTCAACTGGTAAGTTCGGATCTATCGATTTTTGTATATGTATATATAATTCTGATTGCTCTTTTGATTCTTTTATTGTCCTATTATTCTACTCTTATTGCTTTGATTCGTGTTAAAACATGTTGTTTGAGGATCTTCAATTGATATATTTTAGTTGCTCACTTGATTCCTTTATCTCTTTATGTAATATGATTATTTGAGAGTTTTTACAACATTTTGATATTCAACCTTTTTTGTTTTGATTCGTCTAAAAATAAATATAAAAAAATACAGGACCTTTTTTGTTTCTCAAACAAAATATAAAATTTTCCTAAAAATTGAATGAATAATTAATTTTTCGGGAAAAAGTAAAAAAAATAATAATAAAGTGATATTTTTGTGAAACAATTTTCAAAAATCATAAAAAAAAGGGTAAAAATTAAAAAAAAAGAAAGAAAAAATGGAAAAGTTTCTAAACAACTTTAAAAATCGTTAAAAATAAAATATTTTTTTTTCAAAAAAATAAAGAATAAAAAACATTACTTAATTTTTTTGGAAAAATAGAAATATAAACATAGTAATAATGATAATGAGAAAATTGATAAAATATATTTTGGGCTTAGTATTTTATTATATCAATTATTTTATTTCTATATCATTTACATTTATTATTTAAATCAATTATTTAGTTTTTATTCAATATTTTGTAAAAGAAAAGAACTATATACTAAAGTTATGAACAAAGGGGTAGCGTGTGGTAGTGGTGCTCGATGCCACATAAATAATGAATATCAAGTTTTTAATTTTAATTATGTTTATATATATATATATATATATATATATATATATATATATATATATATATATATATATATTTGTATGCTTTTTCCCTTTCCTTTAACAGAAATAAAAGTAAGTTAGGTATAAAGATTTTAAAAAAACCATTTTTATTAACAAACTTTTTTTTTAAGAAATAAAGTATTACATTCCAAATAATTTCAAAAATAATTAAAAAAATAGTAACCACAAACAAAGCATCTTTAAAAAAAATAATAAAAATATTCAATTTCAATAAAAAACGAAAAACGGTTTTAGAAATTAAAAAAAAATAAAACCAAATATCACCAAACCAAAATTCTTAAAATAGAACTACGTGTACCCTAATTTTCTATCATGTATAGAGATACGTAGGACCAAGGTTAAATCTTGTTGGGTCCAAATAAATAAAAATATATATGTTTGTTTATTTTATTTTTGTTTGATATTTTTATCTGCCTAATTATTATTTATTGTTATAATTTTTATAAGCATGTTTTCTTATTTGTTTGTTTTGTCTTTAGTCTCATTTTTATTGTTATTATTTGGGAAAAAAATGATATTTTTAAAACCAAACTTATTTTTATTCATTTGATTAATGGTGTCGTCTTAGGACGGGCGTTGTGGGGTGCTAATACCTTCCCGACACGTAACCGACTCTCGAACCCTTACTTTGGTTTGCAGACTATTTTATTATTTTTGGTTTTTCCATGGTTTTCCTTAATAAGCTATGGTGGCGACTCCAATCTCAATTTAAATATTTTTTAAAATTAAATTTTAATCGCCCTGTCGTGATCCCGGTTGCGCTGATGTAGGCCTAGTACTTAAAACACTTAATTTTACTGGTGTGAGTGGATGTAGTATGCTCATCTTTCTTTTGAAATTTATCTTTTACTAGGCTTGGGGAAGGGTTATGTTTTGGTTTTTCTTTGGTGAACTTGCCTCTCCCTTAAGATCTCTCTTGGGATATGAATCAAAATAAGAACTTCTTCCTATAACTCTCCTTAAAATTTGTTGTTCAATTTTAATGCAAATTTGGACCAGATCATGAAAATCTTGATATAGAAGAAGTTTTACTCTGTTCCTTATCTCAAGACTTAATCCACTGATAAACCTAGCAATGGTGACAACCCCCTTCTCTTTAATACTAGCTCTCATCGTGTATAACTCCATCTTTTGTCTGTATTCTTGTGTAATAATATTTTTCTGACTCAACATGTGAACTTTATCCATCAACTCTCAATGGTAGTAAGATGGTATATGCCTACGTCTTAATGCATTCCTAAAATCTTTCCAGTATACTATGGGAGGCTCTTGATGGAAATGTCTTTCTCCAATGAGGGCATACCACCAATGCATGGCAAGGCTTTGGAAACTCAGGATGGCTAAGGAAAATTTTCTATCTTCGCTCACTTGGTGACTCTTAAATAATTATTACACTTTCATCTCTCAATCTAAGAATGTTTCAACATCTTCTTTGCCATAAAAATGGAGAAGTTTTACCCTAGTCTCTCTGATTTTCTTTCTTTTCTCTGCCTGGTGGTGAGTTCGGGTTGGTAATATTAAGCTAAACTAAAGTTATCTCTTTCATTCCTGTCATCCCCAACTTTTTCTTCTTAGAGGTACTTGTCCTACTTGTTTTATATTTTTCTTCCTTCTTCCTAAAGGTCTTGAGTTCCTCCTCAACAAGGACAAACTGAAGTCCAGTGTTTATTTTTAGATATTGAATTTCTCACAAAATGATTTTCAAATCAGAATTGCCATTAGAATGAGGAGAATGTCAAGTCGTCTTTGAGTTTTGTAGTTTTCACTCAGAGAAAGAATAAGCCAAGTGCAACAGGGGAATTCCCAGGAAAGAGAGATGTGTCACTTAGACAACTTAAGTACCAAGTCTTTCCTAGCCAGAATCTTACGCAACTATACTAGAGAAACCTTTATCTTAGTGAAAAGATCTTGAATACAAATGAAGGCGACACACACTAATCTAAAAAAAAAATTGTAAATTTTTAAGAACTGTAAACTAGACATTTCTTAGGTGAGGCTCATTGACATCTTTGGACCTTTGAGACACATTCACCGTCTAATCAAATTGTTAATCTACTAATTGAAATGTTTAAACAATTACAACTCAACAAAAATGCAATCACACAAAATTTACAAAATTTGAATATATGCTACTTTGCTTGCTTTTGAGTCACTCCTCTCCAAGTGTTTCACTCTTCAATGCCACTTCACCTGCTAGTCTCCTATTTGCAAACACATCTTCAGCTTTGTCCTTATGATATCAAAGAAGAGTCAAATCTTTGCTCGATTACATGTCCAAACTCTCTAACGCTAGATCACGTAAGAGGCCAAGAAGTGAAAGCAATCTATTTTACCAAATTAAAATGAACAAACACTCAAGAAAAATTAAATGAACACATCATACAATTAGTAGAACACCTAATGACTCAATTTTGGACGGTTCAAGGAGCTATGGATGTTTTGAATCGATTAAATATAAAAGAAATGAAAATGAATGGTGGAATCTCAAGGAAACATGTAAAACAAAGTGAGTATAATATGGAAATAAAAAATGGAAAATGTAGAATACTTATCTTGGAAGGAACAGATACCAAATGATAACCTTTTTGGCTATGGTTGATCTTCCTTCTTTGATATATGAGTGAAGTGGAGCATGGTCACAAAATAAAGGATGTAATTTAATGGCAAAAGAGTCGATTCAATGGTGGAAAATGATCTAGAAATGGAAAGGAGGAGAAGAGAGGTTCAACCAACTCTTCAAGGGTTCTAGGCTAAGCAAGACAAGTTGCCCTAGAGAGGGGCTCAAATAAGTGTTGGTTGGAAATTTGGCAACACTTGACTACATCAATTAAAGCTGAAAATAAAGGGTTGAATACATTAATTTATTGACTCCCAAGTCTGCCAACTTGAAGACAAAACTGAGTGGAAAAATTCAAATTCAAATACCTAGATCTAGAGCAACCAATTGCCATGTGACACTTGTCATTTGATCCCTAAAAACCGACAGCTTCTATGAATCATAGGCCATGTGTCATGGTCACACCTTAAGCATTTAGAGCATATGCAAAATATGGGGGAGGGGATGACCAAGGCTTGCATCTAAATGCCCTAATTGTCCTAGGGTTTCAAATGGGCTTTAATGAAGCCAATTAAAGCTTTAGGTGACTTTGTGTATTATTTTAGCTCCTACAGTGGGCCCAAAATACAAAGCCCAAAAAAATATGTAGAGGCCTAATACATGGCCCAGAGAAAATGAAACTACACTATTATTTATAGGCAAAGAAGTGGCCCGTGTTGATAAGAGCTTCGCTCAACTAGGCTCAACTGAGTATCACTTTGCTTGGATTCTTCTAGCCATCGCCCTTGTGGTTGGACCCTTGTTGAAGGCTTTTTTGTCATCCTTATGTGCCTAAAATTGTTATAAATGGTGAGACTATTGATAAACCTTGGTCTAAATGGAACGATATTGAGAGCAAGAAAGCTTAACTTGATTGCATGACAAAGATTATAATAACTTCATCTTTCAATTTGGATGAGTTTTTAGGGTATCCCAGTATTCTTCAACAAAAGAAATGTGAGACATTCTGGAAGTAACTCACGAAGGAACAAGTGATGTGAAGCGTGTAAGAAAGCATGCTCTCATTCAAGAGCATGAACTATTCATAATGCAGCCTGGAGAAACCATACCAAATGTGCTGAAAAGATTCACATACATTGTGAACCATTTAATTGGCCTCGGGAAGATCTTTGACAAGGAGGAACTTAACACAAAGATCTTGATGTGTCTTGATAGAACTTGGCAACTAAAAGTCACTGCAATTTTTGAAACTAGGGATCTCAGTACCTCGAGTACAACAACCTTGTCTGAAAAACTCAAGGAGCTTGAGCTTGAAATGAATAGGCTAAAGGAGCAAGAAATGGAAACAGAAAAGCTAGGGGATTAGCACCAAGTCTCCTGCTTTAGATGAAACCAGTGAGGCTGGATGCACTAAAGATAGTGAAACAAAAACTTTAAATATGCTCACCAGAAAATTCAACGTTTATGAAAAAGAAAAGGAAATACAAGAATCAACAAACAAATAGGTATGCTAAGAAAGCTAATTTAAATTATGCTAATTTTACTTGCTTTGGTTGTGGCAAGTAGGGTCATATCAAGATGAAGTGCCCAAACCTGGTGCACAAAGAAAAGACTCTGAATAAGAAGAAGTTTAGCAAGAACAACAAAGGAAAAAGGGCTTACATTGCATGGGATGAAAATGACTCTACAAGACCTCTTGAACTGCTTCACATAGATTTATTGGACCCTTTAAGACAATGGGTATAGGTAGCAATTACTATGGCTCAGTGATTGTTGAGGATTTTTCTAGGTTCACATGGACTTTCTTCATTGTAGCCAAGGATGATGCATTTGGTGCCTTTAAGAAACTTGTCAAGGTAATCCAAAATGAGAAAAATTACACTATTGCTGCCATTAAAACTGATCATGGGAGGGAATTTTAAAATGAAAGGTTTGAAAGATTTTGTGAAAAAATTGGCATTAAACACAATTTTTCAGCTCTAAGAACTCCATAGCAAAATGGGGTTATGGAGAGGAAAAATAAGGCCTTGGAAGAACTTGCAAGAACTTTATTGAATGAAACAAATCTTCCAAAATATTTTTGGGCAAATGCAGTAAATACAACTTGCTATGTTTTAAATAAAGTGTTGAATAGACCTATTTTAAAGAAAACCCCCTATGAGCTTTTTAAGGGAAGAAAAACCAAATATTTCACATTTAAGAGTTTTTGGCTACAAGTGCTTTATTTTGAATACTCATTACTTGGAGAGGTTTGAATACTCGTTGCCTAAAGAGGTTCGAATACTTATTGCCTGGAAAGATGTAGAATACTCGTTCCTGAAGAAGTGTAATAACATTTGTTCCTAGAGAGGCATTAAAACTTAAACTTGAAGAGATGTGATAATACTTGTTTCTGGAGAGGTGTTAGAAGTCATTTAGTGAAATCTCTTAGTAGTTTGCTTAAGGGAACTTGATGAAGCCCTCGTTATAGGGTGAACCAATATAAATTTATGTCTACTTTTATCTTCTTTACACTCTGATTTTATATTTCTTAGACTTTATTTTAAATATCTTTGAATTATTTATATTTCGCGGATTGAATTATTTACCTTATTGAGTCTACAACATAGAAAATGTCTTTCATGTCTTCCCCAAGAAGATTCGTGTCAAGCGTAAACATTTAAAAATATTTGAGGATGAGTTAAAGCTAGAATGACCACTAACTTCCCTAACTTAACTATTTTCAGCTCTAATTCAATCATGTATCATGTACGTTTGGTGTAAAAGGATTAGCTACTGAGGAAGATAAGTCTTACTAACTACTAGAGAGTTTGCATGGAGAAGAGAAGAGAATTTCATGCTCTAAACCATGTGTTTAATGCTTCTCAATACAAGAGCTCATCATATGATAACAACAGGAAGGAGAAGACCTCCAATTGAGTTTGAAGCTACTTAACAACTGGAAAAGGGAATACAATGACTATGTTTCTACGGACTATGAGAAGACATGTATTGAAGAGAAGAAAAGAAGATAGAGAGTCATAATTTGTAAGTGCCAAAACACTTCTAAAATATTTTGTGCCTTAAATGTTTTGTAAGAATATTATTTGTGTTCATTCTAACAAAGTAGTGAAAGAACCTATCCTTATACACATAAAAAGATACTACCCTTTCTAGTGAACTAAACTTGTGATTTGCTAATCACTAAAATCATTGTGTTTGTATAAGCTAGGAACGACTTGTCAAAAATACTTAGTTAAAGTCAAAAGTGGCTTGTTAAAAGGATATTTGAATAGGGTCAACTAGGAGTGGTTGAGAGTCTAAAGATTACTCATGTTGAGCCATGAGTTGCTTGGGAAAAATACTTGGGTTAAGCTAAGAATTATTGGAGTTAAGAATATTTATTGAGCCATAAGTGACTTGGGAATGAATATTTGTATGTACTTTCCAACATGAGTATGCCTAATGAAACTTTACTATTTAGTCAAGAATTAGACGTAGTCTATTATAGTAGGAAAACAACTATAAAAATAGTAATACTCTTACGTTGTATGTTATACTTGTTAGACTAATCAAAGAAAAGAGAAAAAAAAAAACCTTACAAAATTGTTTTTTACTACCCAGTACCCAAAAAATACGAAGAAAATAATAACCCAACCGATGGGTATGATATCTATAACCGCTTATAATATACAGGTAACCATTTGCAGATTCAAATAGTAAATTAATCCATAACTGATTTTTGTTATCAAGCTTAACATATAAAAACCACCTATCTGGCCCAAACGCCTATAAATACAACCTCACACTTTAGGAAGTATCACTTACTCTTATACTTATTTATTATTCATTATAAATATCTCTACGCTCTTCTAACCTGAGCATTGGAGAACCTTCTACAAGTGGATCTCCACTCGGTGCCTCATCATTAGAGCTCCTTCTTTGGCCGAGCGACACTATCCGGTCATATATATTTTGGTCAAATGACACAATTTGGTCACATATAAAGATCTCGACTGAATGGCATAATTTAGTCCCATTTAAAGTTCTTGGCCAAATGACTTAGCTTGGTCACATTTATTAAGCTTTGTCGAGCTTCACAATTTGGTTACCATTGATGATCTTGACTAAATGCCACAATTTGGTCATGTCTAATAATTTCGGGCAAGTTCCAATCATTGGGTAACATCGAATACCCTTTTCAGTTAAGTTTAATGATTTTGAACAAGTTTAACTTACTTGGTTGCAATTATAATGACTTCATCCAAATTCCACATATTTGATTACAATCAAGTTTAATCTACTTAGTTACAATTTGTCAATTACAACCAAAGTCAAATCATTCGGTTACAACTCAATACTGAGTTCTAATCACTTGGTTACAATTGGGTTAAAGTATTCATTATTACTTAAAAAACCCTTCATTAATGCTATTGAGAATTTAAATCTTACGAAACTAATAATATTAAGCTCAGCCACACGAGCTCAAAGAATGGTCACGAACAGTCGACCTATAACAAGTTGTCAAACCACGACTTCAGATACAAATCTTGACCTAAACAAGTTGTCAAACCACGACTTCAGATACAAATCTTGTCTGAAAAACTTCTGAACTACCAAGTTTAACTTTAAACTCATTCATCCTCTATATCTGATTCTGAACTTGGAGGACTTATGTACTACCTAGTACCAAAAACAATGCAAAGAAAATAATAGCCAACCAAAAAGATGGGTATAATATCTAATATAATGACCATTTATAATATATGAGTAACCACCTGCAGATTCAATAACAAATTAATCCATAATTGATTATTGTTATCAGACTTAACCGTCTATAATACAATAACCACCTATCATACCCAAATGCCTATAAATACAACCTCACACTTCATGGAGTATCACTTAATCTTATACTTACTTATTCATTACTCATTATAAAAATCTCTATACTCTCTAGCTTGAGCATGGAAAATCTTTTATAGGTGAGTCTCCACTTGGTGTCTCATCATCAAAACTCGACAACCACTATAAGAAAAGATTAAACTTGATCAAGGCTTGACTCCCTCAAAGTCAACCATACTCCGTTTCAAAAGATTTTAGATCAATATGGATAAAATAAGTTTTTATACTCAATTCAAAGTTAATCTTAATCATTTGGACAGATGATACAAGAAAAAAATGAGAATTTTATAAAATACAATTCACTCTGCTTATTTCTTATTTTCAGAGTATTATATTTTATTTAATTTGAAAAATAACTTAAAAAAAAAATTTATCCCCTTTTTTAGTTTAAAATATTTTCTTCTACTCTTCCATTTTTTCTTCGAGAGTCTCAAACACACCAAAAGGCTGATTTTGTCTAGAGAACATACGTGTCCAACATATGCTGCAACACTTCAACTGTGCTCCATGAGGTCACCCCTATGGATTGCACGCACTGAAGTATACGCCACTAGCATCACCGTGGTTTCTCGTAGAAGCCACCAACAAAGAAAGTAAACGTCGCAAAATGGCGCCAAAGAAGAAACCAGAGTCCGATCCTCGCGGAATGTTCTCTGGTATGGTCGTGTTTTTGGTTCCCAAAGGAGTCCAAACCCGTCGATTGGAGGTACAATACAAGTTTCAAGGTTCACCGGCTAACAATGAATATCGTCGTACACTTTTCATTTTTCAAAACCCACTTTTTATTCCCATTTGAAGTTTCAAAGTTTTCATCTTTTCTAATTTTCTTCACTATTTCCCGTGTGTCAGATTTGGAAGGAGAGGTTGCTGCAAATGGGGGCTGTGATAGAGGAGCGCCTCTGCAAACAGGTCACTCATGCTTTTGCTCTGAACTCAGATGCCCTTCTTCAACAACTGGACAGGGACCGTTTGTCACGTTTTAAAGGGGTTGGTTTTTTCTTCATTATGTGATTTACCGAGTGCTTAGTCTGATTATGTCTCCTTGGAGATGTAAGGATAATAATATCCATAAAACATCCGTTTTGGCCTTCCATTCATCAAAAATATTGATTGGTATTTGACTAGCGGTTTATTGAGAAGCTTGTGTACCTTTAGAGGGCTAATGAGATGTATTTATTGATGATATAGGGGCAATGTGGTCTGGGTTTGAGTGTATCTTTCAAGGATCAAAGCGGATTTCTACTATGGTGTTTGGAGGGTCTTGATGTTTTGTAGCTCCTTTTTTGTTTTAAGAATTGTTATGTTGTAGTATTGTACTTTGACTTACGTGGACCGTATTTGGTACTGGATAGTTTGTTGGTATAGCAATTGCCTTTGAAATGCATAATGTAGGTTTCTGGTTTTGTGTTTGGAATGTGCTTTTACATGCCTTTTGTTTAGTTAGTCTTTTAATTGTTTTCCAGTTAATGATAATGGTGATTTGTGCAGAGAGTTCTCCTTTATCAATGGCTGGAGGACTGCTTGAAATCCGGGGAGATAGTATCCGAAGATATGTATGTGCTGAACTTGGACCCTCAAGACGAACCTGCAAAGTCTTGGGACCCTGCACCAGGTCAAAGCACTTCTAGCGATCCTCAGCAATTGCATAATAATAAAAGGACCAAATATACGGAAATGGTAAATCATGAAAGTAACGATCAGGGAGGAAAAAAAGCGTCATTTTTATCAACAAGCAGCCGCATGGAAGGTGATAGTTTAAGTTGTCAAAATACAAGACCTCAACACCTTGATGCTGAAAGTGTGGACGTAAGTGTCAAGATCTATACGCCACAGCTGAACATTATTTGGTGACAATATTTTACTCCAAAACAAGCATTTTCCTCAGGCACCGCTATTAATAATAGAATTCTGACAAATAGAATAGATATTTTTTCTATCTTCTGGTCCACGTAATTGTGTCTAGTATTCCTAGCACGCACACACACTCAAGTTTTTTCTGTTTCGGTTAAAGCTGAAACTCCACTAATAACATGGGGTGCATTTGCAGTCATCTTTATCATACTGTCCACCTGATCAAAACAAAAACATAACAGAGATATTTGGGAAACTTGTAAACATATATAGAGGTAAGGCTTTTATAACTCCTAGTCTCCTACATATTGCAATCTTTTTATGTTTTCTGTTACTCCAGTGCTCTTATTTATTGCTGTGATGCTGTTCGAAAGCATTGGGAGATGATCAAAGGTCCTTTAGCTATTACAAGGCTATTGCTGTTATTGAGAAGTTGTCATTTAAAATTGAGAGTGCTGACCAGATAAGCAACCTGCCATCTATTGGAAAATCAATGAAAGATCATGTAGGTGAACTATGTCACAAGAGATTTTGTCTTGAAATTTGTTAATTTGAATGACAATGTGTATCTTTATTTTCTGAATCGTTCCTGATAGATTTGTTGCTCTTCTGCCCTATTTCATCTTTTTCTGTTGTTTTCTATGATATCCTCCTACTTATTTTCTATTACTAGGAATAAATGTGCATAACATTCTCTGGTTGTACTAGAAAATTCATATAGCGTGTTAATATCTATGAGATATGATTCTTTTTAAAATTTTGTTATTATTGGCTCGAATTATGATTATTATTGTCATTATAACATAGTTGTTTGGTTCAAATTTCGTTTTATTCTTTTGTAAAGACAGTGAATGTACTTTAATAGTATAGTGATAGTGATAGTAATTTGGACCTTGATCATTTCTCAAGCAAATTATGTGTGATTTTAGTTTAGATCGTGTAACGCATTAATACGAAAGAGTTGATAGAGTGGGTTCGAGATTCTAGTGCAGAAAAATGAAATAAAGGATTAAAAACAGTAAAGAATTCATAAACTAGAATTCAAAAAGATCAACAGTAAAACACAAGCTCTTACGTAGAACTCAAGAATAAAATTTTATTGCATGAAAATCTCAAAATTCATTGTGAAATCCCAAGAAAATCAACTCAAAAGTGTTTAACCTTCCATACGAAGGTAAAACGAAAACATTACATTGCAGAAAAATAAGAAAACTAAGACTATTCTGTTCTGTTTTAGGAACGTGCTCTAGAGTGAAACTTCCTTTTTTCCTTGAAACTTATCCTTTTATAGGTTTCTTTGTTCCAAGAATCTCAAAAATATATTCTATTTGAGACTTTATTTGCCGTTTTCAACAAATTTTGTTTCCAAATCGCGGTAGAATTTTGTTTCGAATTTTCAAACCTTGATCGCAAATTTTGTACTTCTTATGTTTGCAAATTATTTACTTCCAAATCTGTTTCTGAGATATTATAAATTTTATTTCTAATTCATTCACTTATATTTCGTTTTAAGTTTCAATTAAGAGAAGCAACTTGGACTTTGGTTGATTTGGTGCATTCGGTCCACTTGTAGTGATGAATGTTCCTTTGGACCTTCTATTAGACCATCTAGTTTTCATTATTTTCATTAGACTCTTTCTACATTGTTATCTTCATTACACCAAATATTATTAAGGGGTTTAGTTGAGTCTTGGCATAAGGTTCACTAGACTGGCTACCGTAAGAAAGATGAGACCGACTACTCAATGTAATGATTAGATCGTCTAATGGTTTTGTTAGATCGTCGATTGCATTAAAAATACAAGATTAGTAGAGATAATAATTAAGGCCTAAATAAACTTGATTAGATGAATCTTAATTTAAACAATGGTTTTATTAATAATTATAATCCAAGAGTCATGATTAAAGTTTCTAAATGTGATTAAATTTATGCTTATTAGACCTCGAACAAACATTCCTGCCTCTTCGTTTGTAAAGACTTAGTGTTTATTTGACATTTGTTCAGATATCTAGACTAGCAACTGTTTTTACTATGTGCAGATTCAGGAGATCATAACTAGTGGGAAGTTATCCAAATTGGAACACTTTGAAACAGATGAGAAGGTATTGTAACCGTTAACCATCATTGTTTAGAGATCTATAAAAAAGTTAAATTAATATTGTATTTTTTTTTTGCTTTAATGGTTCATCTTTTATCTTTATCCATGATCCTTGTACAATCACTTTCTTTTTGTTCTTCTCTATTATATTAGATTATATGCACATCGACAACAATACTAATGTATCACAATGCTTGATAGTTCTTAGAAAGCGGATTTAACTTTAACTCAATCCTATAAAACTAACTTGTTAAGTGAGTTGTGCGCCCACCTATTTATTTATATTTCTAGCTGTTGTAAGATCTTGAACACACTCTCTCGCATCAAGTACTATACATCTTGAACTGGAAACTAGATACTTGTGGATGATTTAGGCTCCATTAGCTTTACTAGAATAAACTCTTATACCGTGAAAAGACTAGTGACAAAATAGGACAAAATAGGTCAGGAAAGATGGTACTACTCTAGTACCATCTTAGAAAGTGATTTTAGACAGAGTAGCTGATCCACAAGCTAAAACCCTTCATTTCCTTAGTTTAATGTCGGAAGGTTCTGATAGGCCCATAGTGCTTTGAGTAGTTTTGGGATCACTAGTTTTCCTTCAAACCAAAGTCCTGTTAAGGTAGATGCCGTTTCTGTAACACCAGTTTTGGGAGCAACCACAACTTCTGTACCATCAGTTGATGGATTTATTACAAATTGGCAACCAATTCCTACTAGAAATGTGGCTCCTCCTGCCACTGTAAGATGGAGCCAGTCTCTGTAACCTCCATGGTATGTAGATCTTTTCCTCATAATCCATCTGTTTCTTGTGCTATTATTACTAGAAAAGGAGTTCCACGCTTGCAGACCTCTTCAGTTTCTCAAGTTATTATAACATATGATAAAAATGCATGAAATCAAAGCCTACAATGTTAATTCTGTAGCCCCGTCATCCAGTTATTCCCACTCAAGCAAATGTGAACATTTTTGAGGAATCTGTCAACAAGTGAATTCTGCTAGCTTTAGTGGTAGATCCTCTATGGGGCTTCTATCAATGGGTCAGACTCATATTGCCATGCACATCCCAAACATGATATCTAGTGGGATGAGATTTTCTGTATCTATGGCTCAAAATGTATTTTCATCTGGACAGTCAAGAATAACACCAGTAACCCTAGGTCTCTTTATGTTCCTACATTAGGTTGGACAAAATCCTGGCTCAGTTCATTATCTTTCAACACTTATAATTTGTCTTCAAGGTCAAACATTGGAATTTTACAATCCTTGAGTAATCTTTAAGTGGTTGTTAGTATGGGATCACTTGTGTGTGGTATGATCCAAAAGGCCCCAACAAATGGTGCATGGCAGAGTTCCCAAGAACCAAATTGCAATGAGTGACATTGGTCCATCAATCATCTCTTTTGGGAATGGAACAATGATTCTCACTCCAGGGATGTCTCAACAATAGTGCTGTAGCTAATATGCCTTTGTCACAGCGGAAATCATGTGGTGTGCAATGTGCTGGACACAACAACAACAAATGCAGAAACAACACCAGAATTCACAAGAGCACTATCTTCCATAGTTGCAATAGCAGCCACAACTTCTTCACATGCATCAACACAACTTTCTCACCTGCAACAACTTCCTCAACAGTAGTAGCAGCTTTCTCAGTTGCAACAATAGCTTCTACAAATCAAGCAACAACAACAACGTCTGCTTCAATAACAGATTCCACAACTACAATAACAACAACAACAACTCCCACATTTGTAGCAACTGCTATCTCAGCAGCAACAAATGGTTGGGGTAGGAATGGGTCAAGCCTAAGTTCAAGGCCCTGGGCGGTCATAGGTGGTTTCTCAGGGAGAAGGTTTTCATGAGTTAGCTCAATTTTTCATAGGTTTCCCAATGCACGGTATGGTATTTATATGAAATGAAACATTTTTGCTATAATGTTATAGCATGCAGTCACAAGTATTTTACCTCATAGCTTGTCACTCTCTGTGACAGACAAATTGTAGAATGTCCATTTGATGTCTTTTGCAATTTAGCCATTAAAACTCAAGCTAAATAGGTAATATTGAAAGTATGTTAGAAAGTAAAAGAAAAAATTTACATTACTAAAGATATGACCAAGTTATAATATATCTTTACTTAATAAGTTAGTTTTGTGAGTTTAAGTTAGATTTAAAGTCCATTTTCTAAGAATAAGGTGATGTCTTGGGGTTGGAGCCTGTAATTATGTTGTGTTTTAATTCCTTGAGATTGATGTTTGAACTTGATTTTTATAGTGAAGGTTGTGCCTTTTATTATCTGCATGAATAGTGATTTGTTGGACTACTAGTTTATGATTTGTAGCAGTTGTGTTGTAAAAATTAGCTTTAATTGCATAATATTTATCCTTTATTGCTTTCTTGATCAATGTGTAATGGGAGTATCAAATATTCTTTAAGATATTAACTTATTGTATATTTTTACATTATATTGCAATCTTACTTCCTTCTCTTTCCCCTTTATTGAACTATAGGTGCGGACAATATCATTATTTGGAGAAGTATGGGGCATAGGTCCATCCACAGCAATGAAGTTGTATGAGAAGGGCCATCGTTCATTAGATGATCTTAGGAATGATGGCTCGCTTACATATGCACAAAAGTTAGGGTTGAAATACTTTGATGATATAAAAAAACGGATTCCACGCCATGAGGTCTGTACCACTAGTATTAAAGAGATAATATTCGTTCACACCCCACTTTTCCCCACCCAAAATTTGTTTTGTTAAAACCATGATAACCTTTTTTATTTGATAGGTTCAGGAGATGGATCACATCTTACAAAAAGCTGGGGAGGATGTTTTGCCTGGGGTGAGAGTGAGCATTACAAATTTTTGTTGGACTGAGATTAATGAGTTTCCACCTTGTCATAAATGTTTCATAAGAATCTGTCAGATTAATTTTCTTGCTCCATTTATTTGATTTTTGCATTTCAAAATAGATATTTTCCATGCTGTCATGGTGAATCATCCATTGCTTATTCAATACAAGTATATACCATGTTCTTTGAAACAAAATGGGTTGTAGATGGAACACAACACCAATTGATAAGCCAATAAAATAAAATACTAAACATAGAAACCACAAAATACAACAAAGCACTTGCTGTCTGTTAGGAATTTAGATCAACACAATCAAGAAAAAGAATGGAAGGTTTATTTTAGAAGAAAATTAAATAGAGAGATAATTGAGGTTCTTAGGCTGGAACCGTTAAGGTTGTTAGGTTGGTTGATGAGTGTTGTACGTAGGTTGGTCTATATAAAGACCAACCATTAATTGTAGATGGATTTTTGGCTTTTGACTTGTATCGTGATGGGCTTTGATCCTGTGTGAAAGAAATTTCATTCCTTTGTGGGTGTTGTGTAACGTTATGACATAGATTTGAATAAAAGTGCATTCCAATGATTGAATGATTGTTTGTATGCTTTGTGGTTCGTGTTTCTGTGTCGGTGTTAAGTGTGGTGGCCTAATAATTGGTCCGACGTGCCAGATGTGGCATTTAGTGCATCTTTAGTCTTTCACCCCTCTTTTTAAGAATGTTTGATACAATACCACCTTTGCTGAGTTCTTCAAGACGGTAGAAATGGCCTAGGAGTGTTAGTGATGGATTACATTACTTACATGTTTTTCAGTTCTGTTAGTGGATTAAGTTATTTCCATTTATTTATGTTCTATTATTTTGGATAGAGTTCGTTACAGTGGGATATTATGAATATCCTCAAGCAGGATTAGGGAGGTTTAAGTTTTCTGATAAGTAAATCTATTATTTAGACACAGTCCACTTAATATGGATGCTCTTGCTGCGAATAACTTTTATTCAGATTCTCGGTGAGTTATTTCCAGCTGTCTCTCTCTCTCTCTCTGTAAACTTTAGTTACTGCCCAATATTTTTTGTTCTTGGTACCTAATAATGCGGGAAATGGCTTCAACTGCAAGTTGGTTCTGGTGTCCGAAGTTACAAATGATGTTGAAATGTTAGATGATGATACAAGCTTTATTTAGAAATCAACTACTTTTATTTAGATATATACAACTTTTTGGGACTGGTCTTGTTAATTGCTATACTTCTATGATATCCCACCTCCATTAATGATATAGCTTAAATAAGATATATAATCCCACTTACAAACTTTATCTATCCATCGTTGCAAAGTCTTAATTTACTAATCAATTTTGTAAATATGAGAATTCTAAGAGATATATTTTGCAAAATTGGCAATTTATTTCATATAATACTTGAGGATCCTCTGTTTCTTGAATCCTCCCCCCTTCCATTTCAATTCATTTTTTCACTTTCATTCGTTCAGTTATTAATAGAAAATTCTTCATATTACTTGTGTTATATTATAGAAAAAAGGATCTATTCTTATATAATTCTTAAATACATTATATAATTCTTAAATACAATACAAAGATTTAATAATGGAAAAAATCCTAAATTATGATGAATATAATCTCTCTTTATAATTCAGATCCTGAACAATAAATATAAAATGTATTGGTAGCAATGGATTGAAATAACCCCACTTAGCCCTCTTCTCAATATATCCTCAAGTTGATTGATTTCAGAGGATACAAATGGTTTACACTCCCATTATCCAATTTCTACTTTATGAAATGTTTGTCTATATGATTAGTTCTATCATATTGCAGTGGATTATGCGTAATATTTATTGTTGATTTGCTATCACAATACAATCTCATAGGCTTCTTCCAATCAATCTTCGGGTCTTCTAAAATTATCTTTAACCATAGTATTGCGCAAACCCCTAAGGCCATGGCTTTAGACATTTTGTTACTTGCTCCTCCCAAGTAACTAAATTTCTTCCTAAGAGTGCAATATCCGTGGTAGATCTTCTGTCATCAATAGAACTTGCATAGTCAACATTTGTGTTGGCTTCTAAGATCATCTCATTCCCCTTTGTAAATAGATTTCCTTTTCCATAAGTTCTTTTCAGGTAATGTAGAATGTGATAAACGAATTTGAGATGAGTCTCTTTTGGATTATGCATGAACTGATTTACAACTGCTACAACATAGGCAATGTCGAGTCTAGTGTGAGACAAGTAGATCAATTTTCCTACCTTTGATAAGATTTTCTATCCATATCTACATCTTCAATTGATTCACCAAGTTTGCAATTTTATTCAATAGGTATCTGTACTAGTTTGCATCCTAATTTACTAGTTTCAGCCAATAAATCCAGCACATATATTTCTTGGGAGATGAAAATACCACGATGTGAATGAGCCACTTTAATGCCCAAGAAATTTGCCTAAGTCCTTAATTTCAAATTTTGTTATCAAACATTTTGTTAAGGCTTTCGTTCCTGCCTAATCATTTCTAATTACAATTATATCTTCTACATAAATAGGATTTATAAGATGTAAACCCAATAAATGATTGAGGTATGTGATTTATGGCTCTAGATTCAACTATCTAAACACCTTCTTTTGAGGAATTTAAGGCATTAAGTGCATAGGTGATGCAATTCTAGCTTCAATTGCATGCTTTAATGCGCTTCTTCTTGGAGGATTGTCATTGTGGACGTGATTTGAGATAGATGCAGTGGAAGAATAATTGTTTGGACATGTAAGATGGATTTGGAAATGAATTTCCCAAAATGAGGTTAGGCCAACACTTAAAGAAGAAGTCTAAAAAAGGTCTTGTGTAAGACTTATCTAGAGAGAATCTTGACAAGAGTAGAAGTGCTGAAAATATTTTGACAACAATTCAATATATTCATCAAACTTATTATAACATCTCTATTTATAGGAAAAAAATTAAGACTAATCCAAACCCTAACCCTAGCTTGTATGACAAGCTTCTTAAAAACTCTTCAATTAGAGAATGACACATGTCAAACCATGAATGAAGAGGATCCTCTCCATTGGAAAGGTGTAGGTGCCACCTAAGCTCTACATGGAAAGCATGTGTAGGTGCCACCTAAGCTCTAGCTCATACCAGGCTCTAACTCTTTGTCTATCTCTCTCTCTCTCTCTTAGTGTTAGCGTTTGACCCAAATACAAGGTTAAAAAATTCAAGACAACCTATTCTAATCTTTGGCGCAGATGTAAGACTCAAAATTTAAATTCCTATACTACCTTGGTCCAAAATACAAGGCCTAAAAATTCCTATTCTACTTTTTTATAATTACAAAGGAGAAAAATTTTAATAATCCACTTTCCACAATTAAAAAGTCTTTTGCAAACTTTCTTCCTCCTTAAAGTCTTTGGCCCTACTTCTTGTGATTGTCTCATCATATGGTCTCTGAGGTACTCCTTCATCATAGGAGTAAGGAGTATTACCTATGAAGTTAAGGAGTAATTACTTAAGTCTCCAGGTTTTGTTAATGTGTCTAGAAACCCCTTTAATTTTAGAATCTCCTTTGTGTCGAACTTAATGTTGGGTTGAGCTTTTTCAGTATAAAAAATGTTGAGGTTTGAAGTATGGCAATGTAAGCCTAGAAAGAATGTAGTGGGAGAAAGAAAGGGTCGTGGCATTGCAGCAATATAGGCCATGTAGATGAATACATGTAAAAAAGAAAGGGATGTGGTTTTGTAGCAATGCAAGCTGCACGAGATACCATAAAGGTGCAATTGCTCTTAAATATAATACAAAAACTTAGGAACCTAAAAATCCTAATTTATGATGGCTATAATCTATCCGTATAATTCATGATCAATGATCTTGTACAGTAAATATGAGATATATTATTAGACTTTTAATCTTCCTAATTATGGAATGTAATTAAATCTCCTAATTATGTAATTACAACTATACAAGGTGATATTATCTATATCTTTGTTATTAAAAGATATCAAATTCTTATTTCTTGTATTGATTCCTTTTTCTCAATATAAATAAATCACTTGTGTTGTCACATAAACACATAATTTCAGCTCAACGTTTCTCTCGTTCTTAGAGTTTAACATGGTATCAAAGCCTCTTCGAAACCGTGTAGGCATAGTAGACTCGCTTTTTAAAACCACAATATTTCAGTATCCTTAGGCTTGTATGTTTTTCCACAAGAGTATGTTACTACCCATGATCAAATTTTGGGATTACCATGAAACCCTACCATAGCTTTTCCATCATCTATTACCGTGAAACCCTACCATTGCTTTTTCATCATCCGTACTCCTCCATATTACTTAGAAAATAAACACGGAGACATATTTTATCTATAAAGGAAAACACTGCTTTGCATCAAAGGGTAATAGTTTTGGTCACTCTTGTATAGGTAATTCTAAAAATCATCCAAAATGTAGACATTGCAGCCACCGCATTGGACATAATATTTATAATTGTTGGAAATTTCGTGAGAATTCCCTTCTTTCCCATATTATTGCCCAAGTATCTATGTTGAGTCACCTGTTGCTCCCACACTATCTATCTATAGCAACATGTGAAGACTTTATCAAATGGTGTAATAACATTGTTTGAATGCCACATACGTAATTCATGTGCTTGTCTCTTTCAATATCCTTTCCCTAATCCTTGGTCATTGACTCTTATACTACTCATCACAAATTTGGTAATTATTTTCTCTTTTTCTCTTTTACTACTAATTGTAATTTGCCTTTCATAGTTGTTGTCAGTGGAGTACAAACACAAGCTTGCAGCATTAGTACTACCAATCCCTCCCATCCCTTGCTTTGACTTGTGTTCTCATGATTGCCTTTGTAAATTTCATTTTCTTAAGATGGTATTAAAGTCATTCAGAGTCTATTATAGTCAAGTTTGTTGATTTTATCGTGTCATCTGTTATCAGGTTTCGCTCTAGTCTCGTGCTCAATATTTCCAATCCTTGAAGGGAGAGGATGTGTTGGAGATCCATATCCACTAGCGATATAATTAAATTATAGTATATAAATGGATACAAACCTCATTTTACAAACTGATTTTGTAAGGTTGAGTTTGACTTAAATTTCACTTTCTTAAGAAAAAGTAAGAAGATGGATAGAACACACCACCAATGAAAAGTATAATGAAGATTTGTCATTTGAAGAAGTTTTTCAATATAAGAACCAAAGTACAAGAGTTTCATACTCTCAAGACACTTAAAGGACCAAGATGACTCAAATGGATGATAAGCAATGTCGATTGGTGATTACGTAAGTGTGAATACAAACTTGATGATTATAGTAAGCTATTGATTACACAAAGTTAAATGAACTAATGATGTGTTGACTCATGAGACGTCAGTATGAGAAGTTGAAGAGACATGTAAAGTAGTTACAACCTTTACATGCGTTGAAAGTGACATGTGAAAGAAGTCACAACTATCACATGAACTTGAACATAACATGTTCACCTTTGCACTTTTTGAAAATTTTGGACATTCTTGATCCTTTTAAAATATTCTAAAATCTCTTAAAAGTTATAAATTATTTTGCATCTTAATTTCTTTTTCAATCATTTTGAATCTTTCTTTTGCTTTCTCCTTACAATGGTTCTTGTTAGGACTTCTTAACATCTTGTAAATTTTATCCTCCTTCTTGATTTGATTCTTCTTTTTCTGTAATCACATCAAGAAGTGGTACAATCCAAGGGATCGAAGTGTCAAACTTAAGCCTAACCAAGGGGAACCATATTCTTATCCTAGGAGACACAGAAGGTTAGTTGGTAAACTAAATTATCTTGTTGTGACTCGTCCTCACATTGCCTTTGTAGTGAGCGTAGTAAGTCAATTATTAAACTCTTCCTACAAAGACTATTGGGATGTAATCATACGAATATGAAAGTATATTAAGAAGGCTAATGTTGATTGGGTAGGGTCAAAAAGAGATAGATTAAACTCTTCCTGCAAAGACTATTGGGATGCAATCATACGAATCTGAAAGTATATTAAGAAGGTTAATGTTGATTGGGTAGGTTTAAAAAGCGATAGATTCTTCATTTCAGGGGAGTGTGTTACCATTAGAAATAATTTAATATCATGAAAAAGTAAGAAGCAAAATATTGTGGTAAGATCATACAATTTTGAGCTCATATGGCTAAAACTACTCATTAAACATTGTCTCTAATGTTGTCTTTCATGAGAAGATCACACATATTGAAGTAGACTGTCATTTCATAAGGACATGACTACTAGATTTCTCAACTTTAAGTAAACACTTAGTTGACATATTCACTAAAAAGACCAAAGGTCAATTATACTTGCAACAAGCTAGACACATATGACTTGTACTCTTCAACTCGATGGAGAGTATTATAATTATAGAACTATGGAACATATCTTATGTAGTCAAGAATATCTAGATTATATATGTATTACTAAGAATGTTTTTATTTATTTTTATATCATATATTTGTGATAAAGGATATCAAATCTTCTCTATTATTGTATCGGTTCCTTTTTCTCAATATAATTAAAATATTTGTGTTGTCTTAGTAACATGGTTTTAACTTAATGTTTCTATCTTTTCTAGAGTTTAACTACTCACATAATCAAAGCAGAAATATTATTTTGTGCTGTTATGTCATTTAGGTTTCTATCATATGTGGGGGATCATATCGACGTGGGAAAGCTACATGTGGAGACATTGATATCATTATTACACATCCCGATGGACAAAGGTATGGCTTGATTTCTTATAACCTTTATTTATTTGTGAAGAAAAATGTGTTTCAATATATAGAGGTTTTTTTAGTCATAGTAATAGCATGCTGTAGTAGAGTGGAAAAGCCTTAGGCTGCAAGAATATTCAAATAATCGAGTGATTTTCATTAGCTGTCATCACTGCTGCTTTTGCCGTGTTGTACACTATGGTGGTCCGACCATGATATAGGTTTCAAAAACCCAGTTTTCACTCCAATTTTCTAATGCATATTTTGCCTTAAAAGCGTAACAGGATTTGGAATCCTTATTTGACCATTTGAAAGTTACCACTGCTTGACCTTGTTCCTGCACACGTTACACTCTGCAGCATTTTTTTCTTACTGTTTGATTCTTTCTTCCTTTAGACGCCTTTATTCGCAATGTGTTCAATATTATCTAATTTGCTATATTCTTTCTCTATTAATTTCACCATCATTTTTCATTTTTTGACTTCATTATGATGTTCTTATTACTCTTGGATTGATGGTTTTTTTTGGTCAGCAAAAAATATGTGTGTGCATGCATTTAATCAAGTACCATTGTGTTCAAATGCATGTATTTTATTAATCATGGCTTGTCACTATCTAGGGTGATCAAGAGCCTCATGAACATTGTTAGGAATAATAGTGGTGGACATGGTGAAAACAAATCAATCATGGCTTGTTGCCATTTAGGGTGACCAAGAGCCTCATGAACATTGTTAATAATAATAATGGTAGACAAGATGAAAACAAAAAAAGGAATATGTAGTAGAGACGAACGATAATAACTTAAAATGATTATAAAGAAGACATGGATTACATGTAGGTCAAATATCTTTTCTAAGAGTAATAGGCCAAGCATAATCATAGTTAAGAGAAGGTGAGGAGGATGAAGGAACCATGAATTTGAGTCACGAGATCTTTAGACAAAGGTGAAGGAGTTATTTGCCTCATGAATATTGTTAGGAATAATAGTTATTTGTGGAACAATGTCATCTGCTCTTTAAGTTTGAGAGAAATGGATTACAAAATAGTATGGGAAAGACCTATAGAACATATGAAGAATGTTCTTTGGAGGACAAGAAAAAAGGTGTGTTCTACACACATAGTATCGTTCAGCTAAGGGAGAATAACATTTATATCTTTTCTGAAGGCAAGAATATCAGAAAAAGAGACACTTCATATCATAGAAGTATAGATTAGTTAGAAAATTAAACTATCTTATTGTTACTCGTTTTGATTTTTCATTTGCAATCAGTATTATAAGTCAATTTTTTAATTCTCCATGTGTTGATCATTAGAATGAAATCATTTGTATTTTAAAGTACATTAAAGGTTTTTTTAGAAAAGGCTTGTTATATGGTTACAATAGCCATAGTAAAGTTATATGTTATTCAGATGTTGATTGGGCAGAATCTCCGTTTAGTAGAAGATTCACTTCTGGATATCCGTTTAGTAGAAGATTCACTTCTGGATATTGTGTTCTTGTTGGTGATAATTTAATCTATTGGAAGAGCAAAAAAACATGTTGGGGCAAGTTCTAGTGCTAAAACAAAATATAAAGCTATGGTCTGTGAGCTTATTTGGTTTAAACATTTACTGAAGGTATTGCAATTTGGAGAGGTGACAAAATGACACTCATGTGATAATTAGACTGCTCTTCATATTAGTTCTAATATTGTCTTTCTCGAAAGGACCAAACATGTTGAGATTGATTGTCATTTCATTCTTGAAAAAATTGTTTATGAAGACATGAAGACTGAGTTTGTTAATTTGAATGGCAATTAGTAGATGTTTTCGCTAAATCTTTACGGAGATCTAGAATTATTATATTTGTGACAAATTTGATACATACAATTTATATACATCAGTTTGAATGGGAGTGTTGAATGAACTGACCTAACTTATATTTTTTGTTATTCTGTTACTATTTCTACCAATAAATAAATAATTTTATCGTGTATTTTACATAAGAGAGATTAATCCTATATTTATTCTCTCTTTATTTTAATAGATATCATCAAAATTTTCTTAGTAAAAGAATTCTTGAAAGAGTCTTTTGGAAGCATGGTTTAACTTTGAATACTATTTTTACTTGAATTGATTTAATGATTAGGTCTGTTCAAAATTGTCAAAGCGAATTATGTCATACTTTGTAGATTCCTTAATTTCTTTCTTATTTTCATCTCCATTATTGAAAAAATATGTAACATTCATCTCCATTTACTCTTGCTGGTAAGGAGAGGATGCAATTGACTAACATTCTGCACTTATTTATCATTGTTTGCTTTGTGGAAACTTCTTTTTTAGTGTTCAGAGGTTAAACATATCTGGACATTCCTTGCAGTCACAAAGGATTTTTGCCAAAGTTTGTAAAACATTTGAAGCATATGAATTTCCTAAGAGAGGATTTAATTTTCAGTATTCACAGTGAAGAGGTAATATTAGCATTTTGTTGTTGCCTATGAATTATGGTTTTGTTTGATTGATTAAGCTTTCCTATTTGATAAATTTTTTCTAGAGAAATCATTATTTCGTTTGTATCTTGATATCCTTAAATATAAGGGTTTCAATGCTTGCATGCATATAGGCATGCAAATCGGTAGGAGTTTGTTAAGTTGTAACTTATTGCAAAGCGGTAGGAGTTTGTTAAGTTGTAACTTGTAACTTTTAAATTGCAGTTAAGCTTAACTCCTGACATTTTGGATTTATTTTGCTAATATTTTTGTGTTACACAGATCGTAGGTTGAAATTTTTAGACTTTAATTATTTGAAGGATTGAATAGGCTTTAACTTGAAGTCATGCACGAATTTTGAGATGACCAACTATTACGAGAAAATGAGGAAGATGCCAATTAGTTTTTAACTTTTATGACTTATTATTTATTGGAACTTAGATTTGGAATGTTACGTTCCTTTAAATAAGGGCAGTCCCAACTATCTCCACTATCACCTCTGTACCGCTTCAACCACTTCAAAAGCACCTCTACACCGCTTTAACAACTCCACTAGCACCTTTACACAGCTCTAACCACTCCACTAGCACCTCTGCACTGCTCACCGTTTGAAAAAAAAAAAGACAATCAAGATAATTCTAAATAATCTCTTTATTGATACTAACAACAAAATACAACTCTCACAAAGGAACCACTTGTTCCTTTCACACAGGTTACACCTGTTAGAAAATTACAACTTCCACTCCTCCCCTCTCGCTAGGTTGGTCTTATTAAATAGATCAACTTTTCTAATTTCTCTAACAACCTTAACCGTCTCTCACATTAGTTTCTTTCCTCACTCTTCTTCTATAATATACTTTTAATTCATTTTTTAGACTCTTCTTATGTGGACTTGATTCTGTAACATTAGTCCCCCTCTCAAAATCCACCTTGTCCTCAAGGTGGAATTTAGGAAACTGTTTCTATATGATTATTGCATCTTCTCACGTAGTAGCTGCCCTTCCTCCTTCTTTCCACGATATCAGAACCTGCGTCACCTTTTCTCCCTGCCTGTTCAGTTCCCGAGTCTGCAACACCTGCACTGGAACCGTGTTTTCTCCTCGTCTTTGTAAGCTTGGTGGTAATTCTGATTCTACCTCGACATTCCCGACAATCCTTTAAGTTGAGAAACATGAAATACTGGATGTATGTGAGCCCCTTTAGGTGACTGTAACCTATAAGCCACCTTAGGTAATTGTAACTTATAAGCCACCTGTCCAATTTGAGCTATTACTCTTAAAGGATCGTAGTAACGCGCAACTAACTTGGGATTGATTCTCGTTGGCATTGATTACTGTTTGTGTGGCCTAATCTTTAAATAAACTTCATCTCCTACCTTTATTTTTGTTGGATTTTGTGACGGTTAGCGAACTTTGACATTCGATCCTATGCTCTTTGTACATGGAACTTAAGTTGTTTCAAAGCTTCATCCCCAGTCATTAAATCTTGTGCCACTGCCTCTATTGTTGTCTTTACAGGAATGTAACGAGCCAATTATGTCGGTGTTCTCCCATGTACTACTTCAAAAGGAGTGCATTTCGCCGCTTCATGATAATTGGTGTTGTACCAATATTCTGCCCACAACATGAAATATATCCAAGTCTTCAGCTCTTCTGAACAAAAACACCTCAAATAAGTTTCCAAAATTCTGTTCAGAACCTCTATTTGTCCATCTGATTTTGGATGATAAGCTGTACTCATATTTAACTTTGTCCCTTGTAACCTGAACAACTCCTTTCGAAACAAACTCATTAAGAGAAGATCTCTATCACTCACAATAGAGGTTAGAGTTCTGTGCAGCCTAACCATCTCCTTCACAAATATATCTGTCATAAAGCTTACTGAATAAGGATGCTTAAGTGGAATAAAATGACCATACTTACTGAGTTTGTCCACCACTACCAAAATGGCATCAAAACCATTAGATTTAGGTAATCTAATGATAAAACCCATACTAATCTCTTCCTGTACAACTGTTGGAATTGGTAAGGGTTACAACAATCCTTGAGGTGAGCTGGCCAAATATTTGCTCTGTTGGCACACATGACAAGCAGCCACAAAATTAGTGACTTTCTTCTTCATTCTTTCTAATGTAGAGATTGAGAAATATTTTTAAGAATGCAGAACACCCCCGAATGGGTGTAACGTGAAATTCTTACAGCAAAATAGGAATCCAAACTGAATTTGTTGACAACACAAATCTACGCGTGAACTTATTTGAGTTAACAAAATTGGAATATGGAAAGGTCACTTAAATGATTTCTCGTATGTGATATGTGATAATCAGACTATTCTCCATATTTGATCAAGTCTCGTGTTTCATAAAATGATTAAACATATTTAGATTGATTATCATTTTATTCGAGAAAAAACTATATAAAGACATCGAGACTAAGTTTGTTAATTTGAATGATTAGTTAGCACATATTTTCACTAAATATTTACAGGAACCTAGAATTCATATATTTGTATTAAATTTCGTACATACAATTTATATACACCAACTTGAGAGGAAGTATTAGATATAATGGACTTATCTCATTTTTTTTTGTTTTATTTTACTGTTCCTATTTGTAGATAAACAAACGTATGTATGTATTTTATACAAGGGAGACTAATCCCATATTTAACATAAATGAATGGGTCACATTCAAGAGAATTGCTACTCTTTACATGACTTTCTTAACATGGTAACTAATATTTCCAAATATGATATTTTTCAGGCAAAGTTATCTAATTGACTTTCCAAATTGTGTTTTATACGAAAGAATTTGACAAACAAGATAAAAGCTTGAATTTTTCTTAAATGAGGAAAATGCATGTGACATAGATACAACCATCAATAAAGTGACACCATTTATTATCAAATATACTAGACTTTGGTGCATGCCATCAAACATTAGAATAAACCAAATCTAAAGGATGAAAATTCTGTATTACTAGAAGGATATGTGGCATTATGGTGCTATTCAACTTGACATACATTATGTTTAAATGATTCAATATACTCTTTGGAAAATAAGAAAAGAACATAGACTTTAGAACAATAAAAGATGAATGTCTTAAATGATTACGGAGAAGCCAAATTTTAGAGGACTCAAGTAGTGCAAGATTAGAAACAGGTAATCTATTGATATTATCCTTGGTTCCCAAGTTGTAAAGGCAATACAACCCTCCCTGGACAAATTATTAGGATGAGTTTGAAATTGTGTACAAGGCAGGAACTTCTAAGAAAGTGACATATGATCTTTCTAGAAGATATAAGGACATAAAATTGCATGGTTTTACAATACCCTACAGGTCAAATATTCAGGACATCATGGAAGAAGTTAAAAAAGATCCAAACTTTAACAAAGGTCATCAATGAGTTACAAGTTGATCCAAATTGTCATCGACATATGCTCAAGCACTAGTGATTATTAATGGCAACCCATCTAGCTACAACATTCACAAAATAAAGAGGTCAATGATCTAAGGCTTTGATAAGGAGTTTACCAGAAGTTTTGGCTCGATTGAACTTGTTTAGGCTTCGAACCAGTTGTTTAGGTCCAAGATCATCTTTGAAGAGATCAACTCTAGAGGTCATAGAGCATAAAGCAAAAATCCTCTAATCCACAGAAATAATAATTAGAGTTATATCAAGAAAACACAGAAAGACTGGGCTTAAGTAAAGGCATGTCTTATCATCATGGGTCAAGCTTTATTCTTATCATTTGTATAGAATATATTAGGATTTTATGGGTTTATTGGGCCAAGCATTATAAAAGAATTGGACCTCATATATGCATCAAGCAGAATAGAGTTTCGGACATGTATTTGGGGCTTGAATAGATTATAGTCAAATTAGGATTAGAGTATTCTATCTAGGGTTACAATTAGGCTTCCTCAAGCCCAAGGTAAACTCTAGGACGTCCAAAGCCAACTGGGACACGCATGGAATGTGTGAGTATCATGCAATAGGCATGAGCATGCATGAGGAGAACATGAGTGTACATGTGTCACTGTCCTTTCACATCAACTATAAGTAGCACATCAACTATAAGTAGGTTTGAATTCAAATTTTTCTCTTCTTTGACGTCCAACATTAGCATAAATAGGAGTGCTTGTATTTTTTAACATTGATTGAGTATTGAAGTACTGTCAATTTTTAGCCTCTACATGTTTTTATGTTCTTTTCAAGTTAGGTTCTTTTCTAAGATTGGCCTAGATTCCTCTTAGTTGAGTTAGTCTAACCTCTCATACCTTTACCTCTTTCCACTTCAAATAGTCGAACAATACTCTATTTCATTCAAAAGCCTTTGCACCTTACCACAAGTCTATCAATGAAGAAAAGAAAACTAAAACGAAAAGGAGCTAGTCTATCATTTATCATGATAAAACATTAGCAATTATATTATAAGGGGAGGTTGGTATTATCTTCCTAGCTGAATACATGAAGTACATGCAACTCCTTTGGGAGGCCACTTAGTATTTATAGAACATATTGAAATGGATTAATCTTTTGACTTGTTAGGAAGGAAGGGAATGATCATCAGATTTATGGCAAAATGTCAAGTTTGTCAGAGGGGTAAATATCAAACCTCTTCTCGTAGAGGCTTGTTATAGCATTATCTATCCTGAGTGCAATTGTGGTATATGACTTCCAAAATTAAAAGGATTTAAGGTGATTCTTGTGGTGGTGGACAAGTTAATCAAATATGGGCATTTTATTTGTATCAACCATCCATATTTTGTTGTTATAGCATTATCTATCTTGAGTGCAATTGTGGTATATGACTTCCAAAATTAAAATGATTAAAGGTGATTCTTGTGGTGGTGGACAAGTTAATCAAATATGGGCATTTTATTTTTATCAACCATCCATATTTTGCGAAAGTGATTATTGGGATTTTTGTTAGAGAAGTGATATGACTACATGGGATGCCTATTTTCATTATTAGGGGTAGAGATCCTACTTTGATGAGTTTGTTTTAGAAAGAGATATTTTGGCAACATGGAACATCTTTAAACACGAGTACAATAATTTATCTAGAATTAGATTGCCAGACAAAAGTCTTAAACAAAATGGTAGAAATATATCTTAAGCACCCTTTTCAAGTATTTTATGGCCCCTTGTTTGCACTAGAACCTTTGGTGGAAGTTAAGGCTTGTTGAATGTAATGGGTTGAGCCTATAGTTTCAGTTATTTTGTTATTATTTCTATTTACACATAAACGACACTATGTATGTATTTTACACAAAGAAAATCAATCCTATGTTTATATTTCTTTATTCTTAATTTGGCATTTAAAGCTTAGAGTTAAGGTTAAATTTATTTCCGTTGAACCCACTGTTCAGTGATGTTTTCTAGCTGGTGTCATCGTTGTCGATAGAGTCGATGACATCACCCATCGACTTGCCTCAGCCAACTACCATCGTGTCGTAGATATCGTGGTGATCGAGTTCCAACGTGCCCTCACGCGCCTCATGCTCGGCTGGGTCATCCTAGTGTTGCCAAGATGCAACAACTTGTTCAATGTTTGTCCAAGTTATTTAGTTTGTCTTGTGAGTCATGTCATTTAGTGAAACTCAATCACGATTCTCTTTTCTGGTAGTGTTTCATGTGTTTAGTTTTCTCGTGCCTTACTTCAATCCGATGTTTGGGGACCAAGTTGTGTTAAGTGTAATTTAAGTTTTCAGTATTTTGTTACTTTTGTTGATGATTATTACGTACTTGGTTATTTTTAATGAAAATTCATTGAGTTGTTTTCTATATTTCAATCATTTTATAATGAAATTAAAAATCAATTTGGAGTTTCAATTCGAACGAATACCTAAATATTCCCCTCTTCCACCACCTCTCCAGGTTTACAGTTGCAATTAGACTTTCCATGATCTAGTAGATGACACTCTTATAGTACTAACTCCTCTATCCCTTCTGACTCCGACAGTTGAACCTGATCTTCCCATCGTCATCTATAAAATATACGTTCTACTTATAATCCTTCTCCACATTATACTACTTTAAATTACCATAAACTATCTTAATCTTTTTATATTTGCCTTTCGTTTATTTCTTTGTTCATTCCAAAATTTGTATGTGATGTCTTAGTCCATCTTGGTTGGCGTCAGGCAATGCTTGATGCATCAATTTCCGTTTATATTTTGTTGTACTAATCTATCTAGTAGATGTTTTCGCAATATTTCTTATATTCAATGGTAATTTCTTTGTTAATTTTGTTTTCTTACACAGGGTTCTGATTCTAGTGTGGACACTTACTTTGGTTTTTGCACCTATCTTGGACGAGAGTTGCGTCATCGTATTGATCTAAAGGTGTCAATTGTAACTTTAAAATATTTAAGGTTTTCCTTTTATCTTTCTTTTGACATGTAGTGTTAGGTACAAGGTAAATGAGAGGGGCAAAACAGGAAGAGTATATTATAGTAGGAAATTAAATAAAAAGGGAGTAGGGCCGTTTTGGTTGTTAGGATGGATTGGTGTATTTCATGACCACCGAGTTAGGAGGAGGGGACTTTTGGATGTTGAGTGTTGACAGAGTTTACTCTGTGTGAAAGGAAGCATTTTCTTTGTTACCCATTGTGGTGTATGCATTGTTTAGAGAATTAATAAGAAGATTCTCTATTTGCGGTAATCGTAGTGTTAGTGGATTTCTATCATCTAAGATAGGACATAACAAATTGGTTCGACCTGTCGGACCCAAGTGGGGTGGAGCAAAGTGTAATTTTTGTGGAGGAGTGAACCAGTGAGCATGGATGGAAAGACAAGGGTTGATTTTGCTGCAATAAAAGAAACCACGAAAGAAATCAAAGAAATCTTGTTAGACCTCAAAAAAAGTGATAAACAGTTTAGAGGTGGGAAAAATTCGGTAAAAGAAGAAAAGAAAGAAGTGCGATTAGTGAAAGTAACAAATTGAAGGAGGACGAAGAGGAGGAGTGAAAGAAGAAAAGAAACAAGTGCTATTAGTGCACAATAACAAATTGAAGGAGGACAAAGAAGAGAAGTTGAAATCTTGGTTAAGAAGAGAAGAACTACCTATTTTTAAGGAATGGAACCGCAAAATAAAGGGTCTGAAGGAGGGAAAAGCTTTGTTAATGATGAAGAAAAGAAATATGTGCGATCTGTGTATGGTGATTAATCGGATGAAGAAAAATGTGAAGAGTAGAGGGCGTCGGCCAAAAACGGTGGAATTTCATGTTTTTGTGGGAATGGCCCCTCAAGGTGGGATAACGGAAGTGGAAATATTTCATAATGAGTATCCAAAAGAGAAATTAAGGTTGACTTTCGAGAGTACGAAAGGTAATACAGGCCATGGGTTCAAGTTTTGACTTCAAAAATTCAAGAACCTTTCTTGTGAAGAATTTCAGCCACTTTGATTCATAGGTGTGGAGGAAGGAAGTGAAGTATAGTGTATTTGAGAAGCTAAGAAGGGTTAAACAAAATGGGAGGAGTACATACAAGAAACTGTTTTGAAGTTGTTGTCGTCGCTTTTCCGCCGTCGCTGTCATCGTTACTGTCACCGTCGATTGGGCAAGCAACATCCCCGATCGACTCACTTGGCCAGGTGATCCCAGTGCAACAGAGATCAGGACAATCGGAGTCCTAACACACCATCCCGCACCTCTCTCGTCTGTGTCACTGTCGCCCTTGTTTCCTGAGCGTGGCGGCACATCTGGCATTATTTTTGGCAGTGATTACCATTGTCGGAGTTGCCGACATGACCTCGTATGGGTTCTATCTTCGTCATCCTGATCGGAGCCTGTTCGATGTGTTAGGGGTTTTCTTCTCTCTCTTCTGCTATTATGGACCGGTGCTAGGAAATGAGAAAAGATGAAAAGTTTATGTTAGAAAAAAATCAAATAAAAAGGGTGCAAGACAGTTTTGTTGGTTAGGATGGGTTAGTCTATTTAAAGACCAATCTAGTTAGGAGAAGGGGGACTTTGGAAGATTGTGAGTGTTGACAGAGTTTACTATGTGTGAAAGGAAGTTGCTCAAGGTGTTGATGTTTTTGAAAGTATTGCAGCTGAAATAATCAGTGCCATGATACTTGGTGGAACAATGGCACAACGTTGTAAAATTGCAGATCCGTCGGGCTTCATCTTGTTTTCTCTTCTTGTTCACTCATTCGATTTGGTAGTATCATCTATTGGAATATTTTCTATTCTGGGTACAAACTGGAGTAATAGCTCCAGTGGAGGATCTGATGACAATTCTTCGAAAAGGATATTCTTTTACGATAGTCTTGGCTGTTCTCGCATTTGGTTTGTCTACCCGCTGGTTACTTTACACTGATCAAGCACCTTCAGCATGGTTCAACTTTGCCTTGTGTGGGTTGATCGATATTATCACTGCATACATTTTTGTTTGGATTGCCAAGTATTATACTGACTACAAGCATGAGCCTATGCGAATATTGGCCCTTTCCAGCTCCGCTGGCCATGGGACTAATATAATTGCTGGAGTCAGTTTGGGTTTCGAATCCACTGCTCTACCTGTCCTTTTCATCAGTGTGCCAATTATCTCAGCTTTGTGGTTCGGTCACACCTCTGGACTAGTAGATGAAGCATGAATCCCAACTGGTGGGTTGTTTGGCACTGTTGTGGCAACGATGGGAATGCTAAGCACTGCTGCCTATACTCTTACTATGGATATGTTTGGCCCAATAGCTGATAATGTAGGAGGAATTGTGGAGATGAGTTAGCATCCTGAAAGTGTCTGAGAGATAACTGATGTCCTTGTTGCAGTAGGAAGCACGACCAAAGCTACCACGAAAGGCTTTGTTATTGGACAATTTAGACAAGTTCATCATCTGGTAATAACAAAATACCAAATATGCTTCAGCCTGTAAGGCAGTTAAAGAGATTGGATCCAATTTATTGAAGCATCTCTAGGAGCAAAGGGAACTACTTGGAGACACATCAATTGCTTATATCAATATTGGAAATGATGTGGTTGCCATGAAGGAATAACGTCTAGACTTCAACCTTGGGGACAAGGTTGTTCCAGCATAAGGGAGTATTGTTAGACCCATAGGAAATGAGAAAAGATGAAAAGTTTATGTTAGGAGAAAATTAAATAAAAAGGATGCAGGGCAGTTTTGTTGGTTAGGATGGGTTAGTCTATTTAAAGACCAACCCAATTAGGAGAAGGGGGACTTTGGAAGATTGTGAGTGTTGACAGAGTTTACTCTGTGTAAAAGGAAGCATTTTCCTTTGTAACCCATTAGGGTGTATCATTGTTTAGAGAATTAATAACAAGGTTCTCTATTTTCTATAATTGTGATAATTTCTGTGAGTGGATTTCTATCTTCTGGCATAGGAACCTAACACCATCACTTAGTGTTAGAGGATGGGAGTCACTTTATCACGTTCAATGTATGCAAGTAGAGAGTTGATTGAAATAGTATTGTTATGGCCTTGTCTGAACACTGATTTAGTTTCTAAAGCACAACATGGATGCATGGATTGTCTAGCACTAATAATGTGTTGAACTACAAGGGAAGGAATCAATCACCACGTCCATGCCAAACAAAATCACGGTCGTTGGAAAGGGAGGGAAGTTTGTTGTCAACTACGTGATGAATCAGTTCTGTACCAACAAGAATAAACAAACTTCAACTCTAGAGTTTGGAGAGGAAAACTCAGAAATTGTTGTTGCTGTTATTTCTCTTTTTTCGTCTGTGTATGGGTAATGTTCTCAATAGGACTCACCAGAAGATGTCAGAAGCTTGCAAGAAGTCCTTTGCAGCACAAGTTATTCCTTATCTTAAGTTTGAAACGAAGTCAAAGATTAGAGCAGCATGCACCCAGGTCCTATTTTCAGCCGTCTATCATCTAGGATTTGCAGTCCTTCCCTATGCATCTGGCCTGCTTAGAATCGCCCTGAAAGCCCTAAGAAAGAAGGTGGACAAGGAAAGGATAGTAGGTGCAAAGCTCATAACATCACTTATGGCCAGGGAAGATGTGTCAAGCATGAAAGAATCTCTGGATTTCAATCTTGAGGACAAGGTTGTTTCAGCTAAGGGAGTAATGTTAGGTACAAGATAAATGAGGTGGACAAAAAAGGGAGAGTTTATTATAGTATAAGATAAAAGGGAGCAGGGAGTAATGTTAGGTACAAGATAAATGAGGTGGACAAAAAAGGGAGAGTTTATTATAGTAAAAGATAAAAGGGAGCAGGACAATTTTGGTTGTTAGGATGTATTGGTCTATTTAAAGACCAACCGGGTTAGGAGGAAGAGACTTCTAGATATTGAGTGCTGACAGAGTTTACTCTGTGTGAAAGGAAGCATTTTCCTTTGTAACTCATTGTGGTGTATGCATTGTTTAGAGACTTAATAAGAAGATTCTCTATTTTTTGTATTTGTGGTAATCTGTGGTAATCTTAGTCTTAGTGGATTTCTATTGTCTAAGATAGGAACATAACATGTAGCATGGCAGATTTTAGTTTTATTGGCATGTTTTCTTCTGTTTGATAGTGTTGGGACTATTAATTATTTACCCACTTAACTAACCATAGGATATTGTAGTAAAAATGTAAAAGTAGTTGCCCCTTCTTGTTGGTTGTACTTTGTTGCATAGCCATCTTTTAAAATGGCTGGTTTTAATGTTTTTCAGGTGTACCCAAGAGACATATATGCATTTGGACTAATAGCTTGGACAGGAAATGATGTGTTGAATAGGAGGTATAGTTGCTTCTTTGTGGACTAAACTTTCTGCTTCTAGACTTTGTTGAAAGGTTTAGCACTGAAATTAATATTTAATAATTTTAATAACCAAGGAAGGGGTTTCCCTATTTTGTTTAATGATGTACCATTGTATCTAAAATTTTAGTTATTAGTGGTGAGCTAGGTGGCATCTTAATTTATGTCTATGTTGTGTCAACACATTGTTAAATGTATATGAGCCTATGTCTATCTCTATGTGATGCAATGTACATGATATGTAGCATACATATTCCTTTGGTGTGCTTGAGACGCACAAGAATTTCATTATAGGACTATCATTTATTCGTATCCGGTATTTATGAGCCTATTCGAATTCCTATCCTGAGCAGGCGACAACTGCATTACTGAAATGATGGCTATCAGAGAAGTCATATGCTCTCATGCGTGTCTAGAAGCAGGTGTCCTTCTCTCTTCATTGATTGTTGGGGGTCGGTTATGGCAATATATCCAGCCACTGCTTTGGTTGTTCTCATTGGTGCCAAACTCGTCCCAGAGTTCTCTTCAATTCTAGTCCCAACTTCGTAATTGGGGCTCATTTATGTATCCCCTCTCTTTTAGGGATGTTTCTCTCTATCTCTTATCGATTTTTTCTCTCTCCTTCACGTGCCCATGTCTTCTTTTACTAGTGCTAGGTTTGAATCCTCTATCTTCACTATGTTAATGTCACACTCTTCATTGACAAGTGATTGGGGCTCATTTTATGTATCCCCTCTCTTTTAGTGATCTTCACTAACTATGTTAATGTCACACTCTTCATTGACAAGTTAGATGGTGGCAATTATGATGGTTGTGCCTTTAATATCAAGCTTTGACTTGAGGGCTAGGATTATCTTGATTCTTAACCAGACAATGACCACCATTGATGAAATAGATCACCTTCGTTGTGTTAGGCCTCTTATAAGTAAATTGAGAAGTGAATTATTTCTAGCCGTTAAGTCCTTAGCAGTAGCAGTTCGCATCAGGGGCAAGCGTAACGACCTCTAGGCAGTTACTAGTCAAGGAACAAAATAAGAGATGAGGAAAAATATGGAGGAGATTCTTGGATAGTAGGTGATTGGAAGGGAGAGACCAAGCTCTCAACATCATGGAAAGGAGTCCTTGTATTCAACCCAAACTCATACTCGTAAAGAGATACATGCTCCACTAGTAAACCTTCTCTTCATCATATCACTAAGTTATCACATGTTGTCTCCATTCCCTTATACTTGTCTGAATTCCCTTTCGTTTATGTCTATTCCTAAATCTTCAAGTAATGCTCTAGGCCTTCTTGGCTCGAGACAATCCATGCTTATTGAAGTGTCTGCTCTTCTGAACCGGTAACTGGGATCTTTTTCCTATGCGTAATGGATAATCCAAGAGCATAAACAAACTGAGGTGTTTGCTGGTGAGGAAGCTTTGCTTTGGTTAGGAGGGTGTTTGTTGGTGTTGGACGGTTCAATTGCAGCGGTTTGGGGTGGTTTGTGGTGGTATACAGCTTAGCTGTGTCGTAAGTGCAGGTGCTCTACAGAGGTTTTTCTTGGTTTTCGAATAGCTAATTCCAAAAGCTACAGAATTCTGTTTCCAGAGAAGCATTTGTTGGCATTAAAATTGAGTTACGGAAAACTAAATGCGGAACATGTTTTCAGAATGAGGTTTCTAAGAAACAGTTTTCAGAATGAGGCTTCTAAGAAACAGTTTTCAGAATGAGGCTTCTAAGAAACAGTTTCTGAAAGTGTATTCCGGAACTTTTTATTTCAGGAATCTCTCTTTTCGGAATGCAAAAATAACCTTCTGAACTGCCTTTCTGAAATGCAAAATTAAGCTTCGAGAAACTGTATTCCAAAACTACAAAATTTCTTCAAAAAATCATTTTCCGGAGTGAACTTTTTTTCTTCCGGAACAACCTTTCGGTAAGGCACACCTCTCTTACGGAAAGGACTTTCCGTATTTTCGTGAGCCAATAAATGTATCCCTGAATACTCATTCCGGAATGCAACATACACTCATCCATTACACCTCTTTCTTTCATACAAAAGTGGAAAGGGCAGAATTGAAATTTTGAAAATTTGATAGGTGCAGGAAACAATTGCCTTAAATAGAACTAAACTAAGATGTTTGCTTGGGCCACATTTATTGTCAACACTGGTTGGTTGGATGGAAATGGTCGTGGTGGATGACTTGATTTATTTTTTTCAAGATATTTTCTTCTTTTCTTTACCACGTTTTGTTAAGAACAAAATATGAGTTTTGTTAATAAAAGTCCACTGAAGTTTCCCCGAAACATGGCTTATCATTTTACTTTTATCTCACTTTGTCTTAATGTTTCTTCTCCTACCAGTGATTATTGAGAAGCTTTCCGACTGTAGCTTTTGTTGTTTTCCTGTTACCATGTTTTCGTATCCTTACCTTTATTTGATGAGGCTTGTTCGATGTCATGTTTATCTTGGCACATCATTTCTGGGTCATGCATAGTTTAATAAGTTGTGGTGGTTGTTCTTATTATGGGTGTATGAGTGCAGGTTGAGGCTGCTAGCAGAATCTAAAGGATTCCGACTTGATGATACTGGGTTGTTTCCAGCCACTCATGGTTCTGGATGCAAACGGGTATGGCATAAAAGAATCGTTTACATTTGCATCATTATTTGCTTGAATTCTCATATATACTTTTGTTCCACTTCAGGGTGCAAAAGGGAGTGCAAGTTTGAAATTTAATACTGAAAAGGAGGTATTTGATTTCCTGGACTTTCCTTGGCTTGAACCGCATGAAAGAAATCTGTAAATATACGCATGGTTTGTAAATGTTTTACTTGCATTCTGCATTCAGCTTTTAGGAATATGGTAATGTATTTAGAAATGCCTTTTTTTTTTTAATAAATCGTAAGATACAATCACATGTCTGACTTAAGTATTTTTTTTTTTTAACAAAAGCATAATATGACAGTTGTTTAGCTGTAGGTATTTATTTAAAATATATTGTAAGTTAATTGTCATGACTGCAGCTTGATCATTGATATAACAAATTGTTCTACAATTAAACATAATTTTGGGCTATGTAGATGCAGTGAATTCTCAATTTAATATGTACATATAAATGTTGTTAAATTGGTTTCTCCGGTAGAATGTCTCTGCGACCGTTGTCTCCTTGTATATTAATAATTTAATCCTTAGTGTAGTGCACTTTTATTTGGTCTTTACCTTGAGATCAAATTAAAAATATGGCACATGAATGGAGAAAGAAATTATGAAGATAGGGACCAAATGAATAACATTTTATTCATATATAGATTAATTTAAGAACTAAATTAAGAATTCGCTGCTCTTAACAAAACCGCATTGTATGTCTGACTTTTTTCCATGATATTATATTTGGACGTAGTCTTAATCTACCCTTTCGCCCAATGTATTCATTCCCACGAAAATGTTGGAGACAAGTGATGCTATTCCAACTACAACGCCTCGGCGGTGGAATATTCTCCATGAGAATCTAGGATGTAAGCTGCGTCTTCTACAGCTGGGAGGGAATTGTGTTTTCTCGACATCTTTTTTAATGTTTTGTTTAGATGGGAGTAAGATTTGAGTGAATTTAAGGATTGTACTTGTGTGAATTTGAAAGACTTTGATAAATAAATTGAGTTGTTTGGATTATACAATAAAAGATGAAAATAAATAAAAAGTTTTTGAAATTTTATAAGTGATGCGATGAATACGATAAATATTTTATTTTTTTTAATTGATAAAATTATAATTTTTTTAAAAAGTTAAAAGTAATTAAAAATTAAATATGATTAATTTGGTTGAAAAGGTCTTGCTAGTTACTTCTATATAGATTTTGTTGAAAAGGAAAACATTTTTTTCTAAATAAAATGAAAAGAATTAAGTGTGTTTGGGTAAGTTTATGTAAAAAGACTTCTACGAAAAACTAAAAACTAAACCAAATATGTGAAATTGATTTTTCTGTAAGTTAATCTGTAGAGGCTCTTAATATTGTAAATACGGATATTTTCCACACATTTTATAAAATTAGAAATTCCTTTAAATGAATTAAATCTATACATATAATTCACATCTAGCCTTGCTATTTTCAAAATCTCCTGCCAAAATTAACCATACAAGATTCTACTATACTTGGTTACTATTGTGATAAAGATTTCACAAAATGAAAAACAACCCTTTAAAGATAATATTGTTGATTAACATACATTATTACAATAAATTTTAAATTATTTAATCATAATCTCAATTTTTAGTTTTGTTGATGCAACTGTGTTTTTAGTAAAAAAAGAAAAAAAAAACCTTAAAATAGTAATATTTCAAAAAGATTTATCAATTAATTATTGAAGTCGAATATTAACTAATATTTAGTTAAGTATTTATTAATCAGATAACAATCAATTAGAAATGGATACGGAATATGGTTTCTTGGAAAAGATAAAAAAAGATATTATACAAAAATGATAACTTCTATTTAGATTGGCTTAAAGTGATAAAAAAACCTTAGTGACTAGAACAAATTGGTATCCCATGTGGGGTTAGGTAAAAATTTTCTATCTTCACACAAAATTATCACCTCTTCAACAACCCATTTTGTCTCACTGTCTCTGTCACTAGTGTGTTTCTCTCACCGCATCGTTGTTGTTGTAGTCCAAGCTTGTAAACTAAGAAGGAGCAACGGTTGTTGGTATAAAGATGGAATTGGAAACAATCTTCAAACTTGCTTCGTCGACTATGCTACTGAGCAATACAACATCTACAATCGTAATGGAAAGATATTTCCAAGATGAATCATTGCGGACTTGCATAGAAAACCTACAGATCGAAGAAGACTATGGAAGAAACGATAATTGCTCCAACACCAAAACCAATTCACCTTCTATGCCGACAAGTTAATTTCACCCTCCATGATTTCAAAATGGCAAGTTCAAAAATCACTTCCAAGTTTTGATTTTTCTCAAATCCATCAACAACCATTCAACTTTCCACATTTCTGATAGAAGAGCCTTTAGCAAGGGACCAACCACAGGAGCTATGACTAAAAGAATCTAAGAAGAGTGAAACTCAACTGAGAACACAAAAGCCAAACACTTATCCAGGTGGGCCATTCTATTGGGCTTCAATACATTTTATTTTGGGATATGTATTTTTGGACTCTGAGTGGTAGTAGAAATATTGACATCAAGTTACCTAAGGCTTCAATTGGGTTTCATTGAAGCCCATTTGAAACCCTAAGCAACTTAGAGGAAAGCATGCACGACCACATGGCACTTGATCCATGAATTCTGCCCCCTTTGGTGGATCATGTGGCAAGTGTCACTCACTCATTATATGTTCTAGATCTTAGCCTCATTTTGAATTTGAATTTCCATGAGAATTGGCTCCAAGTTGGCTGCGTTGGAGTCCTATAAATATATGTATACAAGCCTTCATTTTTAGCTTTGAATAAGGTAGTCAGTTGCTGCCAAAATTCCAACACAACTTGTTCTAGGCTCCCTCTAGGTTAGCTAGTCTTAAGGTTAGCCTAGAGTTCAAGGAGACCTTTCTCGCTTTCCCTTCATTGTTGAGATGACTTCAACCATTTGAAAGCACCTTCCACCTCCATTTAAGTTCATTTTCGCTGCATCATACTTCCATCCATAAGTGCACAACTCAAGCGAGTCAAACCAAGGCCATGGATGTTATCGTTTGTTATTAGAGCAAGGTTCTTGTCCAAGCTTAGTGTTCTTCTTTTGAATTTTCTGTGTTCATTTCCTTGTTGTCATCATCATATTTTACACGTCCAATTCAAGTTTCATCATTTCAATTGTTTGTGTTTACATGTAATCAATTCAAAATGCATAGATCTTCTTGAATTGTCCAAATTGTTTTCATTAGGAGTTCTATATCATATATGTTGTGTGCTTTTAATTTGCTTGAGTCATTCTTCATTTTAATCGGTCAAATTGATTTGTGAGTCTCTGAATTTTGTTTTTAAAATTGTATACATGCTGTTTTAGGTGCTTTCCATAATTGTCATAAACATCCATGCTTAGCTATTCAAATTTTTGTTTCTTGATTTGTAAACATTACCGCAAACTACTTGGAAAATCATTTATTGTGTGATCTGTTTTAGAGCCTTTTGTCATTTACATATAGAAAATGAGGTTGACACTGCCAACATCATGACAACCGGATGAGTAGGCCATCCGGTTGCCATTTCAAAAAAAATTGACAACCTCATCCGGGTGTCAAATTTTTTTCAAATGACAACCGGATAAGCAGGCCATCCGGTTGGCATTTGAAAAAAATTTGACACCCGGATGAGCAGGGCATCCAGTTGTCAATTTGATTTCGTAATGAGAACCGGATGGCACTCTCATCCGGTTGTCAAATTTTTTTCAAATGACAACCGGATGAGGGTGCCATCCGGTTCTCATTACGAAATCAAATTGAAAACCGGATGAAGCCCATCCAGTTCTCGTGCCCGAAATTGGAGAATTTCTTCGTTCGCCGTCGATAATGTCCCAAATCCTAAATAACTACTCTAACCAGCAATTGAACTTACTAATTGCTAATAAATGGCAAAAATTACTTACTTGAACGATTAATTGAAGATTTTGAACAATGGAAGAATCGGGACGAAAAAGATGTGAACCGGATGCCTGAACAATTTGAACCGGATGAGGAGCAGCAGCGTCAATTCGTTCCTCGTGGCTGATACAGAAGGCACAGGTTCAACGACACTCTTGTGGCGACACCAAATTCTCTTCCGGCGGCAGGATGGACTTAGGTTTTACAATGAGGAAATGTGACCCGGATAGAGGTATTAGGGTGGAGGGTAATTTCGTCTTATCAATTTCATTAGTTGAGGGCAAAGGTGGGATTTAAAATTTTTATTAGGGTGCAGGAAGAAGCTATTAGGGTGTAGGAAGAACTCGTCAATATGCAGTGTGTGGCAGCAATCTAGGCTCAGCCCAATTGTTTTGAATAAAAAGAAGAAAAACTTGGACAAAATTACTAGAATTGATTCTTGCACCCTAACTTTTCTTATCTACACCAATTTCAGATTTCTTTATTTATTTTCATTTTATTTTTTTATGTTTCTTTTAATATATATTATTTTTTTATTTAATTCCTAAATGACTGTTCGCGTCATACATGAATTTAATTCGAAAAAGTTTTAATAAATTTTCGTTTAAATTCCTATATAACTGTTTTCGTTATATGGAATTTAATTTGAAAAGTTTTAATTCATTTGGATTATCAAAAGGCTGTATGCGTCTAATGGTATCCAAAAAATAAAGTTTAATTTCTAGAAAATATAAAAATATAAAATTTTCAAAAAAACATATAAAAAATTTTCAAAAATAATAAAATATATAAAATTAAAAAAAAAAATTACAATTCTCAAAATAACCTAACTTTCTTTTAAAACTACGTATTCCCTGAATCTTCATCGGATGAAGATACGTAGTAGCAAGGTCAATCCTTGTCGGGTTTTTTAGTTTATAAATTATTATTTTCTTCTTATTTTGTATTTTATTTTTTTATTTTATGTTTTTAGGAAAATAAATATTTAAAAAATCACATTTAATTTTACTCATTTAATTAAAGGTATTGTCTTAAGACAGGAGTTGTGAGGTGCTAATATCTTCCTCATACGTAACCGACACTCGAACTCATCTCTGGTTCCCAAAACTTGCCTTATCCTTTTTTCAGTTTTTTTATAGTTTCCCTTAATAAACTATGGTGGCAACTCTCTTTTTTTATTAAAAAATTATTTTTTCGGATCGTCGTTTGTCGTCGTGATGGAGGTCGCGAAAGATGGTGACTCTACTAGGAAAGTTTTGAGAGTTAGGCCATTTAATCAAATGAGCAAAGATAAGTGTGGTTTTATGAATGTTTATATTTCCCTTCTCTTTATATATTGTTTGCTTTTGTTGCTTTTTAATTGCTTTTATATCTTGTTTTATTGCTTTTTACATTTATTGATGGAATATTGAACCCTAGGGTAGACAACATGATTTATCTACTATATTTGTCATATAACTGCCTGGGATTTTTCTGACTATTTTGCAAGTGGGGGGTTGGGTATAGATTTTCTCCCTTCACACACACTTTTTATACATGTATCATGAGCAAGACCCTAAACCCCCTCTAAAAAAGTTTAGAAATAGAGGGATTTAATGATATTGGACGGGATGTACTTCCTACTCCAATTTTCATGCGTGTTCTCTTTATTTGCTTGTTCAAAAGCAAATTGTTTATCGACTGCTTTGAATAAACCAATAAATGAGGGCCATAGCTCCGCTGACCTTCATACTTTTAGGGATTAGTGAACCCACCTTTGTGAGTGTGCATATAAATATCGTAGAGCCTCTAAGTGTTATAATGCTGATTTTTTTTAGGACACTAAGAGAGATTTTCAAGTTCCTCTTCTCTTCACTGTTATTTTGTACATATTAATTAATGTATCATATTTGCGTACACATATAATGAAATAAGTACCTCTTTAGGTACAAGTATTTGCATGGTTTTTCATTTAGTTTAAGTCATGTTGCATATGATGTAATCAAGCATTGTGCATAAAAGCATACATTCACATTTTATCTTTATTCATGCATTCATGGTAGCAAATAATTATCATGCCATTTTGTACCATACACAACTCACATACACGCATGAGTTGTTTTTACATGCATTGTACATACAATCATACATTACATATTTAGATATTCATATCATATCTAGACATACATTGCATAGTGCATCTTAGACATGCATTAAGCATTTAGACTTAACATATGTTATACATTTTGTCATGTATTCTGTATTTAGACTTGTAACATACATCTAAACATTTGTTGCATATATCAACATGCATTCATTTTCATTTTTCATGTCATTTATTCTCATTTTTGCATTCTTATATAATTTTCTCATTAAAATAAAATCAACAGAAACATAATAACAACAAATATTTTGGGACATCCCTATATAACTCGTGTTAATAGTAAGAAAATGAAGAATTGGGGTGAAATACAAGAAAGCATGAAGGCCGATATTGACCAGCTTAAGAATCAAATGGGTCAAATGTTTGAGATGATGGTAGTTTTGAAAGATGCGGTAACTACTTGAAATGAAGAGGCTCATTCTTCACATCCTTCTGTTTTTGAACAAGGGACATTACAGACTCGAGATCCTAATCATGGGAATAAAGCAAATCAGGAGTTCCCTCCATATGGCCTACCTCCTGCTCGAAATGAAGAGGCTCATTCTTCACATCCTTCTGTTTTTCAACAAGGGACATTACAGACCCGAGATCCTAATCATGGGAATAAAGCAAATCAGGAATTCCCTCCATATGGCCTACCTCTAAACTATGATCCGCCATACGAAGGATATGAGGGGCAAGAAACTATACCACCAGTTTTTAATGTTGCTAGTGCTAAAGGTCAACCTAAGTTCACTCAAGTACCACCTGCTAGTCATGTGGAAAGGTTGTAATTAATAAAATTCCTTATACAACTCAACCACGACTCCTACAAGTTCTTACTGGTGAAGAATATGTGGCAAGGGACAATATTCCTTAGGCTATTCAAAACGTGTTGATTAATGCTGACAAGACAAAAAGCAAGTTGGAGATATTAGAGGAAAGGCTTAGAATGATTGAAGGAGTCAGTGCTTGTGAATTGGGTATGCTGTTGGGATGTGTTTGGTACCTAATGTTGTAATTCCTCCAACGTTTAATAAGGTGCCTGAATTTGAAAAGTATAAAGGAACTACTTGTCTGAAAAGCCATTTGACCATCTATTGCCGAAAAATGGTTGCTTATGCACATAACGAGAAGTTATTGATGCATTTCTTTCAAGAAAGCCTAGCGGGTATGGCTCTCAATTGTACATGGACTTAGAGCCAGCTTGTATTCACTCTTGGAAGCATCTTTGTGGATGCTTTTCTAAAACAATACAAATATAACATGGATATGGCTCTTGACAGAATGCAATTACAAGGCATGGCAAAGAAAAGCTCTAAAACTTTTAAGAATATGCCTAGAGATTGAGAGAGCTTGCTGCTTAAGTTGAACCTCCACTACATGAAAAGGAGATAACCACCATGTTCATAGAAACACTGCAAACTCCTTTCTATGAACATGTTCTCAGAAGTGTCTCATCTAACTTTTTTGATATTGTAACCATTGGGGAAAGAATTGAGAATGGATTGAAAAAATAAGAAAGGATTGCCCCAGTGTTAGTGTTTCTCTTACACTATTTTGATCTTATTCAGTTGGTAGATTTGTATCATCCTTTCCGCCAAAAGCATTCTGATATTTTCTTTTTTTTTTGACTCATATTGGTAGTCACATCCCTCTGTTACAGGGTTATTCTTTGTGAAAATCGTTGCAATCATTTTTCAATCAATATGGACTTTGTGTGGCTTGTAACGTGGTCAGGGGTTAAAAAGGTTCTGAAGAAAAGATATAGAGGCTCAAAAAATGTTTGTGGGTTTTTTTTTTGTTTTGAAACAATAATCATCAACCAAGTGTTGTGAAAAACAATTCATGTTTTTGCCGAGATCGCCTTCTTTTCTTTCTTTTTCTTTCTTTTGTTTTTTTTGGTAGCATCTTTTGTTTGCGAATCATCCTCATTTGAAATTGATGACACCCATTTTCCTTTTGAATTTCTTTTCTTTGGTTTTGACTTGGGAGCTTTTGATGCACTCCTTCTTGGATTAATCTCTTTCAAGAAGCTTTTGATATGTATTCTAACTAAATTCCAGCATGTTGATTATCCTTATTTAGGGTATTTTTGAAATATATATTTTTTAGGCTCAAAGAAAGGTATAATGGAATTTTATTGATATTTAGGGACGAAGAAACATGGCCATATATCATTTTGAATTCTGGTTGCTTGATTTTCAAAGAGATTAACTCTTGCAACAGATTTCAATGACTCTCAACACTTGTCATTTTTCTTTCTCTTTTTATCATCCTATCTTTTGCTTAGATTGCCCTTTGCGGGTTTTCAATCTAATGGACTTTTATTCCTTTGTTTTTTGAATTCTTTTGAGAAGGAGATTGAAATTAAGATTAACCACATGAAAAATCCAATTGATTGCCCCAATGTGATGTTTATTATTAGTTTTAATGGGCGACACACATGTTACTGAGACAAATCCTTTCTCTTTGGGGCTGGATGAAGGAAAGCTCAAAGAGGTTTTTAAGACATATGCATGCAAATATGTTACGTCTGAAAATCAATCTGATTCCTCTTTTTTTATGCCAAGCTTTAAGATCGTGCCAAAATTTTCCTTCATTTTTTTATTTTTTTTCATCAATAAATTCAATGATTCCATAAACATGATTTATTGTGCAATTATTTTTTAGTTTTTATCCATACCACGACATCCTTTAAAATTTGAGAAAATCCTGTAGACAGCCCATGGTATATACTTCTCTTAGCAATAACAAAATATATAAGAATCAAATCAAAGAAATTTTTATTTCATTACAAGATAATGCAGATATAATTCCAGTGTTATGCAAAAAGTTCAATATTCCGAAAATATTACATCCCCCAGACTATGGAATCAGATTATGCATAAAATCTTTTAATTGTATCAGAGTTGACCGGTAACGATAACTCTTCTCCATCCATCCTCGTGAGAATTAACGCTCCTCCAGAAAAAAAATTTCTTTACAACATAGGAACCTTCATAGTTTGGCATCCATTTACAACATGGGGCTGTTTTGGAGTGGTTTTGGGTGCAGTTTTTTTGGGCAAACATGATTGAATTTTTGTGCAATTTTGGTGGGTTTTAGGGGTTGTTTTTAGGTGTTTTGGATAGTGGAAAGTGGTGCAGTGAAGGGTTACAGTAAAAGGTTATGGAAGAAGGCTTTTGTGGAGAAGAGAGAGCATGATTGTATTTGGTTTAAAGGTGGGGCCCTTATGGAGATGTTTTGGCTTTGTGATTTCTTTGGTGGTTATGAGTGAGGAAGGGTGTTGTGGAGAACGTGAGGTTGGAAGTAGCCATGGTGCAAGTGCATTAAGGTGGAACATGCATGGTGGTGTTAAAGTGGGAGAAAAAAAAAAGGAGTTGAAAGTTTTTTTTTTTTTTTTTTTTATGTTAGCACACTAATCATACAAGAACCAAGCAACAAAATCATAAATCTTAAATGCATGCCAATCTTAAATTCTAAAATCATACTTGAAACTTGATTCTTCAAAGCTTGATCTCTTAAAAAAAACTTCTTCTCTCTTTCTTTAAAAATGTGCTCCTTTCTTTTTTTTCTTTTGTCTCTTTATATTTTGCTCTTAATATTTTTCTCTCATCCCCTCCTTTTTCGGTGATCATTGAGTGGTTTATAATATGAATAATAGGAGTTATCAGAGAAGTAGCTTACGGAAAAATAGGATTGTGGAAAATGGGGAGGAGTCGTTCAACGTATCTTTTCTCTTATTATTATTTTTATTTTGATTATCAGGTAGTTCAGAGCAGTTTCAAACATCGATCTTTAGAACAGTTTCAAAGATTGACTGATTCTTTCTTTTTTCTTTTTTATTATCTGAGACGTTAAGGAATGTGGGCAATCTTAGAAAATTGACTCTTTCCTTTTTTTATATATATGTATTTATTTAATTACCTTTTTTTGTTTATTTTTAATTTCTTTTTTTGTTTTATTATTTATTTATTTATTTATTTATTTAATAAAAAGCTAAACTAATGAAATATGTAACATCCCATATTTTCATATGATAGGAACTTTATTGCATAAAATTATATAATAAACTTGGATATAAAAATCTATACATTCATCATGTATTTCAAAATATACTTCTCTAAATAAGATTTAATAAAATTATCTTAGTAAAATTACAAATAAAATAAAATAAAACTTCTCCAACAATTCACTTGGGATTCACACCACCTGTCAAATCCTCTGCTCACGTGTAATGTACACGATCATCGCAGATTTAAAAACAAACAAACAACACACAAAAAGAAGGATAAGCTAGAGAGTTTTAAAAAATAAATATATTTTCATAAATTGGATTTCTATCTCAACAAAACAACAACAATTCAATCTTTCATAATTTATCTCACATCATACATATACTGACTCAAAAACAAAGACACTAGACTCTCTACTTCCGGAAGACACTCGTGCATTGAGTTAGACTCAGAGGTGTGCACCTGTCATATGCCACCCAACTATTCCGATCGTGCTCATATTTCAAACCTCAGAACAGTCTATTCTGATCGGGCTCATATTTCAAACCTCAGACAAGACCATTTGAACCTCCTTCGACTCTTCATTTATCGGTAATCTTCATCCATGTGAATCCAATGTACCAGGAGAGTCAGGATACCTCCTTAAATCCCCAAACAATGCACATCCTAATAATCTCAACACGGGTATCTCCTTTCCTGAAGATACTATGTCCCGATCACACACCACATCATTCACAAACATTAATACTACATCATACAATACATAAACATTCATCCAATTCATTAATAAACAAATAATTATAATATTTATGAAAAATAATCAAACTAGCTTCCCTTACCAAATATCATCATTCTAGATAAATTTCTGTTTTAAAAGAGACAAACATTTATAAAAAAAATATGCAACTAGCTTCTCTTACCTCTATAGAGTAGAGATACTCAAAAACCCTAAAATCACAGGCAACCTAACTCTGCTCAAGAATCTGATCGGACACTCTTGATCTACTCAACGCTAGGAATCTAGGGATGTCCTCTGATTGTCAATATGATAACCTATGAGATCACAAATCTAGAGAGAAGGTAGAAAACTTTAAAGAGAAATTGTTTGACAGATGGTGGTTTTTATAAGAATGAAACTGTATATCTTCTTAAAGAAAGAAAGAGAGATTTGGTAGTTTTTATAAACAAAATATTTTCTTAGAGATAATTGGTGGTTTTTATTAGAATAAAACGTAATATCTTCTTAGGGAGAGAGTTGATACTTTTTATAAAAATAAAATAGAATATCTTCTTAGGGAGATAAAATATCTTCTTAGAGAGATAATATCTTTTGAGAGAGAGAGAGTTGGTGGTTGTTATAAAAATAAAAAGTAAATAACTATCTTTTATTTACTTAAACAACTCTTTTGTAAAAAGATAGGTATTATCTTATTTATCTCTAAAACTAAATTTTAGGTTAGTTTTTATTCTATAGCTATTTTCTAGGGTATTACAAAATATATTTTTAGTTATTGTTTTTCTTCATTTTTTATTTTGATTATTATTCTTTATTTTAGACACACATTAAATTTTTTTAATTTATTTATGTATGTATTTTTTATTAAAATTAAAATTACCCGGACGAAATCGGGGTGTTAATAGGAATGTAACGTCTTTCTTCACCAACTCATTGAGAGGTAAAGCTAAACTAGAGAAGTTAAGAAGAAATCTTCTATACAGGCTTGCAAGTCCATGAAAGCTTATAACATCTCCCACATTCTTTGGGGTTGACCAATCCTGAATGGCTTTTATAACTGTGAAAATTGTTCTGTTTTGCAAAATAACGTTAACTATTTGATTACGCCTACATCAAAACTTTCCATTGGAACCGCAAATCTCAATGCAATTTTAGGTTTTCAAAATTGTGCTTTTGAAAAAGCTGGCATTGGGAATCAATGTGATTTTAAAGGAAAGCAAAAGAAATTTAGCAGTTTCTTTAAAAGCAATGAACAACAGTTTTCACCTTTCATGACTTGCTTTTATTATTTGAGAAAAAGCCACTTTGTTAGGAATTATGTAAAGTTAGAAAATTTGATGTACCTAAGGGGCTTATTAGGTGGGTGCCTAAAAGCATCACTAACACATGTGGACCCAAATCTAATAGGGTACCACATCCTCAAACTTAATCGATTTTGCAGGTATGTTTGGCATCCAAGAAGCAGTTGCGGTATTTCGACAATGGATGCTCCAAACACATGACTGGAGATGCTTCTCAATTAATTAAATTGAAGTGGAAACTAGATGGCTATGTCACCTATGGAGACAACAACTGAGGGAGAATACTTGGTGTTTGTGACATTGAAGGAGATGATGACGTGATCATAAGAGATGTGCTTCTAGTAGATGGTTTAAAGCATAGTTGACTCAGTATAAGCCAACTGTGTGATCGGGGCTATAAGATCTCATTTGAGCCAGAATAGTGCCTAATTGCAGACTCAAAAACCAGTGAGACAATTCTTGTAGGAAAAAGAGTAAGCAATGTATATATGCTAAATATTTCCTCCATACCATCCAGCATAAACTGTTTGTTATCTAGAAATGATGAGTCATGGTTGTGGCATAGGCGCTTAGCTCATATTCATATGCATCATCTCAATAGGCTTGCATCAAAAGAGCTAGTAATTGGCTTGCCCAAGTTCAAGTTTGAAAGGGACAGATTATGTGAAGCATGTCAAAAGGCAAACAGACTAAAAGTTCTTTTAAACAATTAAAAGTGGTTTCTACATCAAGACCTCTTGAGTTACTTTACATAAATTTCTTTGGTCCCTCTAGAACTATGAGCTTAGGGGGTAATTGCTATGGTCTTGTAGTAGTAGATGATTATTCTCATTTTACATGGACTCTTTTCATTACTACCAAGGATGAAGCTTAGCATGTTTTTAAGAAATTTTCTAAAGTTATCCAAAATGAGAGGAATTGTTGCATTTCGGCCATTAAGTCAAATCATGGGGGTGAGTTCCAAAATGAAAGATTTGACAAATTCTGTAGCAAATTTGGAATCAAGCCTAATTTTTTAGCACCAAGGACTCCACAACAGAATGGAGTAGTGGAAACGAAGAACATATCCTTGGAGGAACTAGCAAGGACTCTCTTGAATGAGACAAATTTTGGGCGGATGCAGTGAGTACAACTTGCTATGTTTTAAATAGAGTGTTCATTAGACCAATCTTGAAGAAAACCTCTTATGAGCTGTTTAAAGGTAAAAGGCCAAATATCTCTCATTTAAAGGTTTTTGGATGTAAATGTTTTATTCTGAACAATGGTAAGGATAACTTGGGCGAATTCAACTTTAAACCTGATGAGGGTATATTCCTTGACTATTTATTCCATGGTCACGCATATAGAACATACAATAGAAGAACCATGCTAGTTGAGAAATCCATGCATATTGCATTTGATGAAACTAAGCAGAACATGCAGGAAAGTCCTAAGACAAGTGCAGATGATGAGGCTCTAACTGGACAACAAGTAGATACTGGACCGCAAAACAAACTAGAGAAAGTTGATTAGCTGTCAAAAAATCAATTAATTGAACCAAAAATTCAATCGATTGAATCTGAAGCTGGTGCATAAATAATCAACTTTGAACTACCTAGGGATTGGAGAGTGCCTAGGAATCTTTCTTTGGATAATGTTATTGGTCAAGTACAAAAGGGAGTCACAACTAGATGATCATTGAATCACTTTTTTGAACACATGGCGTTTATATCTCAAGTGGACCCCAAAACTGTAGCTGGTGCACTAGAGGACAACAATTGGATAAATGCAATGCATGAGGAGTTGAATCAGTTTGCTAGAAATAAAGTTTGGACTCTTGTTCCTAAATCAAAGAAGATGAATGTGATTGGAACCAACTGGGTTTTCAAGAACAAGCTAGACGAACAAGGAGTCATTGTGAGGAATAAAGCTGAGTTGGTTGCAAAAGGGTACAACCAAGAATAGGGCATTGACTTTGGAGAGACTTATGCACCCATGGCTAGATTGGAAGTTGTGAGGCTACCATTAGCCCATGCTTGCTTGAATGGATTCAAATTACACCAAATGGATGTAAGAGTGCTTTCCTAAATGGATACATTGATGAAGAGGTCTATGTGAGTCAACCACCTGGTTTTGAAGATCACAAGTATCCAAATCATGTTTTTGAGCTCAAGAAAGCTTTGTATGGTTTAAAGCAAGCACCTCGATAGTGGTTTAAAGCAAGCACCTCGATAGTGGTATGAGAGGTTGAGTAATTTCTTGCTTTCTCAAGGCTATGAGAGAGGGAAAACATATAAGACTCTATTCATTAAGAAAACATCCAATGATATTATACTTGTTCAAGTTTATGTCGATGACATTATTTTTGGATCCACTAATGAAAATCTGTGTAAGAAATTTGTGACAGCTATGCAGGGTCAATTTGAAATGTGTATAATGGGTTAACTCAATTATTTCCTAGGATTGTAAATCAAGCAATTCCAGCATGGTACATTCCTTGGTCAAGCCAAGTACTGCAGAGAGTTGCTAAATAAATTTGACATGGAGGAGTGCAAGGACATTGCAACGCCAATGGCTACTAGTTGTTACTTGGATACCGATGAGAAAGGAACTAGTGTGGAGTAAACTAAGTATAGAAGGCTGATTGGATCACCACTTTATCTTACTATAAGCAGACCGGATATCATGTTTAGTGGGTGTCTTTGCGCAAGATATCAAGCTAATTCTAAAGAGTTACACAGTGTGGAAACATAGAGAATCCTGAAATATCTCAAAGGAACTACAGAAGTTGGCTATGGTATCCTAGTGAAGTGTCTTTAAATTTAGTTAGTTATTCTAACTCAGATTTTGCAGGCTGTAAGCTAAATAGAAAAAGCATGAGTGGAACCTGTCATCTACTTGGATCCAGTTTAATATCATGGCATAGTAAGAAGCAAGCATGTGTGGCTTTATCAACTGCAGAAGCAGAATACATAGTTGCTGGAAGCTGTTGTGCTCAAAGCTTCTGGATCAAACAACAGCTAAGTGATTTTGGTTTAACGCTTTCTAAAATATGATTACTTTGTGATAATACCAATGCAATAAACTTAACAAAGAATCCAGTGCAACAATCTAGAACCAAACACATTGAAATACACCACCACTTTATATGAGATCATGTAAATAATGGCGACTGCGTAATTCAACTTGTTGCTTTTGAGAAACAACTTGCTGATATATTCACTAAGCCCCTTAATAAAGAAAGATTTAATTTTCTGAGAAACGAACTGGGCATAGTTGATTTTAAATATGTGATTTAAATCAGTCTATGCATTATTGATTCTTGGTCAAGCTTATGCAAACTTGGTATAGCTAATTGGAGTATCTGTTTTAATTAACTGGTATTTTACTGAACTACACAGTTACTGATTGGAAATTAGTTCTGATTCATTACTGTTCAATTTCTTGGCAAGTGTGAGACTGAAGGTTGGTGCAAAATCACTTTTTGTAAAAATTAATCAATCTATGAGTGACTATGAACATTGGGAAGGAGTTATTTTTTTGCAAAAATTGACTTAGTCAAGGAAGAAAGGATGAATAAGACAGGACTTATCAATGTGTAAGCTTGGCATGTGAAGAGTGAGAGCGCACGTAATGCCACATGTCACCAACACACTAGAAGTCAACAGTCAAAAGTTGTTGAGGATTCTTTGAAGCTAAGTAATCTCTGTTCAATCTATTATATGCAGAATCCCAACAAACTTAAAAATTGTTTTGATTTTGTGATGTCTATCAATGGTTATGCGATGCATTTGTTTGCTAGTGTAATTAGTTTCTCTTCAAATATTACCTAGACATGCATTCAAAATCAACTACTCTACTGCATTACTTTTTCATTTTAGCTTGTTCTGTGTTCCAAAGAAAGTTCCTTTCTTTGTTCTTTCTCTTCAAATGGCTTCATCCTCAAACCCAAAAAAGTGAACCAAGAGTGCTTTTAGCAAAAGGGCTATATCAGAGGACAATAATGAATCTGATTATCTTGAAAGATGGTTCTTGCGAAACCAGGAAAGCATTGAAGAATACTATTGAGAGTATAGTTTGAAAATTATCATCAGTCCAAAGTTCTTGAGGATGGAGTGGCTTATAAGGAAGAAAAACTTGATTCAGTTATAGATTTGCTAAAACATCAAAAGCTGGAAAAGTTTATGAAGATGTTTGGAAACACTTATCCAAACCTAGTGAAATTTTTTTTGACAAATATGTGGTAAATATGGCGATAAATGATGAAGTCTGGCTGGCGGTCGCAGGATTAAGGAATGATGGTGTTATTGTAAGCAAAGGGAACACCACTGATCTGGGTGAGTTCAACAAAGTGCAGTTCTACAAATCATGTCTTAGAAACCAAGATACGACTGCAAGAACCTTTTCTACTGGAGGTTTGGCTGTTGCTCCAAGAATTCTGACTTATATTGTGATTTGGCTAGTTACTCCTAGAGGATTCAACCATGCAGTGTTAACCGAGGAAGACTTGATCTTAACGCACTGTCTGATGAGCAAGACCCAACTAAACTGGGTTAATGTCATTAGAGATAACATTTTCAAGATTAATAAGAAACCAGAGTATCGTATCCCCTATGTTGTTCTAATTTCCAGTTTCATTGAGTATTATGAAATAGATGTTGAAGAAGAGGTAGTAAAAGAAGTGAAAGCTCTGAATGAAATTTCTACTGCAACCCTGAATAAGATAGGACTGAAAAAGGTGAATAATCGTCGCTGGGTTTGCAAGGCTGATGGGGATAGCACTGATCAAGAGGACAAAGGAGCTGGTACAAGTGCTGCTAATGTTGATGCTCCCGCTAAAGAAGGAATGTATTATGAACATTTTGCTTACATGGATGATATTCCTCCAGCACAAGGAGAAGAGACCTTTTCAAGGTTTGAACAAATGATGATTAGTCAGTTGAACACCATGGAGAATGATCATAGAAGTCACCACTAGTATTGTGTAACACACTTCCAACACATTGAGGACCAAGTGGAAGATATGCAGTCTAAGATTGGAACGATGTTCTTTGAACCATACAATTAGGGATTTTCATGCATATCTTGTGGTTCCTTCTCTTCCATTTGATGAATCCAATGGGGGAGAAGTATTACGTGTGTTGCTTGTTGTTGATTTATGATGTCTAGGATGGTGTCTTCTTTATGTTGTTGTGTGTGTGCTGATTTTCTGTTATTTTGTTATTTCTCTACTACTGATGTAATTCTGCTGGTTTATCCAGCTTTGTTGTTCTTAGGATTAAGTTATTGTTGGTCAGTTTTTAATCATGTTTGTGATAATGGTTGGCTTGTAATGTGGAAGTAGTAATATATATGAAATATGGTTTGATGTTGTTTGAGTACTCGTATTTTTTTAATACTGATTTTATATCTTGAAGGCGTATCAAACTATGGAGGAGCAAGAACAAGCTACTGGTTAAAACTGGTTTAAAAATCTAGAGAAAAACAATTAACTGTTTTTCAATTAAATCAATTTGTTTTTACCCTAAACCTGTTGTGCCTACAGATTCTAATCAACTGCTTTAGAATGATGCAGTTTGTCAGGTTTAGATGGTACAACTCAACACACACTTGTTTGTCTTCATCAAATTGGCGGAGATTGTTAGCATCGAGGGTGGTTAGTGATTTAATGAAGCCAATAATATGATGGAGTCTACATGGATCAAAGCTTGCAAGTGGATTGTTTCAAGCTATCGTGTAGCTTGGTAGGAGTTTTGGTCTAGGACTTAGTTTGTGTGTGTGTGAGTATGGTTTTGGTTCAAAACCATGTTGCATGATTCCTTCACTTGAGAAGAGCTCAAAAGACTCATAATGATTAAAAGTGACTAAAAGTGGTTAAACGATTTTGACAAACCTTTTTAAGATTAAAATCAGTAAACTGTTTTTCAAGATTGAACTTGCTGGATTTTTCTGTTACAAAAAATCAATCGATTGGGTGATTAAAACAATCGATTGAAGTTTTTGTCTGTTATAAACCAGTTTTCTATATAAGGGTGGCACGCAATTTGAAACATACGAAAAACACATTCTACTGATCAATTTGAGATTTTCCAACAGAGAAAGAGCACCCTTATTGTGTGAACAAGATTTTACATTGATTTTTTATTTACAAAACATCAAGAACTTGAATCTTGAAGATTTTTTTTGAGTGGGTTTCGTGAAACTGGTTCTGAACCAAAGCTAAGTCTTCTACACTATTCTTCATCCAATTTTAATCTGTTGTGTGTAGGAGTACTATTGTTTTGATACTCAATTGTTATCTCTTGTACTACGAGTTACTTGGTTGCAAATCATGAAGGGTTTGTGATTCACAATTGTAGTCTTGATACCCATTTTGCATGTGTGTTCTGGAGCAGTGTTGTCTTGCGAGGAGCAAGGGTGTTTGTATTGTACTAAATTGATATTGGTGATTTTTTAATGGAACTCTTTGCTTGTTGGCAAAAGACTGGATGTAGCCCTTGAGGAAGGGTGAACCAGTATAAATCTTGGTGTTCTTGATCTCTCTTTCTCTCTTCTTGAACGCTTTATTGTCTGCTGTCGCTCGCCTATTTTAATTGTTCTTCGTGCTCAGTTTATTGCTCATTCTTTTGGTGTTATATTGTGTTCTCTGAAACTATTTTTATATTTGTACAGTTAACAGTGATTACTGTATATCTGTTAGTATTTTTGGAAACTATTTTTCTTGGAATTATTTTTAATTCTAGTTTTGTATATTAATTCTGGATTGCTTTGTTGCTTGAGTATTTTTCAGTAAATTGGTTCTACTGTTTATCTGATTGTTACTAATATGCTTTGGATTGTGTTCTTTGTCCAATTTACTCTTGATCTGTGTGTTCTTGTCTATACTGTTTGTGTTTGTAAATTGACTATTTTTTTATCTTTGTTTCACTATGATTTAAGTATATTGTTTCGAGCTTTGCTCATTTAATTTCTGGATTATCTGATCTGTTTTCTGGTTCCAATTTACTGCATCCGTTTCTGAATTGATTGTGTTGTTGTTGTATACCATTTTGTGTGTGTATTTTGTTGATTGATTGTGATCTGGAATACATTCACTTTTATTGAGTACTTTAGAATAACACTTTTGATTGATTCAATTTAAAACTTTCATTCGACACTTTAAATACTTTCCATTATTGTGAAAATTTGTGAAAGTTCAATTCACCCCCTCTTGAACTCGGCCTAAACTTTGTTTTCAGTTTGAAGAAAAACAAGGTTACGTCAGCTTCAGTTAGCATCTTTGGGACGCCTTCGATCACACCATTAGCCAATGCCACCAGTTGAAAAAAAAACATGTCTTCCAATGTTTAGCAATCTTCTCATGCTCCTCTATGTAATCTTCTACTTGAGTGATCATGGCTTGATATTTTGTTTCTGCTTCTACTTACTGCCAATGCTATTTCCTTTTCGTTCTTCCCACTCCCTTATCAATTATTCCAATGCTCTTTAATCTCCTTACTTCTTTAGGTTCCACGTCCAGTATTGATTCTTCATTTATTACGTTAGGAGAAATTAACCTGACCCTTTATGGCATCCATTGTTGATATGTAACTTCTTTGTCTAAAGTTGATGGTCTAAAGTCTCTTTCCATATGGATTACGTTCTCCCAAGCCTTCTAGATCCGATGCAATATTTTAGTGGCAAAGCCATCACATTATGGAACAAAAATCTTTCCAAAATAACAAATGTAGGAGCTCCCCTCATCAGATATCCTAATTGTCTTTGATGCAGCACTATATTGTAGTTGATGCAACCCTTAGTCCCTATAAGCAGCACATTAGGATATTTTGCATACTGGTAGATAAGTCACTACTATTGCTGCCACGACGGTTGCCATTGAATCTTCATTTGGGTCAAACTAGCAAGAAGTTGAGACCAGTCTTTCACCCCATTTACTTCCATCTTTTGTTGTATTACTGATTCCACTGGACACCTAATTCCAACGACTCTTTATTCGAGACAAGAAACCTGACAAAGTGGGTAAATAACACACCATTAACTTCTTCTTTCTTACATGGCATAAGTCAAGTGTTATGTTTGTGTCTGCTAGGATTGTCATGACCAGACTTTGAGATCGGATCTTAAAAGCAATAAAGACAGCTATTGCAGAATAGTCCATGAAATTCTCAAGGTTTGGAAATAACAAAACTTCATAGATAGTTAAAGCGAAAACATCCATGAACGTCTCATAGTCTTCTTCACCACTTACATGGTGTAAATGAGCTTGCTCTCCAACTCTCTCTAAAGCATTTTCATAATCTTGGATAGGGTGAACATAGAGGTGGGTTGCTCCAGATGTTAGTACGGTACCCTTTTTTTCAGAGGCATGGCTATGGCTATTAAAGGCCACTAGAGTTGTAGCTCACTCCACCGCACATCCATATCATTCAGTAAATGATGTCTTTATGGATATGAGATAAAGCAAACAAACTCTAGTTGGATTTCTCACACTAACCAGGAAGGAAGTACATCCCCTAGTCTTGCTACACAACCCCTCTATTTCTAAGTTTTCATAGACCTAGGTATAGGTCCTCACTCATGATATGCAAGAATGTGTGTGAAGAGAGAATAATGCATACCCAACCCCCACCTGCAAAACAATTAGAAAAGTTTCCAGGAAGATATATAACATCTCGTCTACTCTAGGGTTCAATATTTCAGCAGTGATTGTAAAAGCAAGAAAGCATATAAACATATATACAAAAGATAAACAATCATATGTAAAAATGAAAAAAGGAAAGATAAACATTCAGAAAACGACACAAATTTTTACTCATTTAATTAAATTGGCCTGACTCTCGAGATAAATATCCCCAACTGAGTCGTCATCTATCGTAACCAGCATCGCGATAGGGAACGGCTATAAAAGTTTTTAAATTATAAAAATGTTAAATAGAGACGGAGTCTCGCCACCGTAATTTATTAAGGAAAACTATGAAAAAACCAAGAAAATAATGGTCTACGGAATAGAGTTGCGCTCCGGAGTTGGTTACGTGTGGGGAATGTAATTAACACCCCCACAACGCCTGTCCTAAGATAGTACCTTTAATCAAATGAATATAATGAGTTTGGTTTTATAAAATGTTTGTTTCATCCCCAAAAAGATATTAAAACGTAAATAAAAACAAATATATTTTTTAAATTAGAGGACCAGACAAGGATTGACCTTGCTCCTATGTATTTCCATCAGTGATAAAAAATCAGAGTATACATAATTTTTAAAAGAACGTTGTTTTGTTTGAGAATTTGATGTATTTGATTTTGAAAGTTTTATATTTTTTTATTTTTGAAATTTGATATTTTTTGTATTTTTAATATTTTATTATGCCAATCGACGATGCAGAATTTGGTACTGTAGTGAGATACGACAATCGGAATGTGGAAGTGATGTGACATTCGGCCAATCAATAGTGGTTCATGATTTAAGAAAATGCTTTTGTCATGCGGTATTGGGGTGATGCCATATGCTTTTCGTGGGAAGGATGGTAAGGTTTTGTGTCTTTGGGTGACGTCATATGACTCTGTGTGATGTCATTCGGCATTGGATGATTATGTTGTTGAGATGTAGGGTTTTGGATGACGTCATACGACTCTTGTGTGACATCATTCGATATGGTGTTTTGGGTGATTTCGTGCAGGAATGACATCATTCAACTCTAAATGACATCATGCGATTCTAAGAGTTTAGGGAAAAGGTTTTAATGTAAGATACTGTCATTCAATTCTGAATGACCTCATACGATTTTGTGTTTAGGGAGACGCGGTTCTAGAGAGAATGAGATACGAATCTGGGTTGAGGGAGAAGGTTTGAATGTAGGATGACGTAATTCGGTTCTAAATGATGTCATATAATTTTGGGTTATGGGATACAGTTCTGGGTGAGGGAAAAGTTTTGAATGTAGGATGAAGCTATTCGGTTATGAATGACGTCATACGGTTTTGGGTTAAGGGATACGGTTCTGGATAGAATGAGATACATTTCTCGGTGAGGGAGGAGTTTTGAATGTAAGATGGCGTCATTCGACTCAGAATGATGTCATACTGTTTTGGGTTAAGGGATATGCGGTTCTGGGTTTAGGAAGATACAGTTCTAAATGTACGATGACGTCATTTGGCTCTGAATGATGTCATATGGTTTTAAGGTTCTAGGATGCGGTTTAGGGGTTTGTAAGGTACGACCTTAGATTTTGAGATGCAGTTTTTGGTTCTTAAGATGCGACTTTGTACTTCTAGGATGTGATCTGAGGTTCTGAGATACTGTTATGGTAAATGTAATGTTGCAGTTGTGTTGGGCCTGTGTCAAAAGACAGCAGTGCAACTAATATAATGCCTTTTGAATAATGATATTGGTTCTTTTGGATGTTAAATTTAGGTTAGCTATATACGACAATGACAATGAGGTTTTGGCCTTTTTGGGTTGACCCTTTTTACTTTTCAGGAATGTTGTGGGTTAATGGGTATTGGATTATTATTTGGTTTATTACTTGTTCATCAGGGAATGAAAATGGTGCAGTTAAGATTGTCCTGTGTCAGAGAACAGCGAAGCAGTCAATATGATGCAACAAAGTAGTATAAAATAGTGCCAAAAGACAGCAGTACACAATGCAATGTGGAAAAAACAAACGAATTGTAGATGTTAAGAACACAGTCCGCAACCTAGAATATCATTCTTCAAGATTAAAAATAAAACAATAAGACTAAACAAGATATAACCGGTACCTGTTGTAGAACTTAGATGTGGGTTGCCTTTCAAACTCTTATTTTTGTTGTGAATGTGCTCCTGCTCCAGTGCATACGCATGTGTGCTTTTATTTTTTGTTCACTATCGCCATGTTTCAATAAGTGAGTGTGCCTGTATGTGAACCGTGAGTTGAACATGAACAAGAGCGCATTTTTTTTTAATTGTCGTGATGGATCCCCCTCACCAATAGCCTAGGGTCTTCTTTATATATTTTCTGTAGACCTTCTAATTCTTCCCTGTAATGTTTCTAATCATGGTTCTTGATTGAAAACAATTACACTAACCCCCCATTAACTTCAATTAAGAAAGAGTGGTTCATAATTTTAATACCAGGATGGATGAGGGTGCAAAGTGAGTAGGAGGAAGATGTAATCGCAGTTAGGAATATGAATGGGCATGAGACATAACATCGAGGGAGAAAGAGTGAATGGTGTGCATTAATGGTGATGTGGGGAGAGTGAACGTGCAGAAGGAGAGAACGAGAACGGGAGAAAATAAGACTGAATAACATTCATTAAGAGATGATATTGTGCAGGGCCATGAACGACATGTATTAGTGGCAAGAGTGAAGGTGGACGTTAACCATGGAAGTAATTAATGAAAGAAAGAAAGGAGAATGGACATTAATATTGTGAGTGAATAAGAGTGCATGTTTAATAGGAGAGAGACTGTGTAATAATGAAAGGAGAGAGAAATCATGTATGAATTTATGAAGGTGCAGGGACTTGAACAACATGAGAGAGATACATGGGAAAGAAAGAGTGAAGGTGGAAATCTAATTAATGGAGATGCGGGGAGTGAGTCGCAAACACCCCACTCCATCTTTTTTTTATGTTTGACACCCTTAATGGGTTGGGCTTAACACAAAACATTAATCTCCCTTTTTTTCTTCTTTTTTTTTTATTATTTTCCTAAAAACATGAAAACATAAATTATTTTATTTTTCTAACAATAACCAAAATTATTTGAAAGTATTTTTTTATTTTTTATTTTATTATTATTATTTATTATTTATTTATTTTTATTTATATATATTTTTTATAATTTTTTTTCTAAATATTTAAAAAAAAACTTTATTTGTCCGGACGAAATTGAGTGTTGATAAAGAGTACTAAGTTTCAACAAATAAAATAATGTCAAGGTAATATTATATGATTATATCTATTGTTATATAATAAAAATGTTGACTTTTGTAAAAGTCTTAAAAGCATAGTGAATCTGAAATTTCTTGCCTTAGTTTTCTCTCAGTGAGGGTGCAATGTTGAATGGTATAGGTTTTTATGTCCAAGTAAAAAATAATGTGAAGTAATATAACTAAGTATGTGTTTCTTTTTCTCTTTAATTATGTAACCTTTTATGGGAGATAACACTATCTAAGCACGTAAATTTTTTTTTGTGTTAAGCATTAATACAACTGCTGACTAAATTGGTGGTATTTTGTGTTTATAGAGTGAAAAGTGGAACAAAAGGAACTTGCTGACTATAACAGTAATACACTTGCCAAGCTTCTCATTGGTTACAAGTCTCCTTGGAATCTATTTCTCTTGTAAGTTCCCTTAATTGGTTTGATGTCTCTTATAAGACATTAAGAATATATATCATGTTGCATTTTTTATTTTTTTAGTATGCATTGAAAGTTATATTTGAAGTTGTTAAAATATTATGTACTAAATTATCAATGTTTTGGATTTGTTTGTACTTTGTCTGTAGATGAAAAGTGCTGTAGACATTTTGACTTGGGTAAACCAAAGAGAACCAACAATTTAACTAGTTTTGCTGCTAAAAAAGGAGAAGGTTACTTTTCATTTTACATTCTTGGTTATGTTACCTAGTTGTTAAATCCTATGCATAAAATATACTTTTAAATCCAGTGCTATATATTAATGATTTTTTTTTTATTTTAATGATGTCCATTATTACCTACTTTATTGTTAATTTAAAAAAATCCATATATGGTTCATGTAATTAAAAAATGTGTTAGAAATAATGCAGGTTTGCATTAACTTTTAATGGATTATTGTTTAGTGCCATTATTTTTAAAATATGCTCACTAAAAGAATTAAAAAATATTAAATTGGATCTGATGCTCAACAAAAGAATGTGTTAAAAACATTGTTACTTTTAAAGTCCAAATCTTAGTTTTTAAACAAGTATTTTTTTATGTTTAAAATATAGTATAAATTGATAAAGTTAGAACGTGGACAATGATGTATCCACAATTAATATATATTGTCGCAACCCGGGCCACGACGGGGACGGCGAACAAAAAATAATTTTATTTTAATTTTCAAAACAGAGGAGTCGCCACCATAGTTTATTAGGAAAAATTATGGAAAACCAAAAACAAGATAAGGCAAGTTCGCAAAACCGGATTTAGAGTTCGGGAGTCGGTTACGTGTGGGGAAGGTGTTAACACCCCCACAACGCCCGTCCTAAGACGGTACCTTTAATTAAATAAGTAATCTGAGTGTGATTTTTTAAAATATTTATTTTCCCAAGAAAGAGATTAAGATAAAACAAACAAAATATTTTTTTTTTGTTTTAGTGAGCCCGACAAGGTTTGACCTTGCTCCTACGTATCTCCATCAGGGATGAAGAATCAGGGTTACGTAGTTCTTTGATGATAAGATTGTTAGTTGTTTTGATTTGTATTTTTGAAAGTTTAGGTTTAAAAATAGGGTAATTGAATGGTGTCAGTGTCAGGTTTAAAGCCTGGGCTTTGAGGAACGGTGTCAGGTTTAAAGCCTGGGCTTTGAGGAACGGTGCCAGGTTTAAAGCCTGGGCTTTGAGGAACGGTGTCAGGTTTAAAGCCTGAGCTTTGAGGAACAGTGTCAGGTTTAAAGCATGGGCTTTAAGGATTGGGGTATATATCAAATTTGGTGTTGTAAAATAACATGCGACAATTATATGCAACATAGAATTGACATTTTAATTTTAATGAAATCATGCATGCAAAAATGGAACATGACTCAATGAAACTCAACTTGGGTTAAGGGCATTTTGGTAATTGTGGAGAGTGTGGGTGCGGAACTTAATTAATGGGGGTGCAGGAAGTAACCCCACCAATAAGAAACTCAATCTTGGGTTAAGGGCATTTTGGTAATTGTGGAGAGTGTGGGTGCGGAACTTAATTAATGAGGGTGCAGGAAGTAACGCCACTAATAAGAAACTCACCTTGGATTAAGGACATTTTGGTAATTGTGAGGAGTGTGGCTGCAGAACTTAATTAATGGGGGTTCAGGAAGTAATGCAACTAATAAGAAACTCAACTTGGGTTAAGGGCATTTTGGTAATTGTGGAGAGTATGGGTGCGGAACTTAATTAGTGGGGGTGCAGGAAGTAACGCCACTAATAAGAAACTCAACTTGAGTTAAGGGCATTTTGGTAATTGTGAAGAGTGTGGGTGCGGAACTTAATTAATGGGGGTGCAGGAAGTAACGCTACTAATAAGAAACTCACCTTGGATTAAGGGCATTTTGGTAATTGTGGGGAGTGTGGGTATAGAACTTAATTCATGAGGGTTCAGGAAGTAATGCCACTAATAAGAAACTTAACTTGGGTTAAGGGCATTTTGATAATTGTGGAGAGCGTGGGTGCGGAACTTAATTAGTGGGGGTGCAGGAAGTAACGCCACTAATAAGAAACTCAACTTGGGTTAAGGGCATTTTGGTAATTGTGAAGAGTGTGGGTGCGGAACTTAGTTAATGGGGGTGCAGGAAGTAACGCCACTAATAAGAAACTCAACTTGGGTTAAGGGCATTTTGGTAATTGTGGAGAGTGTGGGTGCGGAACTTAATTAATGGGAGTCGAGGAAGTATCTCCACCAATCAGAAACTCAACCCATGGCTAAGGGCATTTTGGTAATTGTGAAGAGCAGGGGTGTAAATCCTAATTAATGGAGGTGCAGGAAGAATGACCCAACTCCTAAACCCTAAGCCACTACCACCCTAACCCTAAGCTACCACCACCTTTCTTCACCCATGATGAACCAAAAGCGGCAGCAGTGATGAGGAAGGAGCGGCGGCGGCACGGGCCAACGACGGCGGCGCGGGACCAACGACGGTGACGCGGGGCCGCCGGCGACGGCGGTACAGTATAACTACAGCGGCGCAGAAAAAATGACGGTGACTGCGGAAGTCGTTTTGGGGCTGTTTTGGAGTGATTTTTGGAGCATAAAATACATAGATAAAATGCATAGAAGAATGTATGGAAGATGGAAGATGATGAATTTTTTATTATTTAATAAATAAGGAAAAAAACAAAATGTTATAAAGAGCAGAAGGACCTCTCTTTTTTTTTTTTTTTTTTT
>Ga0209700_100727_pt1 | contig 65421 bp, 23 predicted proteins | sample SiratroredBW_FD_187528 | JGI IMG/M metagenome (GOLD analysis project Ga0209700, IMG submission 187528) | Root nodule microbial communities of legume samples collected from California, USA - Siratro red BW (SPAdes) (version 2) | ecosystem: Host-associated > Plants > Roots > Nodule | place: USA... | reverse complement strand
AATAAAAAAAAAAAAAAAAAAAAAAGTAAATTTGTGTGTTGCATGGTGAATTGACAGATGTAAGTATAAAATAATGAGTGTATTATTTCGTTCCAATCAAAACCTAGTTCATGAAACAGTCAAATAAGACGTGGAGAAGGAGAAATTATGATATGAGAATGGATCGTTATTTATCCATAGTTCTGATATTTAATCCGTATCTGACATATAGTTAAATCAAAATTCAACTATGTACTAATCAGGATTTTAAATACGTCTTATTCCAAATCCATATTCTTTAAGAAGAGACATAATCATATTTTATTTCAAATAATTTAAGTAGTGTCGGATTTAATGTTTAAGGATGTAGTCATCTTCTAATATATCTTTTTATATTACAACACTCAATTTGATTCTTTGAATAAAAATATTAAGCTCCTTACATCACTCAAGACCAATTAAGTAAATCTGTAACCGTCCATTATTTTTCTAAATAGAAGTTAAGCATGCATAAAGAATATAATACTGTTATTTTATGAGTAATTAAAATAATTTCCAAAAATTTCTCAAAAACAGCATAAATAATTTGTTTCTCAAAGTTATTGGAATGATCCACATGAAAAGCAAACTTGATGGAGCCATACCACACATGGTAGAAATGATCCTAAAGAAGATAAGATTAGACACTGCAACAAACACTAGCTGATGTTGATTGAAAAAAATGTGTTGATACATGGTTTTTTTTTTTTTTTTTTTTTTTTTTTTTTTTTTTTTTTTTTTTTTTTTCTTTTTTTTTCTTTTTTTTTTTGCTTGCATTTTAGAATACAAGAACTAGGTACAATATATATGAGCTATATTGAAAATGATATATTATATGTTATTAATATACTCAAAATTACTTTTTATTATTAATTAAAATTTTAAAAGTTATGAACAAAGGAGTGTAGTCCACACAATTTTATAATTCTTAAGAAATTTATTCAACAATAACAAATATATTTTAAAAAAAGTATTCTAGAAACTTGTTAGTATAAGTTTATCAACTAGACTATAACTGATGTTATCACCTCATCAAACTCCTACCACTAATTGGAAGGAAGTTGAGGCATAGTACCCAATTTTAAAAATATGGAAAATAATTTCAAAATAATGAAAATCAAGAAAGAAAGTGAAATTGTGCGTTTCTACACGTGCACACATACATAGACTAAATATATTTATGCATAGTAATTATATTTATACATGATAAAAATATAATAAGATGTTGATTGGAGTACTACTAAGATTTATAAAAAAATAATAAGTTGTTTTATATAGAAAAATTGTAATTTGTATTAATTTTTTCCTTCGCAAATTTATATTATTTTTGGTGTGAAAAATGTTTTTTATTCTACCAGAATTAATTATGTTGAAATTACGTTTAGCAAAATTGTCGATAGAATAATTAATTTTGATTATATTAATTAATAATTAAAATAATTTAATTTTACAACTATCTCACATTCTCCCTTTTAATTCCAAATTAAGTAACTTAAATTAGTTTATATTTGGTAAAAATAGTGAACATTTAACTAACTAGAAAAATTAACAAGTAACTAACTGTTGGTGACTAATAGTTAAAATATAAGAAAAATGTGTGACTTATAATGATAGTCACCTATCCTTGTATTGCAATACGTGTTTTCTGAACTTTTATATAAAATTAAATATATTTTGTCTTCTTAATTAGTTATTATATAAATTAAGTAAAATGAATAAATCTAAAGGGTCAACTAATATTTTATTTTTCTTCATTATTATTATTTTTTAATAAAAGATGACATGGAGAGGAAATGGAACTTCGAACTTTATTTATTATTTTAATAAATACTTAAATGGCTGAAATTAAAATTAAATATAATATTATATTTAGAAGTTATAATTAAATTAAAAATAATTAAATATCATAAAAGAAAAATACAAGCATTCATGTGTTTTTTAAAATTTAATACGTGTATTCTATTAGCAACATAATAAGTTTTAATTTATAGGTTTAATATTTCACAAGCTTTTATAGATGTGTAAGAGATATTTATTAATCATAATAAAGAATGTTAAACTTCACTTTCATTTAGTAACAGAGGGCATCATCAGCTAACCCCTTTAGATAAATGGTCAACTTTCATTTTCAAGCACGTGTTGTTTGACTAATACTTTTCTCATCTTTTTATTTTATTTGCAGCGTTGGGAATTGGGCACAAATGCCTAAGAAACAAAGGCAAGACACGGACCCAATCAAATAATGTTTTCCATTTGACACAGTCACCCAGATATTTAACTGAGTTAAAATGTATAAAAAGTTTTAAATGATAAAAAAAAGTTATTCATATTAATTCAAATAATTTACAAATTTTTAAAAATTTAATTTACTTAGATTATAATATAATTTTTAATTATTTTACAATTTAATTCACCATTCTCAAATTATTTTTAAAATTTAATTTATTAATTTATAATATTCCAATTTAGTTCATAAATTTTATCCAGTCCTAATCTATCGTATGCCAATTTTTAATTTTAAAGAAGAGCTTCTAACAAAAAAATTTGGTCATACTCTTACGGGATTGAAGAGATTATAAAAATTAAGCCTAAGAATCACACACAATTAAGTTATTAGAAACAATGTTTATGTGCTTGAGTGTGGAAAGAATTATGAATATAAGTAAGCATTGTTACTTAAATGCTTTCTGTGCTTGAATTCTAAGAAAATAATATATTCGTGTTTCTTTTTCTAAGATTCATATATAAAGTTGAGAATGAGAAGTTAGATTTTGTGATTGTAAATTTTAAAGGTTATTTTTGGATAAGGACGAGGAAGGAGGAAAAAAAATCAAAGTTGATTAACAAACGTTGAAGATTTCATAATTAAAAATAAAATAAAATTATAATATATAAGTGAAGTATAATTTTTACCTATCAAATCAGTCTTATGAAATTAAATCAAAGTTAAGCCTCAATTTCTAATAAATTATTAAATATATCATAATTAAATAAATTGTTGTAAGAAATTTACATGTTCTGATAGTGTCTTAAAAAACCTAATTAGTTCAAATATTGAATATAAATAAGACTAAATCTTCGTCTCTTTTATTTATCCACTCATAAAAAATAATATATTGATAAATTAAAAATGTAATTAATATTTTTAATTATAATAATATTTATTCATTTAAAAATATTTCTGTTATTAAGAACAATATCCAAATAGTCAAAAATAATAAATAATATAATTTTGAACTTAAAAACATAATTAAACCAAGAAAATATAATCTCCCTATTCATACTAGTAACTTTCAATTCCCAATCCTTAATTATCTCTTTCTTATGCTGAGGACTAACACACTTGGTCCCTAATCACATTCCAGGCCATTTCAACATCATCAAGGATGTCATTCAATAACACAAATTAATGTGCATTCAATATATGCAAGCAATTTATATTAAGTATAACCAACTAGCACTTATAATTAATATGAACTAATAGACTAACATATTAATTATATTTCAAAAAATGAACAAGAAAAGGAACGTGTTTAGATAAATTTTATCATAAGTACTTGTAAGATAAAATAATAAAAAATTAATTTAAATTTTTTCATAAACACCAATTTTTAGCAAGTTAAAGTATAGAGTTATATTTTAATTTAGTTTTAGTAAAAATTGTCCAAAGAAGTTAAAGAGATGATTTTTTTTTCATGTGTCAATTTTTATAACTTCAAGAAAAATAAAATGCGTCTTAAGTTTGTGCAAGTGAAACCAATACATGTTTAGTATATTTAGCATAATTTAGTCGGAAAACCAGAAATTAATTAACATATTATTTTAGGTTAAACTCCTACCTGCATTATAATTTTGTCCAATAAGATAATTAATTACCATCACTAATATATCCATTAAAATTTGGCCACTAGATCGATGCATGTGATATGTTCCCCTTAGTGTGTTTGAAGAGCTTTTCACTGTTAATTACTTACATGTGTTGTGACTTCTCTAGTGTGATTGAATGGCTAATTTTAGACAAGCACAAGTGAACAAACCGTTCATTCAATGAACATTACTTTCCTTGAATAAACTGTCATTAACAGTAACAAAAACCAAACTCCTGTTGTGACCTATTTCTCTTCGTTGAGATTGATATATCAAATGCGACAAATATTATGTCAAATGTATTCTTCATGCATATGGAGTGGCACTACCTTTTCAGATGTCGTGTAAGCCACCTACCTAGCACCTCTACCAGAAAGACGAAATATATATAGTTAATCAACACATCACTTTCGCATCTTAATTTTCGTTCATGGTTTTCAGTTTGCCACTTGATCCACTTCACACAGGTAGAACAATTTCATCAGAATCCAAAGATGGTTATACTTTTCTTAGTTGAAAAGATTGAAAGGTTACCAGATTGGATTTGTCTCCCTCAATTTCGTGCCATGACGCTGACATTAATTAAAGGTTAAACTACCATTCAGAGTTTTCCAAATTCATACATTTCAAATCATGCCAACGACAATTGATTCAATTTGCACCATGAAAATGCCCTAGTTGGTTCTGTTTATTTTTCATAAATTGTATTAGTTATTTTTTCTTTGAAACAAACGTCTGTTTAACTAAGAAGTTTCTGGCATGTCTTTCCCTGTTAAAATATTTCATAAGAAAGAAAAAGTTTCAAACCAATTGAACGAACCCATCATGTATATATACGTAATCCCAATGAACCAATCCAGATTAGGGTGACTCACTTTCACTATGAGACAACATAAGTGTCCTTTTGAAAAATTAAACAAAGTGTACAGTTTAATGCACGTGATTAAAAAGCTTAATAAATAGTTGACAATACTGACTTTTGAGCATGATGGAGCTCTAGAACATTCAACACAGTTACATTTTATTTTCTTGTGAGATAAAGCTCACATTCAAGAATTTTATTAGGCTAGCATGTGGGTTTTTATTTATGAACAACTTTTGTAATTCTACGTTAGGAGCAATGACCCATGTTGTCGAACAGTCTTGTTCAACATTGGCCACTGGCTAGAGCTAGGTCTGAGAGGAACCAATCTATATTCTGGTTTACGTGATAAATTGTTATATGAATTGGGACCATTATTTATAAAAAAATAATTAATATACTTTACATATTGTATATATTTTTTTATGCAAGTCTATAATTTTTTTTTTCATTTGAATCAAGTGGAGAATCTTGCTGTGTCTATGATCAATGGAAAAATACGATGGAAGAAGCTAGATTAATTCGACGAACTGAAAAGAAACAACAGTTTCTTCTAATAATCTGCATTCTGATCGATGAAAGCGACAACCAATTGTGACATGTAAAATCAGATGCACCACGAAAATACAATTATATACCCGTGAAAAAATATTGATAAGATTTGTCTTTGTTTACAAAAAAAAGTTGTTCATATATAAAACTGAAATATTATAATAAATATTATGAATTTAAATTATTGAAAACAATAAGTATCAAATTAAGCATTCATACCAAGAATCAGTACCTATAATAATTGTATTTTTGTGAAAAAAAAATGTGGGTGTGTATTTGTCATAAGGATTCCATCTGATAGCTATATACTACCAAGAAGGTTCAATAATTATGATAGCTACTCTTAACGTTCGATGGAAGTAGAGAGATGTACAATGATATGTGGTAATTATTGAATTTATGTCTATTTTTTTATGATATATCAATCTTTATGATTGTTGATTATATAAAACTAGGATGGTAAATAAGATACAGATAACGAAGTTTCGTAGTAGTAATTTGAGATACAACAATAATTTTATTTTGTTTTGGATGCGATAATTTAAGGGAGTAATTTATCATTTGGTGGATTTAAAATTCTTTGGAGTTAAATAAGTTGTTTGGATGAGAAAATTAATAAGTAATTGAAATTTAGAAATTTTTAGAAAGTATTTTAAATAACTAAAATAATGGAATTTGAAATTTATTTAAAAAATGAAGAAATTGAAATCCACCACTAGTCAATTTCTCTGTATACACATATATATTTAAAAAATTAAATTGTAAATATTATTTGAATATTAAATTTGACTAATGTTTTTTTGTAAAATTTAATTTTAAAATAAATATTATAGTTTAAATATTATGATTAAAATTCAAACACCTAATAAATAGAAAAAAGTGTTTTTGCTTGTTAGGCAAAGAATTATTGAAATTTTGCTAATGGTTTCTATTCAAAACTCTATAAGTGGAGTAATGACTCCAAAAATAGATGAATATTATAAAGCATTTTTTATTATAAAAAGTATTTATCTTAGTATACACCAATTAAAATACTAGTCTTCATAAAATGCCCCACATACGAAATATACATACACTTCTTTTCACAATTGATGAATGCATCTCCCCCTACCCATATAGAGACTACTCTCCTTTATACCCATACCTTTCTTCTCACTTTTTCTTCCCATAATGTTAACTCAATCAATCAGTAGTTTTATTATTGCTTCAGATGGTGACCCTATAGTCACCACTGTAATGTACCTAAGGTCATCCCCAGGTGTTTCAAATCTCACACAAACGTCTCTATCAAAATATTGTGCAATGTGATTGTAGTTATCATTTTCTTTTAATTTACTAAGTTTGTTAGTTTGGAATAAACCTGTTACTCTCATTATAAAGCACTGTGTTTGTTGAAGTGCACGTTTATTCGAGTGTGAGATGAAAATGTGTTTGCATTTAGTTCATGTTTTTTTTTTTCTTCTAATGATTGATTGCTACAAAATCACCCCTCTAGTAAAATCAGAGAACACTTTCATATTTCCTTATTGTAATTGGTTGCCACTGTCGAATGATTTCATATGATTTTGAATGGCACAATCGAATCTCTACGCCATGAAAGTGTAGTAGATCCTGTATGGAAAGTGGTTTGTTGGTACGTGATCGGTTGTGTTCATTGTAATCCAATTAATTTTCAAAACTTCTATCTCATGGGTTATAGAAATAGTATCAACATAACGTCAAAAGAATTGTGGGTGAGTATTGTAAGGAAGATTTGAAATCACAAAATATAGTGTTTAGAGAAAATAATTAATGAGGTAGAAATTTCATATTTATCTTGTACTTAGAAAGGGTATTTGATTAAATTTGTTGGCTTAATCTTAAATAATTGTATAAGAGTTGAGCTAATACTCAAGTGGTCATTTTATTTAATTTATTGTTGGCTGTTAAAAAAAATTAAAAATTAAGTTGGATCCATTTTTTTAAACCTAGTGGTTCAAAGATCCTAGAACAACATAAGTACATAGAAATTGAAAAAACCCTAATAAAAGATAATTTGTTGAAGAGAAGTATTTAGGTGTTCCATATGACTCATATATTATTCACCTGCAGAAATATCTACTTGTCTTCTACAAAATTGTCATGATCACTTTAGGCAATATGGTCAAGGAACAAAACCAACTACCAGTAAAGATAAATGATATATCATTTAGTGTAATTGTATGTGTTCCGGGTTCGAAATAATAGGAAGAAAATAAATAATACAGTATTTTGGAATGAGAGTTTTGACAAATTTAAAATTTTATAAAATATTACCTTTTAAACATGTACATAGATGTTTCATGGGATGAGGCTGATAATTAAATCGTTTAAGGTTATATTTACGAGATAGTAGAATCAATTTAAAATTATGTATCACTAAGAATATGTTTTGGATTTTGAGGACACTTTAAGGATCTATTTATTTTTAACTATGGAAACTTATCCAATAAAAAAGTGAAGGAAAATGTGAAAAATGAGGTGTGAAATCAAGATAAATAAAAAAAACATCTCTTTTAAACTTTTCATTCTTTACTGCAAATAAATGCAAGGAAGTTTTACTGGGAAAAAGATACGAGGGAAGTTTGAATCTATAATTAAATAAAAGAATAAATTCGATTGTAATTAAATAAAATATATTAAAAATATTTGTTTTAAAATAATAAATAATTAAAAAATATATATAATAATTTAAGAATGTTAAAATAATTAATAAAATAAAATAAATTTAATATTATGTTAAATACATAAATAAATAATTTGAATAAAATTATAAATTAATAAAAATAAAATTTTATTAAAAATAAAAACATTAATAATAAATTTATAGAATAATAATAAGATAATTATAAAATAAAATGCTAATAATACTAAGGTTAAAAATAAAAATAATAATAAAATTATGAATAATAATTAAAATAAAATTATAAAAATTATAAAATAAAAATAATAATATTAACAATAATAATTTATTTTGAACTTTAATTTTATTTTATAAATTGAACCTAATTTAATTTCATTTATTAAAAAAATTATTTTATCAATTATACTTATCACATCACTCACAAACTTTCATAAATTATTCTTTTATTTTTTATCATCTTTTCTTTATTCCAAACATACATATTATCCACTTACTTTTACTTCAAATTTATTTATTTTTTTTCATTTTCTCGCATGGAAACATATATACTCACATCTTAAGGGAGTAGAAAAGAATAAATTTGAGATGAAAGTGATTGAAAAATATTTGAGTGTGAATTAAGAAAAAATATAATAAAAAATTAAAAAAATTATGAAAGTTTGTAAATAATATATTTTTTAAATAATAATTTTCATAGATAAAATTGTAACAAATTTTTTCTTGTGGTTAAAATTATATAAAAATATATAAAGAAGCGATTTTTTCTGAAATTTTCGCTTCAATGAGAAGAAAGAGTACCATAAGATTCTTTTTTATTTTAATTAATTTTTTATTTATTGAATTTTACGCTTTTTCCGTATTGTGTTGCTTTTATCCTTTCGTGCAAATTGATCTGCAAAGCAAACGGAATCTAAAGGATAAGATTAACTAAGGAGGGGTGGTTAATTGGATTATTATTCTGATAACTAGAAAGTTGGTTAAACATGTCGGCTATGTGATAAATTTAAAATTAATAATTTAAAAAATTATTCATGTTTCATTCAGATAAAGTCTAAACATAAAAAAATAAATTAAGTAATTTTTATAAACAATATGATAAATTAAAATGAAAACAAGATAATAAGAAAAAGAAGAAGAAAAAAATAATGATAAAATTATTTTCAATTCAGATAACAAAGATAAGATAAGAAGATATAATAAGAAGAGATAAGGATTATCTCTTCATCAAATGAATCTAATCATTTATAGAAAAAAAAAAAAAAAAAAAAAACCTATAAATAGATAGGTCAAAAAGAAGGTAAGAGTAAAAACTAAAAAAAGTAGAATAGAGATGGAGAGGGAATTTGGAGAAAGAGCTTTCTTAAAACATTTCTAGTTATAATTCTACTGTATCACTTTTTTTGTGTGTGTTTGTTTTATATGTATAGTACAAGTACAAAAAAAAAATGCTCTTGGTCAATAAAATTTTTCAAGAAATATTAAATTATAGAGAACTTGGTTTTTAATATTCTAATAGATATTAAATATGTAAATAATTTTTTTATTTTGATATTAAACTTTTATTATTATATAAAACTTATATATTTTTATAATATATTATAAATAATTGTAAAGATATAAAATTTTAAAATATATATATATTTAAAATGTTATGTTAGGATTAATATTCTGTTTAATGTAGCGTTTAAGAAAATTTTATTATAAAAATAAATAAAAGAATCTTCATTTTAATTAAATAATAATTATTTGAGGACTGCTTGCATTAGCTTCACCAGGCTTGCTTCTTTTAAGTTTAGATTTTATTTCTGACATTGCTACTGAATAAGGTTAGGAGTGTGTACAGTTGGAGCATTCTTAATATTCTTTCTTTTATATATACATTTAAGTCCGTAGGGATAAAATGTACTATAAATTTTGGCTTAATATATACTACAAACACTACAATGACACCCTTCTTGAAAATAAAATAAAGCCAGAAACAGTGTAGAAAAGAAAACTCAGTGGGGTTTAATAATTAATACTATGCATTGAATTTGAAACAGGCTTGTCATAGCAACTTTGCCTCATACAATTAATATACAGCTTCAAATATTGCCCCCAAAATTTTTATCACTGTCGGTTGTGGGGACGCAAATCTCTAATAGTTGCACAAGTAAGAATTTTGTAAACCACTCAGCCATTAACATACATATATAAACGTTTTTTTTTTTCACATCAATTTCATCTATATTATCCTTCCTCGATTTGCGGTTTAACTTATCGGGCAAATTGTTCAGACAAGTATGTGTCTAGGTACAGGATTTACATATCTGAATATATAATATATAATATAATATATATATATATATATATATATATATATATATATATATATATTATTTATGAACAAGTTATTTGGTGCACATATATATGATTCATTGTACTTTGCCTGCAATGTCCTTGATTACGATAGACGGATCATGTTGGAGATTTCAACGATTCCACTTGAGATTTTCCGCACGGTCCTCTCAATCTAATGAAGAGTCTGTATTCATCGAAGGTCATTGCAGGGTACAGTGCAGGTTTCTCTGGCTTTACCAACTCCTTCACTGGCTCTATGGGTATGTCACTTTTAGGGTTGTAGAAAAAAGCCAGGGAAACCCTCTCTTTGTTTGAGTTCACTAGCACCCTGTGCTCCACACTCTTGTAGTTTCCATTGCTTAGAACCTTGCCAAACACAAAATAAATTAATCAATTAGTACCATTTTCAGATTCATAAAGCTACACTAAAATCTAACCTCAAATTTCAATTGAAAGTAACATCATGCAAATTTTAGTCATGCAAACTAAAATGGACGCAAAGATCTACGTTGATATCGTACCACGGCATTGATTAAGCAAATATTCACTCTTTTTTAAGTCATGAGGAAACAATAACGTCATGCACTTGGTATTATGTGTTTATTTGCATATTTATTTTATTTTTGCATAGTTCGTTAGAGTTTAATCAAATATTAGAATCTAAAGAAGAAACAGTACTGTTTTAGTTGAAGTATCAATTATTGGAGCGTGATCTAATCTTCTATAGTAGTCAACATAATTTACATTTTGCATCTTACACAGTCATGATAGAAATAATATTTTACTATAGGTGCAATGCTTGGTCTTTTCAACGATGTCAAAGATGCAATTATATGGTATATATAATTATCATATCTTTATATGATGAGGGTATGATTGGCCACAACACTATACTGGATAGAACTTCACGGTCACAAACTTATACAGGATGTAAAAGCACAATTGAGCCTATGCTATGAAACCATTTGTTTAGAAATGTCATGCCAATAAAAGAACGACCTTATCGTTCCCGTGGCCAACATGCCAAATGTTTATCCATTTTTATGTGTGAACAATGATTCTCAAACAGTGAAAAGAACATTCTCTATAATAAATATCTCTTTCCAGTTCCATTCACACTATCTCAAATATATCATATTACTAGAATAATATATATTACTGATATGCATCTTAAAATAATTACATTAACGATTTAATTTGCTTTGAAAAAGAATCTTCACTCTAACGAAACAGTAAACCACGTAAACATTGGCTTGAAGTATTCTGCCGTTAATGTGTGAACTAAATAAATGCAATTAAGAATTAATATACCTTTCCGAAATAAACAAAACGTACGTTAAATGAGATCATGTGTGTGCAGAAACATTGAAAAGGCCACATGCATCCAAAAATCCGACGAAGGATAAAACTAAAAAAAATTAACACCTCAACTTGATATGCCCCTCCATGTGACAGATGCATGCATCATGAATTTTTAGCCAAACATTCTTTACAAGGATAATTATTGACACACTCAGAGAGAGAGAGAGAGAGTATTCACCTGAATTTGGTCCCCAATATTGACAATAAAAGCATGGGGAAGAGGCTTCACCGTGATCCAATTGTCGCCTTTTCGGACTTGAAGACCAGGGACTTGGTCATCTGAAAGTAAGAGGGTCATGCCTCCAGGATCTGAGTGGGAAGACAAACCCAACGCCAATTCTGGGCGTGGACACTTAGGGTAATAATTCACCCTCATGCATGCTCCAACATCTTCTCCTCCAAAACCTCTCTCAAGAACATCCTCTTCCAATCCTAGGTTTATGGACAGAACCTTCATCAACCTCCCACACAGCTTCACCACCTCTCTTCCATACTCATCGCACACTTCCCTGCATTAATATGGTATGTGTTAGAGAGTCTATTGTATTAATCCAATTTTGGTCTAGAATTCAACCTTATCTAGTCGATCCAATAGAAAAACAAGTTTATGTATCATGCATGCATGTTTTATGTACTAAAGGATTGTCGGGTGATACAACATCGGATCATGACATGTTATATACCGAAACAGTAACAGAAATATTGTTCTTCAGTAAAAACCTGATTTTTAAATATTGAAATGAATTATGAAAATAAAATTTCAGGTTTAAAGAAAAAATAATTCAAAAAATTCATGAAACATTTATTATATTAAATATATTATACCTGCAAGAGGGAGGCTGAGAGGGCCATTTGTTGCAGTCCTTCAAGGACAAGGGAAGGTAATGAAGAAAATAGTAGTCACTCCAATCAAGAATGGCACCTTTCTCAATTCCAAGCCTGCTACCATAGCCTTCATAAGTTTTTGGGGAGTTTGCATATTGCTGCTTCACTTCCAGAGGCATGTGAAAGAACTGGCGCCAAGTTTCCCTAGCCATGTCCATCAATTGAGGACTAACCCCATGGTTTACGATTTGGAAGAAGCCCCACACATTACAGGCCTCAGAGATTTGGCTGAGCGTGGAGGCCCGGGCTTCTGGGCCCCCGCAAAGCCCAGCAAGGTCGATAATTGGGATGTTGCAGGCATCATCATCAAGAACAGCAGAAGATGGACGGTCACTTAGGGGCTTGATGTATCTATCAGGGATTGAATCTGTGAACCTTTCGGACAAGGACTGAACCCGGACTATTGGCTCAGGCCAATCTTGAGGGCTACTGTTTTTCGTCATTTCTGGTACCAAGTTTATTTGTGGATACTATGTAACGTGATATATATATACACATGTGACGAAGTAATATGAAACAAAAGTGTTGATTTCATTGTAACATTTGGGGCATGTAAGGAGAAAGAGAGGTGGGCCCACGTGGACATGAGGGATGGGGGGCGAAGGAAACGTGGAATTCATGCGGATTTGATAGGTGTGAATGCTTGATAAGTTAATGCTAAGAAAAATCAGATGAGACAATTTAGTGGGCATTTTTGCGATGGTGGGGTGCGGTGGCAGGTCTCCATGAAGTTGACGTAAAAGAAATAAAATTAACGTGTAACGTATTTAATATTCAATTAAGAGAAATATGGATTATCAATAGAATGAGAGTAGTGAGTCTAATTGGTTGTTGTAGAATATTTGAGTAAGGATGGATCTTAACTATCAGAGATTTTCAATTCATTTAATTTATAAATAAATTAAACATTATTTATGAATTTTATCTACATGTAGATAAAATATAATATCTATGAAAAGATATCTAAGAAAATCACTATGAATTAATATACGTGGATAATTATTTATAGATATAAATTTATAGATAATTATTTATGAATTTTTTATATAATATTAATAATTCATATTATTATTTATGTTATTAATTAAATTATCAATAATAATAATAATATTATCAAGATTGTTAATATTATTATTAATGTTATTAATATTGTCATTAATGTTATTAATATTGTCATTAATGTCAGTATTTATTATTAATATATGAGTATTTAATACATGTGGATAATGTTATTAATATTGTCACTAAAATTAATATTTATTATTAATATGTGAGTATTTAATACAAGTGAATAACTTTGCTAGTTTATTGCATGTGGATAACTTTGCTAGTTTATGACATGTTCAACATGTTTCTCATGCTAAAGTTTTGAGAGTCATTTGTAATATTTATTACTGATATGTGAGTATTTAATAGATGCGGATAATGTTATTAATATTGTTATTAATGGTAGTATTTATTATTAATATTTGCGTATTTAATACATATGGATAACTTTTCTAGTTTATTGCCTGATCAACATGTTTTTCATGTTAAAGTCTTGAGTATCATCTATAATATTTATTACTGATATGTGAGTACTTAATACAGGTGGATAACTTTTCTAGTTTAGTGCGTGTTTAACGTGTTTTTCATGCTAAAGTCTTGAGTGTCATCTATAATATTTAATATATTCAATTGAAGGGGTTTAAAAAACTTTGGTTGAGTGCAACTCTTCTTTGATTTGTCAGACTTTTGATTCGGCACAATTATTCCTTAGATTCTTAAGGTTAGATGACATAAATATGTGCAAATTTGTGTTACTATAGGTTTTAAAGTGACTTGTGTCCTTAGGGAGAGTAATAGTTGTGCAATAAATTAACTAATTCAGGTCTGAAAAATAAGGTTAGGTTTGCTTGGTATTACATTTTATCTTATTTTATTAGACTAGACTTTTTTTTATACTAAGTTTCAACTCTCTTTATTTAGTTTGTAGGGAGTTTGTGTCTTTTCTGCATGGATTTGGTGTGGTTCCCGTGCTTTTTGTTATTCGATGTTTTTACTTTTCTTTATTTAATATTGTTTCAATAATAATGATTGGTGAATTTTGAAGTATTAGCCTAATTGATATAACATAATCCATAGTGATGTCTGACACAAGTCTTTTATTCAAAAAAATAATAATATATTGGCAATAATATTATCAATTTATTATTATATTGTATATTAATATTATTAATATTATTATTTTTGTAAATATTATTAATATTATCATTAATATTGTTATTATTATTATTATTATTGTTATATTATTGTAAGAATAATATTAGTCACAATAATAATATTAATATCGATAATAATAATAATCAAGATATGTTCACAAAGTTTATCTAGTATGATAATTGTAAGTTTTGTCCTGTATTGTTCTTACATGACTCACCTATCTTAAAATAAAAGAAGGATATTACTAACTCTTTGACAAGTGTACTTAAGATTTATGTGTGTTTAGTCAAAGTGAGTTCTTACTAATCTTAACTATAAACTACTACTTGAATTGGATAAAGATTCACAAGGGTATTTCATGAACTCAATCCAATGCAATTCTTCTAAGCAATAACATAACTCAAACATTCACACCACAAGCTCACTGGTCCAAATTTCTTAGAAACAAATTTTAAATCTTAATGTGAAAATTACTAATATATTATTTTTAAACAATATTTACACTAAGAACATGCTTAGAATGACCAAGAGATATAATATTATGTCTAGAATCACATCTCTAAGTTGTTCAATCTTAAAACCATGTTTTAGAAACATTTTCCAATATTGTGATACAACAAAAAGCATACATAGTCAACCATGCAACATGAAACATCGAGAAATAACACAAGAGTTATGTATAGAGTTCTATTACAAAGAGAAAACTATACACAAAGTTGAGATTCATCACAGCCAACCCCAATGAAATGGGAAGTTAGCTACTCCTATACATTGGTAGCACAAAAAATAGTATACTGATAAGATTGAAGTGGAAAGTTCTCTTGGTGCTCTTCCTCTCGCAACAGCTCTTCAAAGTGTCCCTCGATTTACTTTTTCACGTAAAAGGCCCTCTTTTCATTTGATTTTTCCTTTTCAACCACTCCAAAAAGGTGAGTTCTCATTGGACAAGAAGCAATATTTTAAACAATTGTAACTTTTTCCTTTCACTAGATGAACGTTCTTCTTGATGGGTAAGCGTAAAGGTCATTACTTATTGAGCGAGAGTGTTACTTGTTGGGCGAGTATAACAGTCTTCTTATTGGTTGATACTATTGCACACTAGGTGAGAGAATCCTAAAATGAATTCCTTTACTTCTCTTCTAGCTTTCACTTATCTATAAAAGTTATACAAAAAGTAATCAATTATGTCTTCAAAAGAAAGTGTTAAAATCCTAAATGTGGCATGAAACAAACAAAATACATGGCTCAAAAATAAAAAGGTCCAATTATCATGATAAAACAAGTTATTATCACACTTATTAGATATATTGTTTACTAAATTGAAAGGGATAATATTAGAATGGAGACAACCTAACTTAGAAAATATAATGGAGGAATTTTGGAAAGAATGACCTAGCCATTAGGGGAACTATATTCTCAAAAAGTGCTACTAAAATCCTGTGATGGAATGAAAGACTCGTAAAATCTTCTTAGGTAAAAATAATCCTTAAGATAAGATACATGCATATACAAAACATTTCTTTTTAATGTTAGAAGGTGTTACATAACTCTCATCTTATATTATGGATATTGACTTGTGTTATTTGCTTTGAATTATTACAATATGAAAGAATGTATGTAAGTATAAGTCAACTTCTCTAAAGTGTAAATAATGCTAAAGTAAGTCATATGGGTATGGTATTGAACCAAAGTTGATAATACAACAAATTTATCATATGTAAATAGTTTGAATTGTGTAAAAAGGTTAAAGTATAAGTGTTTCATTTATGATATATTATTTTTTTGTTAATAAAAAAAACTAATCATAGAATTATAAGTAAATGAAGTAATGTGACAATAGTTTATTTATGAAAAAAACATATACTTAGTTTTAAAGAAATTAATCTACATACTAGCAATCAAATTTTACCTAACGTGATAAAATGAGTTTTTCTATAACTTTTAAGGAAGAAAATATAAAAAAAAATATATTTTTATTAGTTAAAATTAACTTACACAAATTAAAAATTAAAATTTTGTAGAAGATAAAATCTCATTATGTTTGTCATATGTAACATATAACAGGACATATTATGTTTTGGTTCTTATTAATAGAAATGATCTATTAAATTATGAAATGTTTTACCAAAACTCCATACAAATAATCCATTGAAAATTATATCTATTAAATAACTACATGTCACTTAAAGAAATTTTGTTGTAATTTATAATTTATTTTATTTTTGGTGTCCAATTCTTGTCTTGGATACTTTTTGTTTTAATTTCTAAAAATCCACTAAATTTTTATATTAATTACTAATTTTCAAACTTTTTTCTTTCTTCTTTTCTATTTCCCTCTTTTTAAACTCTTTGTAAAACTCTCTCAACTTCCAAAACTATGTTCACCAATTCCACTTCTTTGTTAAACTCACTTAATGTGTTCTTCCACTAGCTAATCCTAAAACATACCAATCATAATTTATTGTGCTTTCAAATTTATGCAAATGTGAGAAGTTGATCACACCACTCTGGCATTGTGTTCCTTTCTACATGAGCTCATTATTCCTCGTATCTTTTTTGGATGGGTGAACTACCACAATGCTCACACTTGCAAACTAGGCTTGGACATTATGTCATGGTGGTTTGAATTTTTACTATCTCGACATTTAATCAAAAAGGTGTTAGAGGTGTTAGAAATATGGTGTTAAAAGTTATTTTTTTTATAAGAACCAACAAAATCAAATGTTACAGTAATATATATATATGTATATACACTACAAAAAAAATGCTATTTAGAGACCAACTTTTAGTTACCAAATGAAATGGTTGTTAATTGTGACCAAAATAGTCACCATATTAGATTTTGGTTGCTAAATAACTACAAAATTGAAGTAATGATTGAATTTAGTGATCAATTAAGTTAAAAAATTGGTATCTAACATTAGCTACCAAAGTTTTAGTGACCTATGTCATTAGATTCTAAATTGGTATCTAATTAAGTTAGAGACTAATTTAGAATCTAATAACATAGGTAACTAAAACCTTGGTAGCTAATATTAGATACCAATTTTTTAACTTAATTAGTCACTAAATTCAATCATTACTTTTAAAGATTAACTTAATTATCTCCTCTCCTTCGTGATCTTGCAAAAATAAATCTTATTTAATAGTTTATATTTTGAGAGCATGTGGAATAATAATTATTATTTATTATTAATTTTGGCGTTTATATTTTAAAAAAATAATTACAGAATACTAATATACTTTTAATGTACTTTCTAAAACATTTTAACTATGGATTGAATTACATAATAAAATTCAAATGATTTAGTCTTAGTAATTAATCTTAGTTATGATATTTTATTTTTCATAAAGTTTAATATATATATATATATATATATATATATATATATATTTAAAATTTTTGTTTTGAATATTGAATTTTGATAAATTTGTGTCATTTAGTACAGAGTGACGTAGTTCTAGATCAAACATTGTATTCCGTTATTCACTGTATATCAATGTCATTGAGTTTGGTTTATAGATAGTATGACAAGTCATTGTTGTGAAAGATTCCGTATCATCAAGTAACACCACGTTTAATATATTAAAGAATAGATTATGAATGCTTTTAATATTATCTTAAGAAAATTAAATTTAAGTTTAACTTATAAGACAAGATTTAGACTCGTTTATATATTATAATTTAATTTTATATACGAGATTTTTAATAATTTTTTAATAAAATTAAGATAAATTTTAAAATTATTTTACAAACTTAATTTAGATTTAATTCAAATTTTATAAAATATACTTATAAAATGATATAATTTTTAAATGTTATATTTTATGTTATTTTTGAATTTTCTTTCTAATACTATTCTTCAACCACTTGATTCTTTACAACCTAAATCTTGCATGGGAATGTTAGTTTATTAGTTATTGACATGTTGGGACAAATTTTGGTAACATTAATAGAAGATTCCGTGTAGCAGAAGGGTTCAATTTGCAATCCAATAACTCTGTGTGTGCGCATGAGTGAATAATAATTTTAATTTATTAAGCATTGTTTGACAAAGTTCAATATACTGATTATATGAATAAAACTATACTTTAGTTAGAGAAATTGTCCCTTAATTAATACACTGTACTTCTTCAAGAAATGAATCTCACAGCTTCATATCATAATAAAAATACAGTGTTTCCAGAAGAAGGATAACGTACAACATTTTACGAATAAAGTTTCAAATGGCGAATTGATTAATGTGTCTATGTTTGCATATATAATATTCATTATACAAAACTAATGAAAAGTTTAATGCTATGATAGGTTAACGCAAGCGTGTGCTTAGAATTAGTCACTGAATCAACAAATTAATTATATAATTATTAAATTAGTTATAACTATAATTATATTATAGCTTAATCAGAATTCTGAAAATTATTCTTGATAATGGATTATTCTAAAAAACATAGTTAAATGTCATTTTAAACTATAGCTTAATGCAAATATATGCTTAAAAACGTATTAGTCACTGAATGCATCAATAACAATTATGTTATTGTATTGAATATTATAGTTAAATCACTAACAACTAAATATAATTTAATATTATATTAATTAATAAAATAAAATATATTATCAATTTTCAAAAGAAAATAATATCATGTAATATGTCTTACAAAATTAGATAATAACTTAATAAAAAAAACTTGAACAATTTTAAAATCCTCATTGAATATATTGACAGGAGACATAAAATAAGTTTTCTTTTTATCCGTAAGGATTTTTTTTATTTATAAGAATTAAACATATGTCAAGAAATTTCTAATAAATCACGGACCTATTGGATTAATTGAGCTAACTTTCATAAATATATATTAAACCCAAATTCAATTGTTTGGATTTAAATAGTTTTTATTTAGGTATTATATCAATTATTTGGGAAAACAACCTAACGAAACAACATAAAAAAAATCATGTTTAATGTTTAAAGCATTATTCAAATTTCAATTATTTAATGGGAATTCACTTGATATATTAGTAAAATAATAATAATAATAATAATAATAATAATAATAATAATAATAATAATAATAATAATAATAATAATAATAATAAGGGTAGATAATGTACCACAAGTATTTTACATATTTTATTTTTATTATAATAAAAAAATATAATTTTGATACAAAGAAATTTAATTTCATTAATTTTGTTTGAAATATGTTAATGGATAAGTTAATTTAAAATGTGTTTTGCCTGTTGTAACTTAACATGTGTGTTTATTAGGAAGAAAATTAACAATAATATACAATTAACTTTGAAGTGGATATTTTTTTTGTTATTTTTTTAATTCTTACTTCTTATTTTGTAAATTAAAATTCTTAGTTCCCTTCAAAATTAATTGTATAATAACAACGATTTTTCATTAATAAATATTACTAAAAGTGAAACATTTGCTTGATTACCCTAATAAATAAAAATAATGAAATTAAAAATTTTATACTAAGACTATCTTTTGATTATATTAAAATATTGAATTGAACTTATTATTTATCCTAACAATAATAAATATATAAATGATGCAATATTACAACTTTATGCCATTAACGAATTATTTTACTGTTTTTAACTTTCAAGCTACATGCAAATTGAAATCAAATATATATTAGTAGTAACAATAATAATAATAATAATAATAAATAAAATTTAAAAATACACGCAATATTGTTAAATAGCGATCATAAGTTTATGCTGCAATAAAATAAATTATATGTAGCGTAGGTTACATTCTCATTTTTTAAAAGAAAAATAAAATAACATAATGCCATTTTAAACATTTTTTATAAATATATTGTAACATGATATGTCGTGACTACCACAATAGGAGTTAAGTGTAAGGATTAATAAAATGAAAAGCCTACTGTAGTGTCAATGACAAGAATAATGTTGAATCTACAATTTAAAAAACAAAATAAATGTTGTGCTTATTTGCTTCATCACTTAATGACAATTTATCATTAAAATAATATCAATAAACAATAGAGACCAAAACAAAAACAAAATTTTATGAAAGATTGAAGTAAAATAAATAAAGACCAAAAGCAAAATTTAAAATTTCATTGGAGAAAAATAAATAAGCATGTCATTCTTTCTTAACTATTGACTTATCATTTATTGGATTACTAATCATTTAAAAATACAAGTAAAAAAGGTAATAACACATATTTAGTAAGAAACAAAATTATATATATATATATATATATATATATATATATATATATATATATTATTTTTAGTTTTCAAAAATTAATTTGACCAATTTAGAAAGAAATAAACAATTGATATTGCAGGAATTGTTTGGCTTAAGGAGTACGTCTTCTATATTACACTCAACATGGCTGATATCGCAAAACTTAAATATGTCAAAAAAAAATGGATAAAATATTGTAAACCTAAAGTGTATTTATTGAAAGTGTGATAAATCCTTCCTCTTCAAAAGTATTTCCCTTTTATCATATAAATGATATATTTTTTCTCAACCCATTTTCAAAAGAATATATATATATATATATATATATATATATATATATATATATATATATATATATATATATATATATATATATATATATATATATATAATTATTTCATAATTAACTTAAAATGTATAGAGTCACAAATCATATCTAATAATATGATAGGCTTACCTTAATGGGATTGAATTTTATTATTACTACTATTATTATTATCATTAGTATTTATTATTATTATTATTATTATTATTATTATTATTATTATTGTTTTTACCTCGATTTTAACTTGAGCCAACTTTTACCTATCTTCAAAAAATTGTAGAGTGAAGGTTTCAAATTGAAGAGGTGCAAAAAGTAATTACATTTTTTATGAATCTAGTTTATTATTGGGCTAGCAAGAAAAGGTTTAATTAAGGAATTTCTTCCTCAACCCTTTTTTCTTTACCTCCGTGAATTGTTTGGAAAAGTCTAAATTGATTATGATTATGTTGTTCATATTGTGGAAATTGGAACGTTATCTAGAAATATAATTCGTACTATGTAATTCCAAAATATATTTTTAAATTCAGAAATATATTATAAATTTTTTTATTGCATAATTTAGAATGCATTTTTAAATTATACTGAAAATGTATTATGAATTGTGTAGTCTAAAATATATTTTTAGATTACATAATTTTAAATATATTTTAAATTCAACAGTCTAAATTAATTTTTAAATTATATTATTTAAAATATATTTTTTTAAATTTTGAATTATACAATTTACAATAAATTTTTGAATTTTTTCACACTTCTATAGAGGTGCAAACAAAAATATAGGGTGCTACAAAAGTTGCCATTAATTAAAAGTATAAAGTGGGTCTGGAGTTATTATGTGCAAGTTTATCCAGATTGCAACTAATATTCCACGGGCTTTGTTAATTGTATCAATTATTATTAAATGCACCCGTCCATCTTACTTCAAATTTTAATACCAAAATATCCTCTCTATTTAGAAAAAAATTATGTTAGCCTGTATCAACAAATCAATAGTAACATAGTTTTATTATAAAATTAATATGTGTGATAATAATGAGTTTAAGATAAATAACTCTATAACAATTAGTCTTTAGTAATATCAAATATATTTTCATTCTATAACAAAAAGAACTTAAAATGTTATATATGGCCAAAATGAGTCTCATCATTGCAGTATCTCTCTTATCGTGGTGTACTTAGATGTGGGTATTTGGTTTGGACTCTCGATTTTTTCTATAAATTCATATATGCTCTTAAAATTTTGAATTTGAATTATAAGTTTTTTTACTATATCATATTTTATGAGTTAAATGAATTTTATTTATGAACTCTGCAGACATTTTTTTAATTTAATATAAAATATATGCTAATAAATAAGATGTTTAAGTTAAATAAAAATAATTTTTTAAATATATATATATATATATATATATATATATATAATTTTTAAATATTTTTATAATTCAATGTTTATTAAATGATGCCGTGATAGTTTTATTTAGTATAAATGCACAATATACAAATATATTCTTTAGGTGTAATAAGATGCAAATTATGTTATATTTTTAAAGTACGTGAAATCTTGCGTTTAAAAATTATGTCAGCTTATATTTGTTAAACATGTGGACTATGCAAGGTGGTGTGGGCTTGCTAAAAATAAGTTTGTTAAAAGTATGGACTTTGTAAAGCAAGTTTCACAGATAATTATGTACAAAAATTTGGAATATGTTTTAAATTTTTTATTTTTCATATTTTTAAAATTAAAAACTACTCTTTTCTACTCTACATAGTGTAACACTCATTATCTATCTGTGTTTGTTGAAAGGTGAATCATCATATCAATAAACTCCTATTATCTATTATATATTATTATGTCTTTAAATTTTGTAAGATTCCTAAAATAAATTTTATTTATTTATATTATAATGAATGTTGAGAGACAAAAAATTATTATTTAAAAAATTAGGAAGGGTAAAGATCAAAGTAAACTTTTTCTATATTTAAACTAAAATGTACTCATTTTTCGTAATATGGATTAAAATCAATGCTCTCAAGTTTTGGAATAATGAAAATAAAATAACAATTCTAAGTAAATCAAAATCAAAATTCATTCATTTTATCTAAATTGAAGAAATATTTAAATAAATTCAATTATAGAAAACATATTAAAAACAATGAATAATTTATTTGTTTAATATATAATAAATAATAAAATATTATTTTTGTTAACAAGTTTAATAATAAGTATTAGTAATTTGAAATAAATGAAAATTTAACTTAAAAGAATTTTGTATTTGGTAGTTCAAATAAATACACCACATGATATATAGGGCAACCAAAGTCTATATGGTAATACTTTTGTGTCTTTATCAAAATTTATCATCATGTAAAAAAGTTCAAGTAAATTTATTAATGTTTGTTAAAGATTGTAACATCTTAGATATATGTTAGTGTTGAAGTTCATTAGACAAGTAATAATATATTAGAAATCAAGTTCAAGTTTACTGGCAGTTATTAAGGGTAATAACATTATTCAATAATAAATTTGTTTGCTTTGACTTCAATATTATACTTAATATTATACATAGTATAATCATGCAACTCATTCAGAAGTTTTTCTGTAGATGACATTTATTAACATGATGATTTGATAGATATACTTTTATTTGTATGTTTTATACATGAAACATAGATCAACAAGTTATCATGTTTACAAAAGTTTTAAAATTATTATATGTTGATTATATTTTTATTTGATTTCATAAAATTGTCATAAAAAGTATAATTTATGCTAATCATTGTAGATAAACTATTTTAAAAATATATTAAAAAATTAATTCCCATAAAGACTTCAATAGTCAATGTTTAGTAAAGTCATTAATTTATACTTATTAAGATAATGTAATTTATGTGGTATTAGTAGAAAATAAAACACATTTCAATGTAGGATATCATTAAAGTACAATTATAACAACGCGAATTGATGTGAGAACCGCGATGGTAAGCTACAAATAATTTAATATTGAAAATTGCAGGGAGATACTAACGTAGTTCAGGAAACAACAACCGCGTTGGTATCTACAAAATAATTTTTAAATTATTTTGCAGGATGATACAAATGCGGTTTCTACTAATCAAAATATTTGTGGTCAAAATGTGCATTAAATTATAAACACAAATGATGAGTATGTGTTAATTTTTTAAAATTCAATGGAATATATGTAAATATTGGATGAAAATAAAACACATATTTGATTTCTAAACCTTTCTCATATGATATTTTTGAACAATACATAATATTTATTTTCAAAAATAAATTTTATATATCATAGTTGACTTTGAATATTGAAGATGAGATATTTGTTTTGGTAGCAAAATCAAAGACCAAATTCGATTTATTAAAAATTTGGATAAATTTTTATTATCGGCAACATTGCTCATAACCTCCACTGCTCATAACCTCCACATATATGATACTGTCATTAACATTGTTAAATTAATTTATACAACTCAACATACCTTCATCATCAACATTGAGAATTTCATCTCTTGTCAAATAAAGGAGTTTATGTTTAGCACACAAGGACTATTGAGATTTTCATCCTCCATCACAAGGTTATGCAAATTTTATTATTTTAAGGTGAATCTATCAAACACTGAGACTTACACTTTTTTTCGCCCGTCAATGACATATCTTTTGTAAATCCTTGTTGTGTACATGTTGAGGCTATAGAAGAACCTCAACCACAAACAACATTTACTATAAAATATTCATCAAATGATAATTATAATTGCAACAGATTAGAGGGTCATTAATATGATTATAGACACATTGTGCAGATTTTCTTTTTACATATCAATTGGTTTTCTCAAGTCATTTGCATATCCAACATAAATTAAGTATATTGTTCATTTTGATTGTCTAATAATACTTGAAAATAACAAGTCTCAAATGAAGGTACCAACCTATAATTAATTTCTAAAACTCTAAAGCGATCGATTATACTTTTTATAAAATAAGTCAATTATTATTATCTTTTAGTTTATTTTTATACTTTATTTGATTTGATAGTTTTGTGAATTGTTATAATGATTTTAAATCAAGTTAACTAACTTATGTGCATATTTTTTTTATATATTTTTTTATATTTCTTTCTAATCATGTTTAAAAGTATTATTTAATACAATAATATATTCAAATTAACAATAATCTAACATTATATTCTAAAATTAAATATTATAAAAATTTCAATAACACTTTAATTAATATTTTGTATAAACTTGTATTATTATTTTATATATACTCGTATTAATATTTTTTAAAAATTAAGAATATATACACAAAAATAACATATTATATTGCATAATTTTAACTAAATCACACACTGTTACAAATTTTGAATTTATTAATACTAAACAACATTCTTATTTTATTTTTTCATATAAATTAAAATCAAAGATAAATCTACAACCAGAATTTATACATTAAAATCAAATTATACATGGATACCTAAAATTTTTGTTTTGCCTTTACAAAAATTAATCCCTAAGTGTCTTATTCCTGGTTTTTCAATGAAATTCAAGTTGGGTATTTTTGCTTCTCCAAATCAAACTTGAGCTGTGACATGCACTTGCTGTGGCCTAAACAAAATTATATTATTTATACATAAATGCCCTACAATAAAAGAAAAATCTTAATTGTTTAAACTACGTTGGTTAAGTAAAAACAGTAATGTTTATGATTTGTCACTTAAAGCGACCATGATATCAAACAAATTTATTTTTTTTATTAATTTTATATTATAATTGGAAAATTAACTTTATTTAAGCAGAAACTCATTTATGACAAATTTGTTGACAGTACATCTAAAGATCAATCATTATTTTTGTTAAAGTATTTGTAATAATATATGTGATGTAAAGTTAATTCCATCACTAAATAATATAATTTTTTTATTAAGTTTTGTGATGCAATATTTAGCATCAAATTTCATCAATATATATATATATATATATATATATATATATATATATATATATATATATATATATATATTCAAATTTCATTACAAAATTAATAATTTCGTGATAGTGATAAATTTAGTGTTGTCAATTATAGTATGTATTATAGTAGTAGTAAATTCAGTGTTGTTGCAAGTATCTATTACAAAATTTTTAATGTTATGAATGATAAAAATTTAAGTAAAAATCTTGGTGTTATAAAATTTACAAATGAATTATTAGAAATAAAGTTAAAATAATATTACTTAACAACACAAATTATGTTTATTTTTATTTAAAAATCTTCAAGCTAGAGTTTAAAAAAGGTTAATTAGCTTTTTTTCATATATATGTCATTTTTAATTTATAATCTTATAATGTATAAATTTTATTTTATTTTTTTTTCATTCAACCACTCTCATGCACGATTATGTACGACATAATGCAAGATAAAATCACATATGTATTAAAAGGCAACAGAATTGAGACCATTTGAACTTTAAAAGATTACAAGAAAATTTGCAAAAATTAAAAATCAGTTTTAATATAATCACAAGATAAACAAAAGAATTTCCAACCCTCCTTACAAAATCCAAACAAGTTATTTTTTTTAATCACAATACCAAACTCATGACTTCCACTCTATTCAACCAAGTCCAATTAACCAACTATACGCAAAACAATAACAGTTTGTGGGTCATTGCTTTCTGCACCCCATAATTAAAAGGGAGGGCAAAAAAAAATAATGCATGGAACTAAAACTGATTCGACCACGTCAAAGGTGTGGTTCTGTTTTGTAAATTAGCAAGTGTGATTGTTGTGACAGAAATAGGTTTTGATTTTTGTAGGTAAAGTATAGTGGAAGGCTGAATCAGAAACTTATCCTCTTAGTGCTGAGTGTTGTCTGTCACCCAACTGCGACCCACTCACATAAGCATAACAAAATCAAACATTGTTTATTGTAATATTTTATTTTATACAATACAAAGAGCCAAAGACAGAACCAAAACGCGTTCAAACTCTTAATGTGTTGAACTGCCACACCCCATACTCATTCTACTGTGGTCCCCATACACCTCCCACACTCTTTCTTTCTGTCCTAACATAATTATACAATTATTTTATTATATAACTTATTTCATAGGTCTTAGAGTGGACTAAGTTTAACTGGTAACAGCATAAAATTAATGGAGCCACCAAGTGGATTAGATCACTCTTCCTTTTTTTCATTTTCTTTCTTTTTCAGTGGTGATTTTCCACTTTCAATACTACAAAATTGACTGTTTTTTCCCTTAAATAATCCCCCAGTAAAAAGGAAATGGATTATATAGTAAGGCTTTCAGAGAATGCAGAATGTATAGAATGTGTTTGACACTTTTTATCTAACTTTTAGCTTATTTGATTGAAATTAGTTTAGTTAGACCATAGTTTATTTGGTTAATATATATATATATATATATATATATATATATATATATATATATATATATATATGATACATAAATTTATTTGGGTAACTTATATTTGAATGATACATAAATTTACATGTTCTTTGAATGTTTTTAAACTCATATTTAGATATTTTAAGTAAATTTTTCATTTACCACTTCCTCTCATAGTATATTATTCATTTTCACAAATCATATTTAATATCATATTATTATTTTCATTATTTGGTAACTGTATACATAAGACGACACATACTAGTGTTTCTGGATTGTAATTTATAATCATTTGAATGACATGAATATCGTAACCAAAAACTGTCATTGACGATTTCAAATTGATGATGGCATTAGCATATCCAGTAAAGATTAAAAAATTCATTTTTATTTTAAAATTTTAGACTGTTTTGAAAAAACATTGTATGATCTTGAATTCAACATATCTTGAGTTCTTTTTTGTTTTCTCTGAAAGTAAAGAAAATGATTAAAGAAGGAGAAAGAAAGATGATAGTGGTCTAGAGCGGAAGTAGTGAAGAGAATCACGACTCAAAAGGCACGTGAGAGCGGAACTGCCCGTTGAGGTTCGTGGAGGGGTAATGGAGCCATGTGAAGTTTGAGTTGCATTTGAGTGTCATTTGAAGTTTCATTTACATGTGCATTTGCATTTGGGAAGATAGGGACATTAAGCAAACGCTGCTGGTGGGGCCATGGCTTTAGCATTGAATAATTGACTTTGACCAAAGAGAGAAAGAGAAAGGAGAGAGAAGAAAGAGGGAGGAAGAAAAGTCACACTTTCCTCCCTTCTTCCTTTTCCTTCCTAGTAGCTGTTGTTGGTGCCTGACCATAAAAGGCCTTCCCATAGGCTCCTTTCTCCCTCATATTCGCTCAATCGAGGCCTTCTCGATTTTCCTCTCTACAAACAAAACAACAACGCTCCCTTGCAACCAACATACACTTCTTATACTCCTACTCCTCTTGAATCCACCACTCAAAAGGGTATGTATTTCTTCTCCTGCTTTCACTACCTTAAAATTTTTTTTCTTGTGTTTTTCTTTGATCTTTGGTTGTTGGGTGGGTCTGAGGAACATGCTTGGTGGGTCGGCTTTTGGGTAGATCAAAGTTTCAACCTTTGTTTTAGATATTGGGAGTTTTTTTTTTTTTCCTTTTAATTGCTTTGTTTGTTTCCCGTTGAGGTATGAGAATAACAAGTTGTTGTCTTGGATAGTATTAGTTATGGATCTAGTTTTTGTTGGTTAAATTAGTTTACCACGTTTCATGGGAAGTTATCTAGCTGTGCATATTTACGGATTTGGAACCAGGATTGTTGGCAAATTTTTGTTTTTTAGTTGGAGGTTTGATTGTTTTTTTGTTCTTTTTAAATGATGATATTGAGATTATGTTGCCTTGTTGTGCAGAATTTGAGAAATGTGTAGTGATTCAAAGAGTAAGCTTTCTTCCCCGGGCCTCGTGATGGAGAATAATCTTCAGAAGCAGAATCTTGACGGTTTCTGCAACTTCTCGGCTTTGCTTGAATTGGCTGCTTCCGATGATTTTGAAGCTTTCAAAAGAGAAGTGGACGAGAAGGGCTTAGATGTCAACGAGGCTGGCTTTTGGTATGGCAGAAGGATTGGGTCCAAGAAGATGGGATCTGACACGAGGACCCCCCTCATGATTGCTTCTTTGTTTGGAAGCACGAGAGTTCTCAAGTATATTCTTGAGGCAGGAAGTGTTGATGTGAACATGGCCTGTGGTTCTGATAGGGCCACTGCTCTCCACTGTGCTGCCGTTGGGGGCTCTGAATCCTCACCAGAGATTGTGAAGCTCTTGCTAGATGCTGGGGCTGATGCTGAAACCCTTGATGCCAGTGGAAACAAGCCGGCTAATCTGATTGCTCCTGCCTTTGATTCTTCCTCCAAATCCCGGAAGAAGGCCGTGGAGTTGTTCCTCGGGGGTGGTGAAAGAGATGAAGTGATGAGTCAGAAGATGGTAACCGCATCTTTCTCAACTGAGAAAAAAGAAGGAAGTGAGAAGAAAGAGTATCCTATTGATATATCCTTGCCTGACATCAACAATGGTGTGTATGGAACCGATGAGTTTAGGATGTACAGTTTCAAGGTGAAGCCTTGCTCAAGGGCCTATTCCCATGACTGGGTTGAGTGTCCATTTGTTCATCCAGGTGAGAATGCAAGGAGGAGAGACCCAAGAAAATACCCTTATAGCTGTGTTCCTTGCCCTGAATTTCGCAAAGGGGCATGCCAGAAGGGTGATTCCTGTGAGTATGCTCACGGTGTTTTTGAGTCCTGGCTGCACCCTGCCCAGTACAGAACAAGGCTTTGCAAGGACGAAACTGGCTGCAGTAGAAAAGTCTGCTTCTTTGCCCACAAACCTGAAGAGTTACGCCCTGTCTATGCTTCCACTGGCTCAGCTATGCCTTCACCAAAATCCTATTCAGATGCTGCACTAGACATGACAACAACCATGAGTCCATTGACTCTCAGTTCCACATCTTTGCCTATGCCAACTGTTTCAACCCCACCCATGTCTCCATTGGCAGCAGCTTCATCTCCCAAGAGTGGAAGCTTGTGGCAGAACAAAATCAACCTTACTCCACCATCCTTGCAGCTCCCGGGTAGCCGACTGAAGGCTGCTTTGAGTGCCAGGGATCTGGAGATGGAGATGGAACTGCTTGGTTTGGAGACTCCAGCTCGCCAACAACAGAAGCAGCAGCAACAACTGATAGAAGAGATTGCCAGGATCTCATCCCCGTCTTTCCGCAACAAGGAATTCAACAGGATTGGTGACTTGAATCCAACCAACCTTGATGATCTCCTAGCTTCTGTTGACCCTTCTGTGTTGTCCCAACTGCATGGACTTTCTGTGCAGCCTTCAACACCCACCCAAAGTGGGCTTCAGATGCGCCAAAACATGAACCACCTTCGTGCGAGTTACCCCTCCAACATCCCTTCCTCTCCGGTGAGAAAGCCCTCAGCTTTTGGGTTTGACTCATCAGCTGCTGTGGCTGCTGCAGTGATGAACTCCAGGTCTGCCGCCTTCGCCAAGCGAAGCCAGAGTTTCATCGATCGTGGAGCTGCCACCCACCATCTTGGCCTCTCTTCACCTTCCAACCCTTCCTGCAGGGTGTCCTCCACCCTTTCGGATTGGAGTTCCCCTTCTGGGAAACTGGATTGGGGTGTTAACGGAGATGAGCTGAACAAGCTGAGGAAATCTGCTTCATTTGGGTTCAGAAACAACGGGATAACTGCTTCCCCCATGGCTCAGCCAGAACATGCTGAGCCAGATGTTTCATGGGTTCATTCATTGGTTAAGGATGTTCCTTCGGAGAGGTCAGAGATGTTTGGTGGTGAGAAGCAGCAACAGTATGATCTGAGTAAAACTATGCTGCCACCATGGGTGGAGCAGCTGTACATAGAGCAGGAGCAGATGGTGGCATGAGCAAGGGCTGCCATGGCAATGCTTCTGGGTTATTCTGCTGACAAGTTTATTTATTTATTTAATTATTTAATTTATTTGAAGTGCCACTACTATCCAACATTACACAGTATAGTTAGTGATAGGACATGTTGCAAAGAACAAAGTTCGGGTTAATCCACAGATTTGAACGGAGTTCCAACTTCTAGATCAAGAAGAAGACTTGGAAGAAAAGTTGAAGAAAGGATGCTGGATTTTTTTTTATTGTATAATATATTTTATAATCTATTCCCCTATTTCTCTACGGGGTGGATGTATTTTCTTTATCAAGTGGACCCATAGTATTTGTCATTGATTAAGCCGCACAATTCTTTTTATATATATTATGCATTTAATCAATACTTGTCATTATTTCAAGTACTTTTCCCATGAATTTCCTGTGTGGCTGCCTTATTGTTTCTTCTTTTTGACATATAATACTTGATAGATTCCTTATAAACAATCATGCGTGAAAGAAAAATAAGTGGATATGGGCGGCAGCAGCTATGAATGGGTCAAATTCTTCAGAAATGAATCTTGTTCTTAATTTAATTATTTCATATTTTACCACACTCAACCTCTGGGAATTTATTCCCTATCAGGTCCTCCTCACTGTCATGTTATTTCAGGGACTATCTCCTTAAGCTTATCTCAGCATCATATTTTATATATTAGACTTGTTCTTTCTCTCCCTATTAAAACTTGACTGCTTACACAATATAATGATCCATTGAAAATTCAGTCAAAGATGATGGGGCTTATTTTTATCTGAGGGGTAAAATGAAAAAAAAAAAAAAAAAACACCTATTGTAAATTGACATGTTTGTCTGCAAGTTGATTAGTATTATTTCTGTTTTGAAAAGCTTATACAGAAACTCCCGAACACATGAAGGATGGTAGGTTTGGAATTGAGAACTAGTTTTTAGAAATTGTTATTTAATGATAAATTTTTAGAAGTATAATAATTAACAACAACTAATAAATCGTTTATCAATTTTCGATATCACATCTAACAGTTTTAAATGGAAAATAGAGTGTTTGCCCCTCAAATTGGTTGCAGAAGAAGCTAACATTTAATTCAGTCAAAGATGATGAGGCTTATTTTTATCTGGAGTAAAATGGAAAAAAAAAAAAAAACTAATGTAAATTGACATGTTTGTCTGCAAGTTTATTAGGAAAAAAAAAACAATATATATATTGTTCCTGCTTTGAAAAGCTTATACAGAAAACTCCGGAAGACATGAAGGAGGGTATTGAGAATTGTTATGCCTTGTAGGTTTGGAATTGGGAAGGAGTTTTTAGAAATGATTATTTAATGATAAATTTTTAGAAGTCTAATAATTGACAACTAATAAAAAGTTTGAGAAAACAATTTTCAATATCACATAAGTGTTTTAAAAGGGAAATAGAGTGTTTGTCCCTTAAATTGGTTGTAGAAAAAACAAACATTTTAGGAAAATAGATCATGACTAACCTACTGCTTCCTTTGCTGGAGCATGATTGATTTATTATAAAAGATTTTATTTGCTTATGAAAATCGACCCATTAAATATGTATAAGACTTTATTTACGTAGGCCTAGATACAAAGATACAAGTTTGAAATGATCTTTTTATATATACATTGTAATATATCAGTATCATATATATATATATATATATATATATATATATATATATATATATATATATATATATATATATATATATATATACATAATTTTTCTTAAAGTCATATACAGTAGTATCACACGGATATGTCATGTACAGTGACACGATTTCATATGTTTTTTATTTGAATGAAGTCATTATCTTACATAACTTTTAAACATCTAGATTATTTTTGTGTATTTTTTATTTGGATTAAAAATTGTAAAAATAAATTATATAAGTCTATTAGAATAAACAAATAAAATAGATAATTTAGTATAAATAAATAAATAAAATAGACTGATTTAGTGTAAATAAAGAGATCTAATATACATAAAAAAATTTCTAAACAATTTACAATTTTTCTTAACTCAAATAAAACAAACACAAAAAAAAATCTAAATTTATAAAAATCATATTTTCGTTCAAATTTATAAAAATTAAATCATATTATTATAATACAATTTTAATAAAAAGTTATATTATACCGAAATCATTATACATGACATGATTTAAGTTAAAAGAAACATATTATTTTAACCTGAAATCGTATTTGAATGTATGATTTTTCCGTTTCAAAATTATCTCTTAGGATAAGCCTTACTTATTTTAACAAAATTTTGTCGAAATTGATAAATCTGAAATTCGTGGATATTAATAAATCTAACAAAATAATTACGCTGTGCCCATAAACATAGCTTTGAAATGAAGATAACGTCCGGAAACATTCTTATCCAGATGGTCCCTTTGGGTTGTTGAATCCTTGGTTGAGTGAGTTGGTTTTAGTTTGAGTTTGTTGTATGAGTTCAACAACCCACGTGCATAAATTTCTAAAGGATAATATCCATGTTAGTAAACTAGCAAAAAAAAGTTATATATAAATTAAGTCTGTAAAATATGCATATTTTTATACTTATTTAACTTTACTTATAAAGATTGGATTGGGTGATTTTAGAAGAATCAAAGGATAGATTTCACAAAAACAAAATAAAAGTACATTATGTGGATGAAACTCACTGCTACATGGATATATAATGTTTTTTTTTAATTTAAAAATTTAAAATGAAAATAATTTAATTTAAAAACATAAAAAAATTAAAATTAATATAATATTAAATTTTAGTTTATTAAATAAAATAATATGTATTTGTTTTGCTCTTTAATTGAATATATTAATACAAAAGGCATAAATCAAGAGATAAATATGTCTTTATCCTTTCAGATTTATGAGTTATATTTTAAAATGGACTTAGTTTTAGAAAGTGTTTAAACCAAATCAATTGTGAAATAATTGATTTATTCTAATTTATAAATTTATAGTATTTGTTATCTTTATTTTCCTTTTATTTTTTAAGTTTCTTATTTATTTTTTTAAAAAATGGCCAATATTTTAGATTATCATGCAGACTATTTAAAATTTGGCCTCCTAACTCTATCTCCATTACAGGTTTAATTAACTCATACCAAAACATAAACTACAACAATAAATTAAAAAAATATATCAAATTCTTTAAGAATAACCAACCAATACCTTACCTAAGTCATCCTTCTTAAGTGGAAACCAAATATACAAAAGCACATCTCCCATTTCATCACAAATACACATTTCAACCTTTGTGAAATTTAAGTCAATAGACCCTATCATTTAAGAAGCCTAAGAAGACTTATATTACATATCATGACTCATTTATAAACATTTTTCATACATGAAAATTCATACTCATCTTTCAATGATTCTTTTAAACCGTTAAGAAACCTAAAAAGTGTTTTGAAACTTGAATAACCCTACATAAAAGTCCAACATCATAATTATGTTTTTGCCAAGACTTATAGATCCTCAGTCATAAATTAAATCTAATTTTTAATTTAATCTACGAATTAGTCTTGTATAACGATAATTATACTTGCAAGGTACAATAAATAAATATTTTATTCTGAAAATGAAAGTCCATTACTATAATTATAATTATATAACATATTTTTTATAATCAACTCTATATTATTTATAATTATTATTTCCAAAAAAATATTCCATTGCTAATAATAGTTAATTGGCCAAGAGTTACGCATCATGAAAACTAATGTAGAAAAACTTGTATGAAAAAAATAATAAATAATAATAATAATAATAATAATAATATCTGTAAATATAATTGTAATAAAATATATACAATTAAGCTTTATAGAAATATTTTTATATATTTTTATTATTATTTATAATTAAAACTTACAATTGTTAAGATTAATTTTATTTATCTTATTATTTATTATTATTCTTATTTAAGATTAATGGTTAATGGTATATTATTTTTATATCTTTCTACTTGTTTCTAAGATCATTAAGGCTTTATTTGATTGGGTGAGTAAATTTGAGGATGAATTTTAAGGGATTTGAGTGGATTGTGAGTAGATGAGAGTGTTGTTTGGATTAATGGATAGATTGTAATATTTGAAGGGATTTGAGGAATTAGTTATGAAAGTTTGGGATTGATTTGATATATATGTTATAGATTTGTTTTTATTTTTTTAATTGATATATTTCTGAAATTACTAATTAACCCTTGTTAAATAAGATGATAAAAAATTAAAATAAATTGGATTAAATTGATTTTAATATAAAAAATATAAAAACTGAATCAACTAACTATATATTTTTTAGTAGGTTGATAATCATTTTATCTAATTCAAACATCCTTACTTTTTTGTTTTAATAATTTTATATTTAAAAGAAAATAAAATTATTTTTAAGATAAATAAAAAATATTTTAAATAACATCTTCTCCCCTCAATTTCATCATAAATATTGAATCAAATAAGGAGACAATTTTTTTTTTCTGATTTACTTCAATTAAACATTAAGTAAACATATTTTTATAGATAAAAAATAAAAAAGAAGAATAAATAGAAAATAATATAATGTGTATAATATAACTTTTATTTTTTTTATAAAATAAACAATTTTTATTGATTTAATTATTTTATGTCAATAATATAATTATGAATGGATAGATTATATTGCGTATGGGTAGATTGAAGAGAGATTAATTATATTATATTTATCTTGAAAAAAAAAAAAAAAAAAAAATTATAAATAAATATATATATATATATATATATATATATATATATATATATATAATTATTGGAATCAATTATTTGATGAATTAGGTATAAATCAATTTATTTTTCATATATATATATATATATATATTGTTACAATAAATATACATTAATGCTAATAATTAATTTCCACTTCATTTACAAAAACTATTTGGTAATTTTAAATTTCATCTTTTAAAATCCCTTCAGATGAGCCAATATCCAATCCTGCAAATCTCTCATGGTCCATCCTCCAAATCAGGTTAACCAAACAACCTTCATTAACTGAATTTCATCTTCTTGAATAGTAAATATCCTTAAATCAGTCTAACAAAACACAACTTAAGTATAGAAAGAAACCTTTAATCACCACACACAAGACTAATTATATGATAATATTATGATTATTATTATTATTATAATTATAATTATTAATATTATTAATGAAATTATTATTATTATTATCGTTAATAATAATATTCTTATTCTTGTTATTATTAATATTCAAAACATTTTTCGTATAAATATATTATTAGTATTAAAAATGTTTTTCCTATAAATATAAATCTAATAATAATAATAAAATTAATCATAAATTAAAATTATTAAAAATAAAATGGTCCAAAAGCAAAATTCTGACAGATATTTTCTTTTACTACTTATTTTTTAATTAATAACCCCAATACTTGTTTTGGTAATGAAATAAAAAAAAAATCTTCTTTTAAAAATAAAATTACCAAAAACTATATTCAAAATGATTATCATGATTTAAATTTTATTTTTCGCCAAAAGTAGCCAAAAGTAATCCGTAAATCTTCTTTTATGGTTTGATATATAATAAAGACACACAAATCATGATTAAATATAATCAAGCCAAGATTAATCAAAATATAATAAAATTCAAACTTGCAATAAATAATATCATACATCACTATTACAATATAAACTTTTAAAAAATGAAATTCTTAACTTATAGACAAGTTATGTATATGATTAATCATTAACATTTCAAGATCTTAACGGGTTTCAAAAATTCATGAGGATTGCCTTAAAATGTCCCTCTACATAGGAATAAGTAGAAAAGTAAATTTCTCATATTTTTAAAAATAGTACACTGACATTAAAATAAAATAAAATTTTAAATTTTAAATATGAAAATAAAAAAATAATTTCCATAAAAAAGTAAATATAGGCAATAATTTATTTTTTATATTTTAAAAATTTAATTCATAAATTTCTTATTTATTGAAGTTTTACTCAGTATAATATTTTTAAAATAAAATATAAAAATACGAAAGTCTTTTATTAAAAATAGAAAAAACGTGGTGTCTACCTATTTTAAAATTAGAAGATCAAAGAATGTTATTTAGGAAGAGTAACAATTTCAGTTTCACCATTAAAATTAGTAAAATAAACCTAATTAGAATTTGGCATATAAAAGGGATTCCAATACGCTTTTCTGAATCTGTTTCACTCTAGCAGCCGCAGCACTGAGAAACCCTAGGGAGGAACTTGCTGTCACTACCCACCATGGTCAAAGATCTCTTCTTTTCTCCATTTTCTGCAATTTGATTGAAACCCTTTTTCTTACTTTTCTCACTGTTCGATCGATCGATATCTTTCTCTGCAGACGTTCAAGCGCAGGAATGGAGGCCGCAACAAGCACGGTCGCGGCCACGTCAAGTTCATTCGTTGCTCCAACTGCGGCAAATGCTGCCCTAAGGTTTTCGTTTCACTTTCTTCACTTTCAATTTCCAATTCCATTATTTCGATTATTAACCCTTTGCTTTCTCTGAAAAATAATGAAATCAGGACAAAGCAATCAAGAGGTTTCTCGTGAGGAACATTGTTGAGCAGGCTGCAGTCAGGGATGTGCAGGAGGCTTGTGTCTATGAGCGTAATATTTCTTTATCTTCGCTTATTTTATTTTCGAGAAAATTTCATATTTTTATGTTATTTATTTTACTTTTCATTGTTATTACTTGTAGAATACACTCTTCCCAAACTGTATGTGAAGATGCAGTACTGTGTTTCCTGTGCTATCCACTCTCATGTGGTTAGGGTTCGATCCCGCACTAACAGGAGGAAGCGTGAGCCTCCGCAGCGATTCATCAGGCGCAGGGTAACTCTATAGTTTTTTTTTCTTATGTTTATTGTTTGATATAATTTGGTCTTGGTTTGTGCTGTGTTTTCACCTTTCCTTACTGAATTAAGGATAAACTTGTTTTCTGTCTAGTGTTTCTTGAATGTTAAAAAAAATGAAACAATACGCAATAGAAAATTTTCTTTAGTACAAGATACCACTTGGTTTTCTGTATGTTGAATCTTTTGATTGTATTTCCATTGTCAACCGTGTTGATATGCTAGTAACACTTTAAACTTTTTATATTAAAATGCTATCTTGATTATTTTGTACTACCTTGATGGAGTAGAGTCCTACCCTTCACCTCCCCATTTGATTATGTTGATATTGGAGTAAATTGTCAATTTTATTCTTGAACTAATACCCTCTCATGTTCTTTGAAGTTGAAAACACTAATCCATGAGTTCTAGAAGTATTTGAAATCATGATTAGTAGTCTCCAAATTTGAATAAACCCTACAATTTTAGGACTAAGATGTTGGATATTCAATACTCCTGGATTATTTAAATATTTTTGTCACTTTAGGTTTTACATAGGAGAGTAATATATATAGGCGAAATTGGTGGTATTCTTGATATTGTAGATGGAGAGTATGACATTAGTGAGATTTGAACCCAATCATTCCAAACTAGTCTTTTTGTACTTTTACATTAGAGCTGTATGATCCAGAACTCTAAATATTTGTATCTGCTTTTTATCTATTTTGATGAGAAATTGATGGTTACATATCAATGTTTAAAAAGAAATTATATCTCTTTTGTATGCACAAAGTGATTTAGTTTCATTAGGAAAATGTGCTATATTTGTATGCACAAAGTGATTTATTTTCATTAGGAAAATGTGCTATATTTGTATGCATAAGCACTGATTATTTGGGTATGAAATTGTTAGCCATGACTCATTAGTATTTATTCTGGATCATGAATTAAGGAAACTAATGCTGTTGATGAATTTGTTTGTAACTTTGCCAGGATGATGCACCAAGGCCTGGTCAGCCTGGTCAAGCACCTCGTCCTGCTGGTGCTGGAGCTCCGGTCCGAACCTGAGATCCTAAGGGAAAGTCTGTTATGCTGAATCAAATTTATAAGAATTTTTTCTTTGCTTCCTAATTTTGAAAATCAGTTTTCTGGAGGGGTATTTTGTTCTAATTGTTTGCTTTGGTAGTTGGATAGTATCTTTCTGGTTACAACTTCGTCGCTTTTATGATAGTTGAACCTGATATATATGATGATTCGGTATTTTGAAAATGATATCTCCTTTTATACGAGATTGGGGTTTTTATACGATAAATTCAGGAATTAGATAACGAGTTCTCCCGTGAAGTTTTCATTGAAAATGGGTGTTATATAATGGAAGTGGAACCTGATATAATGCAACCCACTTACAGCATTTTGGACAAAAAAAAATCTCCCTTAAAGTTTATCTCTAATCATTAAAGTGAAGCCTTGTAACTTTCAGCAATTTGAAAATTATATCTCCCGTGATGTTTTCATCAGAATCGAACCTTTGATTTCTTCACATTTTGTTTCGTGTTCGTTATTGACAATGTTCCATTATTTATTGAATACTTGATACATTTGAAATCTTTGAAAATGGTATCTTCTTTTGTTTTCATCGAAAGTGGACCTTTCCTTAATTTTGTTACTTTTTGTCTCCTGATCCTTATCACCTCTGTTTTATGATTTATTAAATATTGATACATTGGAAACCTTTCAATTAAGTTTAATTTTCTTTCTAACAGGTCAAATATAATTTAATTTGATTGACACAAGGATGATTGATAAGTTATGCATGTTGAATTTAAAAGTTAATTTGTCTATTCAGATATTTAATTTAGTTATAACTTTTCGTTTAGCTTTTTATAATAACTATAGTGTATTTTTTTATTATTAAGAAATATAACAATTTCTTGTAGAAATGGAAAAAATTAACAATTTTTTTAAAACTTATGATCCAATTTATGTCAATTAAGGATTGAAGTGGTTTAATATAAAAAATGTATAAAACTGGTCCAACCTAAACTGTTTTCTGGGTTACATACTATTTATTTAAGAATTAAATTTTTACAATGTAAGTTGTCCTATAGAAAGTCAAGTGAGAGATGAATTAAAAAATTAAAGATATACAAGAATGCTAAGTTGGATTAATTATACTATTCATTTGCAGTATAATTATATATATTATTATGTTTAGTTGAACAAAATTGTCAAGAATAAATAATAATATTAAAATTAATTAAATTATTTATAGTTTTGTTTAAGTTTAAATACTATATTGAATTTGGTAATTGATATATAAACGACTTCAATTTAATGGTGAGTTATTAGTGAAAGTTATATTGATGTAATTTGATTATTATTTTGTTGTATATTTTCAAGTTGTTAAAATCATGTAGAAAATAACTCAGATGAATGATAAAATATCGAGAATTTAATAGTTTATCTTGTTATACCATGAAGATTGCAAAGAAACAAAACTCGCAAAAAACTTTTACAATGTAATAAGGCTTATTTAAATATGTTGAAGACAGAAAAAAAATATAAAAAGTCAAGCTTCCCAGAAAAAAAAAAATCAGTGTTTATTTTTCATATTCATATTTAAAACACCGTATACTTATTTTATCAATTTATTTTTTACATTTTTTTTTCATTTGTGATTTTAGAATATCTCAATTTATTTTCACATGCTTTATGCGGCATGCGACTTATTAAGGCTTATTATATCACTATAATATACAAGGTTGAAAATTATGCTATGTACACAAGAATTAAATTACACTAATAGGTTCGTCATGAAAATAAAATAATAATAATAGCACGCATCACGTGAGACCAATGCGTTTTTACGAAGAGTAATCAAAATGGCACATATTGACGAAAGCAAGAAATAATGCATTCAATCAAAACTGCCACCATTTACGATTTTCCATTCTTTTGGCAAGTTCAGTTGCCATGGATGCAAAGTCTTGGGCACCATTTTGCAGCTCCTCAGTACGTTCGTTGAGCAACTAGTTAAAGAAATGACAAGAGATGGTTAGAAAGAAGAAAAAGAAAACACATTTCGGAGAATTCCAGCTAAGTTTCAATTTATAGTAAACACACTTTGATTTCTCATACTGGCTATTTAAGGAATATTTTTTTTTTAATTATTAAAAGATGTAATTAAGAACCGAAGTGAGAGTTTTATTGTCAAAAGGAGAGAACCTAGGGAGTTCATTAGTTATGGGATGTGTCATGACTCATGCAGCTAGGTGTGTCAACAGATTTCAATGGGACCTCAATCATATTAAGATAAACCCGACACTATCGTGTAGGTGTTAAAATGAAACATGAAACGTCTGTTTTCAGAGTCTCTTTAAAAACGGATTTTTTTTTGGTGATTCAGGTTTTTATATTCATTGAAAAGAAGAGGTTTGAAATTGTGAAAAATAAGATATACAGGTAATGGAGAAAGCAGTCAAATAATAATATACCTGGAGCTTTTCTTGCCGCTCTGCAAGTTTATCCCTTGCGAGTGCAGCTGCTGCCGCGGCATCCTGAAACCAGTGAAAAGTCAAGACATGTGATTTAAAATGCGTAAATTACAGAGTTTTCAGATCTACGATTTACCCCCATCCCCGTCTTTCTGTATTTAGCTTTAATTTCTTCAGTTGTTCTAGCTCTTGGTTTCGAGTCTGTGCTTGCATCTTCAAATAATTTCTGCTTGTCGGTTGCTTTCCCTTTAGCTTCAAATAATTTCGGTCTGTCTGCTCCTTTCCCTTTATCTTCAAATAAGTTCGGTCCGTCCGTTCCTTTCCCTTTATCTGCAAGACGACCTCAATATTCAAAAGATAAATCATATGATACTTTCGGGAGAAAATAAAATAATATGATGTACCTCTCTTGTCAATATCGATTTTCTTACGAGATGAAAAGACTACAAGTTCATCAATCTGAATGTCATCTGCAAAAGATAGGGTACCATTTTAAGAAAATAAAGAATAGTTGGCAGTAGAAAATGTTAAGGACAAACCTATGTCAAGGGCAAAAGGATCTTGGTTATCTACTGTGCTTGAGGAAGACTTTAAGAAAGGAGGACTAGAGAATAACTGTTTTAAATTTTCCAATCTATTAGTATGAACTGCTTCATTTGCTTTCTGATCTGCTTTCCCCGCTTTAAGGTTCTTAGCTATATTAACAAGGATACCAGATGCTCCCTATAGCAAGATAAGTTGAATTATAAGTCTAGAAAAAAATAATAATGGGAGAGAACTGCAAGCCTGAAAAAGCTAGACCTGTCTTTCATTTTGGTTTTGAGATGGACTTGCTGTAGCATCTACTGCAGCTGCAAGAACTTCATCATGAAGACAAGGAAAAGGCTCTGGAATCCTACAAGAATTTGAAAGCTCAAAATGGAAACGGAAGTTCTAATTACTAATCAGACTATATAGATGTAATTTTCTCAAGCATTTTTTTAGGGAGGTTGATCACATTTGTCAACCACCTGTTGATTGTCCAAGGCTCTCTTTTATAGCAGCCTTCAAATTGGATTTCATTTAACTTGTCATAAGAAAGTTTTGCTATGTTGAAACAATTTATCCAATGGTTTGAACATTTCTCTAAATTGTGGGGTAAAGAATTGATGTCTAATTTCTCAATAAACCGAATATGGTCAGAATAGGGATGAATGATGAGTTACCAGAGCTCATTTTCACAGTTCAATAGTGATATGCAAGCAGTTTCATTTCCATTGACCTGTAAAACAATCTAGCCATGAGTTTCATCATAGAAACAAAACAACCTTGAAATTACTTCATTTGTAGAAACAGCAGGAGTTGTCTGCAACATGTTTTCCTGCACTTTCTGTACCAAATGTTTTTAAATAATCCAAAAACATTAAAGGTATGGTGGTTTTAGTTTGTTTTTTCCTTAAAGCAGAAGTATAGATGTTAAAGCTGCTAGATGATAACTCACAAATGGTTTTATATCTCTATATCTAATACCCTTACACAATAGCCATTATTTAAAGCACGGTGAACTAGGCCACTTCGGGGTGCTGGAATTCAATGTTTCTAATAAATTACATTCCTTTCCCCGTAAATTACAGTGTCCTCCCCTATAAATTACACTGTCGTCATTTCAGATAAAGCTATACGACACTTTATTCTGATATGAACAAACCTCTTAGTGATGGTGAATAACTATTAATGAGCTTTTCAGTGGCATTTTTCCTCTATAAATTTCAGAGTCGGTGACAATTAATTTTAGAATTATATTATTGATTTTAGGAATTTAGAAGAAATGAAATTTCAAAAACTTCTGCTATTGGTTTTGGAACTCATCAAAATCTTAATTTCATCTTTAAGAATCCCAAAGTCAATAATATGTATTCAATAGTTGTCGACGATGTAGAGAGTCAGAGAGAAAAAATATCATCCATAAGAAGCTCATTCGCTTTAAAATAGATTAAAGCGTACCATATATTAATTTATCATAAGAAGTGCGTGTAATTTTCAAAGGGAAGACAGTGTATATACATCTCCTAGGCTAGTGGCAGGCGCATCATTTACCCCTTTTTTTTTTTACTATTTAGGATTACAATAATGAGGGCAGCAAGGATCAAACTTCTAAGTTCTAAATAATTGATTGTATAGAGGATTTGACACTATATGAATGGATTTCCCCTTTTGTTCAAGATGGTAGGTGAAAAAGTTCATAAACAGTTTTCTATCTAAAATGGATTATTCAGTGTAATTAGATAAAACAAGTTATATTTCATAAGTTGTTCTAGTCCTAACTAGTACAAATCATGAAAGCTAGTTATTTTAGATCACTGCTAAACTGGAAGATTGGTTCTCTGGCAAGAAAATCTGACAAAGGAGGAAAAGAAAATAAAATAAAAGCCTTATCCCACAAAGGGAAAAGCAGCAAAAGGAGTAAACTGGAAAATTTTGCTATTAACTGTTTCAAAATGAAAAATCAATTTACTACATTTCCTCCATGATTAACTGTTTGAATATGAATATCTTTAAATGAATAAATATATTGGTTATTTGCCCAATTGGTATTGTAGATTAGGAAGAAAGTTGTGTTTTCTCCATTCCTTGATCGAATATGAATTGCAAGGCAGAAATATAAAACGAAAACTATACACTTATATAGGAGACTAAAAGGCAAAGGAATGAATTCCTTTCCCTAATCTAAACAAATTAAAAACAGTAGGGATTTTCTATACAAATAATCTCTTTTAAGCTAAATAAAGATGAAATCTGGTCCAAATCCGACTAATGGGACCCAGGAACACAGAATCTGCCAAATGCCCATTACAGTATATTCTTATTTTCTTAATCAGTATCCAACTGATGCATAAATATTTTTCTAAGATGTGAAATGACATAACAAGCTTAAGACAACGGATAGATCATGTAAGTTTTAGCAGCATATAAGAAAATAGCTTCATTGAAAAACATAAAAACTTTCAAACCAGAATAATTTTTCCATTTGATGAAGAACATATTGTCTTCTCCATGTTGATTTCCAAGTTCCATCTGAGTAATGACATCAAAGAAATTTCTCCTAACACTTCCAAAGCTGGCAAGGACCTGCTCAAAGCGAGATAAAATCCATCTAGACTTATAAAATAAACAGGGCGAGTGAGGAATATAACTAAGTGGGCCATGACATCCCAAAAAGCTAGAATAATACAGCAACAACACAACACCAACATTGCTCTAGAATAACTACTACAGATTCAGAGCCCAAAAATATACGATTTCTCCTACAGAGTATGAAGTATAATCAATCAGGATGAAAAATTATTAAAGATGCTTCATGCAGCAACACTGAGACTTTAATATTGGGATGTGGGGTAATCCAAGTCCCGGCGAGAAATAATATAAATCCACTATAATACTATCTATTTGAAGGATAACAAGTTAATTTGTACAGACCATCACAAAATTCAATTTTTATTTTAAAAGAAACAAAGTCAGAAATTTTCTTTTCTTTTTGATGGGTGGGATTGTTTTGATCATTTTCATTTAAATGTGGCTTCACTCATGAACTGGATGGTGTTACCCTGAACAAAGTACAAGAATAATACATATTCAGTGTAGTATAAGCTCTTCACCTTAATTCAATGTCCCCACTGTGATACAGAAGGACCAGAACACACTCTTTTTCATTTTTCTTAATGATTGTAGTCCAGCAGCATCGTTGTAGGAGGGTCACCTTGCGAAAGTAGTTACTACTACCCTGTTACTAGGAAATTTCATTAACCAGTAAGAAGGAATGGATTGAAATTTGAAGGAAGATGGGCATGAAGTGCAGCACCTCAAACACAAAATTTAAAGTGTGTATGCTCAATTCATTCTCATAACAAAGTAAAATGAGTGAATTCGATAATATCTGCCCAAAATATGAATTTTCTACGGTAGTAGCAATTTCAACTTGTGCACTTTCAGATTGGACGTTAGCTTGCATTGCAGAATCATTCTTCTGAGGTGAGTTGGGGGATAGTTTTTCAGCAGGTAGGTCAGAAGTACTACCATCTGAAATAAAATAGCAACATAAGTAGTAAAACTTTTGACAGATTATAATATCAAATTCTCATAAAAATTACTTGCCTATCATATGCATTGAAATTGCATTTGATTGTACTCTGGGGCTAATTGTCCTAGTGCAAACCATATTCCCTGTCACAGCATCTATTGCAATAAAGTGTGCATCCCTTGTCACAACATAGACTAGCCCCATTTCAGGATTGTCAGAAATATCAGATACAGATTCCTGTGTATTACTCGAGCTACTGTCTGAAAAGTTTGCACTCATAGAAACAACTTCCGAAGAAGTGTTACATTCAGTTTTCGTAAGGAACAAAACTGTTGATGAACTGATATCAAGCATAGCCACCTGTAAAGTGGATTAGAAAAATATAAGTTGGAAACAGTGCTAGTTGAACTTAAATAACCACTCAACAACTCGATTTGGTGCCCAAAAATAAATAAATTCCTTCAAAAGGGGAAAAACTTAATAGATATCTCACCTGCCCATGTTCATATGCAACAATAAGTCTTCTTCCAAGGTTTGCAAATTGTAAGCCGTATACAGCAGAATTTTGAAGGGTAAACACAGCTTTGCAATGAGGTCCATCCCCTTGATGCGTGTCATGAACTGCTGTCCCAATAGAAAAAACCAGGTTAAAATCTGAATTCATAAATATCAAATCATTTTTTAGCATAAACAGATGCATGAAAAGTAACTTAGGTCATTGTCAATCAAACTATTCAAATTCCCCATGACAATTAGGGAGCAAATCAGAAAAGCACCTTTTTTATTGATATGGCTTGCTCATTAGTATCATGATTACATAGAGAAAGGATACACACACATATACATACATGCATATATATGAAGAGGGATCGAACTATTCCAAAAGTAACTTCATAACCTTTCATTTTATTCTAATCTATCAATGAAATAAGTTATTTTTTAGAACTATCAGATTAGAAGAAAAGAAAAGGCTAGAATGAGGAGTAACTCTTTTAAACTTAGAGTAACTTGATTCCTCCCATATATTTGTGTGTGTACACATTCATATTGATTACTGTTTATAACAGCCCAAATTCAAAGCATCAAAATCTAAGGTTACAAAAATCATGGGAAAGAAAGGGGGAGAGAGGAAACTCCATTAAGACCAGTTGAGTATTTAAAGCATTTCAGAGTTTAAACCCGAGTTGAGTATTTAAAGCATTTCAGAGTTTAAACCCGAGATTCTACGCAAATTTATATTAATGTAATATTTCTCAATCAACTGGAGGCCCGTGAATCCAACTTTACATTTTTACCTGTCAAAAAATAAAACTTGTATACTGTGTTGGCTTTGTTTGTTCATGTTCAACACTCTTCAAACAAACCAAAACTTTTTCCACTACACTTGTCATTACAAGATGGCAATGGAGCAATGTATATAAAGATTAGCAATTGTTAAAACGATTCAACACTTGAAACAAATAAAGAGAAAACAAAAAGTACCCAACCTTCAGTTCCATTTTCTGTCACGAAGTGCAAAGATGTGGTATTTGAGTTTCTTATTAGAACATATAGACGTACCTACATATGTCCATAGGATACAATTACCAGGCATTTAAGAGTCAAGACCATTGAATAAAAGGAGAATGAAAAATTCTAAATACTAATATATCTTACCACACCACTTTCATCACCAACAGAGAGATGTAGAGTATCAGGGCAAAAGCCCAATGCTGACACTGGCACACTTGCATTGCCAATTTTAACATCATTAACCTGCCAATTACAAATTATTTTTCTTCACGATTGACAAGCATGTCTCCAATATATGAGTTTCAATAAATATGCAAATGCAACAAGGGTGGAGGTGGTGGGAAAATCACTACTGGATAAAAGATAGTAGTTTGCATAATAAGCTGATCACTAACCTCAGATTTTATATTGTAAACAAGTGATAATGCAGGATATGTGGCATCCCATATCCGAACAGATCCATCTTGGTAACCTGCTATGTATATTTGAATGACAGGATGATTTTCTTTGAAAGGCAGACCTGGAACACCACCAGTCAAAGGCCACTTTGTCCCAATACTTTTCTGATTTTGTATTGAATGATGCTTTCCAGCTTCAAGAATCTACATAGACATTGTTTGCTATTAGTGTTGAGTTGTGTGAGAATCAACCACTGCAAGCTTAAGATTATACAATATTTGACTACAGGGTTAGCAGCTAGACATGGAAAAAAAGGGAATCTTTAGATCGAATACATGTGCATTACCTGGAACAGGGCTTTAAATGACTTTACATCTTGACATACCATATCAAGCCTTGCAGTTGTCATGTGTGGTTCAAGAGTGGGTACGAGGATGGGATACTGAATTGTGGGAAAAGAAGTCTTCTTCTCTTGCCGAGACATCAAAGAAGATAGACAATCATTGTCATAAATATCCAGTTGTCCCGGACTTGTCAATACAGATAGCACATTACAAGTTCCCTCAGTACGGCAATCACTACATAACAAAGCCATATCAGCAAAAGAACCACGAAGAGTAACATCAATGCGGCCAGTACACTTTAGATTTTCAATTCCACCGGACCAATCAATGCTCAGAACCTGTAAATATGAAATGGCCATATTGTAGTGACACATTAATTATCTACATAAAACTTACGAAACTTAACAGGCCACTGAAACTGGCATGACATGCCCAATTTTTTCAAATCCAATGTAGCAAAAGTGAAATACGAAGTATAGCAACAACCAGTTTCAATAGAAGTTGTTCTTCATAAAAAATAAAGTAACATTGAACAAGATGACCAGTATTTGCTCCATAAGTTCTCATATACTGTATCAGGATAATAAGGTGTATATTGAGCACTTATAACAAAAAAAAAGCTCAAAGAGAATAGAAAAGCACAGACCAATATTAATTTATTGTATTAATCTAAGACTGTTTGCTTTCTTTCTTTTTTAATGTGGTTTGTTTTTATAGGAATAGGTCTATCTAATCCTTCAACTGAAGATCTGAAATCGGTCTTCTTTAACAAAGGAACTTAAAATGCAGAAACATTCTAAAAAAGTGAGCATATATCCTTGACAATGTTTCTCTAACCTCTTCAACCACTGGGATAAAACTCATGCTTCTCCTACCAAGAGACAACCTCACACAATCTTCCACCCTTAACCCACTACGACTACCTTTATAGATAGGATCTTGTGACTACTTGAACTTGGGCACTCATTATTATGGCCTTTTTTGCTGTTGATATATTCAAACACCACAACCATTAGCAAAACAAAGGAAATTTTTTTTCTCATGTGTGCATAATCTCGTGCAAATGTTAATATCATGATGTTTTTCAGTTATTACAATAACTATTAAAAAAAAATATATCAAATAGCCACTTTCCATATGAAGCTTACCGTCAGAACTTCTTCAGACCCAATCTCATAGCCACCATAGACAAAAAGTTTCCCACCATTGTTATTGGCCCACCAATGTAGAACAGTAATAGGGAGTCTTCTGTCAGCTGACAATAATTGAAGCTTGACAACATCATTCGACAATCTTTTGACTTGTTGATCTAGGGGTAAGTCAGCAGTTGACAAATCCCAAAACATTATATCACCATCTACATAACCAACAACAACAACTGATCCATCATTAGATGCCCAAGATAGAGAGCTTATCTCCTTTTCCTGCTCTTCATGGTCTAGTTTATCATCAGAAAGCTGAAGCCTAGGATCATTTGGATAACTAGCTATAATTTTTCTCTTTAATGTGATGTCTTTGTGGTCTCTAATGAGAACAATTCGATCTTTAGAAGCATCCCACAGTACCATCAAACCATTTTCATATGCAATTAGCAATCTACAAAATGATAATTTCAATTAAATCAACTAAAACATGAACATACCAAACACATTATACAAAAGTTAAGTTCCCTTAGAATTCATGAAAGTATATATACGTTACTATGTACACACATGTGTAAGAATGTATCTTATATATGTGCCAATGAAAGTTAAACATGTCACGAAGTAATTTTGTGACTATGTCATCAATAGAGTACAGGCAATTAGCACTGAATTTGAAACAAGAAGAAACTCCGTGTTGAATTACATCTACGTTTAGTTCATTCTCCATGTGTATATTTCAAACAAAAGGAAACTCGAAGCATCTAAATTTGAATTGAGAATCCTAAGTACAGTCCATTGTCACACAACAAGAGTGATTAAAACTTTTCTTTCCCCTAAAAACGTGGCTAAAATATTGTATATATACTTCAATCAAAATCATTATAAACGAAAATTTGGTCCTCTGGTTATAAATCAACCATGCTCTGTGGTCAAATCTATGTGAGCTCAAACTCACTGCCACTCATGATTTAGAAAATGCCTAAATATATGACTATTTAATAGAATGACGAATTAGCCTCATCTGTGATGCAAAATTACCTAAAACTCATGTCTCACAATTCCTTCATAGAACATAAGGAAATCAATTAGAGAAACTTTAAGTATGTTCCTGTCTTGCCTGTTTCCATCAGAACATGGTTGATGGAGAACTCTGACAACTGAAACATGATCAAGAGACAGTCCAGCTGCTTCTGCAAAGGCAAGAAACATTTTTCAACAGTTAGATGTTAGACTTCGAAAAACTACTTGATTACCCACGCAAAAAAATCTAAATTATATATTATCAACAAGCTTATGCCTAGCTAGGAAGTAGGAACTTATGTTACATTTGGGACATACCAGAATAATCTGCTCCATTAAGGAGATTTTGTTGAAGATTATCACAAGGTTTACTAAATTGATTAAGAAAGATCTATAGAAATTTACAAAGCATCAATATGATGCAATATATTTAAACAAGTACACAAGAAAAATCGCCATGAAATACTACACCATTAACCTAATAGTCAAAGCTTTTACACTTTTTGGTCAACCAATTCCTTAACATGGTATAAAAGCCTCTCTGAATAAACCAACATTTCAACATAAGATAGTTTTGAATCTGACTTTAGTTACAGCTTAAGCCTAAATGAATTTTGCAAAGGAGTAATATTAAAGATTAATAAAAAAATCTTATGCCATCACCTAACAGCTTAAGGATTGAAGTCAACTGGTTATAGAACATCTGTATAAAACGTAAACATACATAAATGTTAGCAAAAGGCCGAAAAAGAATATTAGATGCTGTATTGCATATGCACATATACAAAATTTCTGGTGTGGTCATAAACATACAGCCCTAAACGCAGTAGAAAGTTGATAGATTATACCAAGCATGCAATAAAAACTTTTGTGCACAGCAACAAGGTCATTTCAAAATTTGGGGTTAATGGGTTCCGTGTTGCATCCAGAGAAAGTGGCCCTATATCTTAATCAGAAATTTGGATCAGAAAATTTATCTCCCCAAACACTAGTAAGCCGGCCACTTTAGCAGCTGCAAAAATACTAGTCTTACTTCCACTGATATATAATGAGTAACGAGAAATGTGTACTTACCAGATATAACATTTGTGGGAACATAATAGGGCAATATTTTAATTTTTCTGTCTTCCGAATCGAACATCAACACATATACCATCCCATGCTCAGTTCCAACATACCTGAATTTCATGAAGAGAGGGTAAAATTTCTATAAGCCTATTTACCAAGATTTTATTAGAAAAAGTAGCATGCAAATGCAGACAGAAAATTATCTGCACAAGTATTTTACATGTAACTGGTGCCATAAATAACAGAGAAAGCAGTTATGATGGATTCCCACTGCAAGGCAGCAGCAATTTGTTTGCTTTTCAAATCCCAAACCTGCCATTAGCAGAAACATACTGAGCAGGCTAGTGAGTGAAACAGAGGAAAGGAGAAAGTGAGAGTAAGGGGATAAAACTAGGTATAAAAGTTAAGCATTGTTAAACAACACAAGCATTAAAGGAAAGAACGCTCATATTACAAAGTGATCTGGTTTTAGTCCCTCATCAGGAGTAAAAAAACACATTTTCTGTTAAAATGTAAGGACTAGTAACGAATTAAATTTTTATAAGGATTAAAATAGAATATCAAAATGCTTTGGTATATCAAAAACATATTTTACTGCAAACAATTATAAATCATATTCAGAGGGTGGCTGGTCATATAGACAGTTTAAAAGAACCCTACTAAACTTGTAACGTACCTGTATTTCATTATCATTTGAGACGCTGGTAAGAAAACCTTGGTTTTCCAAGAACTGTGAGAAAAGTTCAAAAAGATAAGATATAATACTATTCATGAAATTCCTCAAAATCATTTCATTGGACTTCTAAAGTTAAACTAATGTACAACAGTACATTAATAAACATGCAAATACATGCCATACCCACACATAGTCACATACACATGGATTCCAGAGATGCTAATATTCAAAGAAAAAATGCGAAACAGTATCAGGGTAATAAACAAAACAAGATTGAATGACTGATAGACATCACTCTTTAGTTTCAGGTTTCAACGTTGGTCCAAAATTACAAACCTCTAAATTCTTGAAGGATGCTTGCTTGGGAGAGATCAGAATCCCTTCAATATTGTCGCCACCGAACACCTTTATCCTACCATCGCTACGAGAGGGAGGAAAATGCCAAAGTCAACTCAAAAAGCCACTAATGGAAACTGCCTAGCTCTCAATATCACAGTGCAGTAATAAGTTATTGCTAGTAACTACTGTCTAGCTCCCAACACCACAATGTAGTAATAATAACTACTGTAATATTCTAAAAAAAAAAAAAAAAAAAACTTCTGTACTATATTGCTGTTCTTTTATCCAAGCTAATAAGCCACTCCTCAATCTTCACAACAATGGAATGATGAAATTATGAATGGTTAAAAAAAAAAAAAAAAACATTGTTAAAAGTAATATTTTAGAGGCATACAAAACATAAAAAATTCCTTCAATAACATATGATAAAGTGCGCAAAGTATTATTTCATCAACATAGTTCCAATAGCATGCATCATATATTTCAAAAATAGTCAGTTGTTTAACAAAGGAATTTTCCATTTCGACATCATTCGAACGGAGACTTCCAATAAGGCAGAAAACATGAATATAAAGCGTTGTTCCAACGCAAAGCCAATAACACAACCAATAATAACTCACAGTGTTCCCATTGCTAATAGGTTTTGGATGTGATCAAAAGCAAGAATAGACGCGTTAGATGGAACGCCATAGTGAAAAACAACTCGTGGATCGAACTTCGCCGACGGAACACTGTCGTGCACCACGTCCTGCTGCTGAGCGACGCGAAAAACGCTCAGAAATAAAATCAGTTTCAGGATTTGTGTTCATACAGAAATATAAACTCATACAATACGAATGCACTAGTCAACCAAAACACAAAAGGCTCCTTAACATTGAGCACCAGCATTCGTAACCACTACAAGAAAAAAAATCGAAGATGCTGGAATTTGCAATGGGCGTGAATAGCGTTTGTTTATGGCGGAAATTGAGCACGTACCTGAGGACGTTGTTCCGGTGGTGGTGATTTGTTGAATAATCGAGAGAACATTGTTGAGGACGATCCAATCCAAGAGCTTCTTCGGGCTTTTGTATTCCGATTTTCTGTTTCTTGGTGCTTCAGGTGCCGTGCGAATCACCAGTATGGTGCACCGTGCAGGTCTGATCCTCACGGTTTTCTTATTGAAATAGACGGTGATGCCAAGCCTCGAGAATCACATGGACCGTTAGATTTCAACCTTTAAAGTTTCAAAAATGATTTGGGGATCTGATCTGACGCCGGAATACCAAGTAGTATTAGTAACACACGAAATTCGAAAATTAATACCGACCCATAGAAACCACTTTGCTTTTTCTCTGTCCACCTCCTTTTAAAAATAAAAAGAAAACATGTCTTCTTTAAAAAAAATTGTTAGATAGGCATTCTTAATATAATTTCCCTCCAATATTAATATTATTCTCATATAATTCTCAAACTAATTATTATAAAAACTGATAAATTAATCATACCTAGGCAATAATATTAACACATAGTTACAGTTATTTTCTTAAAAGTATCACTGCTAGAGTGATTTCTCTGGTATTTATGGTAAGAATTATCGAACTTATCCAACATGTAGTTCTAAATTTTAGGTTTTTCTTAACATTTCTATTAACTAGTTCTATCTTCAGATGTAAGAATGTTGAGTGACCCACAAACGAAAATATTTTGTTTAATATTTAGGTTGATTTTGAATATTATTTTATTTTATTGTAGAAATATATTTCGTTTAAAAAATAATATTACAAGTTTATTTGAATTAGCTATTTTTAGCATTGTTAACACAGTGTAAGAAATGAAAACGATGATTTTTCGAAATGAATTTTAAGTGTAGTTTAATTTTATAAAATTGATTTGTATAAAGTATGTATTTTTTATAAAATATTAACATATTTTGTTTTTAATTAATTGTAAGATCTCCAACAAATTCTTTTCATACTATCTTAAAAAAATAAACTTTGATAGTGAGACATGACACATATTCGGCCAATATTGTATGATTTTATTATATTGTCTTCGTAATAATGGTTAGTAAAGTAAAGAAAAACACTATATAGTTAAAGAATAGGAGAGGGAAGAAATTAGTTTTTTTTCTCCATTTAACACTTTTGGAAATAATCTTGAGGGGAAATTAGAATACACGTTGGTACAATTGTCTTGGCACATAGAGAACTGACTTCTTAGAAAAAGAAAAGAAAAGTTTTCTTTAAAATACAGTCACAGATATAATCAATAAGAATTTATATTACCCTAAAAAGCTGGAGTTGCATAAAATCTTGTCCCAGTTAATGTTTCATTAATGAACTAGTTTACTAAAGATTCGTTGGATGAAAAGGTGGCTGCTTCCTTTTGATGTTGGAGGACCCAGGTTATCAAGTAATTTGACCTATAACCCATATATATATATACACAATTTTATACTACAAGATATGTTTTAGTTTTGCACTAATGAATATCCATCGATTTTACTTGGTAAATAAATTTGAATCTTTCTAGATAAGATGCAATTATTAAGTAATATGCTGGTTCAATTATCATAATTAAAGACACAATTTAGATATTTGATTTTTACTTGAGATAGTTAAAATCTAAATGAACTTGATCAAAACACAAATTTTAAATTCAACTAAAATTTGAATTGTTTCTGTTGAAAAATAAACATGTCGATAATATTAAAAATGAGTTCAATTTGTGTGTGTGTATATATATATATATATAAGTTGAAAACCCTCTAATTCACTAACTTTCTTTTCAAAGGTTCAAAATATATTTTAAAAAACATAAAAATACGAGTAATGAAAAAGAAGTCTTTCACTTCCAAAGAACGAATTATTTAAAAACATTTAAATATATACGAATAATTAATTTAACGTTATTGAAGGTGATTATCACATTTCTTTGAGAACAAAAAACATTATAATAAAATAGATAGATATTTCATATTAATTAACGGTGAACAAAAGTCTAAGAAAAATCAAACCGAAATAATTAAAAATATATTTTTATTCGTATTTAATCATGCATTTGTTTGCATTAAATGCATTGCCAATATCTTTTATATATTGAACCTAATTGAATAAAATGTAAGTAAAAATCTTATATGTATATTAACTTATTTAAATTTTGTTATAAAAGTGTGTAGTAAATGTTAGATAGAGTTTATAAAAATTAGAAGTAATTTTTTGAGTTATTGTGGAAGAGTTTGCTTAAATAATAACTTTCAACTCTTATAAGTTTTAGATAAATTATAATATAAAATAAAATAAAATTTTAATTGATTGAATCTATTATATAGAAGTTACTTATTATTTTAATTCTTATTTATAACGGTTTTCATTATTTTAAAGAATTTTTTCTATAACACATAGTTAATATTACGTAAAATGCGATATTTATGCATTTTTTGTTTTATATTCATGTTTTCTTCTATATATATATATATATATATATATAATACATTTAGTTTTGATTTAACATTGTGGTCTTTCATAATAATACACATTTTCTTTCTTTCTTATATTCTATGTTTCTTTTATATGGTATTAAGAGCTAATTTACCTTTCATGACTTCCTCTTCATCCGCTACTTTAAATATCAAATTTTTTCCTTTCAATTTTTTTTACATTTCTCACACCTTCCACACTCCATAAACATCAAGCTTGACTAACTTTCTAAAGTAGAAGTAATAGGTTATTACAACTGTTCATGGTTTCAAGTTATCTTATTTTTTTGGATGGATCATTGTTAGATAACTTATTTTTGTAAATATCATAAATTATAATAATTGATTCAGATTAATTTATATATACCAAAGTATTATTATTAATTATGGGATGTGAATATTATTTATATATAATAAGGATAGGCTGAAAATAGATGGGCTGAGTCCTATTTTAATATATACAGAATGGTCCCTACGGTTAACCACATGTAAATTTTTCTCTATCCTATTAAAGAGAAAAATATAGCAGTTTTATGTACGCTGTCTGACATTTTGGTTTAGGTTTAACACGTAAACACCCTTCTACGTTCTTTTCTTCTCTGTTGTGTTTTCTTAGGATATGTTCTTACTGGATTACATCAACGGAATCCAATCTTCTCTAATCAATTACAATGACATCATCATCTTCAGTTCCAATTCCAGGTAAGTATTGGATTTAATATTGTATGTATGATTGTACTTGACATGCATCAATTGAACTGAATATCATAAATATTTAAAAATAAATCTTTCAGTTCAGTCATTCTTATTAAAGTTTACATCCTTGAAGATGTTGCCAACAATGTTATTAACATGGAGTTCTTACAATATAAAGTGTAAGACAAAATTATCATTGTCTAACTCTCAATCTCGATGACTTATATTCTTACAAAAATGATAGGTTTTGACTCATCATTTCAAATATGAGACAAGTTTTGTATGTATTACACTCGTACACGTGTCAAGATTAAAAAGCTTAAAGTTCAACTTCAAATTCCCAAAAAGGATAGATCTATCTAAGTTTATTTTTTCAACATCAAGAAGATTGTTGCTACATGTACTATTATAAGTGTTACTATAAACTTCTCATTTACCATTAATGATCATATAGATATTCTTCTTAATAGTTTACCAAAATGATTTTATAATCTTGATCACTTGTAGAATTGATTCATATAGTGTTGAAAAAAATTGTTTTATAACCTCGATCACTTGTAGAATTGATTCATATAGTATTGGAAAGAATTCTGTCAACAAAATCTTCAATCTCACGTTACTTATGCACCTTGATCTTCTATAAATAAAAAACTAAAAAATCAAAACAAGGGTGTTTGAGGTAATTTTGAAACAATATTGCACTAAGAAACACGTTCTTTTGGATCAAAACCAATAAATCGAAATTTGACGAATTTTTCCTCCACCTCCATACTCTTCTCCTGCACCTCCATAGTCAATATGAAATTACTCATATAGCCAGCCTTACTTAAAAATTAGAAAAGTCAGCATTTCTCTCCATCTCTTTCACTTTCGTAATCTCATCCGTGGAGCATTTTTCCTCCTACCACCGTTTTAGGAGGTTATTTTTTGGCAAAATCTTCAATTAAAACTTCAACAAAGTTGTAGGTAAGTATTTTGATGTTTATGAGAAATTTGTGAGATGTATTGTAGATTTGAGTGGTTAATTTGATAATTTAGGTGATATTTGACAATGAACGGCGACGTTGTCGATTTGGAAGTTTATGAACCGGATTGAATGCTATCCGATTGTTATTTTGTTTTGCAAAAGACAACTGGATGACACTCCATCCAATTTATATTTTGAAAAGAAAAAATATAAACTGGACAAGGTGTCATTCGGTTGTCATTTTATTTTGCAAATGACAATCGGATGACACTTCAAGATATCATTTTAACATAGGTATTTTAGGAATTAATTTTTTTTATGGAGGTGCAGGGTATGGAGGTGGAGGAAGAATTTGTCTGGAAATTCTTGGACCTCTTCTTCCGTTTGGCAAAGTTCAAGACTTCAATATCAAATTTGCGGAAATCTTTGGCATATGTTAAATATAGTCTTTAACTTATATGGAAATAGCATAATATTTTTTCCTCTCTTATGTTAAACGAACATGCATGTATAAAGTGCTTATATGACCAAGCCCGTAAGCTTATCACATTATTGGATCCTATTTTCATCCTGAAAGTAAAAAATTATAATCCAAATGGTCAATGAATCTGTTGACATATGTAAAGAAGGATGACACATTTGTGATTCGCATAAAAGCTTCTACTACATATTATAAGCTAAATTAAAATATATATATATATATATATATATATTAGTTGTAACTTTTTATGTTATTTTTTTATTTTTGGAGCTGAAAAATTACGTACTAATGTTCTATAATTAATTAAATCTAACATTTTATTTTCAATGGACAATATATTTACCTATTATATCTTGTGAGATGGTTGATCACCGATAGAATTTAAACAGTTTTAATTAAAAAAAAACGTATTTCTTCTCCTTTTCCATTATTGAAAGTTCGTTTCATTATTAAGTATATTCAAATATTTCTTCTTAATTTTGTTAAAATTTAAAAAATAAATTTGATGTAAAAAATGAAAGAAAAAGATGAATAAACAACAGGGATCAGACCTTTATCCACATGTCCTTTGCTGCCATGAGAGGTGCATCTTTCCTCACAAAAGAACACACACAAGGCTGCCACTAACTATCAACCCTAACCCTAAACCTGCATACCTTCTAAAGCTACTATTTTTTTATGCAAAATCTGCCACAGATAAAAGCAATGAAGGTGTTGGGTTTGGGGTTAGATTCATCGCTTCATTCAAAATATTCTATGTTACTGCTCCTTCTCTCTTGTTTATTTAAGACTGACTGGTAGACACACCAAGCATATTATATACTTTTATAAGATGATACAATGTTAGTACAAACAGCCCTGTGTTTGAAGGTTTCTAGAATCCTAATAATAGAATTCTCATCATTCAATTATAAGATTCATAATAATTTCATTTAACAAATTTAGTTTAAAAACTAATTTTATTTGTAGAATGTCTCTTGTTGAAAATTTGACCCCTAATTAATCAAAGTACTTTGAATTAAAAGGGTGCAAGTGCACTGCGCCTCAATTGTAGTGGTACAGAGTTGGTGGTCTTAATAGTGTGTTTGACAGAAGAAAAAAATAAATAAGAAAACCTAATTGTATGTATGATATGTATTATTAATATATTATTGTTTTAGCCTAAGTTTGTGTAGGCACAAACATTAAACTCCTTCTTTGCTAGTAAAGAATATGTTTTTCCTCTCACATTCAAATTATCATTATATCCAATTCAAGTTTATTCTAAGAGACCATTAATTATTTATAATAAAAAATAAATAAAGCATTTACTTACATACAGTTCCGGAAGAGAGATACTATTAATATCATAAATAATTATTAATATATTATTATAAGTTTCTAATTTTAGCCTAAGTTTGTGTAGGCACAAACATTAAACTGCTTTGCTAGTAAAGAATATCATTTTCCTCTCCCATTCAATTATCATTATCCAATTCAAGTTTATTCTAAGAGACCATTAATTATTTATAATAAAAAATAAATAAAGCATTTACTTACATACAGCTGCGGAAGAGAGATACTATTAATATAATCAATACTGTTGAATTAAAACCTCCTCAAACGTAAATGAATGTTGCCAATTTCCATAAGCTACGTTCAGCCATAAATGCGTTTAAAAATATCGCAACCCAAATTCGCAATTGTTTCAATGAATGCCAACTAGGACATTCTTAACTAAATTGTCTCATTTGAACCACGAGGAACAATAATCATTACGTTAGCAAGAAAATCTTATCAAAGTCATGGAGAAATGGAAATGGAGACTGCTCCATCACACGTGTGAATTGTCCTTTGTTTCCCATATTCGCACGCTCCGATTCATCAAAAATAGGCCAACATATAAAAACAACAACACAGGTCCAAAATTTTTCACACTGTTGTTATATTATTATTATTATTCTCTCACGTAATGGCCTCTTCAACTCAAGAGCAACAACACCAACTCCTACCGAACCTCTATGGAGGCGCCACCTCAGCTCCGCCACCAACACCAGCGGCGCACCACGACAACCTCCTCTCCTCCTCCGACGCCGCCGACGCGCTCTCGCGCCTCCTTCACCGCCTCCCGCCCACGCTCTCGCTCCCCACGCGCCGCTCCTCTTCTTCCTCCTCGGCCGCCACGTCTCCCCCTTCTGTCTCCTCCCTAAAAGACATCTTCTCCTGCGTCTCGCAACTCGGTTACGCGCAACTCACCGATCACTCAGTTCCTCCCGAACTCGCCAACGCGGCCGAGGCGGAAGCGCTCGCGCTCTTCGACCTCCCTCGTGACCAGAAGGAGTCTCTCATCCCCGAAAGCTGGCCTCTCGGCTACGGCCGCGGCGACGAAGACGACGACGACGGAGTCGTCGAGTCATTCCGCTTCGACTCAGCGTGCTCGACTGAGTCGAGCGAGTTCACTCTAGTCTCTCTCCGCGAGTTCGCACGCGCACTGGAGAACCTGGGGCTGAAGATCGTTGATGAGTTAACTAAAGCCTTGGGGTGCAAGAACGATGACCCGACCCGCTTACGTTCTCTTCTATGGATTTCGGAGTCTGTGCCCGGAAACAAATCGGGTGGGTTTTACCCGTTTATAATCGGGTTACAGTACCAGATTAAGAATCAGAAGTACTCGATGCTGTCGGATTCGGGATGGGTTTCTGTGCTGCCACAAGTGGAGTCGATTTTGGTCACTGTTGGTGATATTGCTCAGGTAAATTAATTATTTTTTGGGTTATGTTTTTTAATTAATTAATAAATGTTTGCTTTATGATTTGGACATTTGTTAATTATGTTGTGTTATTATGTTCTGGCGTTTAAAATATTTTATTTATTTTTTGTTTTCCTAGTTAGTGCGGTTTGGGGGAAAAGCTTATATGTAAGATTGTCAGTTTGTCACGTAATCATGTGGCTATGGCTTAAAGTTATTTGTGAGTTGTGATTACTCTACTGTCCCTGCAGTGCATGCATAGTTTGATCTTGAAACTTCCCAAATTTGAAGTTTGAACAAGGCTTGAAAAGACTAAGTGAACTAATAACGTTTTACCTGAACTACGTGATTCCAGCTAATGAGGCAGCATTTTAGTTATTTTCTAGCAATTCTGCAAAGGCTAAAGCCTACACTATCAAGTTAGAATTACTAATAACATATTAAAATGCATTAAATTTGCTTGTTTGAAGAGAAAAAAAATGTGATTTTTATATATAAAGTCAAAACATTAAAGTGCAAACAAATTAATATTGGTCAGTCACTTTTGTTTTTTTGAAAGTGACTCTTGTTTTAATTTTTGGGTCATACGGAACGTGAGAAATGTTATTCGGGCGATGTCATTCTACATTATTTTGTATTTTTAAGCATGATATAACGAAGTTATAATTAAAATATTTTTACCGTAAATAACCATTATTGTTTTCAGTCGTAAATTTTGTCATAGAAATCCTGATTTTGATCGAGCAGATAATTTATGTTGGTTGGGCCCATAGTGTGGTCATAATGCAGTGGTTAGCAATGTTCCTATGTCGTTCTGTGTTTTTTTCTTCATTTTTGATTGCGATGTGTCCTAAAGTAGAAAAATTATCAATTCAGCTGAGAAAAAGTGGAGGAGGCAAAAATCCTCAAATCTCAAATGCTATACCATGCATAGGGCACCCATCTCCTCCACTATAGAAAAGTAAAGAGAAAAACCATAGTGTCCCTCAAGTGTTTTTGTGAGTGTTGTGGTTGTGCCTTTAGCTTCTTAATAGTTTGGTTTTGCATTCCTTAAAAGGTTTACAAGATTAGTTGTTTATACAATTTTGTACAATGTAAACATGATTTTATCTTTGTTTAATTTGGAGAGCTCATGATACTAATCCTAAGGGGTGATGATGCATTGATAAAGAGGGCTACTATATGAATTTAAGCAATATTATTTTGCAGGTGTGGAGCAATGGCAAGTTGAAGAAAGTTAGAGGCAGACCAGTGGCGACAGTGGGAGAAGAAAAAGGTTCACGCTGCATAACAATGTCATTGCTGATAACTCTTCCCACAGAAAGCAGAGTGGCTCCGCTTCTTCCCAAGGCAAATAATGAGCAAAAAGAAGAAGTGGAAGAGGAAAATAATTGTGGTGATGAAGGACAAGAGAGGGTGTTCAACTCTTTTGATTTTGAGGACTACGCTTGGAGGGTCTACCACGAGCTCATCCATTTCAAAGATCCATTAGATAGGTACCGTGTCGTTTAATAGTTGAAGTTGAAGATGAAGTTGTTCTCACTGCCTCATAATAGTACTGTTATCTGTTGTTTTTCTGAGATTCGTTAATTTGTCATGTTTCTTGATGTTGGTTTAGTAAGGGTTGAATTTTAATTGGGTGAAAGGGAAAAATGTGAGGACTACAATAATGAGATGTATATGCTTCATTTATTTATTGGATTGATTTTGGAGTTGGAGAACTGTGTCACTATTTTTTTACTTTAGCTTTCAATCTATAATTCTAGTATGTGTCAGTGACTTCAAGGACTGGGGGTCCTACTCTGCCATCACAGTACAGTGCCTTCAATTATATCTTTCAGTGAAGTATTATCAAACATTAAATATCCTAATGGAATATCCATCTATATATGAAGCAGAAAAAAACTGGATTTTGTTGGATATTAGTTTTGCAAGTAACGATAAAAATACATTAAATATACTTTTATCTACTCTTAAGAGTATAACTTCAATGATTTTTTTAAATAGTCAATATTTTTCAACAAAACATTTTTATATGAGTTAAATTTTCTCGCATTATCAACGTAATTTTTTTATACTAACGTAATTTGTTTTATACTGTTAACTGATTAAACTTATCTTAAATATAAAATTTTAAAATAATTCTGATAAAATTACTAATTTTATTAGGATAATCTACCATAGAATGACAGTGTATTTTTTTACACCAGTTGCGTATTTAAGTTGAATTCTAAAGTAGTATATTGTACTTGGAATTTGTTTTGCTAAAGATTTGGTACTTTTGCCTTCTATTACCGCATCACACCATTTTACCGCATATTGCGACTGCTACTGTTGTATCATCACGCAGAAGAATAAGAAGACAGAGAAAATTCATTCCAGAAAACTTATTTTGTGGGCTATTATATATGTTTCAAAAAATTAATTCCAGAAATCTTGTTATAGAAAGTATTTAATGTATTTCGGAAATTTTAAAATCCCATTCCAAAAATTTCAAAATCGTGTCTAGAAAATGTTCAGAACAGATAATTTAAAAATCACTTTGAAAAAAAATAAAATAGTTATTTTAAAAATTATAAGGACAGACCAATAAATTGCAAGTGGTGGAAACAAAAGCCAAGTCCATTCAGCCGCAGAGAGGGAAAAAGCTGATCCCCAAAAATGAAAATGGAAATGGGGATTGATTTTTAGACCCCATGATTTTCTCCTCCATTCCCTAAATGTTAATTTCAAATGTACAAGATTAAACGTAGGATGTAAGAGGAAACCATGTAAGTGCAAAAAGAAAACATGAAAACAAAAAGGTTGTAACTGTTGGAAGGGATTTGCTTAATAACAAAATGTAGTTTTTCTTCTTGCACCCCCATAATTACTAATTGCATATATACTAAGGAAAAAAACTAAAATGTCCTCTCTTGTGCACTGGGTCACTTCAGCTTGCCACCGCAGCATCCACCATCGTTGCTGCTTCCGGCCTTACGTACACCTTGATTTTTTGTCGCACTGCATTCTTTGAGAGGAAGTAGAGAGTTGTTTGACAAAATTTGTTCTAGAAATTTCGTTTTGAAAAGTTATGGAAAATTGATTTCAGACAGTTCATTACAAAATATATTTCATACGTTCAGAAAACTTATTTTGAAAATCTTATTTTAGAAATTTTATTACGGAAACCATGTTCAGAAAATACTAAAAAGCTTGTTCCATAAGATTTGCAAAAAGTTACTTTTACAAAGAATAAATGGTTACTTTAAAATTATGGGGTGCAGGAAGGAAAATGTCCAAAATAAGATGAGTAACTAAAAAACAAAGAAAAGAAAAAAGTAACGTTGGCGAGCATGAAACATGAGTCATCCTTGGACTTGGACCACATTGATTTAGTGTTTTTTATCAGTGCTGTTTTCCCCTACATTATTTATGTTCTTATGTTAGTTAGAATTAGGTGATGATGCAGGGGTCGTTAATGCTTTTAGTTTGCTTTGACACCGAGATGTTGCCGTTTAGCTAATATGATGTATACATCTCAAAGTTTATCAGATGTTTGGCTTTGATGCTTTTAGAAGTTTCTCTTTCAAACTGCTTCTAATTTATACATGTTTCGCTTCCCAAGCTTGCTAATAACTTAATCATCACCACACCAATTTGATACTGGAAAAAATCAACACTCCAGTCTAATTACGTCTTAAAATAAAATTAGCAGAAAATAGGAGGTGATAAATAATTAGATGTGAGAATGAAGATCACTTCATAGCTTTTTGTTATTGTTATCTATTTTTATTGCTATTTACTACATTATTTAGTGTATACCTATGATAAATGTATTGTTTATTTATTTTTGTACCCATGTATTATTTTATTATCATATTCATTCTTAATCTATTTTCACCCTCAAATGAAATCATATTGTTAATTTTGCAACCTTAATTGACATTGGGCCCATCAAAATAACATTGCTTTTTCCATCCTCTTTCCCCAAAGAACAAAGTTTACACTTCAATTGTAAGTAGTAGAGGACAACTTTTATCTACGAGAAAACATTGGTTTTAATTACTTTACTATTAATTAAGTTTTGCTTTAATAGTTCGGTAATAAAGACTGGTATTATATATATATATATATATATATATATATATATATATATATATTTATATATATATATATATATATATATATATATATATATATATATATATTATATTCTAATAAGTGTTGATAGATAATCAATTGATATAAACTGCAAAAAGAAAAAAAAACACATCTAATATATAAATAATAATAATATAGTCGATAAGAAGTTCTGGTGTTCACATTTTTTTTTCTAACTCTTCAACTAAATATTTTCATTTTCCATCCAATTTCCCCTCTCTTTTATTTTATGCATTTTGTTTAAAATATAGAGATATAAGTATGGAATTGTCCAAGAAACAAAAATTTCAAAAGCTTGAACAAAGCCATTGGTGACAAATTTTGACAAAATTGTAGTACTGTTATAATGGAAGTTAGCAGAAGAATAAATTTGACACGGAATTGGAACCGAGAAGAACAAATTAATCTACACAAAATACTATTTATTAAAAGCTACTTTGAAATTTTAATTGAAGTTCGAGACAATGTTGTCTTTAAAATATTAATATATTTTTCTTGTTCCGAAAGGATGCAAGATATTTCTTGCATGAGAAAAGTGGAGGTAAAGATTGTGTCAATCTTCAATAAATTATCAAAAGATTAGGTGAGGTAAGTAATAGAAAGTTCAAAAATCTAGATGGCTAAGATATTCAATACCCTTATTATATTTTAATTATTTATAAATAAGTTCTACAGAGTTTCTATATATTTAACATAATAAATGCTTTTTTGAGTTAAACTTCTTTTACTCTTTTTTCTTATAGCATTTGTAGATTGGATCCTTGTTTTTTTTTTTTTTTCAACTGTTTTTTTTTTTTTAATTTATAAGACTTCAATTTAA